>Ga0208279_1000855_pt1 | contig 20233 bp, 24 predicted proteins | sample AntAceMetag02UKM_FD_184766 | JGI IMG/M metagenome (GOLD analysis project Ga0208279, IMG submission 184766) | Saline lake microbial communities from Ace Lake, Antarctica - Antarctic Ace Lake Metagenome 02UKM (SPAdes) (version 2) | ecosystem: Environmental > Aquatic > Non-marine Saline and... | reverse complement strand
CCAGAAACGAGCTGGATTTACTAACATCATGGCATCTATGGCTCACTATTGCACGGCTTCTTGATCAGAATCAGTTGCCGTTTGTCGATCATGAGCTACCAAAGCTTCCTCTCCGACAAACTGCTAGGCACCTGAGCCGGCCTCCTGTGCCAGTTCCCGCGCCTGCTCGATCAGTCGTCCGGTTGAGGCAGCGCGACCGCTTGGCGGGGCCTCTCGCTCTCCCGTAGCCTCGCCAGGTGCTGAACCCGGTACCGGGCAGAAATCGCCTCGTAATAGCGCCGTTTTGCTTCATCCAGGGCAGCCCTGGTCTCGTATGTCTTCCCTTGCCACTGCCAGGCCATCTTTCTGACCATCCTCTTGTCAGTTGCACAACTCATGCGGAGTAGTAGAGGCCGTCCTCCTTCCGGCAGATGCGGCGCGCCTGCACCAGGCCCTCCAAGGTTTGCTCCGTCTCGCCGGGCGAGAGGCCGAAGATAACCTGGACGTCCGGTGGCCGCACGCCGGGGAAGTTGGTGATGTGGGTCGCGATCCGGTCGGCCACAGAGACCGGCCGCAGGGGAGCGGCGGGGCGGGAAGGCGCAGGCCGGACAGCGGGAGGCGGCGATGGCGGCGACGATCGCGCCGCTTGAGCGGGCCGCGTGGCTGGGGCGGCCGGCCGGGACACGGGCTGCCGCGATCGGTCCAGCATCCCCCGTCCGCCGCAGAGGGTGCACGCCAGATCATATTCAGTGCCCGGCTGGCGGCCCGTCCCCTGGCATCGGGGGCAGGTCACCGTGGGCCCTCTGACCGTCATCACCCCTCGGCCCCTACAGGTGCTGCAGTTCAGCCGCCGGCCGCGCGCCTTGCCCGTGCCCCCGCAGGCCACGCAAGGCACGTAAGGGGCCACCACGCGGTTGTAACCCTTACCGCCACAGACGGAGCAGTTGGACTCAGGCCCAGGTATCCCGAAGGGGTCCTTTCCCGTCCCGTAGCAGTAGGCACATTTGACATCCACCATCTCCCCGGGATCGCCCAGGGGAAACCAATCACGATTGTGCGCCATCCTTTCACCTCCGTCAGACGGCTTGTGGGTACCTCCTCACACAAACCATCTGCCATACGCTATAGGCCATCCGCCCCCCGCTATCTCAAGGGGTTTCGGCCCGCGGCCGGTCTCGTAAAGCATACTCCGTCACGTGGCGCGGCTCTTCCAGCGGGAACAGACCCACTGCCTCGGCATACTTGAGGTAGGTGTCGGTGGTAACAATCGCCGCTCTCTCCTCCAGGACCAGTCCCTCAACGTAAAACAGGGCCAGCAGTACTTCCCGACGCTCAATGACGATGCCCCGTTCCAGAACACGATCCAGGACCTCCACCAGGCTGTGTGAGGCGCGTGTCTTTTCCACGGTCACGGCCTCTCTCCCCACTTCTCGGCTTCCCCCCCTCTGTCCCCCCCCATTGGGGGGGATGAAGGGGGGGAGGCCGCGATCTTGGCCGCGAAGGTGTAGGGCGGCCAGGGGCCGGTGAAGCGAACGTCCACGCCTTCTTCCTCCCTGATCTCTCCCAGCACTTTCCCCAGCACCTCCACCTGCCCCCTTTTCACCAGCAGGGACAGGTTCAGGATCATCTGCTTATCGGGATGCTTTTTGATCTTATTCACCCAGGCTTCCTCAGCGTATCCCCGCAGCCGCTCGTAGTAGCGCCGGTAATCATGGTCGGCCTTGGCCTCCATCTCCTTCTTCACCGCCTCGGCGATCTTGTGCTGATAGAAATAGGCCATGCCCCTGGATTTGGTGGCCATCTCGGCGACCAGTGCCTTGATTCCTTCGTTCTCCTCGGTAATCCGCCGCGTGATGGCCTCTGGGTCCCAGAGTACCTGCACGCCCAACTCGACCTTGTCTCTGAACTCGTCCAGTTTGAGCCCGAACTTCTCATGTCCTCCCGCCAGCCACCGCCGCACGTTGTCATCGGCGCTCCTCTCCTCATCGGGCTTGATAATCACGTCGAAACTCATGGGCAGCACAGAGCCAGCCGCCTCCCAGATGGCATCGACCACATCGCCGTGAGTCGCGACCCAGCCCTTCACCGTTTCCTCATCGCCTTGATATGGCTCAGGAGGACAATCGTGTACCACGGCGCATAAGTCCTGATAGGATATGGTGTAGACCCTGTTGCCCCCGACACCGATGGGGCCGAAGTCCTCTTTGTCAATGCGTGGAACCACCCCGTAGATGTAGCGGGCCGGTGTTCTCCCCTCGTCCGCGTTCCCCATCCGCTCACTCCTTCCAGGTGTTACGTGTTGCCTGGTACGTTACTGGCTACATCTCACGTTTCACGCATCACACATCACGTTTCACGTTTCACGTTTCACGTGACTTCTTCTCCAGCCGAATCTGCAGCACATTGTTGTGATAACGGGTCGTGATCCGCTCCCCGTCCACTGTGGCCGGCAGACCGATCTCCCAGGCCGGCCGGTCGCCGGCGGTCACGATGAGCCGCTCCCCCTCCGCCTGCACCTGAATTTCCTCTTCCTCGACCTCGGCCAGTTCCATGACGACCACCACCTGTTCACCCTCGTCGAAGACGTCGGCCGGCGGCGCGATCTTGGGCCGTCGTTCCGCCTCTCGGCACAGCCACCAACTGAAAGGCACCACCTCCCCCGTCCAGGGGTCGGCTCGCCGGGACTCGAAAATCAGCAGTGGCTGGCCCAGTATGCGGCGGGCCACAGGATTGATGGTCTCTCGGATGCGGGTCAAGACGTGCATGTGGGATGGCGCGCCCACCGCCTGCCGCAGTTCCTCGATCTTGGCATGGCCGTGCTCCCACAGATACCAGATCAGTTCAGCGCTGGCCGGGTCCAGGGCCGCCGCTACCTGCTCCAGGTTCTCCAACTCTATCCGCCGGTCGGAATGGGTCCGTTTCTTGGTGAGCGTCTTTGGGGTGGCATCGTCATCGGCCAGGCCCTCCGGTCCCTCAAAGTCCACCCCCAGGCTGGTTAGCACCTCGGCCAGCCGTTGGGTCCAGGCCGCCAGGTTGGCGGTGATGACGGTTGCTTCCCGTGAGCGTCCCCGCGCGCCATTATGATACGACAGGCACAAACAGGTCTTGGTAGCCAGAATGAAGGGCCTCTCCTGGAAGCCCAGCCTGGTGACGTCGCTGAGGGGCAGGTCGAGGGCCAACCTTCCGGCCTGGGAGAACAGCAATCGTCTGTCCGTCAGGTAGAGGTGCCCCAGTTTCCAGGAGCGCCCCGACAGATAGGACCCTTGTTGGCGCATGACTATCTGCTCATCCCCGGCCAGAGGGGGATCCCATCTCTGCCTCACTTTACCGTATCGTTCGACTGAGCTCACGGCGAAGTCTCCTGTTTCTCGTACCCTTCCGCCCACCGTTCGGGGTTCAGCATCTTGTCCAATACCTCATCAACGACGTCATCCAGGCCGTCCCTTACCTGCTGAACGGCGTCGGCTATACCGTGTTCTTGCTTGATCTGATCCAGGGCCGTGTCCAGGTCCATCAGGGCTTCCCCCAGCCTCTCGATCTCATCCTCGGTCAGACTTTCCCCATCCATGCGTTTGAAGGCCTGCAGCCGCAGGGCGTCTCTGATGATCTCCACCAGGGCGATGACCAGCCCCAGGATGCCGTGCTTGAAGTTGTTCTCGTCCAGGTCAATGACGCCGGCCATGGATTAGTCCTCAGTCCTCGGTCCGTAGTCCTCAGCCTATAGTCAGAGACCAAGGATTAAGGACTAGGGACTGCTTGTAGTTCCCTCCGCCGGGGGCTCACCCAATCACAGGACGGGCACCCTTCCTCGAGCAACTGTCTGACCGGGGCGGGGCGGCCGCACTGAGGGCAGGTCTCCATCTCCTCGACGAGGCGGTCCAGAGCCGCCTGCCATTCGGCCAGGTTGTCGCCAGCGAAGAGAGCGATGCCCTGAGCCTGCCTGCCCTGAGCGTAGTCGAAGGGTCGAAGGGCAGTTCGCTCGCCGTGCGAGTTTCGATACGAGAGGCAGAGAACCAGCCGCTCCTTAATCAGCCCCCCCAGGTCCATGGTCTCTATCCTGGCCTCTGTTATCTCCGTGAGTGGGACGTCGAACAGAGCCTTGCGCTCCTCAGTGCACCACCAGAAGACCCGCTCGCCGGTCAGGTACAGCCAGCCCGGCCTCCAGGTTTCCCCCAGGATGCCGGAGGAGGGCACCCGGTGCCACATCTTCCCGTCGGCGGCGATCTCCTCCTGGCCCAGGAGGGCGTCTACCTCTGGATCGAGGGGAGGGATGAGGGGGGCCCTGTCCAGGGGGAGCCCCAGCGCCTGCATCCTCTCCTCGATGGCCGCCACCAGTCTCCCCGGTCTCTCGGTGTAGAGATAGGCCAGCCGGTCTGGGTTGCGCACCAGGTAGATCATGTCCCTCTCCACGCCGGTGAAGCGGGTCTCTCTCTTGACCGTCAGCCCCTTTATCTGCTCGAAGCGGGTTTCGAACAGCATCTCGCCCGGCTCGGGGCGGAAGAGGAAGAGCCGCTTGTCCGTCAGGTAAAGAGGCCCGGGCCGCCAGGCGCGGTAGATGCCCTTGCTGTACCAGTGGGCCCCGTACATGCGCAGCAGGATCTCCTCCTCGGGCAGCAGGGCTGGCTCCCGCTTTCGGGCGTGTTCCCGCTCCCATTGGCGGGTGCGTGCGTCCCACTCCTGCATCAGGCCGTATTTGAGCATGGTCTCCATGCCGGCCAGGGCCGCCCGCAGGTTGACCCCGATCAGGGGGATGCCGGCCACGGAGATGATGATGTCGGCCTGGATCACCAGCCCCTTTTCCAGCACCCGGTCGAGCAGGTCCACCAGGGTGGCCTTCTTTTCTCTTGTCGGCAGCAGAACGCTTTGTGCTTGCACCCCAATCCTCTACCTTCGTCAAACCTTCTCTGGCGGGATTTCGGCAAACCTCTATCAAGCATTATCACGCCGGATAATAGAGCCCGTCATCCTCCAGGCGGATCTTGCGCGCTTGTACCAACTGTTGCAGCGCCTTCTTGGCCTTCCCTTTCGATAGGCCAAAGAGAGCCTCCACGTGGGCGGCCTTGACGCCGGGGAAGTGGGTGATGTGGGTCGCTATCTGATCCGCCGCGGAGGCCGGTTGTTCCGAGCGGGGCAGCGAGACCGGGGCTACCCGCCCCCGCTGCATGGTGCCCGAGGCAGTCACGCCGGCTGTGCCCACCGCAGCCCTGGCCCGTCGCCTTGCCCCTGTCCCTGGCCTGACCGGCACCACCCCTTTGCCTTTGCAGGTGGTGCAGGTCATGCGGCGGCCCAGCAGCTTGCCCGTCCCGCCGCAGGCGGTGCAGGTGGCGTAGGGGACAACGACGTAGTTGTATCCCCTGCCCCTGCAGACGGCGCATTTCGAACTAGGGCCTGGACAGCCGAAGGGGTCTGTGCCGCGCCCGTAGCAATAGGCGCACTTCAGGTTCACCATATTTCCTGCCGACGGCCTGACCGAGCGTTCGGCTGAGCGCTCACGCCGAGCGCTCGCTGCAGTCCTGGTGGGTGCGGCTGTGGGCCGGGGTGGTTCCTGGCGAGAGATATCCGGCCAGTCGCAGGAAGCCTGTGTCTCTCCGATCTCCTGAGTCGCCTCGGCTTCCTCATCTGCCGGCTCCGGGTCTGCCAGCGTAATGCTCCCCCGGTTCACCAGTTCCTCTATGCCCTTGGTCGTGATCTTGCACAGCCCCCGCATAGTCATGTCAATGTAGTCGGCCTCCCCCAGGCCCTGGCAGATAGTCTTGGCGTACTCGGAGCCCACGTGCATCGCCTGGGCCACCGTGCTGTAGCCGGTCTGCCCCCCGTAGCGCTGGATGATCTCCAGGGCCTGCAATTCCCGGTTGCCTACTGGCATCTTTTACTCCCTTCTCAAGACTTTTCCTTATCGTTTCTCCCTCAACCACCTTCCCGCTGCGCTGGTTCCCGCACGGGTACCACCCCCTTGCCACGGCAGCGCCGGCAGGTCATCCACTTCCCGGCGATGCGCCCCGTCCCCCGGCAGACCGGACACCAGGCGTAGGGCGCTCTCATGTAAACCCAGCCCCGGCCGTTGCACACGCCGCAGTTGGCCACCGAACGCGGGTGGCCGAAGGGGTAGATGCCTCGTCCGCTGCAGAAGCCACAGCGCACTGCCGCCACTTCCCCCGGCTGGAAACCACGGCTCAGGTTCCCAGCGTTTTCGCTCGCCACCCCGGTCTCCTGGTCTCACTTCCAGCCACAGAGATAGCAACCCCTTTTGATCAGTTCGCTCTTCAGCACCAGGCGGCCGCACTGGGGGCATTTCACCTTCAGGACCCTCGGCTCCGGCTGAGTTTTCTCTCCGGGTGTCCAGCCGCAGAGGTAGCAATGCCCCTTCTTTCTGACCTCGCCTTTCAGCACGAAGCCACCGCAGTTGAGGCAGCGCACATATCGGGGATCCTGCCTCATCTGAGTTTCTTCTTCCGCCGCCTTCGCGACCTTGTCCATCAAGATCCAGAAAGGTTCCATGAACAACAGCATGTTCGTCACTCCATTGCGGATTTCAGATTTCGGATTGAAAAACTCGCAATCCACAATCCGTAATCGTCGGCTGACGGTGGTCTCTAGACGGCCTCTGCGGCCAGGGCCTCGGCGCGGGCGCTCACCCAGCCGCACCAGGGGCAACTCACGTTGAGCAGTTCCTCGGCCGGCACCCGCTTGCCGCACTGGGGGCAGGTCACCTTCGTGATCTGGGCTTCCTTCCAGGCCGCCGTTTCGATGTTCGTCCCGGAGGGGAACTCCAGGCCGTATCTGGCCGCCGTCTCGAAGGAGGCCAGGGCAGCCCGTATCTTGATGCCCAGCAGTTCCACGCCGACGACGGAGACAGTGATGTCAGCGTTGATCACCAATCCCTTGTCCAGGACGGCGTCTACCACGTCCACCAGGGTCCCGCTGCGTTCCCGGGTCGGTTCCATGTATTGCGCCAATTCCGGTTCGCCTCCTTCCGCCGATAGCAGATGGCTGATGGCGCATAGCTGATAGTGCTATACGCTATACGCTATACGCTATACGCCATACGCTACTCGGCTGCCTCCAGCCTGGCCCGGCGCTCCTCCTCGGCTCGCTCCCCGGCGTGGATCTTGTCCAGTATCTCCTGCACCCGCCCCTGCCGCGCCTCCCTCACGTCCGCATACCTCTGCGGCGTGTAAAGCATTTCCAGGAGCCCGTAGAGGTGCTTCGCCCGGTAGGCTTCCCCCTTGCTCTCGAAGAGATAGGCCAGGTCCAGCATCTTCTCCCTGGCCTCCTCCTCCTCCGGGGTACCATGATACTGGTCAATGATCTGCCGGTAGCCGTCAATGGCTTCGCTGTAGTGTGCCTTATCTTCTGCCTCTTGGCAGATTCTCAGCAGCCCTCTTCGGCGGGCGGCTTCGATCTGCTCCAGGGCCGTTTCCGTCGTCTTTTCCTCTTGAGCCATTTTGATGTCCTCCTTAGTTTGCTGATGGTTTCGTGAAACGTGAAACGTAATCCGTGAAACGTGAAACGTGATCATCACGCATCACGTTTCGCGCGTCACGCATACAGCATCTCCCCGAATTCGACTAGATCCTCGATGCCTCTGACATGGTGCGGGAGTTGGGGTGTCTGGGCCAGGCGCAGGTCAGGGTGGTCGGCCATCAACTGCCGGATGATCCCCTGCTCCTGCCGGCATCTGGCTGCGCAGAAGGGACAAGCGCTGTTACTTCGACAGGGCTCAGTACGAACCTGAGTGACCTTGTTGACCAATATCTGCCGGCAGGTGACATTAAGTCCGTCCAGGCAACGCAGCAGCCGCTCGCTCTCGGCCACGGCCATCGCTTCCGGGATGGTGACAGCGACGAACTCGGTCTGGGCGCTGTCCACCAGTTGCTGACGAAGTATGCGCACCTGCCGCGAGCATTTGACCACTAGTTCGGCCAGCCTTCCCAGCCGCACCGTGTTCTTGTACTTGAGCAACATCCTGGCTGCGGCTTTGAGCCAGTTCTGGGCCAGTTCAGGCGTCTCCAGGAAACGGATCAGGTGGCCGGTGGGCGCGGTGTCCAGGATGAAGACGTCGAACTGCCCCTCCTCCGCCAGTTCCATGATCTCCAGCAGGGCCATCAGTTCGTCCAGGCCCGGCGGAATGAGATCAAGCATCTGGCTGGACACCTCCTCCCGAAAGTCCCTCGCCTGCTGCCCCTGCCCTCCGCCCGAATGGTACTCCCGCCTGAAATCCTCCAGCAACTGGACGGCGTCTATCTCGTAGGCCTGCAGGTTGTCGTAGGGCTCGATGGGGGTGACCTGCGCCCCTACCGGCTGATCGAAGGCATCGCCCATCGAGTGGGCCGGATCGGTGGAGAAGACCAGGACTCTCTGGTCAGGACGCTGTCGGGCCAGATAGAGGGCCGTGGCCGCAGCGGTGGTGGTCTTGCCCACTCCCCCCTTGCCACCGACCATGATGAAGCGAGCCGAAGGGGGAGATAGGGAGAGGGGGAGAGGGGGAGAGGGGGAGAGGTCTCCTTGTCCCCTTGTCCTCTCGTCCTCTTGTCTCCTGCGCGCCCACAGAGAGCCCAACCACACATGCAGAGAACTCCACCACCCCCGGACCCTGGTTAGCACAGCCGAACCAAAACCCCCGAAAGAGAGAGGGGGAGACGTGGAAAGGGGGAGACAGGGAGAGGGGGAGAGGTCTCCTTGTCTCCTTGTCTCCTTGTCTCCTTGTCTCCTTGTCTCCCTGTCTCCCTGTCTCCTTGTCTCCCTGTCTCCCTGTCTCCTTGTCTCCTTGTCTTCTTCCGCCGTCCCGTCCTCCGCCAGCATCTGGCCGAACTCGGTCAATGCCTTCATCCCCCGCACCTCGTGAGAGAGTTGCGGCACAGTGAGGAGACGGAGGCCGGCGAACCCTTCCCCGATCTGGGCCAGCGCCCCGGCCTGATCCTCCCCCCTCCGCCGGCAGGTCGGGCAGCGACCGTCGTGTCCTGAGCCTGGCCCTGCCACCGCGAGTACTCGTGGCGGTGAGCTCGTCGAAGGGTCTGTCGAAGGGTCGTGGTTGACGACCTGGTTGATGACCAGATTCCTGACCGCCAGGGGGTGCTCCCTCAGCGCGGAGACCAACCGCCTGGTCTCGTAGATGGCCATCTCCTCGGGGATGGTCACCGGTATGAACTCGGTTACCCCGGCATCCTGCAGCGACGATGCCACGTGCCTGATCTCCCGGTCCATCTTCACCAGCCAGTGGTCCGCCTCATCGGGGCTGTAGCGGCCCACCAGGCTGCGCACGATGAAGCGGTGCTTTTCCATCAGTCTGTCCATGACCTGGATCCACAGTTTCATCTGGGCCGGCAGGGCCAGTAACCGCAGTGTGTGGCCAGTGGGAGCGGTGTCCACCACTACCCGGTCGTACTGCTGCTCCTCGGTCAGGCCCATGATCTGCATGATGGCCATCGCCTCGTCCATGCCGGGCAGGGTCAACAGGAGGAAATTGTTGATGTCCTCCACGTCGAAATAGGTGCCCCGGTCAGCGATTCTGGCGATCATGGGGTCGTACTCTTGTTTCCATTCGGCCAGCAACCTCTCCGAGTCCAGTTCCAGGGCGAATAGGTTGTCCACCCCCTTGATGGGCACGGCCTGGCCGCCGATAGGCTGGCCGAGGCTGTCCCCCAGAGAATGGGCCGGGTCGGTGGAGACGACGAGTATCCTCTCCTCCGGCCTCTGGCGGGCCAGGTAGAGTGCCGTTGCCACCGCCGCCGTCGTCTTGCCCACACCCCCCTTCCCTCCGAAGAAGATGAAGCGCAGGCCGTCGTTTTGCAGGAAGCTGGGGGCGGTCGTTGGAGGTTGGATATTGGATATTGGATATTGGGTATTGGGTATTGGGTATTGGATATTGGTCATTGGTACAGGATCTTCCCGAATTCGACCAGGTCGTCAACCCCGCGCAGGTCGTGGTGTAGCCGTGGTGCCTGGGCCACGCAGTGATCGGGGTGGTCGGCGATTACCTGCTGGATGTAGCGTTGCTCCTCCTCCCGCTTGGGCTTGCAGAAAGGGCAATCGCTGGGCGGGATGACGAAATTGATCAGGATCTGGCGACAGGAGATTTCCAGCCGGCCCAGCCCCTGGATCAGCCGCTCGCTCTCGGCGATGCCCATCGCCTCGGGGATGGTGACCGCGATGAACTCAGTCCCGGCACCGTCGGTGAGCTGCTGGAGCACCCTCCTGGTCTGCCGGGAGTACTTGATCGTCAGCCCGGCCGTGGCCCCCAGCTTGACCACGCCCCTGTACTTGAGCAGCAACCTGGCCGAGGTGGCGAACCACTCCCGGGCCAGGTGGGGCAGCTCCAGGAAGCGGATCAGGTGGCCGGTGGCGGCGCTGTCCAGGACGAAAACGTCGAACGCCTCGTCGTCCACCAGTTTCATGATCTCCATCAGCGACATCAGTTCGTCCAGCCCCGGCGGGGTGGTGCTCAGCATCTGATCCATGATCTCCTGCTCGAAGGCCACCCGCACGTTGCCTCCGCCTCCGCCGACAAAGCCCTCGAACACCTCGTCAATGGCCTCCTGCTGCTCCTCGATGAACTGATCCAGCAGCCTTGGGGCGTCTATCTCCTGGGCGTAGAGATTGTCGAAGCCCTCGATGGGGGCGATCTCGGCCCCCACCTTCTGGTCCAGGCTGTCGGACACAGAGTGGGCGGGATCGGTCGAGAAGAGCAGCACCTTCTTGTCGGGAAACTGCGCAGCCAGACGGATGGCCGTGGCCGCGGCCGCGCTGGTCTTGCCCACGCCCCCCTTGCCGCCGATCAGGATGAAACTGGCTGAGGGCAAGGTGAGGGGGAGAGGAGGAGAGGGGGTGAGGGGGTGAGGGGGTGAGGGGGTGAGGTCTCCTTGTCTTCTTGTCTCTCTGTCCTCTTCTGTGACCCCGGCCAAAAGTTGAGCGAAGTCAGTCAACTGGTCTACGCCCCGCACCTCGTGAGGCAGGAGTGACACCGGCCAGAGGTGCAGGTTAGCAGCGAATCGCTCTCTGATCTCCGCCAGGGCCTCTGCCTGCTCCGCCTTCTTGTGCTGGCAGGGAATGCAGAGGCCATCGCCGCCGATGACGTGATTGACGATGAGGTTGCGTACCGGGATACGCTCTTTCTTCAGGGTAGTGAAGAGGCGCTCGCTCTCGTAGATGGCCATCTCCTCAGGGATGGTCACCAGCACAAACTCGGTGGTCTCGGTGTCCTTCAGCGTCCGCTCCACCATGGCCACGTCCCGCTTCTGCTCCTCCAGGAATCGGTCGCACTCGTCGGGAACGTAGCGGCCGGCGAAGGTACGCACCATGTAGCGGTGTTTGTCCATCATCATATCCAGAGTCTTGATCCAGTTCCTCATCTGCGACGGCAGTTGCAGCATGCGCACCGTGTGGCCGGTCGGGGCGGTGTCCACCACCACCAGGTCGTACTCCCCGGACTTGATCAGCCCTATGATCTCCCGGATCGCCATCACCTCGTCCATCCCCGGCAGGGTCAGTTGCATGAAAGCGGCGATGTCCTCTTCGTCGAACAGAGTCCCCCGGTTGGCGATCTCGGCCAGTATGTGATTGTTAAGGCGCCGGTATTCTGTCAATACCTTCTCGGCGTCCAGTTCACGCGCCCGGAGGTTGTCCACGCCCTTGACAGAAACAGTCTCGTCACCGACAGCCTGGGCGAGGCTGTCTCCTATAGAGTGGGCCGGGTCGGTGGAGACGATCAACAGCTTCCCGCCCGGCCTCTGGCGGGCCAGGTAGAGAGCGGTGGCCGTGGCCGAGGTGGTTTTGCCCACGCCCCCCTTGCCCCCAAAGAAGATGAATTGCAGGTCCTGGTTGTGTAAGAAACTGGGCAGGCCTGCACTGAGCGCAGCCGAAGTGTCAGACACGTTCTCACCTCTCCTGTTCTTCGTCTCCTTCGCGTTCCTGGAAGGCTTCGGGGAAGGTGCGGCGCCACCAGGCCTCGTCCGGCTCGTACTGCGCATCTCTCATCCATTCTCTAATGGCGGCCAGGTCCTCCATCAGGATCTTCTCCTGCTCCAGATACTGCTCCTCCTCAATCTCGCCGATCTCATAGCGCAGTTGCAGCTCCATCAAGCGGCTCTTGACGCGCTCTTCGTCGGTCTCCTCCCCCTCGACCTCCTCGTGGATTTTCTCGAACATCCACTTCGCAGACTGGTAGGGGCCGGTCACCGGCAAGGCCACCACCTTGCCCACCGTCTTGAGCAGTTGATGCTCGATCCAGGAGAGGAAAAACATGCTCCCAGTCTCCTCTAGGCTAACGTAGTCTCTTCTGCGGCGGGGACTACCCCCGCGCCATGGCAGCGCAGGCAATGGAGGTGCAATCCATCAACGCCTGTGCCCCCGCAGACAGGGCAGGTTTTCACCGGCTCTTCGATGGTCTGCACCCCTCTACCCCCACAGCCCAGGCAGGCCAGCCTGGCGAAGGGTTGGACCCCCGTGCCGCCGCAGGCGCGGCAGGGTACGTAGGGCCCTTTCACCCGCACCTTTCCGGCACCACGACAAGCGCCGCAGGTGGAGAGGACCGACAGCAACCCGAAGGGGTCCCGTCCCTTGCCCTGGCAGAAGGCACACGTCAGCTCGACCCAGTCTTCCGCTCCCGTTGCTCCCTGTGCCATGCTTCTTCCTCCTTGCTCCGCACGTGGAAACAGCGCAACTCAGTTGTAGGGCAATTTGGCAAATTGCCCCTGGGACAAGTTGCCAACTTGTCCTACAGCGTTCCCACCACTAAAGCGCACGGATTCCGCCCCAACCCCCGCCCTAACGGGGTTTCTCGACGGGGACCACGCCCTTGCCACCGCAGGTGCCACAACTCAGCCGGCTGCGGTGGTAGACCCCCGTGCCCCCACAGGCAGTGCAGGTTTCGTAGGGCTCCTTGACGCGCACAGTCCCCTGGCCGCCGCAGACCCCACAGTTGGAGAGGGGCGACAGGACCTTGAAGGGGTCTTTGCCCGTGCCGCCGCAGAAGGCGCACTTGATCTCGACCCCCTTTCCCTCTTTCACGACCGCTTTTCCTGCCATCTTTGCACCTCCTCGCGCAGGACTGGTGTTACGCGGACACCACGCCCGCGCCGCCGCAGGTGGTGCAAAAGAGCCGCAGGTCGCCCGTGGGGTCAACGCCCAGCCCGCTACAGGTGGGGCAGGTCACTGTTGGCTCCTCGACATGGATCACGCCCTTGCCTTTGCAGGCAGTGCAGGTCAGGCGGCTGCGGGGGTGGATGCCCGTCCCCCCGCAGAAAGCACAGGGTACGTAGGGCGCTTCGATTTCCACCTGCCCCTTGCCGCCGCACACCCCGCAGGCCGACAGGGGTGACAGCAGCCTGAAGGGGTCCTTGCCGCTGCCCTGGCAATAGGCGCATTGCACCAGCGTCTTCTCTCCTGTTTCGGTGGTCTTCTTCCTGGCCATTTTCAGCCTCCTTGTGCGTGAAACATTATGCGTGATGCGTGAAACGTGATGCGTGAAACGTGAAACGTGAAACGTGGTGCGTGAATCGCCGATCACGTTTCACTAGAGCATTGCATAAGTGCTTTGCGAAACCCCTCCCCCCGCCCACATCGCTCCAGAGTCCGCAACTTGTTGCGGAATGACCCAGACAAGCCAACCTTCAGCCAACCGGAGCACCCCGAACAGGTTCGGGACTCCACCTGTGCGACACCCTGGTTTTACGTTTACTGAGCCGCTACCACTCCCTTGCCCGAACAGGTGGTGCAGGGCAGATCGTATTCGATCTTCGCCCGCCCCGTCCCTCCACAGGCCGGGCAGGTTTGCCGTCGCTCCGGCACTGTCACCACTCCTTTGCCCTTGCAGGCGGTGCAGGTCAGCCGGCGCATGGCCTGTTTGCCGGTTCCCCGGCACAAGGCACACGGCACATACGGCTCCTGCACCCGCACCGTCCCCCGCCCGCCGCAAACAGCGCAATTGGACTTGGGGTGCGGGATTCCGAAGGGGTCTTTGCCCCGACCCCCGCAATAGGCGCATTGCACCGCCACCCACTTGCCCCCTCTGACGGTCGTCTTTGCTGCCATGTTTCTCATCTCCTCAGGTTCAGTCTTCATCTTCCCAATGTACAACGATCTCCACAAAGTTGAAAGGGGGTGTTTCCCCCACGTATTTGAACATCATCCGGTTACCGTATTTGGCGTCCAGTTCGTTGACCTGGTGGTCGAACTCATCCACCCGCGAACGGTGCACCAGGAAGGCGGCATTGAGAACCATCATGTCAATCAGGATCTTGTTGGCCTCGTACCTCTCGGCCAGCGGACTCAGAGCACGAGCCAGCATTTGAGCATCCACGTCCCTTTTGGCCTCAATACTATTGGACACCAGGCTGCCGAGCTCTATTCTGTCGTGGTGGGAATGAGGGCTGGCAGCCAGGCGATTCCGCAGCCTGCGGATGTCGGGATTCCCGGCCACGATGTCCTGGAACAACCGCTCCTTTCTCCAGAAGACCTTCAGTCCCAATTCAACCTTGTCTTCCATCTCCTGCAACAACGACTCGAACTCGCCGTACCTTCGCCGCAGCAGCCTCATGATCTTCTCCTCAGCGCTGCTCCCACCCGAGGTGGATTTGGCCACGGTGCTGAAGCGCACGGGAAGGACGGTGAAGCCCTCGTTCAGCACCTCCTCGCAGACCAACTGGTGGCTCATAGTGTGCGCCCGGCTGGTCTCGTATTCGTCCTGGGGTGAGTCGCTGACCGCAAGCGCGAGGTCAAGAAAGGAGATGCTGTGGACCTCGTCGCCGCGCCTGCCGATCCCCTTGATGGAGAGATCGAAGGGATTCTCGTCGTGGCTCCTGGTCAGGCAGTACAGGTATATCATTCTCTCGTTGTCGGTACTACCGCTCATCAAGCCTTCTCCCCCACTCCCCTTCCGCAACCTTCGCAAGGTTTCCCCCACTGCGAGGCAATCCCTTCACGTTTCACGTTTCACGCTCCACGCTTCACGCCAGCCTCTCCCCTCCCATGCGCCTGACGGTGATCAGAACGCTCTCCCTGGTGGCCGCCGGAGTGAAGTCACAACGATACCCCTCGGCCTTCTTCTTGGCCGTGACCCCCTGCGCCGCCGCCTGCCCCAGGCAGCAACTGCTCAGCAACTGGTAGGCGGCGGCGATCTGGGCAAAGCGCTCTTCGGCGGCTTTGTCACCCGGCTGAGCATCGGGGTGATGCTCCTGAGCCAGTCCATAATAGGCCTGCTTCACCTCATTCAGGCTGGCCTCCTGGCCCAGACCCAACAGTTCCCGCGCCCGCTTGACCTCCTGGCGACTCATGGGCCGCACCTCGACGGTGCTGAAACTGTAGGGAGGCAGGGGGCCGATGCGCCGGAAGTTTAACCGGCCGCCGAGTCTCTCATCAATCTCGCCGAGCCGCCGGTCGAATTCCTCCTGCTGTCCCTTATTCAGCAGTAAGGCGACGTTCATCACCATTTTGTCGTCCATGAGGCTGTTCTTCTGCAGGTCCAGAGCGCAACCGGCCAGCGCGTTCAGGATCTCCCGCTGGTAGTTCTCCCGCCGGCGGTTGAGAGACTCGTAGACCATCTTGCCCACTTTGATCCTGGCAGGCGTGCTCCGCAAGCGGGAGAGCCCCTCGATCCTGGCCTTCAGTTTGGCGATCGACTCCTCGGTGGAGATCTCCTGGAAGACGGAAGGGAGGTCCCAGGTGGCCACCACCTCGACCTCGACCTTGTCCTGGATGGCCGCATGGGCCTCTTTGAGGGCGAAATACCCCTGGCGCAAGATGGCCTCTACCTCGTCCTGGCCCTTCACCACGGTGCCGAACTTCATGGGCAAGACAGTGAAGCGCTTCATCATCTCTTCGATCACCGCCTGATGGGCGGCCAGGTCGCGGACTATTCTTTCCTTGTCCTTGATGGCCTTGTAGTCAACTGGGGGACAATTGCTGACCACGGCGGCCAGGTCACGGTAGGGCACGGTGCGCACCTCGTCGTCCCGCCCGCCGATCCCTATGGGGCCAAAACCAATCGCCTCCCCGCTGCCGATCACTCCGTAGATATATATGATGTCCTTGGTCACGGTACGCTCCTCCTCGACACAATGCCTAGTGGCACGTTTCACGCCTCACGCTCCACGCTCCACGCCTCACGTTTCACGCCTCACGTTTCACGCTTCATCACGCTTCACGCTAAACTCCCTCGCGATCATCCGCGTGGTCTCGTCCAACTCCTGCATGGCCCGCTCGACCGCTTCGATCTCGCCTGCCCGCAGCGCCTGGCGCAGAGCGGCTACCTCGCTCCTCACCTTGCTCCGGAGCGCCGGTGTCAGTCTGTCGCCGTATCGCTCCAGTGTCTTCTCGGCCTGGTAGGCCATGCTGTCGGCGCGGTTGCGGGTCTTGATCGCCTGACGGCGCTGCCGGTTCCGCTCGTCGTGTTCTTTGGCCTCGGCCACCATGTGCTCGATCTCCTCCTCCGAAAGGCCGCTGGAGGCGGTGATGGTGATCTGCTGCTCCCTGCCGGTGGCCTGATCCTGGGCTGTGACCTGCAGGGTGCCGTTGGCGTCAATCTTGAAGGTGACCTCGATCCTCGGCTCGCCCCGGGGCGCGGGCGGGATGCCATCCAGGGTAAAGCGCCCCAGGACCGTGTTCTCCACAGCCATGACCCGCTCGCCCTGCACCACCACGATCTCCACGCTGGCCTGGTCGTCTTTGGCCGTGGTGAAAACCTGACTCTTGCGCGCCGGGATGGTTGTGTTGCGCCGGATGAGGGGGTTGGCGATGCCACCCTTGGTCTCGATACTCAGCGTCAGCGGGGTGACGTCAATCAGCAGCAGGTTCTTGACCTCGCCGACGAGAGCGCCGGCCTGAATCCCGGCTCCCAGGCCGACCGCCTCCTCCGGATTGAGCTCCGTGACGAGCAGTTTGCCGAAGATGGTTTTAATCTTCTCCCGCACCGCCGGCATTCTGGTCTGCCCCCCTACCAGGATGACCTCGTCAATGTCCGTCGGTTTAAGTCCAGCGTCGGCCATGGCCTGACGGCAGGGCTCGACGGTCCTTTCGATCAGGTTCTCCGTCAATTGCTCCAACTGCACCCGGGTGAGGGTCGTGTTGAGGTGCGCCGGCCCTCGGGGTCCCTGGGCGATGAAGGGCAGGGTGATCTCGGTCTGCAAGCGGGTCGAGAGTGCGATCTTGGCCTGCTCGGCCGCCTCTCTCACCCGTTGCAGCGCCATCTTGTCCCCTCGCAGGTCCACGCCGCGCTCCCGCTCGAACTCGTCGCAGAGCCAGTCCACGATGCGGCGGTCGAGGTCGTCGCCGCCCAGGTGGGTGTCGCCGTTGGTGGAGAGCACCTCGAAGACGCCAGCGCCGAGGTCCAGGATGGAGACGTCGAAGGTGCCACCGCCCAGGTCGTAGACGGCGACGGTCTCCCGCCTCTCGGGGGGGAAATCGTAGGCCAGGGCCGAGGCGGTCGGCTCATTGAAGATGCGCAGCACTTCCAGCCCGGCGATGCGGCCAGCCTCCTTGGTCGCCTGGCGCTGGTTGTCGTTAAAGTAGGCCGGCACGCTGATCACCGCCTGGGCCACCGGCTCGCCCAGGTACATCTCGGCGTCCCGCTTCAGTTTCTGCAGAATCATGGCCGAGATCTCCGGCGGCGAGTACTCGCGGCCGTCCATGGACACCCGTACGTCGTCATTGGGTGCAGCGGTCAGACGGTAGGGCACCAGCATCCGGTCGTGCTGCACCATATCCTCAGCAAACCTGCGCCCCATGAAGCGTTTGATGGAGAAGACAGTCTGCTCAGGATTGGTGCTCGCCTGTCGCCGGGCCACCTTCCCCACCAACCGTTCGCCGTTCTTGCCGATGGCGACGACCGAGGGGGTGAGGCGGTCGCCCTCAACGTTGGGGATCACCATCGGCATACCCCCCTCCATGACCGCCATCACCGAATTCGTCGTGCCCAGATCAATGCCGATGACCTTACTCATATACCCCATCCCTTACCACAATCAAAAAGAGGCTAACGCCATCTCCGGCGAGCCTAGCCCCCCACTCAGTCACGTCTTCTGCCCGCGGCTGCGCCCCCACTTCTACTGGCATCCGCCGGCTCTCCTGCACGTTTCAGCAGAGTTCCCAGCCTGCTGACGCTGGCCTGAGTGCGTCTGGTCCAGAACCCTGCACTCTGGGTAAATGTCTAACAGCCCGCGCAGCGCCGGATCGCGGTTTCTTCCCCCCGCTTACCGCAGCCCCATTTCCCGTTCCACGGCTTCCACAGTCGGCCCCAGGGTAGCCAGCAGCGCCCGTCGCTGGTCGTTGATCTGGGCCATGCGGCCCTCGATGCGCCGGGCCCTGGCCGTCCACATGACATATTGCTTCTGCAATCGCGCCTCTTCCCGGTCCAGTCTCTCTAATTGTTGGTAAATGTTCCCGGCACCGGTGGAGTGGCGGATGTTGCCCTGGTGAGGCATGTCGTGCGCCCCGCGCACATCGTCGCAATATTTGAGTGGCATCGTCAATCCTCCTCTTCTGGAAGTTGGAAAATGGAGGTCGGAGATTGGAGGTTGGATTATATCCAATTTCCAATCTCTAATCTCTAATTTCTACTGGGTCTTGCCGATGAGATCCAACAGAACGTCGCGCCGCTCCCGGTTCGGCTTGCCGTGAGGGTTCAGTTCCCGCGACAGCACGTCCATACACACCTGGCCGAAACTCAGGTCCCCGCCATTGGCGGCCATGATCTTGCCGATCATGATGCAGTTGCGCACCGTGGGGTTGGTCTCGGTCGCCTCGCGGAAGCCCCGCACCACGTCCACGATCCGCTCCGCCGTCGTCTCGTCAACGCCGGTGCGAGCCGTGGTGATCAATGCCTCGGTCTCCCGGTCGAAGTGGCTGATGTCAATGGTGATCATGCGGTCCACCAACGCCTCCTGGCTGGGGTGCACGCCGGCATACTCGGTGGGGTTGCTGGTGAAGATAGCCCGGAAGTCGGGGTGAACCCGCAGGTAACCCTTCTTGCTCTTGATGGTGGGCAGGATCAGGATGCGCTCCTCCAGGACTGGCAAGAAGACGTTGTTCGCCTCCGGCCGCGAGCGGCTGAACTCGTCGTAGATCAGGGTGCTGCCCTGTTGGCAGGCCATGGTGAGCCGGGCGTCCACCCAGCGGTAATCCACCCGGTCCTCCGTCTTCATCACCGAGTGGATAAAGTTGTCAATGACCCGCTTGCGGCTGTAGCCATGCTCGCCGCCGATGAGGTCCGAGGTGGCGAACTCGTCGTCGCCCACCAGGAGCATCATCGGCCGGCCGATGCGCTGGGCCAGTTGCAGAGCCAGCGTGGTCTTGCCGCAGCCGGTGGGCCCGCGGAAGTGGATGGGGAAGCCGCTCTCGACGTAGGCCATGGCCCGGTCGAGGATACTGCGCACGAAGGGGGTCTCCACGAAGTCGGCATGGTCGAAGGCCCCCAGACCCGGCGCGCCAGTCTCCGGCGTCGGCAGGCCGGCCGTTCGCGCCTCCTGCCTCATCCTCTGTGCTTTCAGATCGCTGATCGCCCCCTCACTAGCGTGTCCTCCCCGGGGCGACTGCGGTCGGATGGTTGTCATAGTCCTCTCCTTATTCACGTTTCACGTTTCACGCTTCACGCTTCACGTTCGCACAAGAGAATGGTAGACCCTGCCGCCGGCAGCCTAGCAGGCCCGCCTTCGGCAGAGCCCAACCACTCTCCTGCGCTCCATCGGTTCACTCAAACCAGTTCCCTGGCCTGGGCGATCCACTGTTCCACCCTGGCCAGCCGGCCGAAATCGCCAAGCCTTTCTCGTACTTCGTCGGGCGAAGCCTCGGCCAACTGAGCGAAAGTAGTGATGCCGAGTTCGGTCAGCCGCGCCTGCATGCTCGCACCGATGCCCCGGATAGCCGTCAGGTCGTCGGGAATCACCTGCTCCACCGGCGGCGGTGGTGGTGCTACCTCGACTACTGGCGGTGGCGGCGGCGGTGGTGCTACCTCGACCACTGGCGGTGGCGGCGGCGGTGGTGCTACCTCGACCACTGGCGGTGGTGGCGGCGCGCCCAGGTGCTCGCGCCAGGCAGCGCGGGCCTCGGTCATCTCGGTGGCGTACTCTGCCAGTTGGCTGGTCACATCCGCCTTGCGCGCCGCGGTGCCGGCGGCCAATTCGTCCACGAAGGCTGCGGTGTCGGTTTTCATGGCCGCTCTGTCTTGCGCCAGCCGTTCCCGCGTCTCGCGGGCCATGGCCTGGTGCGCGGCGTCGTACTCAGCGAACATACGGACCACCTCGGCATTGCGGGCTGCGTCCAGGTT
>Ga0208279_1000852_pt1 | contig 20298 bp, 16 predicted proteins | sample AntAceMetag02UKM_FD_184766 | JGI IMG/M metagenome (GOLD analysis project Ga0208279, IMG submission 184766) | Saline lake microbial communities from Ace Lake, Antarctica - Antarctic Ace Lake Metagenome 02UKM (SPAdes) (version 2) | ecosystem: Environmental > Aquatic > Non-marine Saline and... | reverse complement strand
GTCGTCGGGCTTGACACAGGAGAGAGCGAGTCCGTGGACGTCGTCGGGCTTGACACAGGAGAGAGCGAGTCCGTGGACGCCGTCGGGCTTGACACAGGAGAGAGCGAGTCCGCAGAAGCATACATTTAAGCACGAACCGACAAGATGCCTCTCCAGCCCCGGTGGTGCGAAGCCCCGGGGCTTTTCAGTCCCGACTGTTATCTCGGCCACCATTTGACTTTTACACTGTTTGGCGGTATCTTAATGACAGGTAGGACACAGATTGAAGGGAGGAGACTGCGCATGGTGGAAGACCTGCGGGAACAGACGAGCCACACAGATATGGTGGGAGATCTACGGGAACAGGCGATCCAGGCAGAGGAGGCGTTCGAGGCTGAGAGGAAAGCACACCTGGCCCAGTCTTTTCTGGGCCTGGTACCGTGGCAGCGATTGGTGCTGGCAGTCTTGCTGTTCCTGAACGTGGCGCTATGCGGCTGCATGGCGCTCGTGATGACAGGGCGAGTGATGTTGCCATTCTAGCCTGCGTGATGGGAAGCGAACAAATGGTGCGGAGCGCGAAACCCCGTGAGACAGCGCTGATGCGCTTTCCCGACGGGCGGGTCTTCGGTGCTGCAGTGGGGACACCGTTGGAGCAGTACATCAAGGTGGCGCTGAGCGACACCCCGGTGCCTGTCATCGCGGCCCTTGTCGACGGTAAACTGCGCGAACTTACTTACCAGATGTGGTCCGACGCCCGGGTGGACCCCATGTTCCTCTCCAACTCCGACGGTATGCGCATCTATCGACGCTCCCTTTCCTTCCTGCTGGTGACCGTCGTGCGTGAACTGTTCCCAGAAGCCCAGATTTTCGTGGACCACACGCTTCCCTTCGGCGGCTTCTTCTGCCAGGTACAGGGACGGGAACCGTTCAGTGCGGAGGAACTGGCGCAGGTTGAGGCCCGCATGCGAGAGATCGTCGCTGAGGATGCTCCCATCAGGCGGGAGCACGTGCCCCTCGACGAGGTCGTCGAGATGTTTCGCGCGCGTGGCGAGAAGGAAAAGGTCCAACTCCTGGCGCACCGCCATAAGGACTACCTCTCGCTCTACAACCTGCGCGGCGTACGCGACTACTTCCACGGCTACATGGTGCCCTCGACCGGGTACCTGCGCTGCTTCGCCCTGCACCTATGGCCGCCGGGATTCGTGATCCAGTTTCCGCGCCGCCATCGCCCGACGGAACTCCTTCCCGTGCACGACTACCCACAACTGACAGCTATCTTCCGCGAGTATGGTGAATGGCTGCGCTTGCTCGGCGTGGAGTCGGTGAGTGGGCTGAACGAGTCCATCGCCAATGGCCGCATCCGCGAGATCATCCTCGTCTCGGAGGCACTACACGAACAGCGCATCGCGCAGATTGCCGATCAGATCGCCCGTCGCCGGACCGAGGTGCGGTTGGTGCTCATCGCCGGCCCCTCCGCCGCTGGCAAGACCACCTTCTCCAAGCGGATCTCCGTCCAGTTGTTGGCCCACGGTGTCCGCCCCTTCCCCCTGGCACTGGACAGTTACTTCGTGGACCGGGAGAAGACGCCTCGAGACGAGTATGGCAACTACAACTTCGAGTCGTTGGGAGCGCTCGACTTGCCGCTATTCAACCAGCATCTCCTGGCCCTTATGCGTGGAGAGAGCGTGCAACTCCCCCGTTTCAACTTCAAGACCGGCCGGCAAGAGCGGGGCGAGATCGTCCAACTTGGTCCCGAGCACATTATCATCGTTGAGGGCATCCACGGGCTGAACCCCCGGCTGGTGCCGTCCGTGCCGCGCGAGCGCACCTTCCGCATCTTTGTCTCGGCCCTGACGCAACTCAACGTTGACCGGCACAACCGGGTGCCGACGACGGACACCCGCCTCGTCCGTCGCATCGTGCGGGATACTACCTACCGGGGGTACACGGCCGAGGAGACCCTGAATCGCTGGGAGAGCGTGCGAAGAGGGGAGAAGCGGCACATCTTCTCCTATCAGGAACACGCCGATGTGATGCTCAACTCCGCGCTGGTCTATGAACTGGCGGTGCTAAAACCGCTGGCCGAGCCGCTGTTGCTACAGGTCGAGCCCTCCAGTCCCCGGCGCGTGGAGGCCAAGCGGCTGCTGGCCTTTCTGCAGTGGTTCAAGCCCTGCGGCCCCGATCTGATCCCGGACAACTCCATCCTGCGCGAGTTCATCGGCGGCTCTATCCTGCGAGATTATACGCCGTAGGTGTTCCTACCGCTCGTCCTGCGTAACCGCCATGCAGTGAGGACTGCACAGTGCGTATACCTGGCGCTCTACCCCCGCGTCCGCTGCCACAGCGCCACCGCTACCAGCGCGATGACGCCCATCACCGCCGCCCCCGTGCACAATGCACCGCCCGACTCCGTGGTGGCCACCTCGCTGCTGGCGTCTGGCGTGGCCGTCGGCTGATCGGACGGAGCGGGCTCAGGCGTATGGGTCGGCGGCACTTCCACCAGCCCACCCTCCCCCTCTACCACCTCGTAGGCCACACCCTCGGCCACGAATATGACCCGCTCACCCAGCGCGAAGTATGCGCCCCACCCCTGCCGGGCCGCCAGCAGGTCGAAGTAACCGTCGGAGCCGAAGCCGACATGGGTGGTGCTCATCCGTGAGTGGTCGAAGGTCGTATCAGTCCAGACGCCATTCTGCAGCATGAAGGTCTTGCTGCCCACAAAGCGCACGACCTGCGCGGCCTCCTCCGGCATCATCCCGCCACCGGTCGATTCGGCCCCGCGCATTTCGGCTTCCTCGTCAGCCTTCTCCACCGCTGGCGCACCAACGACAGGCATGGTCGGCATGGCCAGAAACTGCTCCGCTGCCTCCTCCTGCCCTTCCGCGGTCAGGATGTTCTCCTCCTCGATCAGGAACGAGGTGTAAGGGGTGATGATGCCATACCGGACGCTCAACTCGACGACCGCATCCACCCACTCCCGCTGCTCTCCGTGGAGCCGGATCTGCGTCAGCAGGTGGCCGATCTTGCGCGTGGCCCACAAGCGGGGGATGTAACTGGGTGACTGGGTAACTGGGTAACTGGGTGACTGGGCAAAAGTGCCCTCGTAGGCGAATTGCTGGCGCTCGCCGTTCACCTCACCGGTGAGCGTGATGCGAGCCGCGCCGCTCTCCCGGTAGCGGCCCACCAGGATCAACTGCGTGCCCGCGAAGAGGTCGGGCAGCGGGTAGGGGTAGGTGTCCTCGATCAGCACGTCGCCGAAGTCCAGTTCGATGTCGGTCAGGACGGGGGTGCTGACACGGGCGTAGAAGGCGGAGACCTCCTCGTCAATCCGCTCCTCGTGAGGGCGGACGTAGCCACTGGCCCCCCGGTGCTGCTCAGCCAACGTGTCCAGCAGGACAGTGTTGACGTCGTCGCCCACGCCGAAGGGGAAGAGGCGCACGTTGTCCGGCGCGGCCCCCTCCACGTTGGCCAAGATTTGCTCCACCTCAGTCACTCCCTCGGTGGGCAGGCCGTCGGTGAGAAAGATGAGCACAGTGGGCCGTTCAGAGTCCATGGTGAGTGAAGTCGAACCGTCAGTCTGCGCCAGCGCCTCCAGTAGCGCGCGGTTGATGTCGGTGCCGCCGACCGGTTCCAGCCGCTTCACCCAGGCGGCGGCCTCGCGCGCCTCGGACGCAGGCCGTAGCCCGCGTCCGTACTGCCGCAGCCCGGTGGAGAAGGCGATCACGTTGAAGCGATCCTCCTCGTTCAGGTGCTCCAGCACGTAGATCAGCGCCTCCTGGGCCTGCTCGATCTTCTCCCCATCCATCGAGCCGGAGGTGTCGAGCACCAGGATGACGTCCCTGGGGATCACCCGTCCTTCCTCCACTTCGACGGAGGGAGCGACGAGCAGCAGGAAGAACCCTTCGGCTCCGCTCAGGGCAGGCCCTTCGGCAAGATCAAGGTCCCGGTAGGTCAAGAGATTCAGCCCCACGTCTTCTTGGCTCACGGTGTAGATCAACTCGAAGTCCTCCTCGGGCAGGATATCTGTCGCCTCGTAGCCGACGGTGGCCCGGTAGTCGCCGTCCCGCTCAATGTAGACCCGGTCCTGGTGAGTAGGCGAGTAGACGGCGCGCATGGCGTCGCGGGAGCGGACCTCGACGTGGACGCTGACTTCCTCCAGCGGGCGGGCGGAAAACTTCTCGGTGTTGAGGGGATAGACGTAGTGCACCAGACTATTGTCAACAGGGAGAACCTGGCTGTACTCCAATTCGACCTTGCGCGAGCCACCGGGCGGGATGGGGAAGATGCGCGCCTGTACTGCGCTGCGCCCGACGTACTCCAGCAGCGCCGGATCGCGCCGGCGGCGGACGATGTCCTCGTAGATGGCGCGGGCCTCGTCGGCTGGAAGGATCTCCCCCTCGACCGGCTCGCCATCCACCCACATGATGAACTCGGAGACCGCCGCCCCCTCCGGCAGCGGGAAGACGTAGGTGCCCTCGACCTCCCAGTCGCACTCGTTGAGGAACTCCTGCTCGACGCGGGTGACGGCCACCTGGTCCTCGATGGTGACGGTGACACGGTGGTAACGGATGGTGAGCCAGGACTCCTCCAGCGGGGGTGGTTCGGGCCATGGGGGCGGTTCCGGGATGATGATGCCGTCTGCCAGGGCAGGCCGGGCGCCGCTCAGTAGTACAACGATGGTCACGACAGCGGCTATCAGAAATTGGTTGGCTCGTTGGTTGGTCCTAATCATTTCTTTCCTCCTGATTTGTGTGGGTGCGCGGCCAATGCGATTGGCCTGCTACCCACTAGACGTCGGACGGGGCAGGAAGGTTCCAATGACAAGTGACAAATGACAAATGCCCAAAAGGCGGGATAAGGGCCACATTTGACCAAAGGCTAAATTGGTGATATGGTAGAGACGTTCTTTGGTTCGCCGTTCATCTATCTCACGTGCGAGCGAAGTGGCTGTGGCACATCCGTTGCTGTCCTGCGATCCGCTGTTCTAACAGTCCTCACTTGCGCTCGAACAAATGTTCTGGTACAATACCGCTGACTGCTAACGGCTGATCGCTAACTGTTGATCAGGAGGGACGATGGCCAAGACACGCACCCACTGGGTCTGCCAGAACTGCGGGCGGACTTCGCCCCGCGGAATGGGCCGCTGTCCGGGCTGCGGCGAGTGGAGCACGATGGTCGAGGTGGTCGAGAAGCCATCCGCCTCGGCGGCCGGACGCTCGACTGTCCCCGGCAGCGAGCCCCGTCGCCTGGCTGAGATTGGGACCGAGGGGTTTGAGCGGCTGCCGCTGCCGCTGGGGGAATTCGCCCGCGTGCTGGGCGGCGGCGTCGTGCCCGGATCACTCATTCTCGTCAGCGGGGATCCAGGGATCGGCAAGTCTACCCTGCTGACTCAAACCGCCGGGCTGATGGCGGAGGCGAGCGGTCGCCCCGTGCTGTACGTCTCTGGCGAGGAGTCGGCGCGGCAGATCAAGATGCGCGCCGACCGGCTCTCCATCCGCAACGAGAACCTGTTCGTCGTCACCGAGACCCACCTGGAGACGATCCTGCGCCACGCGGAGCGAGTCCAGCCAGTGGCAATGATCGTGGACTCAGTCCAGACCGTCTACTCGGAGGAACTGACCTCAGCGGCAGGCTCGATCAGCCAGGTGCGCCGGGCGGCGGCCCGCTTCCAATGGTGGGCCAAGGCCGAAGGCGTGGCCGTCTTCCTGGTGGGCCACGTGACCAAGCAGGGGGCCATCGCCGGGCCAAAGGTGCTGGAGCACATCGTGGACACGGTGCTCTACCTGGAGGGGGACCGCTTCCACACCTACCGGCTGCTGCGCTCGGTCAAGAACCGCTTCGGGGCCACCTCGGAGGTGGGGGTGTTCGAGATGCGGGAGCGGGGCATGGTCGAGGTGCCCAACCCGTCGGAGGTGTTCCTGGCCGAGCGGATGGTGAACGCGCCCGGGTCGGCCATCGCGGTGACGATGGAGGGCACGCGCCCGCTGCTGGTCGAGATCCAGGCGTTGGCCAGCCGCACCAGTTTCGGCCACCCGCGCCGCACCGCCAACGGCGTGGACTTTAACCGGCTGCTGCTGATCGTTGCCGTACTATCTCGCCGTGTGGGGCTGCAACTCTACGACCAGGACGTCTTCGCCAACGTGATCGGGGGCTTGCAGGTGGGGGAGCCGGCGGCAGACCTGGCGGTGGCGGTGGCAATCGGTTCTAGCGTGCGCGACCGACCCGTGGCGGCGGACCTGGCGATCATCGGCGAGGTGGGGCTTTCGGGGGAGGTGCGGGCGGTGGGGCAGACGGCAGCGCGGCTGAAGGAGGCGGCGCAACTGGGCTTCCGCCGCTGCCTGCTGCCCAGGTCGGTGCGGCGTGGGCAGGAACCGCTGCCCGAGGGTATCGAACCCATCCCGGTGCGCTCCGTGGCGGAGGCGGTGGAGAGGGCGCTGATGAAGTAAGCCGCACCGCCGTAAACAGGCGGTGCTGGGGAAGCGACCAGCACCGGCGCTTCAGGCCGGTGCGGCGCTGGTATAGCATCTCGGTGGGAGATGTGTTATAATCAGTACTATCTCGAAGCGAGGTGTAACTGGCTGGCAGCGCCAGGCATAACATAATATAAGGAGAAAACCGATGACAAGACTAGAGAAAGTAGAAGGCATTGGAGAAGTCTACGCTCAAAGGCTCCGAGAGGCGGGTATCGCGACCACAGAGGCGCTGCTTAAGCAGTGCGCGACGCCCAAGGGACGCCAGGAAATCGCCGAAAAAACGGGGGTCAGCGGCAAGCTGATCCTGGAATGGGTCAATCTCGTTGACCTCTTCCGTATCAGAGGCGTCGGTGAAGAATACGCCGACCTGCTGGAGGAGGCAGGCGTTGACACTGTGCCGGAACTGGCGCAGCGCAATGCTGAGCATCTCTATCAGAAGATGAAGGCCGTCAACGAGAAGAAGGAACTCATCCGCAGGCTGCCCAGCCAGGATCAGGTCAGCGACTGGATCGAACAGGCCAAAGGTCTTCCTCGCGTTGTCACTTACTAAACAGTAATCTCTTGACGACCTGGCTGCTTGCCTGGGCTGTCAGGCCACATCTGATTGACACTATGACGAAAAGACGTTCAACTAGACGCACGAGCAGACGCAGTAGGAGCAAGCGACGACGGACATGGCCCCGCATCCAGCTCACCCGCGACCAACAACTCGATATCCTGGGCTACGTGCTGCTCGCCATCGCTGGTCTTACCATCCTCAGTTTCCTCTCCGCCAACCACGGGTTGATCCCAGGCTGGTGGCTGGGACTGCTGCGGCGTGGTTTCGGCTGGGGGGCCTACCTGACGCCGCTGTTCGTCGGTGCGGTGGGACTGTGGCTCGTCCTGCGCGAGTTCGGCGACCGGTTGCCCCATGTGACACCGCTCCAGGCTGCGGGTGTGGCGCTGGGTTACCTGGTCTTGCTGGTCACGTTCCATCTCCCGGCGGCACTCATCCTGTTCAGTGGCGACATCGAGGCGACGGCCGAGGCCGGCCATGGCGGCGGCTACCTGGGCGCGGCGTTGAGCCAAATACTGTTGGAGGGATTGGGCAGCGTGGGGGTGGTTGTCGCGCTGGTCACCCTGTGGCTGGTCGTCGTCGCACTCACCTTCGGGGTCACGGCCCAGGATGCTATGCGGGGGCTCCAGCACCTGTGGGGGCGTCTACGGCCCCGCCGCCCCAGGCTTCCACTACCAACACCGCCCCGCCCGCCGCTTCGCCAGGCACCCAAGGTTCCGGTGAAGGCTGTCTCCACACCCTCCCCGCTCGCCGCTCCCGTCCCAACTCGTCCTGTCGACGGTGACCAGCTCTGGCAACTGCCCACCATTGATGAGATCCTTGATCCCGGCAACGAGCGGGACTTCAGCGCGGTGATATTGCGCCAGCAGGCACGCGTCATCGAGGAGACGCTAGAGAACCTGGGCGCGCCGGTCTTGGTCAAGGAGACCAACCCTGGGCCGGTCGTGACCCAGTTCGGCGTCGAACCGCTCGTCGTCACCAACCGCAATGGCAAGGAGACCAAAGTCAAGGTCAGCCGCATCGCCGCGCTGGCCGATGACCTGGCACTGGCGCTGGAAGCCAAGACGCTGCGCATCGAAGCCCCCATCCCCGGCAAAAAACTGGTCGGCATCGAGGTGCCCAACTCGGAGATTTCTCTGGTCGCGCTGCGGGACGTGATGGAATCCAAAGCGTTCGCAGAGATGGACTCCCCATTGCGGCTGTGCCTGGGGCAGGACGTCTCCGGCCACCCGGCCATCGCCGACCTGACCGCAATGCCACACCTGCTCATCGCTGGCACGACTGGCTCGGGTAAGTCGGTCTGTATCAACGCCATCGTCGCCGCGCTACTGTTGAAGAATACTCCCGGCGATTTGCAATTTCTGATGGTGGACCCCAAGCGGGTGGAATTGACGGGGTACAATGGCATCCCGCATCTCCGGTCGAAGGTGGTGGTGGAGATGGAGCGGGTGACGAGCGTGCTCCAGTGGGTGCTGCGGGAGATGGACGGTCGCTATCGTCGCTTCTCCAAGGAGCGCGCCATCCACATCCGCGACTATAACGAGCACGTCGCGCCACGCCTGGGTGAAAAACGATTGCCTTACATCGTGGTCATCGTGGACGAACTGGCGGATCTGATGATGATGGCCCCGCAGGAGACAGAGCGCGCGCTCTGTCGCATAGCACAGATGGCGCGGGCGACCGGCATCCACTTGGTGATCGCCACCCAGCGCCCCAGCGTGGACGTAGTCACCGGGCTCATCAAGGCGAACTTCCCGGCGCGCATCGCCTTCAACGTGGCCTCATCTGTGGATTCTCGCGTCATCCTTGACAGACCCGGCGCCGAACAACTGCTGGGCCGGGGCGATATGCTATTTTTGCCCCCCGACGCTCCCACACCTTTGCGCTTGCAAGGCGCTTTTGTCTCCGACGAGGAACTGCGCCGGTTGGTACAGTACTGGAAGGGGTATGCAAGGCCAGGGGTGATACCAGCCGAAAAGCCGGTGCAGCAGCCGCTGTGGGAGGAAATGCGCCAGCAGGAGCAGGCAGTGGAGTTTGCGGATGAGTTATTACCTGACGTGATTGACCTGGTGTTACGGGAGGGACGAGCCTCTATCTCGCTTCTCCAGCGCAAACTGCGCATCGGCTACACGCGGGCAGCGCGGATCATGGACATTCTTGAAGAGAACGGGGTCGTGGGGCCACAACCACCGGGTGGAAAGGCACGTGAGATCTTCCCTAGCGCAGCCCATGCGCTACTTCACCCCCAGGAAGGAAGACAATGAGTTACAAGATCCACAAACTGACCTATTCCGAAGGGCAGGCCTACCGCTATCATATCTTGGACGATGTCGAAAACCTGCGCTACGTGGCCGAGCACACGGGTATGCTGCTCCCATCTCCAACGCGCCTGGTCGAGTTCTTCGACCCTGCGCACAACCCGGTTGGCCGGTTCCAACCTCTGGACGTCGCCCCGTGGCGGCGCGGGACGCGCTACGGAGTCTTCGTCGGAGAGGAGGCAGAGGAGCCATACGCTGTGATTCAAGAGGGGTGGAGACTGGTGGATATCCTGCTATTGCGCCTGCCACGCTACGAGGTGCAACTGGGACAATACTGTTACATTGTCCGGGGTAGCCGCTACGGTGATCACTTCTACGAGATTTTCCGTCCGCGTGAGGAGGGGGGGATAGGAGTAGCTGAGGAACGGGTGGGAGTAGTAGATGAGGAACAAGTATATGAGGAGATAGGGGACACAGAGACGGAAGAAGGTGAGGAAGAGACCAGGCCCAAGGACGTGAAAGTGGGGCGGATTCAACGCCCAATGGCCGGCCCCAGTTACATCGTCGAGAGCGACGCCGCGCCGTTGCGCCAGGCTCTATTGGTGCTGGCCTCGCTGGTGATTCTCATTGATATGAATCTCCATTCTTGAGGGAGGAAGGTCACTCATAGGACCTCCCCGCCGGGATCACAATTCGCGCCAATCAGGCACCTGCGCCCGGTGCCGCCAGCGCCACCACACTCCCGCCGGGTAGCCGATCATCTTGGCGACATCGCCCGTCACGCGGATGACCGGCACCCACAGCCCCGTCTGCAACTTCTGAACGAGGCTCAGGCTATCCCACATTCGCGCCAGCCGCCGCCAGCCTACCCAGAACATCCCCGGTATGGCGATCAGGTAGAGCCCCCACCACCATGGGCTGACCAGCGCCCCGGCGACGGCGATGAGCGGCACGGAGACCAGGTAGATCAGGTAGCGGATGGTGTGCCGCCTGCGCCACAAGTCCGCCTTGCCGTCCCCTCGCGCATAGCGATAGTACTGCACGAAGAAGGTGCGCAGGCTAGAGCGCGGACGGAAGTGGACCAGGGCCTCAGGCACGAAGGGGAATGGTCCATACCGCTCGTGCAGCCGGAAGTCGAAGATAATATCCTCGCAGTAGTCGAGCCATTCGGGGTAGCCCCCCACCGCTGCCCAGGCGCTCTTGTGGAAGGCGACCGAGCGGCTGGAGGGGAGAAAGTGCATCGGTTTGATGTCCTGCAGTTCCGGGAGCACCGTCGCGCTCATCGCCGTCTCGAAGGCGGTATGCGGATCAGGGCGGAAAAAGCCAGCGACTGCCTGCGTCGCACCGTCCTCAAAAGGCGCGACGATTTTCTCCAGCCACTGTGGGCTCAGCAGCACGCCCGCGTCGGTCACGGCGATGATTTCGCCCGTAGCAGCCTCAATCGCCGCGTTGCGCCCCTGCGAGATGTTGGCCCCCGGCCGCCGGAGGATGCGCAGTGGCAGGCGGCTCTCGGTATTCAGCAGCGGCAGCGTGCCGTCAGTCGAGCCGCCGTCGCAGATGACGACCTCATCCGAGGGGCGGGTCTGGGCAGCCAGGCTGTCCAGCAGCCGGGGCAGGCTGCCAGCCTCGTTCAGCAATGTGACGATGACAGAGATGCGCATTGGATGCGATTATACACGACTACACACCCGCCGCCAAGCCACGGCCGCAACGCCGCAACTTGACGTCTGGACATAAGTGTGGTATATTCATATTGTAGGACGCGGTAAGTTCAGGTAGCGATGTTCACTGCTCAGGCTTACGGGGCCTGGGCAGTTTGCGTATCTGCCTCCTCATAAAACCGCTTTGGCCTACAGAACGTCACAATATAAGGAGTTAAGTAAGGTGAACGAGAGGGAAACTGGGACCGTCAAGTGGTTCAGCAACGCCAAGGGCTACGGATTTATCTCGCGCGACGAGGGCGGCGATGTGTTTGTGCACTACTCCGCTGTCGAGGGCGCGGGCTTCCGGACGCTCGACGAGGGCCAACGGGTCGAATTCGACGTCGAGCAAGGCCCTAAAGGCTTGCAAGCCACCCACGTCACCCCGCTGTAAGAACCGATAGCGGGTGTTCATAAAAGTGGCAGCAAGCCACGCCTAGAGGAGGCAATATGTCTAAGAAGTTATACGTCGGCAACCTGGGTTACAACGTGACCCAGAGCGCCCTGGAAGAGCTGTTCGGTACCGTCGGTGAGGTTGCGTCGGCCAACGTTATCAACGACCGCATGACGGGGCGATCGCGTGGTTTTGGCTTCGTCGAGATGGCGGATAGCGCAGCCGCGCAACAGGCCATCGCCCAGCTCAACGGCCGTATGTTGGAAGGCCGGGAGATCAAAGTGGCGGAGGCGAAGCCGCAACAGCCTCGAGGCTTCCGCGATGAACAACCACGTGGAGGTCGTCGCCGCTACTAAGAACCTATCCGAAAGTTCGCCCTGGTCTCCGTCCCCGGGGACTGCCCGCCCCGATGATAGGGTGGGGAGTGCTCTTCGGACAGACACCAGGTATACCGCACAATCATAACGGCAGATAAAAAAGGGGACCGTGCATGTCCAGCACTATGTTGGCGTGCACGGTTTGTTGTCCCCATTCCGCCGATCAGGGTAGTTGCTCCGCCAGTTCCCCTCGCACCGTCCGCAGCAACGCCTCAGCCTTCAACTCGGCCAACGTGTAGCAAGGAGCCTCCAGATGCTCGGCCAGCGCCTGTGCCAGCCCTTGGTCGAAGGCTTCGTGCTCCATGTTGATCACCACCGAGCGGACATGGGACTGTGGGAACATCTCCGCGATGCGGTAGGACTCCTCCTGCGGCGGCAGGTTCGTCATTGAGACGTTGCCTGCGCCGTCGGTGAGCAGCACCATCAGCGGCATCAGATCGGGGTGCTGCCGCAACTCGCGGATGATGACCTCATGGGCGGCCTGTAGCCCGGCCGAGAGGGGGGTCTTGCCGCCAACGGGGATGTCGATCAGCGCCCGCCGCGCCAGTTCGACACTATTGGTGGGTGGGAGCACGACCCGGGCGTCGTTCTTCTGAAAAACGACCAGCCCCACCCGGTCGCGCTGCTGGTAGGCATCCGTCAACAGTGACATCACGGCCCCCTTCGTCGCCTGCATGCGCTCGGCCACCGCCATAGACCAGGAGGCATCCACGACGAAGAGTACCAGGTTGGCGGCGCGCCTCACGCGCACCTTACGCTGATAGTCATCGGGGCACAATGCCAACGCCAGGCCACCCTCGCGCCGGCGCTCTTTTTGGTAGGGGGCGGCAGCGCGGAGTGTGGCGTCGAAAGCCAGGTCGCTGGGGTCGCCGGGGGAGGGGCGAGACTGGACGTAACGGCCGCTCTTGCGGTCGGTACGGGTCTGGCTGCGACGACCACCGCTGGAGCGGGTCAGCCGGTCGAGGGGCGTGTCCAGCCGGCGCGGGGAGAAGTTCTCACCTACGGCAACCTCCTCGCCGCCCTCCCACCAGCGTCCCTCCGAAGGCCACTGGGGGATGGTCTGCAGCACCGGCTGCCGCATCACCTGGGATCGTTCGGTGGGAAGTTCCTCGTCACGAGTCTCCCCAGATGCGCCTTTTTTTTTACCGACTACTTCGGTGGCCTCGTTGCCCTCTTCCTCTCCGGTCTCGACCGGATTTTGGGTGCGGGCCTCGGCCAGTCGCTCCGAGAGGTCTCCCAGTGTGACCTCCGCCTCCTGTAGTGGATGTCGCTTCAACCGATGGGGCAACGTCAGTTCGGCAGCCAACAGGATGTCACGGTCACTCAGGCGGGTGCGCCTCTCGAAGGCGGCGTGGGCGCGGGCAGTCTTGAGCACCACCAGGTCGGCGCGGTGGCCGTCTACCCCCAACTCGCTCATCATCGTTGCGATGGTCGCTAAATCCGACTGAGAGTATCCGACCTCAGGCAGAAGATCGCGGGCACGTGCGATCTCCTTCGAAAGTGCCTGCTCACTGGAAGCCCATTCCGCGCAGAACTCCTCGGAGTTAGTCTCGTAAGCCAGATTTCGCTCCATGATCGCCATTCGGGCAGCGGGGTCGCGGATGCCCTGGATGTCCACGCAGAGGGCGAAACGGTCGAGAAGTTGAGGACGCAGATCTCCCTCCTCCGGGTTCATCGTGCCGATGAGGATGAAGCGAGCGGGGTGGCTGAAGGAGATACCCTCCCGTTCCACGACGTTGATCCCCATCGCTGCCGCGTCGAGCAGCAAGTCCACGACGTGGTCATCTAGCAGGTTGACTTCGTCCACGTAGAGGACGCCCCGGTTGGCGGCTGCGAGCACTCCCGGCTCGAAGCGCCGCTCTCCCTTTTGGATGGCACGCTCGATGTCCAACGTGCCCACGACGCGATCCTCGGTAGCGCTGACAGGCAGGTCCACGAAGCGCGTGCGCCGGTGAGTATGGGCCAGTTTCTCTCCCATCTCGGCCCGCTCGTGGCACTCGGTGCACCAGGTCGCCGGCCGATCAGGGTCACAGCCGAAGGCACAGTCGGCGACCACCTCGATCTCGGGTAGCAGCGCAGCCAGCGCACGGGCAGCAGTAGATTTCGCCGTGCCACGCTCGCCCCGGATGAGCACGCCGCCGATCTGGGGATGAATGGCGTTCAGCGTCAAAGCGCGCTTCATGCGCTCCTGTCCGACGATAGCGGTAAACGGGAAAATGGGTAGCATAATTCTCAACCTCGCTTCCCATTATACCGCAGTTACGGCGAAAACGAAACCTCCACTCAGCACGACTTTTGTCCTATAGACATATCGCGTTACCTGTGGTATCATTGTGTCAATTCCCGGTGCAGAATGCTCAAATTGGCACCGCAGACCAGGTTACCGATGGGTGAGTTAACTCTTGCTGTTTACGTCATCCTCGCCCTGGCATCCTTTGCCATTGCCGGGGGGCTGCTTGTGTGGGTCGCCGGTTATGTCAGGGGCAGAGGCAAAGAGGGTCATGGAGGACGTGAAAAACCGGCTGTCGCCCCGTCAGCGGGCGAGCAGGAATTGCTGCGTGTCTCGCGCGTGAAGAAGGGCAAGCTGGTTGTCTTCGTGCAAGGTCGTCGGTACCGCCATCTGCGGGAGATCACCGACCTACAGGTGGGGCACGAGACGATCGAAGCCCTCAAGGCTGTGTTGGCGTTCGCCGAAGGCTGGCTCCCTTCGGTGCAGCAGCGGTCAACCCAACCCTCTCCTATGAAGCCCACTGTGGACCAGGAGGCTTTCCTTCAGCAGTTGCGCCAGTCTCCCCCTCCCCCCCAAAGAAAGCGGCCCGGCTTATTCGGCCGATCGCAGGCGAAAGCGCCGCGCACCATATTGGAGCCGCCGCAATTCGTGGAGGAGATTGACGACTTGGTGCAACAGCGGCTACGGGAGCGGCCAGATCTGGCGAAGCGCCGCATCGGCTTGACCATTGGCAAGGACGGAGGCATCTGCATCCACGTGGACTTGCAGACCTTCGACGCAATAAACGACGTCCCCGATGCCGAAGTACGGGGGCTCATCCAGGACACCATCCTCGAGTGGGAGGGCGAATAACGCAGGCACTGGACACGCAAAAGGCCGCCACCTTCTCTGGCAGCGGCCTGACAGCTTGTGCCCGTTTTGTCTAATGTGACGACTTGAGGCTGCAGGTAACACACGAGGCCGAGGGTGTGCAGGAACCACACGACGCCCCCGCCCCTGCGATCACCCCCTCGCCACCAACTGCCGAGAACAGTGAGATTGTACGGCGCGTGCTCTCGCTGCCACACTTGGGGCAAGCGATAGGCGCGTCGGCGTCCGACATCGCCCGCAGGGCATCGAAACGCGCCTCGCAATCGAAACACCTGTACTCGTATAGCGGCATCGCCTCTACCTCTGATTCCGTCAGCCTCTTCAGTCTTGAAAATTCATTGTACCGCCGTTTGGTTGAACGGTCAAGGCCAATAGCACGCGTCCGTTATCTGATGAGCCCCAGGTCATTGTGGCGAAACTGGGTGCTTTTGTTCTATGGCAGAGATTGTGATATAATCGTTTTGTAAGTCTCAGGCAGGCCTTGTACACCAGCGAAGACAAAGGAGGTCAATTATGGAAGTCACCACTACCCAGTTCAAGCGCTGCGATCTGGTCGAAGCAACTGGCCGCATTGATAGCCAAACCGCGCCACAATTGGCAGAGGCTTTCAACGCAATCAATGAAGCGAGACGATTCAAAATCGTGTTCGACATGAGCGGCTTGAATTTCGTCTCCAGCGCCGGTTTGCGGGTGATGATTAACACGCAGAAGACATGCAAGCGGTTTAATCGAGGGCAGGTGGTCCTGGCTGGCGTGCCCCAGCGAATCTACGAGGCTCTGGATCTGGCAGGCTTTGTGCCGCTTTTTAAGTTCTTCGATGACGCAGTCAAGGCGGTTGGCAGCTTTTAGCGCCGACTACTCTTCCGACAGATTCTTCTCCAGTTGTGTCGGTGCGTTGGGGCCACCTCGGTTGCCTGGATAGGCTGCTGAGGTGGCCTCTCATCACCAGCCAAGCGATCACCGGTTTGGTTGCTTCTGACTCCGCCCATGGACACCGAACAAACGCTCACCCTTCCCGGTCGGTTCAACAGCCTGGCTGCTATCAGCGAATTCGCCACTCGTGCCGCTGAGGCTGCTGGTCTCGACCCGTGTGCCGTCTACGCGGTGCAAATGGCAGTGGACGAGGCCTGCAGCAACATCATCGAACACGCCTATGGCGGCGAAGGGCGCGGTGCCATCGAATGTACCTGTCGCATAAATGATGACGGATTGATCGTGATCATCCGCGACCATGGCCGCCCCTTCGACCCTACCATCGTGCCCCAGCCGGACCTCCACGCCAGCCTTGAGGATCGAAAAGGGAGTGGCCTGGGGCTCTACTTTATGCGCCAACTGATGGACGAAGTGCATTTTGAGTTCGCGCTCGATTCGGGCAACGTGTTGACGATTGTGAAACGCAAGGAGGCAGCATCTTGAGCGGCCGACCGCAGCCAGTAGACCACCCGGCGTGGCGACAACTCATCGACCTGGGCGAGCAATTGGTGGCCCAACCGACGGTCGTCGCCCAACGGGAACTCATTGTGGAGACGGCTGCCCGGCTGGCGGGGGGGCAGGCCGATCTCTGGCTGACTGAAGCACTTCACCGGCTGCCGGGCTCGGAGGAATCGCGCTTATTTCCCATTGAGCCCCCATCCGACTTAATGCGCCGCGCCCTTGACACCGTAGGGCGGGGTTTCGCACTCGCTACCCCACGTGGTGAGGGTTCGGTGACCACTAGCCCAGCCGTTGCGATACCGTTACTTGCCCACGACACAGTCCTGGGCGTGTTGGAGGTGAGGCGGCCCGATGGCCCGCCTTTCAGCGATGCAGAGATCGAACTTCTCGATGACCTGGCCACGCAGTCGGCGGTCGCCTTGCAGTCCGCCCGCCAGGTGGCGATTGAGCGCTGGCGGGTCGAGCAACTTGCATTGATGCGCACGGTCAGCGCCCAGGTCACCAACGTCCTTGACCTGGATGAACTCGCCCGCCACGTGACGGACCTCATTCTTTACACCTTCCAGTATTACTACGTGGCCCTCTTCACCCTGGAGCCGGGCCAGGAGATTCTGCACTGCCGGGCCAGCGCTGGCCCCACCCACCTCTGGCCTGACCGGGGCGAGGCCTCTCTGGTCTTGCAGGTTAGGCTTGGAGAGGGGATCATCGGGCACGCGGCCCAGGCCGGCGTGGAAATCCTGGCCAACGACGTAAGCCGCGAACCCCGCTACCGCTATGTGGATGCATTGCCCGAGACCCGGTCTGAGGTGGCATTGCCACTCAGGATCGAAGATCGCGTGCTGGGCGTGCTCGACGTGCAGAGTGACCAGCCGGATGGCTTCGGTGAGACTGACCTGCTTGTCTTACGCGCCCTGGCTGACAACGTCGCCATTGCTGTGGAAGGCGCTCGCCTCTACGGAGATATCCGTCGCCGCGCCGATCAACTCTCGGCCGTGGCCGAGGTCAGTCGCGCCGTCGCTTCCATCCTGGACCTGAACGTTCTGCTCGACGAGGTGGTAACGCTCATTCACGAGCAGTTTGATTATCCCTTCGTGCACATCTTCACCATGGACTCTGCTCGCCGGCAGATCGTCTATCGAGTGGGCTTGCCCCTCCCCCCTTCCGGAGGGAAGCCGGAAGGGGGTGACATCCGTAGCCAGGCGTCGCAGGCAAGGGGCTTGGTCTGTAGCCTGGACAATCCCGAGGGCATCGTCCCCTGGGTAGCCTGCCACGGGGAGACAGTGCTTGCCAACGACGTGAGCCGCGATCCCCGCTATCGTCCTACGGATCTACCGCCAACCAATACCCGCGCCGAACTGGCCGTGCCCCTCATCTTTGGTGGCGAGGTGCTGGGCGTGCTCGACGTGCAGAGCGATCAGCCGGATGCCTTTGGCAACGAAGACCTCTTCCTGTTTGAAGCGCTGGCCGACAGCGTGGCCATCGCCATTCGTAACGCTAACGTCTATCGCTCGGAACGGTGGCGTCTCCGAGTCGCCGAAAGTCTGCGCGAGGTGGCCGGTCTCCTCTCCGCCGACGTAGCCCTCGATCAGGTGCTCAAAGCCATCCTGATTGAGCTGGAGCGTAATCTTCCCTGCGATGTGGCCGCCATCTGGCTCTTGCACGACGAAAATCTGCGCCTGGCCGCGGTTTACGGCTACGCGGCGGAAGAGTGTGCCAGCGATTTCTCGCCTGGCGCCGCCTCCTGGCTCCATCAGGCGCTGCACGCTGACCAGCCCACTATCCGCACACCACAGTCCCCTTTCGAACCATTGGGAGCCGCCCTGGGATTTCCGCACGACTACTCCGCCATCGCCGTGCCGCTGCGCATCGGCGACCGGCGACTGGGGTTGCTCACCCTGGCCCACCGAACCCCTGGGCGCTACGGAGCCGAGTCCAAAGCGATGACGACTGCTTTCGCCTCTTATGCCGCCGTTGCCATTGAGAACACCCGCCTTTACCAAGAGGCCCAGGAGCAAGCCCGTATCGCGACGGTGATGCTTCGGGTGGCTTCAGCCACCCAATCACTGACCACCCTCGACCAGGTACTCGAAACCGTGGTCCGTCTCGCGCCGACGCTGGTCGGTGTGGACCGGTGCACGCTTCTCTTGTGGGATGAGCACACCGCGGCCTTTGTGCCGGCCGCTGCCTATGGACTTGGCTCGGAGGAACAGGCTATCTTCGATCAGTGGCACATTGAGGCAGGTGACGAACCTGCCTTTGATGATCTGCGCCTGAACAAGGCTCCCATCTTCATCTACGATGTGGCGACCGACTCCAGGCTGTCAGGGACAGTTGTCTGGGCGCTTGGTTTCGAGTCGCTCCTGTTGCTGCCTCTTCTCGCCCAGGGCGAGGTGCTGGGTGCGATGCTGCTTGACTATCGAGGCGATTGGTTCGGACTTGGCGCCATGGAGACGCTCCGCGACGAACGACTGGCGATTATCCTGGGGATTGCTCTTCATGCAGCAGTCGCCGTCGAGAATGCCGGGCTGCGGGAAGCGCAACAGGAAGAAGCCTACGTGTCGGCCACGTTGCTCCAGGTGGCGCAGGCGGTGGCTAGCATGAGTGACCTGGACGATATTCTGAGTACCATCGTCCGCGTCGTGCCCATCCTGGTCGGCGTGAGACGATGTGTTATCTTTTTATGGGATGATGAGCAATCCGTCTTCCAGCCAGCGCAGGCCTACGGGATCCCTCGCGACGCAGAAGCGACTCTTCTGACCCAGCGCTACGCACCCGGCGACTTCCCTCTTCTTGATGACACCCGCAAGTGTGATAGCCTGGTTAGTGCTCCACTGGATGATCCCGGAGAGGGGGAAGAAGGGCACGGACGAACTATGCCCCTGCTCCCGCCCGACTTTGTCTCCGATTTCATACCGGTTTCTACAGATGCTCCGCAGAGGGGACACCGCTCGCTGCTGGCCGTCCCCCTCTCGGTGAAGGGGGACGTGCTCGGTGTGATGGTGTTGGAAGAAGCCGGCGCGTCGCGCCGCTCCCGCCAGAAAATAAAAACGAAGCGGCTGGAGATCATCACCGGGGTCACGCATCAGGCGGCTCTGGCCGTGCAAAATGACCGGCTTCAGCAGGAGATGGCTGAGCGCGAGCGTCTAGAGCGCGAATTGCAGCTCGCCCGTGAGATTCAGGAAACCTTCATCCCCAGCCAATTGCCCCATCTGCCTGGCTGGGAACTGGCTGCCATCTGGCGAGCAGCGCGCCAGATGTCGGGCGATTTCTACGACCTTCTGGAATTGCCCGGCGGGCGATTGGGGCTGATCATCGCCGATGTGGCCGACAAGGGGATGCCGGCTGCCCTCTTTATGACGCTCACGCGCACTCTGGTGCGGGCGGCGGCACTGGAAGAGATGTCCCCAGCCGCTGCTCTGGCTCGCGTCAACGATCTGCTGGTACCCGACGCCCAGCACGGCATGTTTGTCACGGCTTTTTACGCAGTTCTGTCGTTGGATACGGGTGAGTTGGCCTACGCTAATGCTGGACATAACCTGCCCCTGCTGTTACGATCTCACACGCGGGAACTGGAACGGCTTCGCAAAGGAGGAATGGCGCTTGGCGTACTGGAGGGGGTTCGACTGGAGGAGTATGTCGTCTCCCTGGAACCGGGTGACTTTGTGATTTTCTACACCGACGGTATCACCGAGGCCTTTTCTCCAGAGGACGACATCTACGGCGAAGAGCGTCTGTGGGCGACCATTCAGGCTGCTGATCAGGCTACTGACGGCAACTCGGCCCAGGCAATGCTGGATGCCATTGACGACTCGGTGGCCGCCTTCGCCGATGACACCCCTCCCTCCGACGACCGGACTCTCGTCGTTCTTCGCCGGGAATAGGAGCCTATCCGAATAGGCTCTAGCAGTCTGTCGGAGAGACAGCTTCCCTCCGAACCCGGTTTGCGGTACAATTGCGGCCATCTAAACAGACCTGATTTCTGTGGCGAGGAGCAACGATTATGGCACGCAAATTCAAGACGGTTGAT
>Ga0208279_1000847_pt1 | contig 20347 bp, 17 predicted proteins | sample AntAceMetag02UKM_FD_184766 | JGI IMG/M metagenome (GOLD analysis project Ga0208279, IMG submission 184766) | Saline lake microbial communities from Ace Lake, Antarctica - Antarctic Ace Lake Metagenome 02UKM (SPAdes) (version 2) | ecosystem: Environmental > Aquatic > Non-marine Saline and... | reverse complement strand
AGCTGCTCCACCGGCGACCATACGAAGAAAATTTCGGGCCTGAATTGTATCTGCTGTCGCTCCACAAACTCCTGTTTGGCCTTCTTTGACAATCCGGCACGGACCCATACTGCAGATTTTGCAGCACAAGTTATCTGAACCGATCGGGCAGGGCTTCATCTCGTCAGCGCGGGAAAACGCGGTTCCCAGACCTAGTTCATCTGCCCGGATCAGCATTTCCTGAGATGCAGGATCGATGGAATATTCTTCTGGGGTTCGTTTTTTACCAGCCATAATTAACTCTCCTCAATTTGAGTTTCTGCGACATCAAGAATCCCCATACCAGGGATCGGCCATTGGGAACGACCTTGATAGCCAACATTTTGCTCAAAACCAATAATATTTTCTGTCTGGGTGGATGATGTGGTGCGTCGGAAGTACTTTTCCCCTTCGCGCTCTGTTACTGGTACTGCCGGTTCTAAAGGAATCGCTAATTCTCCGCCGTATCCAGCCGCTTCTAAAGCGGCTTTTAACTTTTTCTGGGTGGTTTTCTTGGCGTCATAGTCTATCTTGACAGTATGGAAGCTGCTGCTTGCATATACGTCCTTAACTCCTTCTATCTCAAATAAAATGCGTCTCACCTCTTGCACATGATGATCTCCATACATTACTGGAACTTCAAGTGAAAAGTCTGTCATATTTTTCTCCTTTCCCAAATTCCACAATTAAATTAATTAGAGGAGCAATCCAAGTAGCCTTTATTCGCCCTGGGAGCTGCTCCTCCACAAAATCCAAGATAAAAATAACCCCTGATACCGGGTTTCTTAAGTTTGAATACCTGATACCGATAAAATTGGGTGCAGTTTAATACAGCCTGGGCGCTGCTCATGCAAAACTGATTAAAAATTCTCATGTGTAATGGATAACGACAACGGAGCCAAAGTTAGTAAAAACTTTCAGGTTTAGTATACCAGTATTCAATTCATTTTTCACAGCCATAGACATTGATTCGATGGACAAAACTCACTCATTTTATGTGACATTTATTTATAACCGGGCATCTTTCACCTCTCGGAAACCGCAAAAAGTAAAAATATGGTCAATTTAGGTATTTGTAGTATTAATGACATACGCCGAATTAAAAAATTTCGTATCTTCCTTAGTTGGATATTTGCTGTCCCAGATCTGAAGGTTTAACTGGATCAGTCAGATTATTCTGATGAAAATCTTGTGTAAGATAGACATAGATATTTGACTCTAAATAGTACAATAGGGCAAGATAGGCTCCTAACCTCCGGAGTTGTTCAACAAGGAGCAGGACTATGACCAAAACCGAAAACAACAAAACCAACTTCCTCCCCTTTATCCTGGTTGGAGTGGGGTTAATGATCTTCATTGGAATAGCTGTTTATATACAGGCCGCTAATGGAACTGACCAGAAAGTAGAGGAGGCATTTTTACTCCCGCCAATCGAAGTCGACCAACCTGCACCAGCGCTAACCTTATTTGACTTGGAAGGAAATGAAGTGTCTTTATCCGATTTTGTGGGGAAGGTAGTTCTTGTGAACAATTGGGCGACCTGGTGCCCTCCCTGCCGCCAGGAAATGCCGGAATTTCAAGCCTATTTTGAAAAATACGGGGACGAAGGGTTCCAGATCGTCGCGGTGGAATCTGGTCAACCCGAGGCTGAAGTCCGCGCCTTTGTCGAAGAACAAGGGCTCGAGTTTGTCGTCCTTCTGGATCCTGGAAACCAATCGTTGATCACTTTCCAGAACAGCACGCTTCCTAATTCTTGGGTCATAGACAGAAGAGGCCACCTCCGGATGGCCTGGCTAGGCGCTATCAACGGCCCAACACTGGAAAAATATGTCACCCCCCTCCTAAAGGAGTAAATCATGAACGCAAAAGTTGATTGGAAAGGCAGGATGTCGTTTACAGGTTCGGCGGATTCAGGTTTTGAGGTCCCCCTAGGCTCATCCCCAGATGTTGGGGGAGACAATGATGGATTTCGGCCCATGGAGTTAATGGCCGTCAGCCTGGCCGGGTGTACAGCTATGGATGTCATTTCCATCCTTAAGAAAAAGAGGCAGGAAGTCTCAGATTTTCAGGTGAAAGCTGAAACTGAAAGGGCTGATCAACATCCTAAAGTATTTACCAAAGCTGTAATTGAATATCATGTCGCTGGAAAAGATATCTCGGAAAGCGCGGTCTCCCGTGCTATCGAATTATCCGCGGATGCATACTGCCCCGCCCAGGCGATGCTGGGAAAGATCATACCCCTAACCTTGAGATATTTTATCTATGAGGGAGAGAAAATCAGTGATGCCAAACTGGTCGTTGAAGACCAATTAAGGTAATTATTTTCCATTACCTTCGATATAAAAAGCGTAATCAATTAATTACGCTTTTTATATTTAATATCGGCAAAACAAATACAGAGATTATTCCTTCATCCTGTTTATGAATTCCGGGCTGTTCAATTGTCTCTCCAGGGTATGTGTCAGATAATAACGTATAACCTCTTCAAGTCCTTTCCTAACATCAGCAGGAATTTTTAGAGCCATCAATTCCTGCAGGCTCGATCGTTGAAAATGCCGTAAATATTTCAGGATCCTGGATGGAACTGGACGTATATCGGCTCCGGATAATGTTGTCACACAGGAAGGGCAGACCACCCCTCCTAACTCTCCAGAAATGTATTGATCCTGCTCCGTGATCTTTTTTCCGCACTCCACGCAGATGAAAAACTCGGGTTGAAAACCAGCTAACCCCAACAGGTGCAATTCAAAAAAGTGGGTGATGATCGTTGGGTCGTCTTCAGAATCCAGGGCTTTAAGGGTTGTTAACAGCAGCTCATATAAATTAAGGTTGCTGCCCTCTTCGAATGTCACGGCATCAACCAATTCAACGATATATGATCCCCGGCCAATTCCCTGCAGATCTTCTCTTAACGTATCAAAGGAATCTAAAACCTCTGCCTGAGTGATCAAGTGTAAATTCCTACCGCGGGAGATCAAGAAAGATGAACACATGAACAACTCAAGGTGTCCCGCAATCTTTGAAGTTGGTTTCCTCGAGCCTTTAGCGATTCCGGAGATGCGCCCAAGTTTACGTGTGAACAGGACCAGGATACGGTCCGATTCTCCGAAATCCCTCCGGCGCAGAATAATTCCCTCAGTACGAATTGAGCGTTCTCGACCAGACATAGACACCAAATATTTACAGGCTGATCAACTGATCTTAGATCAGGAGTAAACTTCTTTTTTTAATTCAGCAATATAGGGTAAGGTCCTGTGAGTGTCTGCATAGTCCAGGCCATAACCAACGACCCAGACATCAGGCAGGTCAAATCCAACATAATCCAGAGGGACATCCAGACTGTCGCGATTCTTTTTGAACAGGGAACAGGTTTTTAGCGATGCGGGGTTCCTCCCCATCAAAGTCTGGTGGAGGTAATTCATGGTGTACCCAGTATCCACAATGTCTTCCACCACGATGACATGTTGATCTACAATCGGTTTCCGCAGGTCCAGGATCAATCTCACAGCACCAGCTGACTCAGCCGTATCACCATAACTGGATATTGACATGAAATCCACACTATGGGGCACATTCATCTTTCTGGACAGGTCCGCAGTAAAGATAAAAGCTCCCTTTAATATCCCAATCAAGATAACCCGGCCTGCGTCTTTATAATCACGGTCAATCTCGGCAGCTATTTCAGCCACACGCTTCTGGATATCTTCCTCAGAGATCAATATTCTTTTAATATCCGGGTGGAGATCTGGCATCTGGAACTCCTTGTGAAAGTATCTGGGGGTTGAGTAAATTATTTCCGTACTCTCATTATTATACCTGAGCGAATATAACTGGTCAGGCAGTGATCTTTTCTGCGTGAACAGCAACCCATTCACCCTGCCGCAAGGTATTCCTCACTTTAAAATCACTTTGTTCGAGGCGATTTAATAATGCCGGCAGCTGATCTTCTAGGATGCCCGACAAAACCAAATGGCCTTCAGGAGAGACAATATCCCCCAATCCTTCTTCAAATAACTCCTCTAAAATGGGAGCGATAATATTCGCTACCACCAAAGTTGCCCTAGGCAAAGAAAATATCTCTGAGAGAATTTCTTGCACAGATCCGGTGTGAAATGCGATAGTTTTTTTCAGGTTGTTCTTTTTCGCATTCTCTCTTGATACTCGGATGGCTTCAGGATCCGAATCCACTCCTAAAATCCTTTCCACTCCTAGTTTCGCAGCAGCTATGGATAAAATACCTGAACCGCAGCCCACATCAATTAGCTCAGTATGAGACTGCTCAGTTAAACACTTTTCCAGCATCGCCAGGGTCAGTCGGGTAGTCTCGTGGGTTCCAGAGCCAAACGCCATGCCTGGATCGATATAGATCGGGATCCTCTCTAGATCTGGATTTTCCAACCAGGAAGGAACTACAATCAACTTATCTCCTACCGGGATGGGCTGATATCTTTCCTGCCAGGCAGCAGCCCAGTTTTTATTTTCCAGAGATGAAAAAATAGGGTCTGGCAAATCAACTTTATCTTTCAAGCCATTCAATGCTTCTAAGATCCTTTCCCTATATATCAAATCTTCTTCTTCGGGATAAAACCCAAAGATGCGGATCGGTCCTTTGACCTGATCCAGTTCGTGGGGAAACACCTCTTCGAAAACCCTTTCCGAAACCAGGCCTGCTGGCAGAATCCCGATCAGCACATTCCCAACCATATCCGCCATATCCTGGTCGACTTCAATACTAAACTCTAGCCATTTCGGTTCTTGTTTAATTTCATTCATAGGTATCAAAAAGGTGCAAACCGCTGCCGAATGGCGTTGATTTGCACCTGGTAAGCCAAGTTAAACAAAGCTAGATCATCCTCCCAAGACAGTCTTTAACCTGTCCAGAAAACCACGCTCCTGGGGAAGAACTTTGCTGTCCATCTTATCAGCCAGTTTTTCAAATAACTCCCTTTCTTCCACATCTAGTTTTTTAGGGATTGTGATATTTACGATCACAAGTTGGTCTCCTCGGGAATTGCTGCGTAAGTGAGGTACACCTTTTCCCCTCATACGGATGATCTTTCCTGGCTGTGTTCCTCCAGGAATCTTCAATTTTACATCTCCATCAACAGTAGGCACCAACACTTCAGCGCCCAGGGTGGCCTGGGCTACATTCACATTAAGATCCAACAGGATATCATTATTGCGCCTGCGGAAATATTTATGAGGCTGAACCCTGACGAGCAGGTACAGATCACCAGGAGGTCCATTATTTTCCCCTGGCTGCCCTTCTCCCCCCAAGCGGATGCGGGTGCCATCATCCACACCGGCCGGTATGCTGACTTTCTTGCGGCGGGTTTTTCTCACCTTTCCCCGGCCGCTGCAGGTGGGACAATGTGATTCGATAATCTTCCCTCGACCCTGACAGACCGGACAGGTTGTTACCTGAACCATAGATCCTAAAAGAGTTTGTCTCGTCTGGCGTACTTCCCCACGTCCCTGACATTCCGGACAGGTTTTTGGTGAAGTGCCGGGTTTTGCACCATCACCGCTGCAGGTGTCGCATCTTTCATCTTTAGTTACTTCAATTTCCTTATCAGCGCCGAAAACAGCTTCCTTAAAGGGGATAGTTACCTGATATTGAAGGTCAGCTCCCCGGCGGGGCGATGTTCTACTGGCAGTTCTTGATCGACCGCCAAAACCACCAAACCCGAACATATCCCCGAAAATATCCGCGAAATCAGAGAAATCAACTGTTTCAAATCCAGGACCTCCACTCGGTCCTCTTACACCCTGATGACCAAACCGATCATAGGCTGCGCGTTTATCAGCATCGGACAGTACACCGTAGGCCTCATTGGCTTCCTTGAACTTCTCTTCTGCGTCCGGTGCGTCGCTTACATCCGGGTGGTACTTACGAGCCATATTTCGGAAAGCGCTTTTTAAATCACTTTCCGAAGCATCCCGGGAAACTCCCAACACTTCATAATAATCACGTTTAGCCATATCACTTACCGTAAACTATCCAGCTGATAATGTCACTTCACCAAATACTCAAAGACCGGGGAGTATCATTCCCCGGCTTTGAGTCTCGATCACTTGAAAAGACTATACTTCTTCGAATTCACCTTCAACAACATCGCCTTCTTCGCCGCCTTCACCTTCATTTGGCTCTGCACCGGGCACACTCTCTCCGGCATCTGCAGCTGCTTGATAAGCTGCTTCACCGATCTTCTGTAATGATAGAGATAAGGCTTCAGTCACTTCTTTCAGTCGGGAGACGTCAATGGGTTCTTTCTCCAACTCAGCTTTCACTTCAGCGACCTTGGCTTCTACCTCAGTCCTGACATCAGCCGGGACCTTGTCTCCCATATCCCGCAGGGTTTTCTCAGCGGTGTAGGCCAGGGTATCGGCATTGTTGCGAGTTTCGATTTGTTCTTTATTTACCCGATCATCTTCTGCAAAGCGCTCAGCATCCTGGCGCATTTTTTCGACTTCAGTATCACTCAAGCCAGAACTAGCCGTGATAGTGATGTTCTGGGTCTTGCCTGTGGCTTTATCTTTGGCAGTCACTTCCAGAATACCGTTGGCATTGATGTCAAAGGTAACTTCGACCTGAGGAATACCGCGGGCCGCAGGGGGAATGCCATCTAGAATGAACCGTCCCAGCGATTTATTATCCGCTGCCATGGCGCGTTCTCCCTGAAGGACATGGATCTCCACCTGGTTCTGATTGTCACTGGCCGTGGAGAAAGTCTGACTCTCGCGGGCAGGAATGGTGGTATTGCGTTCAATTAGCGGTGTTGCTACACCGCCTAAGGTTTCAACTGACAGGGTCAGCGGAGTAACATCGAGGAGCAGCAGGTCATCAACTTCTCCACCGAGTACACCGGCCTGGATGGCGGCTCCAATAGCCACAACCTCATCGGGGTTCACACCGCGGTGGGGGGCTTTGCCAAAGAATTTTCCGACTGCTTCTTGTACTGCGGGCATACGGGTCATACCACCGACCAGGACCACTTCGTTGATGTCGCCAGGTTTCATGCCGGCATCATCAAGTGCCTGTTGGACTGGTTTCATGGATTTTTCGATCAAGTCCATAGTGAGCTGTTCTAGTTTGGCGCGGGTGAATTTCTTTACCATGTGTTTCGGGCCAGAGGCATCTGCAGTTAGATAAGGTAGATTGATCTCTGTCTGCTGCATGGTAGAAAGTTCGATCTTGGCCTTTTCAGCAGCTTCACGAAGCCGCTGCAGTGCCTGGCGCTGTTCTCGAAGGTCAATGCCTTCATCCTTTTGAAATTCGTCCGCCAGGAAATCTATAATGCGCTGATCAAAATCATCGCCGCCCAAGAAAGTATCACCACTGGTGGACCGTACCTGGAACACACCTTCACCTACATCCAGGATGGAGATATCAAAGGTGCCGCCGCCTAGATCGTAAACCGCGATAACTTCATTCTGTTTTTTATCCAAGCCATAAGCCAGGGCTGAAGCAGTGGGTTCATTGATGATCCGCAGCACTTCTAGACCGGCAATCTTGCCGGCATCTTTAGTGGCATTTCGTTGGCTGTCATTGAAGTAAGCCGGGACAGTGATCACTGCCTGAGTTACAGATTCTCCCAGATAATCCTCAGCATCTGCCTTGATCTTTGCCAGGATCATAGCCGAGATCTCGGGCGGAGAATATTCTTTTCCGTCCATCATCACCCGCAGATCACCGTTGGGAGCTTCTATGGTTTCATATGTAACCATCTTCCGAGCTCTTTCAATACCCGGAGAGTTGAATTTCCCACCCATAAATCTCTTGATCGATGTGACGGTGTTCTCTGGGTTAACGACTGCCTGGTTTCTGGCCGGTCGGCCAACCAGTCGCTCGTGGTTTTTATTCATGGCAACAACTGATGGAATTAATCGATCGCCTTCTGCAGACGGGATTATTGTAGGTTCTCCACCTTCCATCACTGCTACACCTGAATTTGTTGTTCCTAAGTCAATTCCTATTATTTTCGCCATTTTTTTTCCTCCATTAATGTAGAGCTGTTACGTTATCTAATAATTCCATTTATGCAGCTACCCGGACCAGCGCTGGACGCAATACTTTTTCGCCAATCCAATAGCCTTCCTGCATTACTTCTATGATTTGGCCGCTCTCATATTCCTTACTCTCTTCTTTCATAAGGGCTTCATGAATATTAGGGTCAAATTCCTCACCAAGAGGGTTCATCGGTTTGATCCCTTCGGCTTCTAGCCGGGAGCGTAACTTCTGGAAGATGATCTCAATTCCATCTGCCCAGGTTCCTTCTTCTCCAGATTCGGGTTTTTCCTGTAACGCCCGTCCTAAGTCATCGGCAATATCCAGATATAGTTTGATCACTTCACCGCGAGCCATCTGGCGGATATCTGCATTTTCTCGAAGAACCCGTTTTTTATAGTTAGCAAAGTCTGCCCTGGCTCGCTGCCAACCATCCAGGTACTCTTCGGCTTTTGTTGTGATTTCACCCAGAGATGCCTGTAAAACCTCTACTGGATCCTCTACGGGTTCACCATCGTCCATCTCAACATCAGCAGAAGAACCTTCAACATCTAAATCCTGTTCGAGTGAGTTTTCTTCCAACGAGTCGGTTTCGGTCTCTTCAACTTCCGGTTTAATCTGATCCTTATTAGTTTTCATTCCGTATTAATTCTCCTTCGATAACAAATCAACTGCCCATAGATTCAGAGATCAGTTCGCTGATTAGATCTGAAACAAAACGGACAGTGGAAACTCCCCGACTGTATGACATCCGCAAGGGGCCAAGAATTCCTACTGCACCCATAGCATGGTCCTTCTTCCCGTAACTAGCCAGGATCAGTGATGTATCCTCCAACTGGTCCCATGTATCTTCGCCGCCAATGATCACGTGCACACCGGGAGCGTCATTGTCAAATACCGTTCTGGACAACAAGTCATCCAACATAACCCGATCCTCAAAAATCTCAAGTGTATGTTTGGCTTTTTCCGGTTCAGAGAATTCCGGTTCGGATAACATATTGGCTAATCCATCCCGATAAACCTCGCCCGAAGTAATCACTTCGGATTCTTTGATAGTATTCATAACTACTTCAAATATCTCTTTCAGAGGAGCTTCAGTAATTCCGGGTTCTATATCCTCCAGCCCTGTGGCATCCAATCCTGTCGCCAACTGATTGATCCGGGTCGTAATCCCACTTAACTGTTCCTGGGATAAAGTCTTATCGAGCACCAATGTTTGCTGGTGAACTTCTCCGCTGCTCAGGATTATCACTACCAGAACCTGTCGTCCCCGAGTTGATAACAAGGCAATATGTTTAAATCTTGCCTTTTCAGTATGCAGCTGGGTCACGATGGCTGCACCCATACTGTGCTGAGCCAAAACCGATGCTGACAATGAAAGCCAGTCATCTACATCGTGCCGCGCCTGGTAAAACTGATGCCGAATCATCTCTTGAATATGCACAGGCAGCTGATCCTCACCCATCAAACGTCGTACATAGTACCTATATCCCGCCCTTGTAGGCACTCGACCAGATGAAGTATAAGGTTGTGATAAAAATCCTTTTTCCTCAAGTACAGCCATTTCATTGCGAACAGTCGCTGAGCTGAAATCGAGTTGGAAATTATTCACCAAACGGCCAGAGCTAATTGGTTCGGCTGTTTCCACATAATCCCGAACCAGCAAAGCTAAAACCAATTTTTGTCTTTCTGATAAAACAGCCATCTTTTTTACCATTTAGCAGTCTCTTATTGAGAGTGCTAAGAACGGTTTATAGTCTATCATGGTGGTTCTTAGCAGTCAAGAAAAGCGAGTGCTAAAAAGGGTTTTCTTACAGGATGTTAATATTAATGCGGGGGGGAAAACTTGTTATGTTGATTGATGAATAAAAAATTAGTATTTCTTGTTCGCCCTGCGGTCAATCACAGGGTTGCTATCAAAGCCTAATTCATCATGCTTGAGCTCATTTGCTGCCTGGCTTGGATTGTCATTCCTGGGGAAACGAGGAAGGTGCATTCACAAGCCTCTTCGCCTGCGGCCCTTCGGTTTGCCTCAGGGCCTCCGCTCAGAGATTTGGGATATGTGAATGTTAGTTATTTCTTCTCCCAACGTCTTCTCTCCTCTTCTTTTTACTATTTGATGGATCTTCTCAAAATCATGCTCAATGAGAGCCCGCTTCTTCACATGTGACCAGCCCTTGATTTGTTTTTCAGCGTTTAATGCATCAACTCTTGTTGGAAATTCTTGGGCCCAAACCTGCGTGACTGGTCTCAATTCATATGTATATGATTTTGGATCATACCCGGAAATATGCTGAGATATTCTGAATTCAAGGTTTGATGTGTTTCCCGTGTAAAATGTTCCATTAGAACATTCAAGCATATATACAAAAAATCGCATATCTCCCTCTGTTAAAACCCAAATCATCGAGCGGACCCCGAGTGTAGTCGAGGGGGGTAGTCGAGATGCCTCTTCGCCTACAACCTCCGCTCAATACTTTAAGAATGGGATTTCAATAAGGAATACTGATCGCCGATTACTTTCCCCCAATCTAACACTTTGAATCTACAACTTTCTAAAGATTCACTCTCCCCCATTATTCAATTGATCTAAAAACTCCCGATCCTCATCTGTTAGATCAAACCTCTCTAGAAGGTCCGGCCTTCTTTCCTGAGTTCTCTTCAAAGACTGGTTCCTCCGCCAGCGATCGATTCTGGCATGATGTCCGGATCTTAAGATCTCAGGCACCTTCCATCCCCGGTATTCTTCAGGGCGGGTGAAGTGAGGGTATTCCAGCAAACCACTGGCGTGCGAATCGTTTTCAGCCGCCATAGGATCTCCCAATACTCCAGGGATCAACCTAGTAAGCACGTCAATCAATATCAAGGCCGGCAGTTCTCCACCGGTCAGCACGTAATCTCCAATTGAAATCTCGTCCGTCACCAGGTTCTTTCTTACACGTTCATCAAATCCTTCATAATGCCCAGCGATAATTGCCAGACGATCAAAACTCGCCAGTTCCTGAGCTCTCTTTTGATCCAAGAGCTCACCCTGAGGCGTCATTAACAATACAGGGCAGGAGGGTGGTTGACCCAGAATACCTTCGACTGCGGCGAAGATCGGTTCTGGTTTCATCACCATGCCGCCGCCACCACCATATGGAGGTTCATCCGTTACTTGATGTTTATCGATCGCCCAATCACGAATGTTGTGAATATCTACCTGGAGATGTCCCATTTCCTGGGCGCGTTGCAGAATGCTGGCGTTCAGGTAAGCTGGAAAAACTTCTGGAAAGAGAGTGAAGATATCAAATTGCATGCTCCCATTCTAGCTGAGAGAGGAAAGATACGCAAGTGAGGGGATTTTCCTTTATTAAAAGAACCCCTCTCAGGAACTACCAGGGAATCCTTGACGCATTTTTAACGACAGTGGTAAGATGTGCGCATGTACCTTAACGGCAGTAATTGGAAAATGACCAAAAAACCCCGCCGGAGAGCCAATCCTTGGCGCATCATCCTGCTTCTGGTAGTGATTGGAGCAATAATCTATTTTAACCAGGCTGTTGTTCCAACGATAGAACCTATTGGAATTCCAACAGTAACACCCACTGAAAATCCTGAGATTTTCCTCAACAGGGCTGAAGCCTTATTCGATGAAGGTAAATTAAGTCAGGCCATAGACGCGTACAAAGAAGCTATTCTCGCCAATCCTGAAGATTCTTCATTATTCGTTTCACTGGCCCGGGTCCAGATCCTAGCCGGAGATCACGAAGCCGCCCTTGAAAACGCTGAACTGGCCCTGCTTCGCAGTCCGGACAATCCCCTGGCTCATGTTATGAAGGCTTGGTCACTGGATTTTCTTGGCGATCTCATTGCTGCTGAAATATCAATTGAAAGAGCTCTGAACCTGGCAGAAAAGAACCCACTGGCCCATGCAGTTTACGCTGAAATCCTGATCGATAGCCAGGATTTTGAAAATGCCAGCATTGAATCGCTGAGAGCCTTGGAACTGGGACCTAATCTGCTCGAAACCCATCGCGCACGCGGTTATGTGCTTTACTGGACTGGCAATTATAATGAAGCGATTCGGGAATATCAGAGCGCCCTCAATATTAACAATGCCATTCCCAATCTGCATCTAATGCTGGGGTATTGTTTTTATGCAAACCAGGAAAACGATAAGGCTGTGACTTCTTTCAGCCAGGCAAACGCACTAAATCCAGGTGACCCAACTCCAGATTATGAGATCTCCCGAATTTATCTACTGGATGGTGTTTACAACAAAGCCATCCAATATGGAGAGCTGGCCGCGAAGGATGCCCCAGAAGACCCGCTCATGCAAGGAAATTTGGGTGTTCTGCATTTCAGAAATCGGGATTATGATCTGGCAATGAAATATCTTGGGTTGGCAGTCCGGGGCGGCACAACAGATGATGGAGTAATTGTAGAAGGCGTGCCGCTGTCCTATAAACCGAAAGTAATCGAGATCTTCTCGGCCTACGGGTTAACTCTGGCCAGGATGAATATGTGTGAAGAAGCTGTTCCTGTTTTCCAGACCATGCTCAGTCAGGTTGCAGACGACAATATTGCTTTCATCAACGCCAATGAGGGTCTGGCCATATGTACTGCGAATCTGGTCGAACCCACTCCCGAGCCTACACCAACTCCCTGATCCAATACCACATGCCATCTCGGACTAGTAATATCTCCAGTGACCGGCACTTCTAAATAAACATGGATCGAAAACTAACTGGTAAACGACCTACATTCAGCACCAACAAGACAACTATCAACTATACATTTGTCTTAATCCTGGTTGCTTTGATTGCGATCGGTTTATGGTTTGCTTCCCAGGTTCACGATCCAGAAGGTCGTTTTGAGCCACTATTCCTCCCTACACCAACAGCGACCAGAACAGTTGATTCGCTGGTTCTGGAAGGTGAAGCCTATTTCGAGGCCGGAAATATCTATGATCCCGTAGGAAAAGATGCCATCGATGCTTATTACGATGTATTGGAACAACATCCGGATAATGCCCAGGTTCGCGCAGAATTAGCTAGATTACTGACCTACTCCTCCGGCCTATTATCCACTACAGAAGAACGCACAGAACGTTTATCCATGGCCAGACAGGAAATCCAACAAGCTTCAGATCTGGCACCGAGCGACAGCACTGTCCAGGCTATCAAGGCCCTGGTCCTGGACTGGAGTTCAACCTCGGCCGCCGCCAGCCAGGCAGAAAAACAGGACTGGATCAACGAGGCTGAACAAGCTGCCAACCTAGCAATTACACTCGATCCCAATAACAGCCTGGCTTTGGCCTTTTACGCTGAGGTCTTGCTCGACCAAAACCAAAAAGCCCAGGCGGAAGAACACGCCCGTCGCGCTGTCCAGCAGGGACCGGAATTAATGGACACTCACAGGGTTTACGGCACCGTTCTGGAATCATTAGGGGAATACCGCTATGCCATTGAAGAATTTGAAAAAGCAGCCGAGATCAACCCTAATCTAACATTCCTTTATATCCGCATCGGTGTGATCTATCGAGCTCTAAAAGTCTATGACGTCGCCCTGGAATACTTCGCCAAAGCGATTGCCATCAACCAATCCAATGGTGTTGAAGATTCCATACCTTATATCGCCATCGCAAAGACTTATTCACGGGATGGTGAGTTTTTCATCGCAGCTGTTAACGGAGAAAAGGCCATCGCTATCAATCCCACCAATGCAGACACTTATGGACAACTGGGTGATATTTATGTCCGGGCTCGAAACTACGAGGGTGCTTTGCCTGTCTTGAAATGCGCTGTGGTTGGCTGCACAGCGGAAGAAAACGAGGTTGGCGGAGTGGCAGTCCAGGCTCTAGAAATAACTAGTTTTGATGTGGCCTATTATTATGCTCGCTACGGATCTGTTTTAGCAGCACTCAGTCGCCCGGAAGAGAACTACTGCCAGGAAGCTCTCGAAGTGATGGCTGAGCTGAAAATCGCCTACGGAGACGATCTCACCCTGATGAGTATCGTGGCAGATAACGAAGCCATCTGCTACCTGCTGGAAGCCACGCCTGCTCCCTGATTTTTTCCCCTGCGTCTAACCTAAACGTTATATAAGAATCATGTTAAAGCCTTTGATGAAACTTGACTTTCAAATCGAAGAAAGTTATCATGTCTATCGCTAATTAGCAGTCCATAATATTGACTGCTAATTCACCGCATCAAAGAAAACTTTGAGTCGGCGTTATAGCAAATAATACATTGGATTTTTTTGTAAATGAGTAAGGAGTAGAAATCTATGGCAGGAAAGCAAATTGTCTTTTCAGAAGAAGCCCGACGCAAACTACAGGTCGGCATGGACAAACTGGCGAAAGCCGTTATCACCACTCTCGGTCCTAAAGGCCGCAATGTTGCCCTTGACCGAAGTTTTGGCAGCCCCACCATCACTCACGACGGTGTGACAGTTGCCAAAGAAGTTGAGCTTTCAGACAAGTTTGAGAACATGGGTGCTCAGCTGCTTAAAGAAGCAGCAACCAAAACCAATGACATCGCCGGTGACGGCACCACAACTTCAACTCTGCTGGCTCACGCCATCGTGACCGAAGGAATGAAGAACCTGGCAGCAGGATCCAACCCGATGCTGTTGAAACAGGGAATTGAAGCAGCCGCCAAAGCAGTATCAAAAGAACTCGGTAAAAACGCGATTGCCGTTACCACCAGGGAAGAGATCGCCAATGTAGCCAGCATTTCTGCCCAGGACCGCTCCATTGGTGAACTGATCGCAGACGTGATGGACAAAGTCGGCAAAGATGGCGTTATCACCGTTGAAGAATCCAAAACGCTGGCATTTGAAACCGAATACGTTGAAGGTATGCAGTTTGATCGCGGCTACCTGTCCCCATACTTCGTCACCAATGCTGATGACATGGAAGCGGTGATCGAAGAAGCCAACATACTTATCCATGACTCCAAGATCTCTGCCGCCCAAGACCTGGTTCCCTTGCTGGAACGTTTGGTTCAGATCGGCAAAAGAGACCTGGTGATCATAGCTGAAGACGTGGATGGCGAAGCCCTGGCTACGCTAGTGCTCAATAAGCTCCGCGGTATGATCAATGTCCTGGCTATCAAAGCCCCCGGATTTGGCGACCGCCGCAAAGCCATGCTACAGGATATCGCTGTCCTGTCAGGCGCTACTGTAATTTCCGAGGACCTGGGGCGCAAGTTGGACAGCGCCACCGTGGAAGATCTTGGTAAAGCTGAAAAGATCATTTCTACCAAAGACGACACCACAATCGTGGGCGGTGCAGGCGATAATGCTTTAATCAAGAGCCGCATCCAGCAGATCCGCAATGAGATCGACTCCAGCACCAGCGACTACGATAGTGAAAAACTGCAGGAGCGATTAGCAAAACTGTCCGGCGGCGTTGCCATCATCCGTGTTGGCGCCGCAACCGAGACCGAGCTGAAAGAAAAGAAACACCGCGTGGAAGACGCTCTTTCCGCCACCCGCGCCGCTGTTGAAGCAGGTATCGTACCAGGCGGCGGTGTTGCCCTTATCAATGCCACCAAGGCTATTGATAAACTCAAAATGGATTATGTTGATGCCCAGGTGGGTGTGAAGATCGTCCGCAAAGCCCTGGAAGTTCCCATGCGCAAAATCGCTGATAACGCTGGCAAAGACGGCGCTGTGATCCTTGAGAACGTCCGCCGCTTCCAGGAAGAGAAGAAGAACAACCAGATTGGTTACGATGTCCTCAGCGAGGAATACATCGACATGGTTGAAGCTGGTGTGATCGATCCCGCCAAGGTGACCCGCGGCGCGCTCGAGAATGCTGCTTCCATCGCGGCCATGATCCTGACCACTGAGGCACTGATTGCCGACGAGCCGAAAGCTGAAGCCGATATGCCCCCCGGAGGAATGGGCGGCATGGGCGGCGGAATGCCCGGCATGATGTAATACTCTGAAATTTGAACCATCGTGTAGTGTGGATAGGGGTGTGATCCACACTACATTCATTTAAACCCCGATATCTCCTATCTAACATACAAGCTCAGCGAGTATAATTTACCCAGACATCCACGCCCTTTTTAAGGACTCCCATGAAAAAATACCAGAGTATCCTTTTTTTACTTATTGCTCTGATCTTATTGACCGGTTGTAATGGAAACTCAGGGCAGGAACCAGCTCCAACTTCCATTCCTCTTGCCAATCCTCAGTCTGGGATTACTGATGCTGATATCACAATAATCCCACCGCTACATCCGATCTCTATGCCTGAGGGATTTGGAATTACTGTATTTGCAGATGGATTACAAGGACCCCGGATGATGGCTTTTGGCCCTGACCAACAACTTTATGTCACAGAACCAGAAACCGGCCGTGTTATCACGCTGCCTGATAATGATCGAGATGGGATTGCGGATGGAATTGAAGTCGTTGCCGAAAATCTATTAGAGCCAACAGGGATTGCCTTTTACCAAGACGGCTCCCTATACGTCGCGGAAACCACACGAGTACTACGCTTAGGGGATTCTGATGGTGATGGATATTACCAGGACCAAGAAATCATCGTGGCAGGAATTGCTGCAGGTGGACATACAAACCGCTCGATCATCTTCAGTCCTGATTGGACCCGACTTTATTTAGCAATCGGTTCATCCTGCAATGTCTGTGAAGAACATGATAGCCGCAGGGCCAGTGTGATGCAATTCAAGGCAGATGGAAGTGACGGGAGGGTCTTCTCAATAGGGTTAAGGAACGTCATTGGTCTAGCATTCCGCCCAGACAAAGAAATCCTTTGGGCTGCTGTGTCGGAGAGAGAAGGCTTGGCAGACGGGCTTCCTCCCGAGACCCTTTATGCCATTTATCAGGATTCTGACGGTGGATGGCCATTTTGTCACGCAGGGCGTATAACTGATCCCGATTTTGGCAACAAAGAATCCTGCAATGAGAATCTGTTGACAACAATATATGAATTTGAAGCCCAAACCGAGCCATATGGAATGGAATTTTATAATGGGGATCAATTTCCAGCTGATTATCAAAGAGACTTATTTATCGCTCTTCATGGAACTGGAGATGGTTCATTAACCTCGGGAAATAAAATAATCCGGATAGAATTTGGAACCGGAAATCGGGAACCTGTCAAAGATTTCGCTGTGGGATGGGTATTGGAAGACGGGAACTCCTGGGGCGCGCCAACGGACCTAATTCAGGGGCCAGATGGGGACCTGTTCTTGTCCGATGACGAACTCGGGGTCATTTACAGGATATTCTATGTCCAATGATCTATCAAACCCAAATGGGTACCATGAGAAGAAGACCCTTTTGACAAATTCTGACTAACGTGCTAAAATGACCCCGGTTTCTAGAAAAGAAACACCCGGCTGGTGGATTTATCCAGCAGCAACATTGCTCTACGAAGATTATTTAGGTTTTATCGCAAGATATAATATTGAATAGGTTTCAAAAAGCACTGCCCGGCCGGTTTTAACCGTCCGGGTATTTTTTATTAGACTAATAACTCTCGCTGAGGAAAAACTTTCAGTCGAGAGAGAATTGAAGGAAAAATATGAGTAAAAACAAATTAAGAATTATTCCCCTGGGAGGTTTGGGGGAAGTCGGGAAAAATATGATGGTCTACGAATATGGGAAGAATATTCTCATCGTCGATGCCGGATTGATGTTTCCTGATAATGATATGCTGGGAATCGATTACATTATCCCGGATTTTGAATATATCAAAGAAAATAAGGATCTGGTCAGAGGAATGGTCCTCACCCACGGCCATATGGATCACGTAGGAGCTATCGCGCATGTCTTGGAAGAAATCAACGTGCCCTTGTATGCTACTCCGCTGACTAGAGGTTTGATCGAGAACAGCCTGTCAGAAAAAGGCTTGCTGGATAAAACCACCATCAACACTGTTCATGCCGGTGAGAGTGCCACTATCGGTCCCTTTGAAGTGGAGTTCTTCCATGTCTGCCACTCGATCCCCGACAGCGTAGGCCTGGGTATCACCTGCCCGGACGGATTAATTGTCCATACCGGAGACTACAAATTCGATCCCACTCCTGTGGACGGCTGGCCGACAGATTTCTCTAAGCTGGCAGAATTCTCAGGACGAGGCGTTTTAGCATTACTGGCCGATTCCACCAATGCAGACAAACCTGGTTGGACACCATCAGAAATGGTGATCAACGATTCCCTAGACAAGGTGTTCCGCAATGCGCCAGGCCGAATCATTGTTGCTTCGTTTGCCTCACTGGTATCCCGCATGCAGCAAGTATTAGATGCCGCCGAACATCACGGACGCAAGATTGCTTTTGTGGGCCGCAGTATGAAACAGAATTCCAAGATGGCCAAAAAACTTGGCTACCTGAAAATTCCTTCTGATCTAGAAATAGGCATCGAAGAAGCTTTGAACATGAAACCCAAGGATGTTGTTCTAATGGCGACTGGCTCCCAGGGAGAACCTTACTCCATTATGGGCAGGTTGGCCCGGGGCACGAATAAACAATTCGAGCTTATCAAGGATGACACCATTGTGCTTTCCTCCCATACCATTCCCGGTAATGAGGAAACGGTGTTCAAAACCATCAACTCGCTCTTCCGCAAGGGAGCCAACGTGATTTATGAACCTATCGCCGGCGGCGTGCACGTTTCGGGACATGCCAAGCAGGACGAGATGAAATTGATGCTTAATATGGTTAATCCCAAATATCTTATCCCAGTCCACGGTGAATTGAGGCATCTCAAGCAGCATGCATTTTTAGCTGAAGAATCCGGTTTCCCAAAGGAGAACGTGCTGGTAATTGAAAACGGCCAAATCATTGAATTCGATGATGACAAACTGCAAATCAAGGACCGCATTCCCGGAAGTTATGTTTTTGTGGATGGATCCAGGGTAGGAGAGATCGGCCCCTCAGTAGTACGGGAAAGAGAACAACTCGCCCAGGATGGCGTGGTGTTGATCAGCCTGGTACTTGACAGCAAAGGTAAATTACAGGAAGAGCCGGAGATCATCTCCCGGGGATTCGTATACAAACATGATGAGGGTGACCTGATTGACCAAACCCGCGAGAAGATCGTGGGGATAGTTAACAAAAGCCAGGGCAACCTGCACAATGATCTGGTGCAATCAATTCGTTCTTTCTTGCATAGTAAAACAAAGAAACGACCAGTTGTACTAGCGACAATAAACTTCCTCTAACAAGGGGGGTAAATAAAGAACTAAAAAGGGGCTGTCCAAAAAGTCAGCCCCTTTTCTGGTTAAATGAAGAAAATCAATGGAAATTGATGCAATTTCAAAAAAAAGAAAAAGAGTGGCCGCTATTGAACGGCCACTTTGGCAATATTGTGAGCAATATTGAGCAGCCCCCACTCAATTTTCACCTTATCAACTCCCCTCAATAAAAACCTTCGAAACCCCCAATTATGTTTCAACCTGCCGTAAACAGATTCCACCTCAATCGGTCGTTGAGACCGCATCTTCACTCCTTCAGGAGAGGTAAGCAGATCCCGGGCCGTTTTCCTCATTGCCAACAACTCAACGCCAATGTAAATTCTGCGATTGTATTTTGACTTCGTGCAATCCGATTTCACGGGACACCCTTCGCAATCTGCACATCCGTAAACCCTGCGCTTGGATGGATATCCATTGTAGCTGGTGACGTCTTTTGTAAATTGAAAGGAAAGAACTTTTCCCTGGGGACAGAGATATTGATCTTTCTCCTTCCGGTAGGTAAAGTTTTCCTGCCGGTAGGCTTTTTTCTTCAGATAACGTTTCTTCTGTTCATAATGAAACATGTTGTATTTCACATAAGCGGTGATGTTTCTGTCTTTCAGGTAAGTATAATTTTCTTCGCTGCCGTAGCCTGCGTCCGCGATCAAAACTTGCGGATGTTCACCCAGCCAGCGTTTTCTTTGTTCCAAATGATCTTTCAAACAGCTGGTGTCCCCCGGATTCTGGTGAATGCTGAAGCCAGTGATAAATTGGTTTTCTGTCCCCATCTGGATGTTGTAGCCTGGTTTCAGCTGCCCATTCCTCATGTGGTCTTCTTTCATCCTCATGAAAGTGGCATCCGGGTCTGTTTTTGAGAAGCTGTTCCGATCTCCCAGGGTTTCCTCGTACTTCTCATACTTTTCCTCCCGGGGCATGAAGTCCTGTTCCAGATCCCGCTTGGCTTTCTTCAGCTTTTTGTTCTTGGGGTCTTTTCTCAGTTTTTGATTGATTTTATCTATTGCTTTTTTCATCTTTTCAGCATCGATTTCAATCCCCTCTCCCATCTCTGGATAATCTTTGTCTCCGTATCTGGTCTCCTCTTCCGCCTCAATTTCATCAATATC
>Ga0208279_1000844_pt1 | contig 20512 bp, 27 predicted proteins | sample AntAceMetag02UKM_FD_184766 | JGI IMG/M metagenome (GOLD analysis project Ga0208279, IMG submission 184766) | Saline lake microbial communities from Ace Lake, Antarctica - Antarctic Ace Lake Metagenome 02UKM (SPAdes) (version 2) | ecosystem: Environmental > Aquatic > Non-marine Saline and... | reverse complement strand
TATTCATTATCATTTTCTGGATTTAGAAACCTACGAGGACTTAGTTTTAGATGAATCTCGGATAAACGACATATCAGATTGGTTTAAGGATAATTTAGAATTAACTGGTCTTTATTACAAAGATAAATTAATCGGCTTAGAAGTGCCGTTATCTCTAGAATTAAAAGTAGTTGAAACTATGCCCGGATATCGGGGCAATACTGTAAAATCCGGAACTAAAACTGCTAAACTTGAAACTGGTTTAGTAATTAATGTTCCGCTTTTTATCAATAATGGAGACATCCTAAAAGTTGACACTCGGACTAGAGGATACTTGGGAAGAAAATAAATTAGGAGGATTTTTATGGAGATAAAAAAGCTAAAAGAATTCATCAAGTTCATGGACGATAATAACCTCAATGAGCTAGAAATCGAAGAAGACGGAAAGCGGATTCGTTTAAAAAAGAATTCTTCTGGTCAACCAGTGGTTATCTCTCAAACACCAGCTCCAACGGCAACCGAGAGCTCAACGAGTGAATCAAACACTCTAGAAATAAAGTCACCGATGGTTGGAACTTTTTACGCAGCACCTTCACCGGGAGCAAAGCCTTATGTTACAGTCGGTACAAAAATAAAGCCTGACGATGTGGTTTGCATTGTCGAGGCTATGAAGCTAATGAATGAGATCAAAGCTGAAGTCGGTGGCAAGGTTGTTCAAGTTTTAGTGGAAAATGCTGACTCGATAGAGTTTGGTCAGACCCTATTTACGGTTGAACCAGCTTAATACTATTATGTTTTCTAAAGTTTTAATTGCCAATCGTGGAGAAATAGCTATTCGGATAATCCGAGCCTGCAAAGAACTAGGCCTTAAAACCGTAGCTGTTTACTCCGAAGCTGATAAAAATTCTCTGCATTTAGAATTTGCTGATCAGGCTATTTGCATTGGAAAACCATCGTCAACTGATAGTTACCTCAATATTTCTCGCTTAATTAGCGCAGCTGAAGTTACTGACTGCGACGCTATCCATCCTGGTTATGGCTTTTTAGCTGAAAATCCTGGCTTTGCTGAAGTTTGCGAATCCTGCGGTATAAAATTTATTGGTCCAACTGCTGAAAATATCCGTCTTATGGGTGATAAGGTCCAAGCAAAAAGGAGCATGCGCAAAGTAAATATTCCTTTAATCCCGGGTAGTGAAGGTGGAATTAAGGATAAAGATGAGGCTTTAAAGCTAGCTAAACAGATGGGCTACCCTTTAATCTTAAAGGCTAAAGCTGGTGGAGGCGGAAAAGGTATGCGCATTTGTCATAGCGATGTAAGGCTAGTCGGCGCCTTAATGACCGCTCAATCAGAAGCTAAAGCTGCTTTTGGTGACTCAGAAATTTATATGGAAAAATTTCTTGTAAACCCCAGGCACATCGAAGTTCAAATTGCTGCTGATAATTATGGTAATGCGATTTATCTGGGAGAAAGAGATTGTAGTATCCAACGCAGACATCAAAAAGTTATTGAGGAAACTCCATCACCAGCTGTAAATAGTCGCCTGAGAAAAAAATTGGGTGAGTTGTGCATCCGAGCAGTCAAAGCCATAAATTATCAGAATCTTGGAACAATAGAGTTTTTACTGGATAAGGATGGTAATTTTTACTTTATGGAAATGAATACAAGAATACAGGTCGAACATCCAATAACCGAGGAAGTAACCGGAATAGACTTGGTCAAATTACAGATACTTTTGGCCGCTGGTGAAAAATTAAAAATAAAACAGGATGATGTCCAAATAAAAGGCTCGGCAATTGAATGCCGAGTCAATGCTGAAGATCCCGACAAAGGTTTCATACCTTCTCCCGGGACAATAGACTTCTGCTATACCCCTGGTGGCAAGGACATTCGGGTTGATACCCACATATACTCAGGCTACAGCATTCCGCCTTATTACGATTCCCTTATTGCCAAGGTAATAGCTAAAGGTAAAAATCGTGCCGAGGCCTTAAAAAAGATGGATAGAGCTTTAGGAGAATTCTTGGTTGAACCGATAAAAACAACTGTTAACTTTTGTAAGGAAGTAATTAATAATCCTGACTTTAAAAGAGGAAAATATAATACCGGATTCTTGGAAAAGTTTTTAGAGGATCGCGGCGAATAAAAACATCCGCCTGAAGCGGATATAATTCGTCCCGCCCTAGCGGGACTCATTAGGAGGTTACAATGGGTTTTTTAACAGTCTTAATTTATATTACCTTATCCCTTACCACAGGTTTCATCCTAATTGGTCTGTCTTTAGGTATGCTCAATGTAGATACAATTACTGTTTACTTGACTAAAATCCCAGCAGACTTTCCCCTAAGATGGATTGCTGTTTTAGTCGGTTTACTACTTATACTCCTTTGCTTGCGTTATATACAAGCATCTTTTCGTCGTGCACGAAAAAATAAATCTATAACCTTTGAATCTGAGGAAGGAAAAGTAAGCATAACCTTAGTTGCCATTGAAGATATGTTGAAAAAAATGCTGGAAGAAAAAACCGAAGTCTCAAGGATAAAACCTAAAGTTATCTTAAGAAAGAAAGGCATCGAAGTAGCTGCCTGCGGTGTATTAACTACTGAGGTAAATTTAGTTGAATTTACCAAGGAAATACAAGAACAAATTAGAGAAAAAGTGCACAATCTCTTGGGAGAAGATAAGCATGTGCAGGTTAACTTAGAAATAAGAAAGATTGCTTTAAGCAAAAAAGATTTAATCAGTGACGACAAGGAACCTGAGATACCTTTTAGAAATTACGATTAAATTAATTATAATGACATATCCCTCGCGCCTAAATATCTGAAAAATCTCTTACGACATTTTTCAGAAGCGCTTCGGGATAATTCGCACTTATCAGTTATGTTCATTTTATTCCATAACTGATGTGCTCATTAGGAGGTAAAAAATGAAAATTGGTATTCTTACCGGCGGAGGAGATTGTCCGGGTCTAAACCCAGTTATTCGAGCAGTAGTTAGAAAAGCAGAGCTTGAGAATCAAGAAGTTGTGGGTTTGCGCTACGGATGGAAGGGTTTAATAGAAAAAGACACTTTAGCCTTGAACGTACGTTCAGTATCGGGAATTCTCCATAGAGGTGGAACTATTCTAGGTACATCGCGTACAAATCCCTATAACAAGGAAGGCGACTCTAAAAAAGCTATAGCAAATTTTAAAGAACTCGGCTTAGATGCCTTAATCAGTATTGGTGGAGAAGACACCTTAGGCGCAGCAACAAAACTCTTCAAGGAGGGTTTAAATACCGTCGGGGTTCCCAAAACAATTGACAATGACCTCGGGGCAACTGACTTTACGTTCGGTTTTGACACCGCGGTAAATATTGTAACCGAATGTCTTGACAGATTACATACCACTGCTGAATCCCATAACCGAATTATGGTAGTTGAAGTTATGGGTCGTCACGCCGGCTGGATTGCTACTTATTCCGGAATAGCCGGAGGAGCTGATTACATACTGATTCCTGAAACCCCAATTGATATTGGAGAAGTATGCCAGTCAATAAAAAAGCGCCACGAGAGAGGTAAAAACTTTAGCATTGTCGTGGTAGCTGAAGGTGCTTTTTTCAAAAATGAGAATGTCGCTCTTCAAGAAAAAAAGTTAGATGCTTTTGGCCATGTAAGATTAGGTGGGATAGGCCACACTCTCGGTAATATGATTGAGAAAAAAACCGGATATGAAACAAGAGTAACCGTTTTAGGGCATATTCAAAGAGGTGGCTCACCATCAGCCTTTGACCGAGTCTTAGGAACAAGATTCGGAATAAAAGCCTATGAGCTAGTAAGGGATGGTAAGTTTGGAAGAATGGCTAGTTTAAGGGGAAACAAAATTGTCGACGTTCCTTTAGAAGAAGCAACTTCGACATTAAAAACTCTTGATATGGACCTCTACGATATTGCAAAAATATTCTTTGGTTAAAAATAACTTAGCTTATGGAAAACGACATTAAATTAGCCCTAACAAAGCACAAAGAAGCCCTAAGGCTTCTTGAAGAACAAAGTTCAACTATTGCCAAAATTGCTTGCTTGTTTAATCAAAGTTTAGAAGCTGGAGGGAAAATCATCTTTATTGGTAATGGCGGTAGCGCTGCCGATGCTCAGCATTTAGCAGCAGAACTAGTTGGCCGATTTAGAATGAATCGCGGAGCTTTAGCTGCGATTGCCCTTACTACTAATACTTCAATTCTTACAGCCGTAGGTAATGATTTTGGCTTTGAGGAAATCTTCTCTCGGCAAATCGAAGCCTTAGCAAAAGCCGAAGACCTGTTAGTCGGAATATCTACATCAGGAAAATCGAAAAATATCATAAAGGCTATTGAGAAGGCTAAGGCTATCGGATTGAAAACCGTTGGCTTCTTAGGCAAAGATGGCGGAGAGATAAAAAACCTCGTTGATATTGATTTAACTATTTCTCTGGACGATACGCCAAGTGTACAAGAAATGCATATATTAGCTGGTCATACTATCTGCGGAATAGTTGAGAGTCACTTCAAATGCGATGGGTAAAATCACGAAACTCAAAAGCTTAGAGAAAGAACTTTCCGGATTAAAACTTAAGGGCAAAAAAATAGTCTTTACCAATGGCTGTTTTGACATCCTGCACTTAGGACACTTAAAAATTATCCAAGAAGCTAAGAGAAGAGGTGACGTGCTAATCGTCGGATTAAACTCTGATTCTTCAATAAAAAAAATAAAAGGCTCAAAACGCCCTATTATTACACAAAATTCTCGGGCGAAACTTCTAGCAAATATGATTGGGGTAGACTATGTGATCATCTTCAGCGAAGCCACTCCTTACAATTTAATTAAAAGAATTAAGCCTGATGTTTTAGTCAAAGGTGGTGACTGGGAAAAAAATAAAATCGTGGGAAATAAGTTAGTCAAAAAGATTCATCGGGTAAAACTCTGTTCGGGACATTCTACTACTCACATAATAAATAAAATAAAGAAAAGTGATTGATAAGGGAGTATTAAGGGTTATTGATGCTAACTTTAACCGTTGCAAGGAAGGCTTGCGGGTTACTGAAGATATATTCCGCTTTATTCTAAAACAAGATAGCTTAAGATTAGCTTTGCGTAAATTGCGCCACGGCTTAGACAAAATAGCCCAAGAAAAAATTCTCGAACAAGCAATTTTAAGCCGCAACTCTAAAAAGGACATTGGCCAAAAGTGTGATCGCCTTGAGATAAAACGCAAAGATGTAAATAGCCTTCTCTACGCTAACCTTCAAAGAGTTAAAGAGTCTTTACGGGTGCTCGAGGAATTTTTTAAACTGATTATTCCCCAGCGTGTCACAAAAATTAAAAAAATGCGCTATAAAATCTATGAACTGGAAAAGAAAATCCTCAAAAAATGGCCTCCTTTACGTAATCCTCGATAAAGAAGTAATTGATAAGGCGAGGATCAATATCTATTCCTTGGCTGATAAGTTAGCTTATTTTGGAGCTGACATCTTCCAGCTTAGAGCCAAGGGAATCTCGGATAAGGAATACTTATCTCTGGCTATAAAACTTTCAAAAATTATTCGCAAAAGAAGAAAAATATTTATTGTAAATGACCGGGCCGATATTGCCTACCTTTCAGGAGCTTGCGGGCTTCATTTAGGAGAAAGCGATATTTCTCTTAGCCAAGCTAGAAAAATCATCGGAAAACAGGCAATTATTGGCAAAACTATTCACAGTTTAAAAGAATTAAAGGTCCTTGATGCTAGGGAAAGTGAACTCGATTACGTCAGTTTTGGACCAGCATTTAAAACAAAGACAAAGCCTGAGCTAAAACCGCTAACTTCTAAAAAATTAAAAGTTTTAATCGCTAAAAGCAAAAAACTAATGTTTGCTATCGGTGGAATAAATCAGTATAATATAGAAACTTTACTGAAATCCGGCATAAAGAATATTGCAGTCTGCCGGGGAATCATTCTGGCAAAAAACCTAGAAATAAGTGTTAAAAAATATAAAAAATGTTTAAACAGAGCTTCCTAAAAACTCTAGCCAAGAAAGAAACTGTTCCATTAGCTTTCCTCAAAAAACAATTACGTGAGGGGAAAGTTGTTATCCCTTTAAATAATAAAAGAAAAATATCTAAACCCTGCGCTATTGGCGAAGGTTTAAAAGTAAAAATTAATACTAACGTTGGTCTATCTAGTAAAGCCCGCAGCTTACAGGAAGAAGTAAAGAAGGTAGAGTGTGCTATTAAGTACGGAACTGACACCATTATGGATTTAAGCGTCAGCGCTAACTTAGCAACTTTAAGAAAACAGCTGCTTAATAATTCCTCAGTTCCTTTGGGTACAGTGCCAATATATGAAGTAGCCCTGGAAGTAGCTAGAAGACGGGGAAAGATTGAAGATATTAATTTTGATGATATTTGGGATGTGTTAAAAAAACAAGCCGAAGATGGAGTAGATTTTTTTACTATCCATGCCGGAATCTTAAAAAAAGATATTGGTGTACTAAAGCGTAAAAAACGCATCGGTGGAATTGTTAGCAGAGGAGGAGCCATATTGGCTCATTGGATATCAGTCAATAAACAAGAAAACCCTTTTTACAAAAATTTTGATAAAATCTTACAGTTAGCAAAAGCTTATAATATTACGCTAAGTTTAGGTGATGCTCTCCGCCCCGGAGCAATATCTGACTCAACTGATGCTTTACAAATTTCAGAACTGCGAACTTTGGGCCAACTAGCTAAACGTTGTAGAGAGAAAGGAGTGCAGGTTATGATTGAAGGACCTGGACACATACGCCTAGATGAAATTGCCATGAATATGATGCTCGAGAAAAAAATTTGTTCTAATAGTCCTTTTTATGTCTTGGGACCCTTGCCAACTGACATTGCTGCCGGCTATGATCACATCACCTCAGCGATTGGTGGAGCAATTGCAGCTTTACATGGTGCAGACTTCTTATGTGTAGTCACTCCCGCTGAACACCTGCGTCACCCAACTATTGATGACATTCGAAATGGAGTCATTGCTTCAAAAATTGCTGCCCATTCAGTTGATGTTTTACGATTTAAGGATGAGTGGGAAAAAGACCGTAAGTTGTCACTCTATCGGGCTAGAAGAAACTGGAATAAAATTATGCCTCTGGTGATTGATAAAGAAAAAGTTAAAGAATACCGAAAGAAAGCAAAAGCTTCGGAAGATATTTGTGCAATGTGCGGTGATTTTTGTTCTTTAAAAATAATCGAGAAATGTAAGCTCCTTTAGTATTGAGTATTGAGTGAGGAAGTTTAAAAAATTAAGAATATCGAAAAGTAAAAAATTAATTAACTCAATACTACATACTCAAGACTCACAACTAATACGCGGGCGTGGTTCAATGGTAGAATATGACCTTCCCAAGGTCGAGACGGCGGTTCGATTCCGCTCGCCCGCTCCAATGCTAATTGATAAATCTATTAGATAAGCTTAATATCGTTTACTAATATCTAAAATGAAACTATCCCTTTAGGGATTTAACCGAGTTCTTTTATATTGAATTATTTTTGATTTAGGGTATTATATAAGTTTCCAGAAAATATTAAATTAATTCTTAATAATGATTAGATTAACGTTTTTATCGATACTAATTTGTTTTCTTGCCTGCGCTCCGTCTAGAATTCCCAGAAAAAAATCTTATCTTCCACCATCTAAGCAAAGTGGAATTCACTACTCAATATGCCAAGGTGATTCTCTCTGGAAAATCTCAAAACAATACAATGTTAGCGTCGAAAGAATAATGCGAGAAAATAGTATATCTTCACCTTACAATCTAAAAGTCGGACAAAAAATATTTATACCCCGCTACCGGTCAACGGCTAGCAAAGGATTTCTTTGGCCGATAAAAGGGGACATCGTTAATTATTTTAATGAAACTGTCGATAACTCCCTAAATAGAGGGTTAAATATCCAGACAACCGCCAGCAATAGAGAAGTTAAAGCTTCAGCCCAGGGAAAAGTAGCATTTTCTAACCCACTTAAAGGTTGGGGTGAGACTATTATACTAAAACATAATTCAAACATCTATACTGTCTATGCAAATCTAGACCAAACATCCGTTAAAGAAGGTAGCACGGTTGTTAAGGGCAAAACTATCGGCATGGTAGCTTCAGGAAAGAATGGAAGCTATGTGCTTCACTTTGAAGTCAGAAAAAAGAATATTCCCGAGGATCCTTTAAAATACCTTAACTAAAATGAGCAGTGAACCTTGGATGATTAAACTTTCAGCTTTAGATAAAAGAGTAAAAGCTTTTACTCTCGGTTATCGTCAAAACATCGCCCTCCTAGGAGGAGATAAGGAAGAGATATCCTATCTTTTAAGTAATTATCTTCAGCGAAATAAATCTGATGAGCTTACTTATCTTTATGCCAGCTCAGCTTATGCTGGAAAAAAGGAATTCTTCAAAGCCATAGCCTTCTCTTTACTTAGTGACTACACTTGCAAAAGTGAAAGTCTCGATAACTTAATCAACTATGCCAGCCCAGTTCTTACCTCAACTACAAATTTTATTAAGGATTGTCTAAAAAAAGATAATCTTAGTTTTTTAGATATTCTTGAAACTATAAATAAATTCATTAATGAAAGTAATCGCAATTGTGTCTTAATTATTGAAGAATTCCTGAATCTTGCCGGAATGTTTAAGGACTTTTATCAAGATTTCTCAAAGTTCATTATAATCCAAAGAAATTGCATGATTGTTCTAACCACCTCAAACTCCAGAGATGCCGAAAAAGTACTCTCTGGAGAGTTAAATCTACTTTTTGGTAATTTTGAAAAGGTCTTCTTAAGCGAGAGCGCCTCTTTAGCTAATTACTTCTACTTTAAAAACTTGCTAAAACCTTTATCGCCATCGCCGCTGTTTTTATCCTTTTTTGTAAGCATCCTCGGTGCAAACATTGTTTACTATGATTTAATGGCCCAGACTATCAAGAAAAACTACCAAAGCGAAGATGAAAAAAGATCGATCTTAGCAATAGTTGAAGAAACTCTTTATTCAAGAGAAACTTATCTCTTTCAAAAATTTATTAAAAAAATTGACTTAATCAAATTCTATTTTAAGGATTCGATTCTAACTCTAAAATTGTTGTTTGCCTTAAGCCAAGGTTACCTGCGAAAAGGGGAACTAGTCGCTTTGGGCATCTATAACTCTAAAGATTTAAATAGCCGCCTACAGAAACTTCTTGATTTAAATTATATTGAAAATTTGGGTAATATTTTCAAAATAAGAGACTCTTTGTTTTCATTTTGGTTAACTTCAGTATTTAAACTATACTTTTCACCTCCTGTTCTTAACCCTCAACAAAAGTTGAGCTTACTTAAGGCAGGGTTGGAGGAGAAGCTTGCTCTTTTCAAGGAAGAGTTCGCCAAGGATAAATTAAAAAAAGTTATGCAATTATTTTCATCATTCAAGAATGACACTTTACGCTTAGGAAAGGACAGATATCAACTCCCAGTAGTTGAAAACGCTAAAATAATTTCATATCCTACTCGGGACTTTCATTTACTTATCGGAGAAGGCAAGGAAATTGTTTTTGCCGGAATTAAGGAAAAAAATGTTGAAGATAACGATATATTTGACTTTATTGAAAAAGGTAGCAACATAAAGGGTAAGGGGGTTAAAAAAATATTTGTATCTCTAGATAATTTACCACCAACAGCAAGGTTAATTGCTAAAAATAATAAACTCACTATTTGGGATATCAACGAAGTTAATCGTCTCTTAACTGTCTACAATAAACCGATTGTTTCTTCGGGAGCAGAAAACGAATAAAAATAATGAGAATTTTGGTACTTTCAGACACCCACATACCGATAACCGCAACTAACTTACCTGATGTACTTAAAAAAGAAGCTAAAGCTAGTGACTGTTGTCTCCACTGTGGAGATTACATTGTTTATCCAGTCTATGAAACATTAAGCCAGTGGACCAAAATCCATGGCGTCTGTGGAAATATGGACGGAGAGACGATCAAGGAAAAACTACCCGAGAAACAAATTCTACAATTTGAAAAAATTACCTTAGCCATTACTCATGGTGGGGGGCATCCAAAAAAAATACTCGAATATGTAAATAAAGAGTTTTCTCGTGAAACTAAGAATATAGATATTTTTGTCTTTGGTCACTCCCACATTCCACTTAATCAAGAAATTGATGGAAAAATTTATTTTAATCCCGGATCACCAACAGATACAATGTTTACTCCTTACCGTTCTTATGGTATCCTAGAGATAAATGGTAAAGAAATTAAACGGAGGATTGTAAAAATTGGATAGACTTTGGGCACCCTGGAGAATAAAGTACGTTAGCCGAAAAAAGCAAAAAGGTTGCGTATTCTGTAAGGCTCTCAAGGAAAAAAAAGATAAAAAGAATTTTGTTGTTTTACGTTCCAAATATTGCTTTGCAATTTTAAACACTTACCCCTATAATAACGGCCATGTGATGATCGTCCCTAAAAGACATGTTAAGTCGTTAGAAAACTTAAACGACGCTGAATTGCTCGACATAAACAAAACCCTTATTAAAATCAAATCTACCTTAAAGAAAATTCTCAATCCCGAAGGTTTTAACATTGGCATCAACATCGGCAAAGTTGCCGGAGCCGGGATAGCTAACCACATCCATACCCACATTGTTCCCCGTTGGTTAGGGGATACTAATTGCATGCCGGTTATCGCTAACACCAAGGTAGTCTCACAAAGCTTAGAAGAATTATACGTAAGGATAACGAAAAATCTTTAACTTTGATTTCTTAGTACTATGACTTACAAAAATGTTTTCTCGTCATTTCATACTATTTACCGTCTCACCACCACCTCTGGTAATTTAGTTAATTTCGCTACTGGGGTATGTCGGTTATTCCGAAATCTCCTTAAAACTAATAAAGTAGTCATGATCTGCTCTAATAGCACGCCTCAAACCTATCTTAAAGTCCGCTTGGAAAATAAAAAACACTTTGTAAAAAAAGGCGGCAAATCTATTCTTACTCGCATCGAAAAAGAAATACTCAAGCAAGAAAAGGAAATGTCTTTTGGCCACAGACTTATCTATCCTTTTATCTTTAATGAGGCTCTCGGCGCAATTTATGTAAAAAGAGACTCTCATTTAAAGCTATACAGTGAGGCTGAAAAAAGATGGTTTTCGTCCCTTTGTGAGGAAGTAAGTGTTGGTCTAAAAGTTATAAATCTTTACCGCGAACAACAGAAACTAATGCTAAACTACGTAAACTCTCTAACTAAATTCTTAAACCAATATGTACCGACATCTCACCTACACACCAAAACTACGCTACGATTGATTAAAGTTATGGGCAAGGCCATGCACTTATCCGAAATTGAAACTAAGGCTCTAATAAATGCCTCACTCTTACACGACGCTGGGAAGATGCAGGTTCCTTCTAGGCTACTTCGAAAACAAAAACCGCTGACTGATGAAGAATTCAAATTAATGGCCAAGCATCCTCGAAAAGGGGTAGAGTTGATTAAAAACCTGGAGATTTTAAAGCCAGCTATCCCGATAATCCTACACCATCATGAAAGATATGATGGCCAAGGCTACCCTTCAAAGCTCAAAAAGGATAAAATACCTTTAGGTTCACGTATTCTCTCAGTTCTCGACTCTTTTGATGCTATGTTTTTTGGCCGGCCCTATCGAAAAAGAAAGCCTCTGGAAGAAATCGAGGCAGAACTTAAGATGCAAAAAAGTAAGCAATTCGACCCTAAGATTGTTGATATTTTCTTGAGAATTTTAAAAAGAAAAGCTATACGAAAACATCTAAAATCACCCCCTAAAAAGTAAGAATTTCGCCCCTGGAGCACTTGATTTTTTCCAAAAATCCTTTATAATATACCCATGAGGGGGAAACAACTTTATCTTTTTAGCCATCATAAGGACAATGAGAAGGGTGGCAATCGACCAAAGGTTATCCTGCCTCTAGATACCCTTATTTTATTAGGTGTAATTACTATTCTCCTCTTTACTATATCCTTCTCTCTAGGGGTAGAAAAAGGCAAAAGGATTACTCGGAAAATAGAAGGAATCAAGAAGGAAATAGCTAACCCTGGTATCCAAAACCAGAATACAACAACAACTAAAAATAAGAGTATAAATAAGAAAGCTGAAGCTATTCAGCGACCAAAAGAAAAGGTTGTCGAAGATAGAAAGCGCTATCACGTGCAAGTAGCGAGCTTTAAGAAGGAAAACTCAGCCCAGGCAGAGGTCGAAAGACTAGAAGAGAATGGTTATCCGGTAAGAATTATGAAAAAGGGAGATTACGTTGTAATTTATGTTGGTGGCTTTGAAAGTGAAAGAGAAGCCAGAAGCAGTTTTAACGACCTAAAAAAAAGGTACCGAGACTGTATTTTTAAAAAGAGTTTGTAAGGAGGTTATAATGGGTTTACATCCGTCATTAAAAAGAGCAAAAGAATTAGGCGGTTCTCGTTCAGTAATGAAACGCACTGAAAGGCTAAAGTGGTTAAAAGAACAAGGGAAGTGGACTGAAGATGACCCGGTATTGGGTCTTCCAAAAATAAAAATTGTAAAGCTGAAAGCCTTAAAGAAAGAAAAAGCTAAAGATGCTGAAGAAGGTGCTGCTGAAGGAGCAGAAGGAACTCCTGAACAGGCTCAGAAACCTACAGAAGATAAAAAGAAACCTACTAAATAGAAGCAAAGCCCCAATTTGATTAAGGCAAATAATAATGCCAATTCTTATTCTAATTCTTTTTGTATCAATAACTTTTCATGAATATGCCCACGGCTGGGTAGCTTCTAAGTTAGGGGACCCTACTCCTAAGCAATCTGGTCGATTAAGCTTAAATCCCTTGGTCCATATTGACCCTTTTGGAACAATCATCCTTCCGATTATTCTTTTAGTCATATCAACCCGAATCATTGGCCAACCTTTTACTTTTGGATATGCTAAACCAGTACCAATAAATCCCTATCACTTTAAAAATCCCAAAAAAGACATTGCCTTAGTAGGCTTAGCCGGGCCATTGATGAATATCCTGATTGCTATAGTTTTGTCTCTATTGCTTCGAATGGGCTTTCCCTTATTTACTGAAGCAATTGTCTTAGGAATAATGGTAAATTTAATCTTGGCAATATTTAATCTTGTTCCGATACCTCCCTTAGATGGTTCTAAGCTCTTACTTCCCTTTCTGTCTAAGAAGGCTACCAATAATTACCGTAAACTAGAACCTTATATTTTTCTTATTCTGGCCCTGCTTTTTATCAGTGGTTTCTTTAGATGGTTCATCTTACCATTAGTGTCATTAATACTATTTGGTTTATTAGGAATAAGCCTATAGGGGAAAAACAATGAAAACAATAAGTGTTAAATTGAAAAAGAATCCTTATAAAATACACATCGGCTATAACCTTCTAAAAAAAATACCTAAACAGATAAAAGGGCTTAAACTTGGTAATTTTGGGTTAATTATCACCTCACCCAAGATCCTTTCTCTCCATCGAAAGGGAATAAATAAGATTTTTGGAAACAAAAGCTATAAGATAATTACGGTTGCCGATGGCGAAGCTGCTAAATCCAAAGAATGGCTGACTAAGGTAATAGGCGAGGCTGTAAAAGTTGACAGCTTAGACCGAAAGCTATTTATAGTCTGCCTCGGTGGAGGAACTGTTGGCGATTTAGGTGGTTTTCTAGCTTCAATTTATAAACGTGGAATACCCTATATTCAGATTCCAACCACACTTCTGGGGCAAATCGACTCTAGCATTGGCGGCAAAACTGCAATTGATCTAAAAGAGGCTAAAAACATCCTCGGCGCCTTCTATCAACCTAAAGCTGTATTCATTGACCCTGGATTCTTAAAAACTCTCCCTGTACGGGAAATTAAACAGGGTTTAGCTGAGGCTATAAAATATGGGGCAATAAAGGATAAGGAATTTTTTAATTTTCTTAAAACAAACCATAAAAAAATCCTAAAACTTAACTCAACCTGCATTTTAAAATTAATTTCGGTCTGTGTAAACATAAAAGCTAAAATAGTAGCTGCTGATGAACGAGAGAAAAAGGGATTGCGAACAATTCTTAACTTTGGACACACCCTTGGGCACGCCCTTGAAAGTTCACTGCAATATAAAAAGTTATCTCACGGAGAAGCCATTTCTCTGGGAATGCTTTACGCGGCTCATCTTTCCAAGGTTCTTAAAAAATGCTCTGTGAAAGAGGTTGATCAGATAGAAGAAATCATCAAGTTATTTTCCTTGCCGACTAAAATCAAATTTAATGCTCTAACCCTTTACAAATCATTAACTTATGACAAAAAGTTTATTTCAGGGAAAATCCGAATGGTAATTCTACGAAAAATTGGAAAAGTAGAGGTCGTTGACGGAATTTCTTCCCAGAATATCAAAAAAACCCTTAAAATTTTCACCTCACGTTGACAAAGCTAATAATATATGTTATATTCTAGTATAAAGTTAAAGTGTAAACGTTTTAATTATGAATAATAAAAGAGAATTTCCCAGAGTAGGTGTGTCGTTTCCGGTTGAGTGCAAACCAGTCCCAGCCAAAAATTATTTTTATACTGTGAGCAAGGATTTAAGCCTTGGCGGGGTAAAAATTATAAGTAACACTTTTCTTCCTAAAAACGACACTGTAAAGGTTAACATAAACCTTATTGATAGCCTGTTGAGTTTGAAGGCAAAAGTAGCCTGGAGCAACAAAGAACGGCTATCAGAAAGATACGCTACCGGACTCAAGTTTATAGAAACCAATGAAAATTCTAAGAAAAAATTATTTCAATTCCTAAACCGAATATTTGGCGCTTAAGATGTCAAAAGCAGAAGAAAAAAGAAAAAATTGTCTCAATTGCAATAAATCCCTAAGAAGGGTAGATTGGTATTACAGAAATAATGACTATTACTGTAATAAATCTTGCTTCAAGGCTCACCTGGCGAAGAAAGAGTCTGCGCAAAGTTAATGAAAGAAAAACGACAATCTCCGCGCGTAGAAAAAATCCTGCCAATAAAGCTATCTATTAGTGACTTTGACGTCCTTACTGAAACCAACAATATTAGTACTAGTGGAGCCTATTTTCCAGTTAGCAGGCCTTTAGAGTTAATGACTAAGCTAAATGTCGTTCTCCTAATCCCAATCAAGAAAAATAAAAGTAAAATTATTGAAAAGATTAACTGCACCGGAATTATCGTTCGTTGTGAAATCGCTACTGAAAACGAACAACACCCTTATCGGGCAGCAATGTATTTTAGCGATTTAAGCGATCGTAGCCGAAAAATACTTCGTATCTTTGTAAATCCTTTTCTAAAAGCGTAACTTAAATCTTCCTTACTATGCTTAATACCCGCTTTCCCTTACCAGTAAAATTTATCTGCGGGTTTATCTTCACAACTGAGGAAATCTATCAAAACACAAAAAACTATTTAGAGAGAAAATTTGGGCCGACAGACTTTGAGAGTGAGAGGATTGACTTTAACTCCACTGAATATTATTATCCCGAGATGGGTAAACCGCTTAGCAGAAGATTTCTATCTTTTAAAAAACTACGTAAACCAGATCAATTTGTAACAATTAAGCTCGATTGTATAAAATTAGAAAAAAAGTTTGCCCTTAACTTACATCGGAAGATAAATATCGATCCCGGCTATATCAATGAAGCTAAGTTAATCTTAACTACTACTAAAGACTTTGCCCATCGAATATATCTGGGTAAAGGAATCTATGCTGAGGTAACCCTCACTTTTATTAAAGATCACTTCTCTGAAACCGCAACAACCTTTCCAGATTATCGAACCCAGAAATACAAAGAAATCTTCTTTAATATCAGAAAAATTTACCGCCAGCAAATACGAATAAATAAATAATTAAAGGTTTTAATGAGTTTAAAAGAAGCTTAAACGTGTAGTAGCTTTTTTATAGCCTCAATCACTTCTTCGGTTTGAGCAGTTTTGGCAATAAAATTGTTACCACCTATCTTCTTAACTGCTTTGACTCCCAACTCTCTTTGAGTAACTACTGCCGTAAGAAATATTATTGGGATTCTTTTAGTTTGAGGATCATTTAAGAGGACGCTGGCGACATCAGTGCCTGAGATTCCCGGTAAAACGATATCAAGCAGAATTAGGTCAGGGTGTTCTTTCCTAGCTAGATTAATTCCCTCTTGGCCTTCGTGAGCAATTATTACTGAAAACTCTCCGCCAGCTTCAAGATTGCGCAACATAAAGTAGCAATAATCTTCTTCATCATCAACTAATAAAATTCGTTTCTTCTCAACCATTATTTTTTCTCCCGGTTTAAAATTACCTGTAGTTCTATTATAGTATGATACAATAGGTGCTGGCAACTAAAATAATCATTTTTTTATGGCAGAAAATTTAAAAAATAAAATTGAATTAGTTAAGAAATCCGTTAATTACCTCGGGAAACGTCTGAAACGATGCGATATCTGTCCTCGAAATTGTAAGGTAAACCGCTTAAAAGGTGAAAAAGGTTACTGCGGAACCGCCAAGGAAATGGTAGTTTACAGCAGTTTCTTGCATCAGGGAGAAGAGCCGGTAATAAGCGGGCAAAAAGGAAGTGGTACTATATTCTTCTCTGGCTGCAACTTAAAGTGTATCTATTGCCAGAATTATAAATTCTCCCACACTGTAGTCGGTAAGAAAATTTCAGAGATTGATTTAGCTAAAATCATGCTCCGCCTTCAAGGAGAAGGAGCTCACAATATAAATCTGGTAACTCCTACCCATTTCGTGCCGCAGATATTAAACAGCTTATCTTTAGCTTTTGAAGACGGGCTTACTATTCCCATTGTCTACAATACCTCCGGATATGAAAAAAAAGATATCGTCAAATGCCTAAATGGAATAGTAGATATCTACCTAACTGACCTTAAATACCTCGACTCTTCACTAGCAAAGCAATACTCTAAGGCCCCAAAATACCCTAAATTTGCCCTTAAAAGCCTCCTGGAAATGAATAGACAGGTTAAACCCCTAACTAGTGAAAATTTGCTAAAGAAAGGGGTAATCATCAGACATCTTGTACTTCCCAACCACATTAATGAGTCAAAAGCCCTGTTATTATGGATAAAGAAAAATACTCCAAAAGCTTTAGTCAGCGTGATGTTTCAATACCAACCTTATTTCAAGGCTTATCTTCATCCTCAGATAAATCGACCAATAAACTATCAAGAATACCTTGAAATTAAGAATTTTGTCGATGAATTAGAACTCGGCGGATGGGTTCAAGACCATAACCCAAAGGAGGGTATGGCTGGACATTATTTTGAACCAAATATTTAGAATTATGATATAATTACCCGTTGATTAATGGTAATCGCTTAAATAAAGGGAGAGGAACGAATATGAAAAAGTTGATTAGTTTTTTAATTCTCGGTTGTTTTTGTCTTTCAGCAGTCGCTATCGCTTCTGATGGCTTTTCAAGTATCGGCAAAGAACTTCGAGCTTTCGATAAGGAAGCTGTGGATAAGGGCGTGACTGGTCTTTCCCGAGAAGAATTAAAAGTTTTAGTCGCTGAAATTATTGAAATATCTCTAAAAAAATTCGAAAAAGAATTTAGTAGCGATCCTAACTACATGTCAGTTTCCGAAGAAGAAAAAGAAACCGGAAGAAAAGAAGTCATGAATATCCTCATTGCCACCCCTGGTTTACTCGAGCAAGCCAGAGATGAAAATGGAGAAGTCAGCGCTAAAAAATTAGTAGAGATACTGAAAGCTCAAGGCAGAGCTGAAACAGAGCTTATTGTAGCCAAAACTAATATAGACATGCTCGAAACATCCTTAAGATTGTATGAGCTTGATAATGGGTTCTATCCCAGCACTAGCCAAAGCTTATCAGCATTAAAGGAGAAACCAACTTCAGATCCAAAGCCAATTGGTTGGAACAGCCCTTATCTAAAAGAAATACCCGAAGACCCTTGGGGAAACCCTTATCACTATGTTTATCCAGGCATTCAAAATAAAGAGAAATTTGACCTATCATCCTATGGTCCGGATGAAGTTGAAAGTGATGATGACGTCACTAATTGGAAGTAAGATAAGTTTATCTAATGCCTAGAGAAAAAATAACTAGAAGGCAAAAAAATATATCTCGCCTGTTGCGCGAAAAGAAACAGGCTCACAAAAGCAAGTTAAAGGCTTTGAAGAAAAAATAGGAAAATGAAAATTTTATTAAGGTTTTTAATCGGGATTTTTTGTTAATATTTTCCTTGAAAAAAGGGACAAAAAACTGTAAATTAGTATAGTAAGAGGAGGAGCTATGGACTCAGAAAAAAAGAAAAACATTAAGATAAGAGAAAAGCGAGATGTAGAACGTTTCCGAGGAAGTATAGCTGAATACTCCTTTGATAAAAGCCCTTCAACAAAAAAAACATCTTTTATAAAAAATATTAGTATCCGAGGTGTTTGCATTGTTGCTAACCGCAAACTAGACACCGGCACTATCCTTCATTTAGTTATCAACTTACCAGGGATTGACCCTCCAATCGAGGCTGTTGGACGGGTAATCTGGCAAGATTCTTCTACTGAGTTTGAAAACAATTCTGGCAAATATTTCGACATCGGCGTAGCTTTTGAAGAGCTGAGTGATTACAACTTGAGTAGATTAATGCGGTTGCTACATATACCAAAGCCCTATAGATAATAAGTTACTTAAATAATTAGCATACCTAATGAGCAATATGAAAGTCTATCTCGCTGGTTTCAATGTTGATACCGAAGTCTTGCGACAATTAGAGGACAAAGGCGGGAAACGCACTGATATAACTCCTGAGGTTATTTCAGCCGCTTATGCTCGAATAAGCCGAGATCCACGACCAATAAATGAAATCAGAAAGTCTGCCCGGGAAGAAGTAGATAAATCCCGTAAATCTAATTCTGCTATTATCTTTAAAATGGGACACCACTCAGTTGCTGAACATGCTGTATTCAATTTAGATATTTTGGGAGTCTCAAGATATGCAATCGAGGAATTAGAAAAATTCAGACTTTGTGCCTACACTGAAAAGTCCCAGCGTTACATTACCCTTGATAAAGACCATGTCATCCCCAATGAGCTTAAAGGGAGTGGTCTGGAAAAGATCTTCGGAAATATGATTCAAGAACAAAATGGAATGTATTTTAAGCTTTATGAAAGGTTAAAAGAATATGTTTTTAATAAAAACCCTGAATTAGCTAAAGATCCTAAAAACCATAACCTCCTAGAAGGTTGGGCTAAAGAAGATGCCCGCTATATTGTAGCTTTGGCTACTGAAACTCAAGTTGGCCAGACAATTAACGCTCGCAACGCTGAACTGTTACTGCGAAGATTTGCCTCACACCCCTTATCTGAAGTTAAGAAATTAGGCCAAGCAATATATAAGCAGATTTCTAGCATTGCCCCCTCGATTGTGATTTTTCATGAGGCTAATGACCGTGATAGCAAAACCTATCCCGAATTAAAAGAACTCGGTGATAAAATATTGGACAATACTTCTGACACTAAAGGAAGGGAAGATGTGGAGCTAGTTGAATATACTCGAGATGCTGATAACATTACTGCTGCTTCTCTACTTCATGCCTCATCAAGGCTTTCTTTTAATAAGTGTAGAAATAAAGTAAATAGTCTTACCCAAGAAGAAAAGCTGGAAATTTTTAAGACTTCTTGGAAAAATATGCAGTTTTATGATTCAATGTTAAGGGAATTTGAATATGTAAACTTAACCTTTGATATCATTCTCTCATCTGCCTGCTTTGGCCAACTTAAGCGGCACCGGATGTCAACGATTACTTCTCAAGCCTACGATCCTAGCCTAGGAGTCACCATTCCTGAATCAATCAAGAAAATTGGCGCAGAAGATCAGTTTAATAAAATCATTGATAAGACTAATCAGGTCTATGCTCAAGTGAATAAGAAAATCCCCCTAGCAGCTCCTTATATACTAACTAATGCCCATAGAAGGAGGGTTTTGATACGAATAAATGCTAGAGAGCTCTACCACATATCACGCTTAAGGGAGGACGCTCACGCCCAATGGGATATCCAAAATATATCAAAAGCTATGGTTAGTACGGCAAAAAAAGTAATGCCTCTTACTTCTGCATTTGTCGGTGGTAAAGACAAATATAATCAAATTTACCAGAACCTCTATGGAGAGCTACCTAAGATAACTCAGGTTGCTTTACCGGGAGCTAGAAAATTAAAATAGGTGATTAACATGATAAAAAGCCGAAGAACTGTTAGTATTATAATATCAATCAGAAATATAAAAAAGGAGGTAAATCATGTCTGATATCATTCTAATCGGAGTAGCTCTGCTTATAGCCCTTGAGCTAGCAGTAATGACTCACTCCAGAAACATTACCAAAAAATTAAATAAAATACAAAAAGACCTAGACGAAATAAAAGCCCAGCGAACTTAAGGTAAGTTAAAAAACAAAGATGAAATTACTTAAACGCTTTAAAAACTTATTTACCCCCAAAGAAGAGGAAAAATCTCGCCGAAAGACTACGAAAAAGATTAAAAAGAAAGCTAAAAAAAA
>Ga0208279_1000843_pt1 | contig 20573 bp, 20 predicted proteins | sample AntAceMetag02UKM_FD_184766 | JGI IMG/M metagenome (GOLD analysis project Ga0208279, IMG submission 184766) | Saline lake microbial communities from Ace Lake, Antarctica - Antarctic Ace Lake Metagenome 02UKM (SPAdes) (version 2) | ecosystem: Environmental > Aquatic > Non-marine Saline and... | reverse complement strand
TAATGTCGGGCAGACTTTGGGACACCGAAAAGCCCTTTTTGCTCCCGCTGGATTGCCAAATCCAGTGGCTAGGGCCTGGATCTGGCGATCCAGGCCGAGCGAATGGGATAAATGCGATTGCCCTACCGTATCTTGCACCTGGCGGAAATGATTACTCACCGATGATTGATTCTGAGACGAAGCGACTTCTATCACCACGGTATACGTCTTTCGCGTATTCCACCGGCTCCCCAGCGGTATCGAAAGTGACCCTCTCTACAAGCATCAGAGGAGAGCCTAAGGGCACATCCAGGGCTTGGGCTTCGAATTCGTTGGCGGCGACTGGCTCCAACGTTTGTCTCACCCTACCAAAGGAGATGCCGTACTCGTCCTTCCAGATCTGGTATAACGATCTATCTTGTAAGTTGTGCTTTTCAACGTCTGGGCAGCGGTGGCAAGGGAAGTAGCATCTCTCCAGGACAACGGGCACGTTGTTTCCAAACCGAACCCTGACCATACGATAGACTTGTTGCCCAAGGCGAAGTTGTAAAACTCGAGCCAGCCTTTCATCCGCGTCGATCTTACCGAGTTCCAGCAGTTTGCCGGTTGGCTCAATGCTTTTGCGTAGGGCGCTTTGCGTGAAACTAACCAGAAAATCTATCTCGTACTCCACTTTGGGCTGGGCAACAAAGGTACCCAGTCCTTGCACCCGCTTTAAGCGACCCTCGGAGACCAGTGTGGTCAAGGCTTGACGAACGGTCATGCGACTCACTCCGAACTGGTCGCTAAGTCTGTTCTCCGAGGGTATCTTGTCCCCCAGTCTCAGTTCGCCTGCCTCGATTCTATCAGCAAGATATTCTTGTATTTGGATGTACTTGGGTGTGAATATGTTCGCCATGGGAAATGTTATCTAGTCAACCGGATGTCTATACAAGTTTCAGTATACTATATTTTCTTCCAGTTGTCAAACAAGCTACACCATCAACACCATCACCCCACACTTGTTCAACATCTGCTGGATCTCAACAAACTGTTTATGTTCGCGCTCGCGTTGCCAGCCGATGAATGCTAGCACATCCAGCCGATAAGTACAGTTCGGAGTCGTTGCCAACCGCCCGTCGGGGGCAATCCGCCCGGAGTCAGGGTCAAACCCCATCGCGTGGAACAGCCGGTCGGTCACGGGGAAATCGGTGACACCTTCCAGCCGTCGCGCCAGTTCCGTCACCCTTCGCTCCACATTCCGTGGAAGTCAATCAGCGTACCGCCCTTGTCGAAGATGATCAATGCTGGGGTAAGCGCTGCCAGTTCCGCGGAGAGACGCTGCGTCGAGGAAACCATCTCTCACGTACTCCTGTCGCCAGGCAAGTAGGGGCAGGCCCGCGTGTCTGCCCGCCAGGGCGCACACGCTGGTGCGCCCCTACCGGCCCCCATTTTTGGAGAGATACTCGCCGTACTTGTGGAGACAAGGGATACGCCGGGGGCCGGCGAAAATCGGGTTGGTGATCGCCAACATCTGCCCGTTCTGATCGAACACGTCGAGCCGATACCAAGCGGAGCGCGCTGTCTCGGTGGTAGCTCCGCATTGTAGACTCCCCTGACCACCCTGAATCAGCGTTTCGGCAATGACTTCACCGTTCTTCACGATCTGGCAGTGGGCTATCTCGGGGCCATCGAGTAGGACAGTGGCGGTGAATTCGACCTCACGACTTTGCTCCCCCAGGTCGGCGCCGATCCCGTACGTTGTGCCTTCGGCCTGGGCTTGGAAGGTGACTCGTGGTCCTATGCTCACGTAGGTCCGGCGCTGCCGCAATCCCTCCAGAATGGCAACGACAGAGAGTTGCTCGGCATACACGTAGGTGCTGGGCAGCCCCAGGCGCTCGCCCGGCTTGCCCTCCTTCGGTCTGGGTGGGTAGTGGTAGTCGCTGCCACCGATAGCCGTGATCCGGTGTCCGGCGTTGAGCCAGGCAGTCCACAACGTTACCGCCTCGGGGTTGGCGAGCACGTTGTCTGGATACAAAGGGGCGTTCCAGACCTCCAGGCAGTGGACATAACGCAGGTCGGTTGCGCCATACTGCCACTCCCAGGGTTGGAGGAAGGGGTGGTTGATCGAATTAAGCAGTCCCTCCGCCACCGTCCGGCGCATCAAGTTGGTCGTCGTCCGGTGCCTACCCGCCAGCGGAACCTGAATCTGACCCACACAGATGTTCTCCATCCAGTCGCGCCAGTCCGCTACGCCGAGAACGTTAAAGTGCCCAGCGTCGAAGGTGATCTCTATGCCTGGAACAACCAGGAAGCCCGCGGCCTCGCCGAGTTCCGAGAACGCTGCGATAGTATTGTGGTCAGTGATGGCGATAAAATCCAGTCCTTCGGCCCTGGCTATTTCGATCACCTGGGAGGGGGGATAATCCCCATCCGAAGCGCTTGTATGGACGTGAAAATCACCGCGATACCAACTTGCCTTGGGATTGAGCACTTTTGAAGGAGGTAGACCGGTCATAAGAGCATTTCAGGTCACCAGGTTGCCTGCTATTCGCCGGTGACCTGAGTGATTCGTATTTCGACTGCTCTGTGAGACGAAACCTTAAGTTCGTCCCTCCGTCAGGCGACGAGCCCGCGGGCGACATCCACTGCCGAAGCGGCGTCGGCGGCGTAGGCGTCGGCGCCGATATCCTTGGCGAAACCTGCTGTCACGGGCGCCCCGCCAATGATGACCTTCACGTGGTCGCGAAGCCCCGCTTCGGTCAGCGCCTCGATGGTCGTCTTCATACCCGGCATCGTGGTCGTCAGCAACGCTGACATGCCAACCAGGTTGGCTCCTTCGCGCACGGCCTCAACGAACTTCTCCGGCGACACGTCGGTGCCCAGATCAACGATTTCAAACCCCGCGCCCTGCAGCATCATCCCCACCAGGTTCTTGCCGATGTCGTGCAGGTCGCCGGCCATGGTGCCGATCACGATCTTGCCTAGTGACAGCACGTCCGACTCGGCCAGGAGCGGGCGCAGCACCTCGAGCCCAGCGTGCATCGTCTTGGCGCACAACAACACCTCGGGGATGAAGAGGATGCCGGCCTTGAAGTCGCGGCCCACTACATCCATGCCTCCGACTAGCCCATTGTTGAGAATCTCTTGAGCCGACATCCCCTCATCGAGGGCTTTCTGAGTGGCGGCTGCCACTTCATCCACGTTGCCGTTGTAGATATCCTCTCTCATTCGTTCCAGGATGTTTGACATTGTTCTTGACCTCTCTATTGTCTATTGGTATCTATTTCTCAAGCGACCTGAGGGCATCGCTCACAAGGTCGTCGAGATCCCTGCTCACATCTTCAGGAAGCGGGTTGGGCTCATGTTCTCGCAGAATTGCCCGTGCTTTTTCTCTAGCCCTCTCCACGAAGGTCTTGGATCCGCTCTCTTCCCAGGCCTCTCTGGAATTGCGGTACAACAGGCTGGGCACGTACCGTTCACCCCTGAGGAACTTCATGGTGTGCGGGTCGGCCAGGAAGTTGCCGCCGGGGCCGACTCGGGCGATGGCCTCTGCTGCCAGCCGCTCCTCATCAATCTCGAAGCCTTCCACCGTTCTGAACGCGATCCGGTTGATCTCATCGTCGATGACCAGTTGCTCGTGACTGATGACCAGACTCTGTTGCATCATGCCCGCACCGACGAGCACGTTGGCTCCGGCAAGAGCGGCCATCAGAGTCAGGTACGTGCGTTCGAGCATGGATTGTCCATCGTGTGTCATCGAGTCGCTCCACGGGCCATGCAGGCTGATGGGCACATTGTAGTAATGCGCCATCTGGGCGCCGGCGGTTGCCATGATGCCCAACTCGACAGAGCCAGCGAGGCTGAAGCCGGTGCGCATATCCATTGCCATCGGCCGGGCCGCGTACTGCAGGGGTGCCCCTGGGTGGGCTAACTGGGAAATGACCACGCCGCCCAGGAATTCCGTGTTGAATAACTGGATGTTACCCGCCATGGTCATCGGGCCGGTGCCTCCGGAGATCGGCATGACGCACACGTCGAGCGGAATGCCGTATTCGCCGCATAGCCACAGCGCGTCCACCGTGACGTCCAGGAACTTGAGCGGGCTGATGGGGGCCTCAAGCAAACTGACAATCGGCCGTTCCTTCAGTTGCTCTTTGCCCCCAGCGACGATTGCTGCCATCTCAAACATGTACTTGAGCGTCTCGCCAGTGAAAGCACGCAGGTGGATGGGTTTGTCGGTATGAGCAAATGCCTCGCGCAGCATCAGGATGTCGCGCCCGGCTACAGGCATGTCGTGGCCGAATACCGGGGCGATAAAACTGATACCGTCGAGTGCGTCCATCAGTCTGAAGTAGCTCCTCACGTCGGCGAGCAACAATGGCCTGAACTTGCCCGTCTCCAGGTCGATTGTGAAATCAGCGCCACCTCCATTGCGCGAGTAGGGCCGGCCACCACGCACCAGAGGGCAATCCTTCTCCGGATTGCGGGCCGCAAGAGTGAATTTCTCTGGCACGGTCTCCAAACAGCGGGTTACCAGGCCACGGGGTATTCTCGCTCTCTGTGCCTGGTAGTCTACCTTGGCCCCGGCCTCCTCTAGAGCCTTAAGCCCTTCCTCGTGATCTACCTGGATGCCAGTGTTCTCCAGGATGCCCAACGACTTCTCGTGGATCCTCTCGACTTGGGCGTCGGAGAGATACTCGACCAAGGGTTTCTTGGTTTTTCCTTCCATAGTTGTCTTTCCTCCTGATGTGTAAAGTATTCTTATTCCTGTTCCCAGGCGGGAGGGGGAACTGCATCCCCGGCGACCAGACTCTCGAATTCGGCTCGGATCCGTGCATCTACGTCGGGTGAAAAGACGGCCGGATTGTCGCGGGTCAGGATCTCTCGCACGCGTTGCATCGCACGAGCCTGCGAGTCGGGAGCGCCCTTTTCCTCCCACTGCTGGCGTGGGTCACGGTCGGCAACCTTGGGCAACAGCGCGGTGGTCCGCATCCGTTTCAGCGTATGCCGCGTGTCTATGAACGTACCGCCTGGGCCAACCTCTGCGATCGTGTCGAGGGCCAGGTTTTCCTCGCTGAACTCCAGGCCACGTTTGACCCGCTTGAGCATCAGCGCGATTTCGTTGTCAATCACAGCCTTGGCAAAGTCAAACGCCATCAGTGCGTCGAGCAGGCCGCCCATATTCAGCATGTCCGCCCCGGCAAGCACACCAGCCAGCGTGGACATTCCTGTCTCGAAACCGGACTGCGCATCGTTGGTCTTAGCGTTGGTCAGCCCGATGTAGCCGCCACAGGGCACGTTGTAGTAGCGCGCCATCTGCGCGCACCCTATGTGCAGTATGCCCGTTTCAATTGCGCCTGCCGCGTAAGCACCTGTGCGCATATCGGCCACCGTCGGCAGGGTGGCGTAGATCAGTGGCGTGCCGGGACGCAGCATCTGCATCAGCGTGGCCAACGCCAGGAACTCGGCGTTGCACTGCACCAGCGTACCCATCAAGGTCAGAGGTGCGGAGATGCCCGCGTTGGGTACGATACTTCCGTAACAGGACCATCCCTCCTCGACAGCGAACATGGTCATCTCCGTCGAACCCACGTCCATCGTCAGTGGTGAGACGACGGGACAGTAATGGAGGGTGATAAATGGGTGTGCCCGGTAGGCTTCCTCGCTCCCGGCGATCAGCGCACCGAGGCGCAAGACCTTTTTGACCTCTTCCAAACTGGGGGTGTTGCTCCGTACCGGTTTGAGACAATTCTTCAGCGCCGGGTAAAAGCGCGCCAGGCTGAATTGGCCGGGCGGCGCGTCGTCGGCCAGGGTCGAGATTGAGAAGACATCATATCCTGGCAGTTCGTTGATGAGGGTGGCGATGCGGGCAATGTCGTCTGCACGCGCTCGTCGCTCTTCACCCGTCACCGGATCAATGATGTTCGGCGCAGAACTGGCCGTAACCACCAGCGGCCCATCGTCAGGGATGGTGCGATCGTATTGCGGGTCGCGCCCGCGAAAGGTGAAGGTCGAGGGAAAGGCGGCGCGGAAGTGTTCGATGACCGCGTGCGGAAATTTGACCACCTGGGTCTCCGCGTCAACGTGGCAGCCATGTTTGGTAAAGAGCACGCGGGCTTTCTCGTTGTGCACCAACAGGCCGACGTTTTCCAGGATCTCGAGCGATGCTTCATGGACTCGTTCGACCTGTTCCGATGTGAGGAGTGTCGCAAACGTAACGATCATTCGGCCTCCCTGGGTAGATTCAACCTGGATTTGTAGGGTGTGCTCTAGTCGGGCCAGCTGCCAGTTGCTTACAACTCCAATGGAGCCATCTCGGTGACGAAACGAAAGCGATCCCCCCGGTAGAGATCCCGTCCGCGCTCTACTGGCTGATTGTCCCGCTCGAAACTCACACGGCGCTCCAGCATGAGTGGAGCGCCAGGTTCGATGCCCAGCAATTCGGCTTCGTACTCTGTCGCGGTGACCGGCTCCAGGCTCTGGCGCGCCCGGACAATGGAAACCCCGTACTCCGTTTCTATGATTTCGTAGGCTGACCGGCTCGCCAGGTCATAACGCTCAAGGTCAGGAAAGCGATGGACGGGCATCGTGAATCTTTCCAGCATGACCGGCTCCTGGTTCACGAGTCGCAGCCGGCGGATGTAGTACACTGGCGCTGAGACAGACAGTCCTAGTTCTCTGGCTACCGAGGCCTCGACCAGCCGCCGCTCGAACGTGATCACCTTGGCACCCGGCGTGTACCCGTGGCGCTGCATGCCCTTGGTGAAAGGGACGAGTTTCGCCGCCTGCCGCTCAATCTTGGGGGCAGCGACGTAGGTCCCATTCCCCCGCCGGCGAATGAGCAGGCCCTGCGATTCAAGCACCTGGAGCGCACGGCGCACGGTCATACGGTTGACTCCCAGCATTTTGCTCAGTTCGCGCTCCGGAGGAAGGCGGTCACCCGGCCGCAGGTCGCCCGATTCGATCCGATCGAACAGGCTCTCGGCGATCTGGACATACAAGGGCACAGCCTTTGTGAAACGGTTGATTGGGCGCTCAATAGAGGTCATGACTTCTTGCTCGCAACGCCGGGGTGTTCTCTGTGATGAGTGGTGTGGGAAATGGACTATTGGTGTATACCATTCTTGCCGAAAGATACCACAGATGGACTGAATTGTCAAACCCTCAAGACCTGAGTAATAACCTCCAGGTTAGCCCAGTTGTCTTCGTTCTCAAGCCGCCTCATAATGTGGACACTATGCTGCAGATAGACCAGGTATTTGTGAGGGTCCACTTCATTGCCATAGAAATCCACGATGGCCCAGTTCAAAACGTAGATGTTGCTTGCGCTGATCAAGTGCGGAAGGTATTTTAGTTCAGTATCGCTCAAGGGCCCGACCCCTCGAGAATGGGAATGGGAATCAGTGCCCCTGAGCGTGTTCTGGTAAGCATCTAAGAACGCAGCCACTTTGTACAATTGGAGGTCTCCGTCCTTCTGTCCCTTCCATGTTACACAGAAGTACGTTATAGCAAGAGCAACGTCGAAGCAACGGGCATCAACTTTTGACCAGTCAAAATCGAACAACCCCGTTATCTGGCCGTTTTGAAATTTCAGGTTCCCAGGGTGGTAATCGCAGTGGATCACCTGATGAACTAGTTGTTTGTATTCCCTCTCATCGATGGCGCGTAGTGTGCGATTGATGGTTCTTAGTATGGGGTCAAGGTTTTCCAGGAAGTAAGCATCGAACTTTGTCTTACCAGCCCTCTTCGCGTACTTCTCTACGTTCTCGGCTATTCTAGGTAGGAGATCGATGATCTTCGGTTCATATCTTTTCCCTTCGGGACTCAAGTCAGAGACCGCATCATGGAATTGCGCGAGGACAGCCGCTGCATTTTGCAACTCTTCATCACTACAGGCTGGATTGAACCAGGCGTACTTATCCTCCCCCGGCAGGAAGTCGAAGACGGCATAGAAAACATCTTTTTCTTTATCTTCATCATTCCCATCTTCAAATTGCTTAACAAATGTTTTTCCATCCCTGGTATTGATAACCCTGGCCACGAGGTTGAATTCTTTCTTTACCAGGTGCTTTATTACCGAATGTTCAAACTCTACCTCTTCCTCTCTTATTCCTTTTTTGTATCTTCTGAGGAAGTACTTATTCTTTTTACCATTGATCCCTGTTTCTATGATGTAACTTATGTTCACGTATCCTGAATGGAGTTGCTCATAATTTACCAACTCCCCGATTTCATAATGCTTCGATATGATCTCTTCTAATTGTGAGGTTGCATTCGTTTTCATTTAAGATCAAGACCGCAAGGCTCTCCATGAACGCTTGCTGTACGTCAACGCTCTTAAGCCGGCAGAAACCGGGTTTTTTCCGAAAAACCCGGTTTCTGCTTCATTCCCTTCCAATCGTTCAGTCTACTACCGACGCCAGTATTGTGTCCTCAGGTATCTTGCTGCTGCCCTTTTCATCGGCCAGATGGCAGGCGACCATGTGCCCAGGATGCACCTTCCGGCGATCTGGCACCACCGCAACGCATTTCTCTGTCGCCAACGGGCAGCGGGGATGGAATACGCAGCCTGAGGGTGGGTTGGCCGGGCTGGGTGGCTCTCCCTTTAGAATAAACCGCCGCCTTTTCCTTTCGCTCTTGGGATTCGGCGCTGGCACCGCCGAGTTAAGCGATTGGGTATAGGGGTGCAGAGGGTTCTCGAAAAGGGTGCTCCGGTCGGTCAGTTCCATGATCTTGCCCAGGTACATGACCGCTACCCGGTGCGAGATGTGCTTTACCATGCTCAGGTCGTGGGCGATGAAGAGGTAGGCCAGGCCCAATTGCTCCTGCAGGTCTTGCATCAGGTTCACGACCTGTGCCTGGATAGACACGTCCAGCGCCGAGATGGGCTCGTCACAGACGATAAACTCGGGGTTCAGCGCCAACGACCGCGCGATACCGATGCGCTGCCGCTGGCCGCCGGAGAACTCGTGCGGGAAGCGGCGCACGTAGCCTGGGTCCATGCCCACCAGTTCCAGCAGTTCCGCTACCCGATCTTTCAACTCCTGGCTGCCCTTCTTCATCACGCTGTGGATGATCAGGGGTTCGCCGATGATTTTTCCGACCGAGTGACGCGGGTTGAGCGTGGCGTAGGGGTCCTGGAAAATCATCTGCATCCTGGGACGCAGCGCCCGCAACTCCTCTCCACTTATCTGCGTCAAGTCAGCATCCTCAAAAAACACCTGCCCCGCTGTGGGCTTATGCAATTGCAAGATGGCCCGTCCGGCGGTGGACTTGCCGCAGCCACTTTCGCCCACCAGGCCCAGCGTTTCGGCTCGCTTGACCTCAAACGAGATGCCGTCTACCGCCTTCACCGCGCCTACCTGGCGGCCCAGCAGCCCCCCGGTAATCGGAAAGTACTTCTTGAGGTTCTGTACCCGCAGCAGCACGTCATTCTCAACCATCTCGCGGTCCCCCTTTCTCCAGGTCGTAGAAGCAAGCCGCCTGGTGCTGCTCGTCCACCGTCATCAAGGGCGGAATTTCCTCCCAGCAGCGCTCAAAGGCATAGTCGCAGCGCCAGGCGAAGGGACAGTTTTCCAGCGGTATCAGCATATCCGGCGGGGTGCCCCTGATGCTCACCAGCCGTTCGGACTCGGTAGATTCCAGGCTGGGCAAAGCGCCGAGCAACCCGAGGGTGTAGGGATGTTGGGGGCGTTCATACAGGTCATCCACCAGCGCGATTTCGGCCGGCCGCCCGCCGTACATAACCAGCACCCGCTCGGCTACCCCGGCCACGACGCCCAGGTCGTGGGTGATCCAGATCACCGCCACACCGAGCGTGTCCCGCAGCCGCCTGAACAGGTCCACGATCTGCGCCTGGATGGTCACGTCCAGGGCGGTGGTCGGCTCATCGGCGATGACAATCTCGGGCGTGCAGGAGATGGCGATGGCGATCACCACCCGTTGGCGCATACCACCGGAGAATTCGAACGGGTAGTTCTTGTAGCGCAGTTGTGGGTCGGGGATGCCCACCTGGGCCAGTAACTTGAGCGTACGTTCTTTGGCCTGCTCTTTGGTCATCCCCAGGTGTCTGGTCAGCGTCTCGGAGATTTGCTCACCGATGGTCATGATCGGGTTCAGCGTGGATATCGGGTCCTGGAAAACGAAGCCGATCTGGCCTCCGCGCACGTCGCGCAGTTCCTCCGTTGACATCTGAAGCAAGTCGCGCCGGCCCTCGCTGGTGGTGAAGAACGCCTTGCCCTCCTCCACTTTGCCTGGCGGTGATGGGATCAGGCCCAGCAGCGACATCATGGTCACGCTCTTGCCGCTCCCGCTTTCACCCACGATCGCCAGTGTCTCGCCTTCCTCAAGGTCGAAGGAGACGCCGTTCACGGCGTTGACGACGCCGTCCAGCGTGTAGAACTTGGTGACGAGGTTCTTGACTTCTAAGATGGTGGTCATATGGGTCTCCTCTCACTTCCTCGACCGTCGCAGGCGTGGATCGAGCACATCGCGCAGCCAGTCGCCCAGCAGGTTCATACCCAGCGAGGTGAACATGATTGCCAGGCCGGGGAAGGTGGCGATCCAGGGGGAACTGGTCAGGTACTTGCGGCCATTGGCCAGCATGTTGCCCCAACTGGGCACGGTGGGCGGCACGCTCAGGCCCAGGAAGCCCAGGCCGGCCTCGTAGAAGATCATGCGCGACATTTCAAACGTCGCCAGGGTGATGAGCGGGCCCATGAGGTTGGGCATGATGTGGTCAAAGAGGATGCGCGGCCAGCGTGCGCCAACGCTGATGGCCGATTCGACGTAGCCCGATTCGCGTATACGCAGCACCTCGCCACGCGTGACGCGGGCGAAAATCGGCGAGTCGGTGATGCCAAAGATCAGGATGACGTTGACCAGGCTCCGGCCCAGGATGGCGGCGACGAACACCACGAACAGGAGATACGGCAGCGACAGCACCAGGTTGACCAAGCCCATGATGACAGCGTCCACCCGGCCTCCGGCATAGCCGGCGATGGCCCCGATGAACATGCCGAGGGTGCCGGCAATCAGCACGCCGAAAAAGCCGACGGTCAGCGAGACCCGCGTCCCGTAAAGAATGCGGCTGAAGGCATCCCGGCCCAGGTTGTCGGTGCCGAAGAGATGGTCCCAATTGCCTTCCGCACTCCAGGGCGGGGGCATTTTGTTGTCGCGCAAGTTCTGTTTGAGGGGGTCATACGGCGAAAACTGGGGAGCAAACACTGCCGCCACGACTACTACCAGGAACAATACCAGCCCGATGATACCGCTCCGGTCGCGCCACAGGAACCGCCCCGCGTAAGCCAGGCGATCCTTGAAAGTGCGCTCAACGTCTAACAAACTATCTGCGGCTTGGGTTCTTTCTTTATTTGCCATAGCGAATCCTCGGGTCTATAACTGCATAAGCCACATCGGTCAGCAGGTTGAGCAGCAGTACGACCATGCTGATAAAAAAGGCAACCGCCTGCACGAGCGGGAAATCCCGCCAGCCGACGGATTGCTCAACCAACTGGCCCATGCCGGGCCAGGAGAAGATGGTCTCAATGTAGATGGACCCGCCCAGCATGTAGCCAAACTGGACGCCAATCACGCTCACCAGGGGGATGGCGACGTTCCTGAGCACGTGCTTGACGTAGATCGTTCTGGGTTCCAACCCCTTGCTGTGGGCGGTGCGGATGAAGTCCTCGCCTCGGATCTCCAGCACGGTCGAGCGCGTCAACCGCACGATCTGACCCATGGTGGGCAGGCCAAGCACAAAGGCCGGCATAATCACCGATTTCCACTCGTCGCGGCCAAAGGAGGGGAACCACTCGAGCCTCACGGCGAAGAAAAGAATCATAATCAACGCCAGCCAGAAATTGGGGATGCTCTGACCCAAAAGGGCCAGGCCACGTCCCAGCGAATCCACAGCGCTGCCCGGGTTGAAGCCCCCCACCAGGCCCAGCGGGATGCCCACCACCGCTGCCATGAGCAGTGCCACCCCGGCCAGTTGCACCGTGGCCGGCACCCGTTCCATCACCATCGGCATAGCCGGTGACTTGAAGTGTAACGAATTGCCAAAGTCGCCCACAACCGCTCCGGAGAGGAACCGACCGAACTGGATTAGGATAGGATCATTGAAGCCCATTTTTTCTCGGAAGGCTTCGACCGCTTCAGGGGAGGCTTCGCGTGATATCATCAACGATGCCGGGTCTCCGGTGACGCGCACCATGAAGAACACCAGCAGCAGAACCCCAAACAGAAGCAAGACTGACTGACCTAGTTTGGATAGGAAATAGCGTTGCATAGCACCTCCTTTAGCGTGAAACGTAATGTGTGAAAGACCACGAGGCAGTTTCACGTTTCATGTTTTACTTGTGGGAGGGCGCCCCAGGCGCCCTCCCACCGGTGTTCGGCTGAGCCCTTCGGCTGTGCTCAGGGCAAGTTCCCTCGGCGGAGTTTACAGTGAGCGAAGCCAAACTGCTCAGGACGGGCTCACGCCAAAGCCAGTCTTAGTCTACTGAGCCTACTCTCCTACGACGAACGTGCCGTCCCAGAGGTAGTAGCCCTCATACGAGCGCGGCTTGTACTCCTGCACCCGGGTGTTGACCGCTTCGAATGCAATCGGTTCGTAGAGGTAAATGAAGGGTGGGTTCTCCTTCATGTACACCTGCAGCTCCTCGTACAACGCCTTTCTCTCATCACGGTCAAATGTTGACTGGATCTCATCCAACAAGCGGACTATCTCTTCATCCTCCCAGGAGGAGAAGCTGGCGTCCCAGCCCATCAAAGCGCCTGTCAGTCGCCGGAAAGCCTCACCCCCCGTTGCAGACCAACTGTCGCCAAAGAGCGGCGGCAGTTCCTTGTTGGCCTCCAGTTCCCAGTAGTGACCGGATTCCATGATCTCGAGTGCCACATCAATGCCTACGTCACCCAGTTGGGCTACGACAGCCTCGCACACTTCCTCGAAGTGGGTGTAGGCGCCGGCCGGGCAGGCCATGTCTATCGAGAAGCCATCCGGGTAGCCGGCCTCGGCCAGGAGTTCCTTGGCCTTGTCCGGGTCGTAACCAAAGGGCTCGACGTTGCCGTAGCCCAGTTCGCCCGTCGCCACGTAGCCCGTGGCCGGCTTGGCAAAGCCGTCGAACAGGGCATCTATGATGGCATCCACGTCCACGGCATAGTTCATAGCCTGCCGGACCTTGGCATCCATCGTCGGCTGGTCCAGGCCAGTGGTCAGGTTGTTGAAGGCGACGTACCAGACGCGGGTCTGGGGATACTTGATGACCTTGACGTTTTCCGCGCCCAGTAGACTCTGTGCCTCTTCCGAACTCAGGCGGGTGACGATGTCTACCTCGCCGGTCTGGATGGCGGCCACGCGGGTGGTGGACTCGGGGATGGGCCGGAAGATCACGGTCTGGATCTTGGGCGCTCCCCGCCAGTAGTCGAGATTGGCTTCCATGGTGATGTGGTCACCCTTGACCCACTCGACGAACTTGTAGGGACCGGTACCAATCGGGTTCTCGGGCTCAAATCCGGGGGGGATCATCGCCCAACCATCGGCCATGTTGGCCATAAAGAGCACGTTTGGCTCTGGCGTGGTGACCTTGACAGTATATTCGTCAATCTTTTCCACCGACTCGGCCTCCCGCCATTGATCGCTATATTCATAGTCACCCTCGACAGCGTGATTCCAGGAAAAGACGACCGCATCGGCGTTAAAGGGCTCACCGTTGTGGAAAGTGACGCCTTCGCGCAAATGGAAGGTGTACTCGGTACCGTCCTCGGAGATATCCCAACTCTCGGCCAGCGCGGGCTCGATCTCATTGTCATCGTTTAACCAAACCAGTGAGTCGTACAACTGCCAGGCAGTCGTGGAGGCCTGTCGTTCTGCGCACTGCGGCAGGTCGAGGGAGTTGGGGAAGGTCGAGAGGGCCCTCACCAGGGTGCCCTCTGGTCCGGCAGGCGGGGGTGGGACCTCAACTATGACCTCGACCGGTACCTCGACCTCGACCTCGACCGGTACCTCCACCGTCTTCTCAACTTCGACCGTAACGATCTGTGGCTGGCAGGCCGCGACCATCGTGGCTACGACAGCCAGCAAGACTAAAGCGATCCAGGTTCTTTTTGTGAATGACATGTCTTCTTCTCCTTATTCTTAATTCTTAGATGGGCTTACAACAGACGGACACAACCTTGCAGGACTTTACTCTGGACATCACCTCCTTTCCCGCTCACTCGATTCGAGTCTTTACCCCCGTTTTCGAGTGGTTCGAGTGCAGGCTGCAAACAATACGTGAATTCCCGCGCGCTGAGGCGCGTGGGCACTGTCCTCCGGTTGGTGGTGTGGTCGTGGTTTTGCTCAGATCAACGGTATGGACGATACGGTGGACTTTAGAAGTACCTGTATCCTATCCGCTCACTTCGTGAACATGGGATAGGGTGCTTGCTCGTCGCATGGGAGAACATGCCCACCCGCGCAGGCATTGTGACGGAAGTGACAGAGATTGAGCACTTATAGGTTAGATTATAACAGATTTTGGCCCAATTTGCAAATTTCTCTCACTCAGCCAGGGAGCCACTCCATGGCCGCATCTCCGGCGACCAAACCTTCAAACTCGGCTCGAATCTGCGCGTCCACGTCGGGCGAAAAGACGGCTGGGTTGTCACGCGTCAGTATCTCGCGCACGCGTTGCATCGCTTGCGCGTGTGAATCGAGGGCGCCCTCATCCTCCCACCGTTGGCGCGGGTTACGATCGGCGATTTCGGGCAGCAGCGCGGTGGTTCTCATCCGTTTCAGGGTGTGAAGTGTGTCTATGAACGTGCCGCCCGGCCCCACTTCTGCGATCACGTCGAGCGCCAGGTTCTCTTCGCTGAACTCGAGACCTCGTCTGACGCGCTTGAGCATCAACGCGATCTCGTTGTCAATCACGGCCTTGGCGAAGTCGAACGTCATCAGCGCGTCGAGCAGGCCGCCGGTGTTCAACAAGTCCACCCCGCCGAGCGCGGCCGCCAGCGCGGACATTCCTGTCTCGAACCCGGATTGCGCGTCGTTGACCTTGGCATTGGTCAAGCCGGCAAAACCGCCACATGGCACGTTGTAGTAGCGCGCCATCTGCGCGCAGCCCATCACCAGGATACCCGTCTCAATAGCGCCGGATGCATAAGCCCCCGTGCGCATATCGGCCACGGTCGGCAAAACCTCGTAAATGAGCGGTGTGCCGGGATGTGACATTTGCACCAGCGCCGCCTGCGCCAGGAACTCGGCGTTGCACTGCGCTAGCGTCCCCGTCAGAGTCAGGGGTGCTGTCAAACCCGCGTTGGGTACGACGACGCCGTAACTGGGTACCTTGTTCTCGGTGTAACGCATCAGTTTCTCTGTGGATTCGACATCCATCGTCAGCGGCGAGACGGAGGAGCAGTATTGGAATGTGATAAAGGGACGCTCCCAGTAGGCATCCTCGCTCCCGGCGATCAGGATGCCAAGGCTGAGGAGATTCTCGGCCTCGCCCAGGCTGGGTGCGCTGCCTCGCACCGGCTTGAGGCAGTTCTTGAGCGCGGGGTAGAAGCGCGAGAGGTAAAACTGGCCGGGCGGCGCGTCATCGGCCAGCGTCGAGATTGAGAAGACATCGTAGCCCGGCAGTTCATTGATGAGGTAAGCGATGCGAGCGATGTCGTCTGAACGGGCCCGCCGCTTCTTGCCTGTCACCGGGTCAATGATGTCTGGCGCAGAACTACCCGTGACAAACAGTGGCCCGTCGCCGGGGATGGTGCGGTCGTATTGCGGGTCGCGTCCGCGGAAGGTGAAAGTTGGGGGGCAGGCTGCGCGAAAGTGCTCGACGACCGCGCGGGGGAATGTTACTACCTGGGTTTCCGCGTCAACGCGGCAACCATGTTTGGCCAGGCGAACGCGCGCTTCCTCGTTGCGCACCAGTATGCCGACGTTTTCGAGGATCTCGAGCGATGCCTCGTGAATGCGTTCGACCTGTTCTGACGTGAGGAGTGTTGCGTGTCTTGTCATGTCGCTATCCTTTCTTTTGGGTTAGCACCCGCTGGAAACAAACTATGTCAACAAGATGTCTTACCTGAGCTTCTCGAGGACTTGAGCATTCATGATGTTCTTCGGTCTCTTTCCCTGTAGTATTTCTAATGCCCTCTGAACCGCTTCTCTCTCAAGTCTATCAAAGGCTCCCTTTGTGTACCATGCCAGGTGAGGTGTGAGGATGACGTTATCCATACCTAACAGAGGGTGGTCCAGGCTCAGCGGTTCTTCTGAGAAAACGTCAAAGCCTGCCCCGGCGATCCAACCTTCTTTTAGCGCCGTGATGATCGCTGCTTCATCAATTATGGCCCCTCTGGACACATCTATGATGAAAGCCGTTTTCTTCATCTTCTTGAGCTCGCTCTCGCCTATGAGACCTCTTGTTTCGGACGTTGAGATACAGTGAATGGATACAAAATCAGAGCGCCTGAGCAGATCATCCAGGCTGACTGCTTCTCCATTGTATTGCCTGATCAGTTCATCTGTCACGTAAGGATCGTGTACGAGTATTCTCATGCCGAACCCGCCTGCTCTGTTTGTCATAGCCCTACCGATCCGCCCCAACCCGATGACGCCAAGCGTCTTCCCGAACATGTCCACCCCCATGTATTCTGGAGACGGCCAAATCCAGGCCCTCCTTCTCATTTCCTTGTCTATTTCAATGATCTTTCTGGCGAGGCATAACATCAACGTAAATGCGTGGTCCGCTATCGTCTCCGCACCGTATTCAGGGCAATTGACAACCAGGACGCCTCTCCTGGTAGCCGCTTCGAGGTCAATGTTGTCAACGCCCACCCCATACTTTACAATACCCTTTAGCTTCCTCGCAGTTTCGATTACCCTCGCCGTGATCTTCGTAAAGCAACTGACGATGATCAGGTCGGCGTCCTCAGCGTCTCGGGCCAATGTCTCTTCATCGTTGCTCTCAGATGTCACCACATCGGCAACCCTTCTGAGATCATTCAATGTATTCCCAGTGATGTGAACCTCTGTATCGGTTCTGAGAATTCTTGGCTTCATAGAAGTAACCTCTTTCGTTCGAGAGCTCTCTCGGAAAAGTGGTTGCTGTGGGACACAACAACGGATTGGGAATAAAACGGATGGTCAGGCGAGAGAAAATCCGTTCCTTTCTAAAGTCGTTTTCATAATGCACCTTTAAAAACACATTAGCGGTCTGAGTTGGCTGGTCGCTTACGGATTCCGTAGCGACGCCGTAGACCTTGCACTCGTCGGGCAGTGAAGGAGTTCCCTTGCGTCGTTTGGATCCCCGACTGATTTAGCTCATCCGCAATCTGAGCATCGGTATGTGTTCGGCTCAGAGTGCGGACAAGCTCAACGACGGCTTCCGGCACCGGTGGCGCTCCTCGCCGGGGGAGAGGAACGATGTAGGTATCCAACTCGTCGGTGTGCCAACGAATTTGAACCAGAACATCGGTCTCTCGCCGCGTGAGCGTGACATCGGCCACCAGCAAGTGTAGCAGATCCTTGCGTTCTGCACAAGAAGTGGTTTCCGCACGCCACACCTGGGGCAGGTCCTGCACCAAGTTCTTGAGTTGCTGGCGTTGGTCTGCATCGAGGGTCAAAGGAGACTGGCTCTGCTGACGGGCGAACTCGGCTTCCAGTCGCTCGACTTCGCGCAGTTGGGCTTCCCATTGCCGCTCGAGGCTGCGGGCGACCAGCCGATTTTCGGGGTCCACTTGTTCGTAGCGGCGTTGAGCGAGCCGGGCGGCATAGCGACTGCCTTCCAGTCTCAACCCCCACTGTCGGCGGAGTTCCGTCTGCTGGCGTTCCAGTTCCTCCATGACGGCGATGCTCAACTCGATCTGGGCGGGGGTCAAGGCCATCAGCACAGCCTCGGTGACAACTTGGTCCACCGCCTGACCGGGCACACGCTGGCAGGCCGGTTCCGCGTAGCGTCGTTGTCGGTGAGTACAGACGTAGGTGATATGCTGACCATCCTTGCCACTGTAGGCGACGTGCAAGCGCTGCCCATATCGCCCGCACAAGGCGATGCCGCTCAAGAGCGCGACTCCGTCTCGCCGCCGACGGGCGCCCGGCGGTTTGCGGCGGTTGCGTTCCAGTTGAGCCAGGTTGGCTTCATACTCGGCCTTGGTGATGTAGCCTGGGAAGGCATCCCACAGGGCCACGGTCCAATCTTGCGGCGGCAAGCGTACCGTGCGCTGGTGCATCTGCTCCGGTGGTTTGGCTGCCGCCCGGCGAGTGGTACGACCGTAGACATAGGCCCCGGCATAGAGGGGATTGGTCAGCACGGCCCAGGCCCGCTGGCAGGTGAGCAGCCCCCATTGCAAGAGCCCGTCCCAGCCGCCCTGGCGCTTGGGGAATTGCAGGCTATGTTCGTGAAAGTAGCGCACCACGTGGCTCAAGCGGCCACTCAGCCGGAAACGCTCGAAGAGCAAGCGGAGAGCGGCCTGTACTTGCTCATCCGGGTCCAGGCAGACACTCAGTTGGGGATCAAAGACCAGTCCGGCCGGCAGATTGATCCGCAGTTCTCCACGCTGCGCCTTGCGGAGTTTGTTCTCCCACAAGCGCAGGCCCATGAGACGGAGTTCATTGCTACTGAGCAGCACCTTGAGCCCCAGCATCAACCGGTCATCGGGCAATCGGGGATCGTAGACCTGCTGTTCATCGATCAGCAAGGCCCCCGTCAAGGCTGCCACTTCTACCAGCCGATGTCCTTCGCTGTCCTGACGTGCCAGCCGGGAGACTTCCAGGCCGAGGATGCCACCTGCTCGACCCAGGACCACTTCGGCCAACAGCTTCTGGAAGCCGCTGCGCACCACACAGGCATCAGAAGCCGAGCGGCCCAGGTCTTCATCGATCACCACGATGCGCTCCTCGGGCCAGCCCAATTGCCGGGCGCGGTTCTTCAATTCGTACTGCCGCCGGGTGCTTTCCTGATGGTCATACACCTGGGTCGGGTCGGACTGACGTACGTAGACATAGCCCCGGCGTTCGAGATGGTCCGCTCGAATCTTGGGATGGGAGATTGTCACGCTGACTCAACCTCCCGCCGCTGCGCCAGTTGGCGCAAAAGCATTTGTACCAGAATAGCTACGATCTGTGCTCGTTGGGCATCCGTCAGTTTGGGCCACAGGGACTGGTTCGGGGATTTCATCGCTTCCTCCTCCTTTGCCTCGAGAATCAGTTTGAGGAGGAAGGATGCCCGATTTTTCCAAGGTTGGCAAAAGCGTATCCAGGAGTTGACGCAAGGAAATCAAGTTGGCGAGCACGAAGCGAGCACCGGGCAAAGTTGTCCGTGGTGGAGCTTGGTCTGTCCACGCTAGAGGAATTAGCCGATGTTCACCGTTATCCAGTTGGATTTTGACCAGATGTGTGTCTTGCCCCTTTCTGTGATGCTGCACGAGGGGGAAGGATTGTCCCTGCAGCGGATGAGCAGGATGGGTGATACACACCGACGCAGAATGTGCGTTAATGTGTGTATCTATTGAACGATTTCCTCAATCCGCTGTAGTGTTTGTGGGGGCAAGACAGACTTCCTCAAGGCTCCCTGCCCTCCCCCCCCGAGACGGGGGCTTTGAGCTTTTCGTGCCGGGAACTAAGTTACCGAAGCAGTGCCCCTGAGACCAGCCAGGCGTTTGCTCTCAGCCAGAACGCTGTCAATATAGGGAAAAAACCTATCCCGGAGTTCGAGGGTAAAAACCGAACACCTGGGGAAATCGAACTGGCTAAAGACCTCCTCGAACGGGATGACGCCCCAGCCAAGCGGCAGATGGAGGTCGCCGCGACCAAGGGCTGGATCTTGGCGGTTCTCGTAATCCTTGATGCCCATCGTATCTGCGATGTGAAAGTGAGTCGTGAGTGGAGCCAGGCGAGCCACCCCCTGCATGAAGTCGAATCCGTACCAGTGCGCGGCGATATACACGTGGCCGATGTCCAGGCACAGGCCAACGGCCGGGTGGTTGATCGTCTCCACCTGTGTCGCCAGTAGTTCCGGCCAGATCGCGTACGAATAGCCGGCATAGCAGCCCGTGTCGATCCAGGTTTCGATCGCGATGTCACTGCCCCAACTTGCCACTTCGTCGGCCAAGGGGATCAATGTCTCTCGTTCGCGGGCCATCAAGTCGAACATCGCCACCGAAGTGCCGGCCGGGGGCTTAGGCCGCCAGCCTGGGTGGTACACCATCGACTCGGATCCCATCGCCTTGCCCACCTCGATCCCACTCCGCAGCAGTCGCTCGTGCATATCACGGTCTGCGAGGTCGAACAGGTTGACGTGGTCTGGCAAGTGGTAGGTGTAGTTCAGGTGGTCGCGGTGTTTGTCTAACACGGCTAAGAGCTGCGCCAATTGCTGACTGTTCACCCGCCCGCCGACGTAGACATCCGAGGAGGTAGTCCAGATTTCGGCATGCGTATAGCCCGTGTCGGCCAGCGCCTGCAATCTCTCGTCAAGCTCCCGAAACGGTTCACGGGCCTCGCTATGGATTCGAGTTTAGATAAATAGAGAGGGCGGTTCGCGACTTGCGCAAAACCGCCCAATAGTAGAAACTAGTAGGGTAGACCACTACCCAAGGAGTTTCTACTATGGAGCAGTTTAACAACTTAATCGAGT
>Ga0208279_1000840_pt1 | contig 20623 bp, 17 predicted proteins | sample AntAceMetag02UKM_FD_184766 | JGI IMG/M metagenome (GOLD analysis project Ga0208279, IMG submission 184766) | Saline lake microbial communities from Ace Lake, Antarctica - Antarctic Ace Lake Metagenome 02UKM (SPAdes) (version 2) | ecosystem: Environmental > Aquatic > Non-marine Saline and... | reverse complement strand
ACAAGGCTTGGACAACGCTTCGCGTTGCCCACATTTCCCACAGCGTCTACTACGATTGCCATCTCTACTCTACCACACTTCTCGAAATAGTACTCCAAAAGGCGACACCTTTTAGCTTAACACAGGGGTCGGTGTGGTCGGGTGGCTGCGCTGTGGGAAGCGTGGACAGCAAACTGCGCTGCCCACCCTTCCCACAGCGCTACTACGGCTGCCATCCTTACTCTACCACACTTCAAATAGTACTCCAAAAAGCGACACCTTCTAGCTTAACACAAAGGTCCCCCTCCTGAGTGTTGTTTTTTGGTAGTCTCCCTATAGAGTGTTGCTGGTCTCGAATGGGTAAGAACAGCGTGCAAAGTCCAGGTTTTTCACCCTACAGGGCGGTCTTTGGTGCCCGAAACCCGTTCGGCAACCATCATTTGGCATCAACAACACCCAAGAGGGGGACTACCTGTTTTTTGTTTCGCTCCAAAGTGATCGTCAGATCCCGTTGTGGGGCCGCCGGATCTGGCGATCCGGCTAGAGCGTGGCCTTACAGAGGAGAGCATCAAGCCAACAACACTTGACAGGGGGACTACCTAATATTGAAAGGCTGAAGAAAGAAATTATCAGTCAGCAGCTCTGGATTTATTTTAAGATGTTTGCACATCACTTTGAACAAATCTAGAAGCTTTTGGTTTGCGAGATCTGTAGTCTTCTGAGCTCCTATGATAACTTCGTGAAATGCTTTTAGAGCAACAAGAACATCCTGAGAATCATAGAATATAACAAAAACTTGATTTAGAGCTTCCGTGAACAATTGCCCCTGTATATCGTGACGATTCCCCAAAAGCTGCTGAAGCACCTGAAGCTTTGTCCGTCTGATTTCATTCCGCTGATGATACCAGGTAGAAATTCCAACGCCGAGTAAACCTGAAAGAAGCGATGATATTAAAATGACCATCCAATACATATTAAAATCTCCCGTGGTTGGCATTTTCACTTAACGGTTCCGGTGTATGCGAAGTTGCGAAGTAATTTGCGTGAGGGCGAAGCCCGAACCGCATACACCGTGTTAGCCGCAGTTACACGAGATTTTTCAAGACCTCCTCTTGATATTTTTGAACATTGATACTTTTTACTGTTTCGAGAATTAGATCCGCCTTCCAGACATGGCCTATCTCAAGTGATTCAGAGTCGACGATGCCTAATCTTACACCGTGGACGATTTCTTCAAGATATTTCTCTTTACCTACCATTTGCATGCTTGCATAGATGCCCAGAAACTTCCGAATTCCGCCTACGGTAGTGTTCCCTTCTTCCGTTTCATACATCCCGTAAGATATCGCAAACACTGGTGAGCCAGACATACCAGGAAAGGCTGATACATCAATAAGAAATAATGGCTTACCGTCGAAATCCATTTTTGGCTCGCTTGCCACGCTTCCCGTTTTCCAAATAGGTAGAGCATTTTTTTTATCATAGAATCCGTAGGGATACCCTACTAGCGTTACGTTCGTCGTGGGTCTTACCTTAAGATTTCCCTTTGCCCATTCTGCGGAGACACAGTTTATTTTGCAGTCTTGGTACAATGAGGTAACTAGAGGTATAACAGCTAAATCTACCTCAGGGTAAGATGAACTTGTTATCCAAACTGGCTTTCCATTTTTTGCAAACAGTGGAAAGCGAACAGTCTTAATCTTCCCAGGTTCTATCTCTGAGAGATGAAACTGAAAGGCTATGTTATCTCCAATAGGAGGTTTGTTCTCCGACGGTGATGAGCCCGTCAAAACGTGAAAATTAGTAACAAGGTATAGAATTTGAAGATTTGCGTCCTGATGAGCATAAAAGAAACCAGTCCCTTGTGAGACAAGCTTATCACCTTTGGAAAGGAATATTGGTGTAGTAGAAAGAGAAATATGGTCAACTTCCATAGTTTATCAATCTCCTTGTGTAATTGCGGCTAACGTGTTGTATGCGAAATTCAACTTCGCATAACCCGGAAAATTTGCGCAAATACGAAATTCGTTGTATCATTCCACTCGATAGAGACTCCCTTCCAACTACCGCCATTCGTTGTCCAGTATAGGGCGAATTTGTAAGAACGTCAAGTACCATTGCTGCTGAAAGGGAGGAGAGCAATGCCCAAAGGTTTGTTTCAAACCGTCGAAGACCGCATGAAAGTCGAAGGGTACAGTCACAGAACGATCGAGACCTACCTGCGTGAACTGCGCAAGTTCGTCGAGTACACCGGCCCGCGCCATCCCCGCGACCCTTCGGGCTGAGCCTCAGGGCGAAGCCTCGACGCCGACGACATTCGCGCTTACCTGCTCTACCTGATCGAAGAAAAGGGCGTCTCGCGTTCGGCGGTGAACCAGGCCATCAGTGCCCTCAAATTCCTCTACGTGCGGCTCTATGGCCGAGATGATACCTTCGCCGATATCCGCCGCCCGCGCCCGGAACACAAATTGCCCCGGATTCTCTCGCGCGACGAGATCCTCCAGATCGTGCGCACCATTCAGAACCCAAAACACCGTTTGATGATCGATCTGCTCTATGCTGCCGGGCTGCGCGTTTCCGAGGTGGTGAACTTGCGCGTCCAGGACGTGAATCTGGACGAACTGACGCTCTTTGTGCGCGCCCCCCGGCCGGCCAGGGAGAGCATCAAGAGCAACAAGGACCGCATCACGATCTTCTCGGAGAGCCTACGGGACGCACTGCGCCGCCTTATGGACGGTAAACAAGCGGGGGATTGGCTTTTTCCCTCCCGTCGTGGCGGGCGATTGAGCACCCGCACGGTTCAGCAGGTCTTTGCCAGGGCGGTCAAAGAATCCGACGTGCAAAAAGAGGTTTCTTGCCACGATCTGCGCCATTCCTTCGCCACCCACTTGCTGGAATCCGGCGTTGACATTCGTTACATCCAGGAACTTTTGGGGCACGCCCGCCTGGAGACCACGCGCATCTACACCCGCGTGGCCAACCCTGCCCGATGCCGGATCAAAAGCCCTCTTTAGTACAGCGCAGCGTCAATGCCACTACCCTTCTCCCGGCTGTACGGCAGGACGACGATCAAGCCCCTTCCACCCCCAGACCGGATCCGGATCGGCGCAGCCACAATGACTTCCTATTCCTCCACCCCCAACAACGCTCTGCCGCCCGCCAGCGCCTTCAACAGGTCACGCCGCTTGAGCGCTCGTTTTCTGTCAATTTCCACCGCGCCCGCCTTGTCATCGGCCATCTTGACCAACGCCGCGATCCACGCTGCGCTCTGCACCGGCTGGTGGCGAATGCGCCACCGCTCAACCCAGACAGGCAGTTCGTCGGCGTTGGTAACCCGCTGGTGAACCACGGTCTTAGTCACACCTTGCGACTCAACAGTGACCTCGTATTCCTCGTATTCAGGTCTGACCGGGCACACCTGCATACATGCCCCACACTTGATGCAGTAGTAGTCGGCCAACACCAACTTGCCCTCATCATTTTCATTGTCGCTGATATGCAACGCACGTGTGGGGCAGACGTCGGCGCAGGCCAGGCAGCCCGCGACGCACTTCTCGCTCCGCAGTTCCACCTTGCCCTGCCAGGGCTGCACCACCTGGAATGTGCCGTTGCTGGCGATCTCACACTGGCGGCAGCGGATGCAATGCTCGTCGTCCACCAGCAGCGTATCCTGCCCCTCGTCGTAACTGATGACTTCAGTCGGGCAGTTGTTTATCACAAAGTCCTTCCTGCCCCAGTCGAACCGCTCTTTGTCAAACGTCGTAGACTGGATCAAGTCCGGGAATGCTTCGTAGGTCAGCACCGGATTCTCACGCTCGCCGTTGATGGTCAGCGTAATGGCGTTCTTAGGACACATCACCTCGCACATACCGCACAGTACGCACTTGTCCGGGTCAATGTCCACCGACGGCTTTTTCGCCAGCCGCCCGTCCACGATTTCGCCCTCCACGTGGATGACGGCATCCTTGGGGCAGACCAGCGGCCCGATCTGGCAGCCCACACAGCGGTCGAGGTCCCAGGTCATGATATAGTGGCGCGTCACCATAGCGCGTTCGAGCACGAGAGCGTGCTCGTCGGTTCTCTTCTGCGTCATTCCTCGTCCACTCATTGTTGCCTCCTACTCCTCGCCCACTTCCATCCACTCATCCTCGCGGAAGGTGATCATTGGTAGTGGGTCCTCGACGCTGCGACCTGGCACGTAGTCGAACGTTTCCTGGACTTCCTGTCCGATGGCGCGGAAGACCAGTCCCACGGGCAACTCCGCCGGGCAGTCGCTGGTGCACATCCCGCAACCGATGCAAGAGAGCACCATGTGGTTGAGCCGGGTCAGATGAAAGAGCGTCGTATCGGCTGGTAGCCGGTAGGCCCCCTTACGTCGTGCCCAGTTCACGTACTGCATCGGCTCGTGATCGAAGGTGGGGCTTTTGAAGAGACAGGTCTTGCAGTAGCAGATTGGGCAGACGGTCATGCAGTTGTGGCAGCGCACGCAGGCGGCCAAGACCCCTTCGACGCCCTCCCGCTCGAGTCGCTGGCGCATCTCGGCAAAACGCGCGTCGCGCACTCTCGTGCGGGCCGCGACCACCTTTTCCACCACCTCGGCTCTCTTGAAACCAGGTTCTTTCTTAATAACCTGGTTTCTTTCCGCTTCCACACTATCCATCCCCAGCTTCCCAGCCACCTCATCAGACAGGCTCACCGGTATACCGGCAGCCAAGTCCGCGCCGAAGAGTTCCAGCACGATATCGGCCTCTTCGACGTGAGGTTTCTCGCACATCTGGCACCCGTCGCGGAAGGCGTACCCTTCCTGCGGGATCAGTTCACCGCTCTGGGCAGTTGCCAGCAGCGCCGCCATATCCAATGCCACTTGCCCTGAGCCTTGTCCTGAGCTTTGTCGAAGGGCTGTCGAAGGGTTGGCCCGCATCGTATTGTAGACCGGCACGTCGTAGGTGCCCAGGCAGTCTACGCCGATGGTCACCATGTCGTTCAGGCTGGCTTGCTTGAGTTTTACCAGTTCCACCAGTGCCCGCAGTTCGCACGGGCGCAGCACCACGCCGATGCGTCCCCGTGGCTCGCGGACCGAAACTTGACCTGCGACACGCGCCGCGTTGAGTCCCATCACCGGGGCCAGCGGGTTGGCCGCGTCCAACAGGTCAGGATCGGCTACCAGTGCAGGGGTAATAGTGCCGGCGGGGGTCTCCATCGGCACCAGGAGTGCATCCACCACCTCGGCCTCCAATAACTGCCTGAGGAATCCGCGCACGGCGGCCAGCGTATCGTTGTTCTCAACCAGTATTTTGACAGTAAAAACATCAGTTCTCATTGCTTCTCCCCGTCACGTTGTTCAGCAGCCTATCACTCACCAAGCGTCACTGTCATCGCATCCAACATCTTGTAAACCTGCCCTGTCCCGAACCCTTTTTGCTGGCTGGCCTTATTGGGACAGGCGGCGATGCACGCCCCGCAGCCCTGGCACAGCACCTCAATCACCTCAGCATACGTTGCCCCTGGCTCCAACACGCGGGCACCGTATGGACAGGTCTCGACGCAAAGTCCGCAGGCCGTACACAGAAGTGGATCAACACAGGCGACGATCGGCGTTGCATCCAGTTGGTCCCTGGCGAGCAGGCTGACCGCGCGCACCGCCGCGCCCTGCGCTTGTGCAATCGTCTCATCCAGGAAGTGCGGCGAGTGCGCCAATCCACACAAGTACACCCCGTCTGCTGCAAAGTCCAGCGGCCGCAACTTGACGTGCGCCTCCAGGAAGAAGCCATCCTCATTCAATGGCACCTTAAGCCGTTGGGCCAATGTCTCGTTGTCCACATTCGGCTCAATGCCAGCGCTGAGCACGACAAGATCCGCACCAATCGTAAATGCCTCTCCCTCCGGCTGAACAACCACGTCCACCTGGAGTTTGGGAGTTTGGGAGTTTGGGAGTTTGGGAGAGTGGGCGATGGTCTTGACCTCCGGCTTCTGATCCTTATCGTACTGCAAGAAGATCACGCCCTTCCGCCGTGCCTCGCGATAGTAGCGCTCCTTGAAACCGAAGGTGCGGATGTCGCGGTAGAGAATATACACCTGTGTGTCCGGGCTGCGCTCCTTGATCGCCAGCGCGTTCTTGATCGCCTCCGTGCAACAGATGCGGGAGCAGTAGGGGTGCTCCTCGTCGCGGGAGCCCACGCATTGAATCATCACAATGGATTGCAGATTTGCGATTTGCAGATTTTCGATTTGCGCTTCCAACTCCCGCTGCGTGATTACCCGCTCATCCTGCCCGTAGAGATACTCCTGCGGCTCGATCTGCCGTGCACCTGTCGCCACAACGGTCACGCCGTGCTGAATTTCCTCCTGCCGCCCGTCTTGTCCTGAGCCTGCCGAAGGATCGGCCAGTTTCACCATCGTGCAATACTGCCCCAGGTACCCGCCCACGTCCACGACCTCCGCGCCGGTCAGAACCGAAATGCGCGGATTGGCCGACACCGCCTCGATGGTTCGCTTCAGCAATGCCTGGGGGTCGCCATCCCCCCACACTCCCACACCCCCACACTCCGCTGGCAGCGCCGTGTAGATGTGCCGCAAATTCCCTCCCAACTCCGCCTCGCGCTCGACCAGCGTCACCTCAAATCCCTGCTCGGCGATGGAGAGCGCCGCTGTCATCCCGGCCAGCCCGCCGCCGATGACCAGCGCGCGGTGGTTCACGTCGGAGACGCCGCGATCGAGAGAACACAGTTGCTGTGACTTAGCCACTGCCATGCGCACCAATTCTTTTGCCTTCTCCGTTGCGCTCCTATGATTGTCCCTGTGTACCCACGAGTCCTGCTCCCGGATGTTCGCCAACTGGAACAGGTGTGGGTTGAGTCCGGCTCCGCGAATCGTCTCCTGGAACAGAGGCTCGTGCGTACGCGGCGTGCACGAAGCCACCACCACCCGGTTCAGCCCGTGCTCCTCAATCAGTTCGCGAATACGCTCCTGCGTGTCCTGCGAACAGGTGTACAGATTTTCCTCGGCATAGACCACGTTGGGCAAACCTGTGGCATACTCGACCACCTCAGGCACGTCCACCACAGCGCCGATGTTGATACCGCAGTGGCAGATGAAGACACCCACCCGGGGGTCCTCGTCGCTCACGTCGCGCTCTTCGGGCCAGACGCGCTCCTCCGTCAACGTACCGCGCACGTCGGCCAGCAGCGCCGAGGCCTGAGCCGCCGCGCAGGAAGCCTCAACCACCGTCTCCGGGATGTCCTTGGGCTCGCTGAACGGTCCGGCGACAAAGATGCCGGGCCTCGTCGTCTGTCCTGGCCAGAATGAAGGCGACTCGGCGAAGCCGTATTCGTTCAACCCCACCCCTAGCCGCTCCGCCAGTTCCCGCGTGCCCTCCGGCGGCTTGAGCCCCACCGAGAGCACCACCAGGTCGAACTCTTCCTCGACGTTCTTCCCGTCGGCGGTGGCGTGCCTGACCCGCAAGTTGCCTGTGCCTGGCGCATCTGTGATCGCGCTGACCATACTGCGCACGTAGCGCACGCCGTATTCTTGTTCGGCCCGTTCGATATAACGTTCGAACCCCTTGCCGAAGGAACGGATGTCCATGTAGAAAATGGTTGGTTCGACATCGGGGGCATGCTCCTTGGCGATGATGGCTTCCTTGGTAGCATACATGCAGCAGACCGAGGAGCAGTACCCGTGGTCACACGAGATGTCGCGGGAGCCGACGCACTGGATGAAGGCCACCTTGTGCGGGTGCTCCCTGTCGGACGGGCGCTGCACTACGCCGCCCCACGGCCCAGAGGCCGAGAGCATACGCTCGAACTCGATGCTGGTGACGACGTTGGGCAGTCGTCCATATCCTAACTCGGGCCGGATGTCGCCGGGCATCGTCTCCAGCCCCGGCACCAGCAGGACCACGCCCACGTTCAGTTCGATGACCTCCTCGCGCATATCGTGGTCAATGCAATGCTTCTGGCAGGCATAGACGCATTGATTGCACTCGGAGCAGACGCCACACTGCAAGCAGCGTTTCGCTTCGGCGATGGCCTGTTCCTCGGTCATCGGCCCACAGACCTCACACAGGCTGTGGACGCGCTCGTCCGGCGACACTTCCAGAGTGCAGGCGCGGACGCCTTCCACGATCTGCCCGGCGGCCCGCTTGCGGGCGATGTCCTCCTCGGTCAACTCGGCTACCGGTAGTTGGGGCTCTGGGCCGGGCATTGGCTCGCCCCGCAGGTAGGCATCCATCGCCCGCGCGGCCTTGTGCCCGGCGCCGATGGCATCCACCACGAAGGCCATCCCCGTCACCGCGTCGCCAGCGGCAAAGATGCCCTCGACGCTGGTTTTCATCGTGTTCTCGTCCACAGCGATCTGACGGCCATTGGAGGTCCGCTCGATGCTCTCCGGGATGCACTCCAGATTGGGCCGGGCGCCAATGGCCGAAATGACCACATCGGCATCCATCACAAACTCTGACCCCTCGATGGGAACCGGACGACGCCGCCCGCTTTCATCCGGCTCGCCCAGTTCCATGCGAATGCATCCCAAACCGCAGACATTGGCCTCCTCGTCGGTGACCACCTCCACTGGCGAGACCAGCCAGTCGAAGATCACGGCGTCCTCTCCGGCCTGGCGGAACTCGGCTTCCTGGGCCGGCATCTCCGCCTCGGTGCGGCGATAGGCGATGCGTACCTCGGGCGGGTCGCCGCCCGCCTCGTCAGCCTGCATGGTGCCGATGCGCACCGCCGTGCAGGCCGTGTCCATCGCCACGTCGCCACCGCCCAGCACGATCACCTTCTTGCCCATCAGATCGGGGTAGCGCCCCAGGCTGGTCTCGCGCAAGAAATCGTTCGCCAACAGCATCTGCGGCAGGTCAACGCCAGGGATGGAGAGTTGTACGTCGGCGTGAGCACCGATGGCCACGAAGACGGCACTGTAACCGTCGTCTTTGAGCGCCACTACGTCGTCCACCCGGGTGTTCAGTTTCAGTTCAATGCCCAGGTCTATGATCTCGTCTATCTCACGCTGCAACAGGTCGTGGGGCAACCGGTACGCGGGGATACCCACGCGCATCATGCCGCCGGCCACCGGCAGCGCCTCGAAGACCGTCACGTCGTGCCCCTTGAGCCTGAGGTCCTGGGCCACGGTCAGGCCGGCCGGGCCGGAGCCGACGACGGCCACACATTTACCTGTAGAAACCGGGTTTTTCGGAAAAAACCCGGTTTCTTCCGCGTGGTTGGGCCGGAAGGCCTCGGCCACCTCTTCGGGATGCTCGAAGGCCCAGTCGGTGACGAAACGCTTGAGCCGCATGATGCTGACCGGCTCGTCAACCTGCCCCCGCGAGCAGGCGTCCTCGCACACGTGGTTACACACGCGCCCGCAGACCGCAGGGAAGGGGTTGTCCTCCTTGATCGCCCGGTAGGCGTCGGCGAAGCGACCCTCGCGGATCAGCGCAATGTAACCCTGCGCCCGCTGCCCGGTGGGACAGGCGTCGCGGCAAGGAGCACGCCCGTGCTTTTCGATGACGTAGGCGTTGGGTATCGCCTGCGGGTAGAGCCTGTAGACCGCCTGCCGCTCGGATAGGTCAGCGTTGAACTGGTCGGAACAGGTGATGGGACAGACTGCCGCGCAGTCGCCACAGCCGGTGCATTCGTCCACGACGACGTAACGCGGCTTCTGGCGCACGCGCGCCGTGAAGTTGCCCGGCTCGCCTGCGACGCTCTCCAGTTCGGCGTAGGTCATCACCTCGATGTTGAGGTGCCGGCCGCACTCCACCAGCTTGGGCGAGAGGATGCACATGGCGCAGTCGTTGGTGGGGAACGTCTTGTCGAGTTGCGCCATCGTGCCGCCGATGGCGGGGCTTCTGTCCAGCAGGTATACCCTGAACCCGGCTTCCGCCAGGTCCAGCGATGCCTGGATGCCTCCAATGCCAGCACCAACGACCAACGCTGCACCGACTTCACCACTGTTATCCTCAGAGGACTTTATCATCTCGTCTCCTAAACCTTAGAACTCGCCTGAGTGACCAGCTACTCCCTACTCCCTACTCCCTACTCCCTACTCCCTACTCCCTACTCCCTACTCCCTGCGTTCCATGGCCTTCCAGACCAACTCTGTCACGTCCATCACCCGTATGCGCGCGCGACGTGCCTGCTCGTGGCGGCGCACCGCCGCTGTCAGCGTGCGCTCGCACTGCTGGCAGGCAGAGATGATCACCTGCGCGTCCACCTCATAGGCCCGGTCAATCCGGCGCAACGATACGTCAGAGACGACGTCCGGATCGAAACTTTCCAGGTTGCCCCCGCCGCCACAGCACTCGGAGATCGGCCCATAACTGCTCATCTCCACGAAAGTGAGGCCGGGGATACTCCGCAATACCTGGCGGGGTGGTTCGAAGACGCCGCTCTTGCGCCCCAGGTCACAGGGGTCATGATAGGTCACTCGCAGGTCCATCCCCTTCGGCAAGCTCAGGGCAGGCTCTCCCAACTCAATGGCTCCCTGCGCGATCATCTCGGCCATCAATTCCGTAGCGTGCAGTACTTCCAGGCCAATTTCCTCCTCCAGTACGTCCGGGTAGACGTGCTTCCACATGTGATAGCAGGAAGGACACGCGAAGACGACGCGGGAAGCGCCGAGTTCCTTGACCTGGGTGACGTTATGCCGGATCAGCGCCTTGGCCTCCTCCAGCCGTCCCATTGAGAGCAGGGGGTAGCCACAACACCACTCCTGTCCTCCCAGCGTGGTGAAATCAGCGTTGCTCGCTTCCAGAATCGAGGTGAATGCCTGGGGCACGCGGTAACTGCGGGGGAAGAAAGAGGCGACACAGCCGACGAAATAGACGATCTCGGCTCCTTTTTTGCCCTCCAGCCCGGGTGGAATGTGCTCCAGGTTCTGGCTCCAGATCAGCCGATCGCTGTTGTCGTCGCCGCTAATATTGTGCTCTGCCGTGATGGTCTGGCTCAGGTGATTGAGGCGCGAGATGCCTTCGCACAGCCGGTCGTCAATCACCGTCTCAGGTCGTTGCACCAGGTAGTCGGCCAGGAGTTCGCGCAGTTCCTGACAATCTTGAACCCGGTAGCCGGTCTCGCCCGCTATTTCCTTGAGCGCGATCATCACTTCGTTGATGTCAATCTCGTTGGGACAAAACGCGCCGCACATCTCGCACCCCAGGCAGAGCCAGGGGTCCCGGCTGCTCAGTAACCGTTCCTGCTGCCCGAATTGGATCAGGCGCAAGATGCGGTCAGGCCCGTACTCCATGGCAAAAGCGGCAGGACAGCCGGCCGTGCACTTGTGGCAATGATAACACAATTGTATAGTTTGTCCGCTGAGATCATTTACCCGGTTTGTGAGTGATGCTTCACTAACTAATCCCTGACCCATTCCTTACTCCTCCCCAATCTCCAATCTCTAATCTCTAATCTCCAATCACTAAACCATCCAAGGCTGCTCAATCGGTCCTAGCGCCTTCACTTCTTTCTTCACCTCTTCTATCAGACGAGGCAGTATGCCCCTTTCCGCGGTCGAGATGTGGGCGAATCTTGCTCTCCCTTTCATCACTCCGGCGGCTTTCAGGACCGTTTGCAGGACGGCTATCCTATTCTCTGCCATCAGGTTGCCCTGCTTGTAGTGACAGTCCCCCAGGTGACAGCCGGCTACCAGCACGCCATCTATGCCTTCCTGCAAGGCCATCAAGACGTGCAGTGGGTCCATCCTTCCCAGGCAAGGAATCTTTATGATCCGAACGTTGGGCTGTTCCTGAACCCCGGCAATGTCAGCCCGATCAAGTTCGGAGTATAGGCACCAATCGCACAAGAAGACTACGATCCTGGGTTCCCAATCTCGTTCACTCTCCATTCTCTATTCTCCATTCTCCTCCATTCCCCATCTCTTCTGCGAACCCTCTGATCTGAGCGACGATCGTGTCGTCGCCGATGTCTGTCAGGCTGATAGCAGAAACCGGGCAGGTGGTAGTGCAAATGTTACACCCCTGGCAGAGAAACTTGTCCACTTTGGGCAAGACTCTCCGTTGTCTCAGCGTCTGTTGTATCGTCACCCACCTGGGCGTCAACTCGATGGCTTCGTAAGGGCAAGCCTGAGCACACATGCCACAGCCGGCACATGCCCGTTCATTCACCTGAGCGATGGGCCCTATCGGCTCGTATCCCTCACGGATAGCCACGCTGCGAATCGCCTTCATCAGATCCGAAATGCGCACATCTTGGGGGCAGCGCCGGTAACAGATATCGCAGGCCGAACAGAGCCAGATGAACGGGCTGGACAGAACCTCGTCCCTCATTCCCAGCATCACCATCCTGATAATACGGCGCGGGTTGTATTTCTCCTCCACCCATTTGATAGGACAGGCGGCCGTACAGGTTCCGCAGGAGAAGCAGTACGTTATTTTTTCGCCGCCAGGGGAGGCGCGAACTTGATCAGCAAAGGTCTCATCAGGTGACCCGTGGCCCACCACTCTACACCTCCTGCCCAATGATAGCCGCTTTGAGTTTGTCCGCATACGCCAACGCTTCCTCGACTTGTGGCGCCTCGCGCATCCGGCGGGCACGTTTTTCCATCTGGGGGCGCATGCGCTCAATCTCCGCCAGCAATTCTTCTTTGGGGATCGAGTCCAACGTAGCCTGCATCTCGTTGATCACCTGTGCATACTTGTCGCCTTCAGCCGCGCTCATCCACTCGATGCGGAACCGTCCCGGTGTCATGCCCATTTTGCCAAACGCTTTTAGCAGCCGCTTGGCGCGTCTCGCTCCAACTGGCTGCCCGGTGATGTAGTGGCAGTCCTGCGAGTGACAGCCGGAAAAAAGCACCGCGCCCGCGCCCAGGCGGAAAGCCTCGTAGATGAAGTCGCTGTCCACGCGGGCTGCACACATCACGCGCAGCCCGCGCTCGTTGGACGAGTACTCGAAGTGGCTGGTCCCGGCCAGGTCGGCGCCGGGGTAGGAACACCAGTTGCAGCGAAAAGTCAGGATCTTTTCCTCCGGCTTGTCGGCCAACAGAGCCCGGATCTGGGCCAGAATTTGCGCATCGGTGAAGTGTAACTGGGTAATCGCGTTATGGGGACACTCTGCCACGCAACCGCCGCAGCCGTGACACTTGGCAGTGACCACTTTGGCCGGCTTACCCTGCTCGTACTCGATAGCGCCGTAAGGGCACGCCTTGGCACAGAGGCCACACTTTTTACCCCGGGCGCTGATGCAGCGGTCTTCCCACACACTGGCCACGACCGGTTCAATCTCCCACTCGTCTGAGTGGAGCACCCGCCCGGCCCGCGACGACGCCGCCGACCCTTGTGCCACGCTGGCAGGAATGTCCTTGAGCCCCTGGCACGCGCCGGCCAGGAAAAGCCCGTCGGTCGGACAGTCCATTGGGCGCAACTTGGGGTGGTACTCCATATACCATCCGCCGGGACTCTGGCTGAGATTGAGCAGCGAACTCATCGTATCAGCGTCGGGCTGCGGGATCGCCGCCTGGTTGAGCATCACCATGTCGTACTCGAGCTCGGTCACGTGACCCAGCGCCACATCCTCGGAATGCACAAAAAGATTGCGCGTTTCAGGGTCTTCGGTGATCAGGCTGGGACGACCCTGGGTGAAGTTTATGCCCATCTCGCGTGCCCGGTCGTAGAATGCCTCGTATCCCTTGGAGGGAGTGCGAATATCTATGTAGTAGATGGTGATCTCCATGTCTGGATGGGCTTGCTTCAAGAGAATGGCGTTTTTGATGGCGTACATGCAGCAGAAGTTCGAGCACCAGGGATTGAAACGTTTGTCGCGCGATCCGACGCAGTTGATGATGGCCATCTGCCTGGGGTGGGCACCGTCGCTGGGCCGGATCAGGTCCCCACTGGTTGGCCCGGCCGAGTTATTGAGCCGCTCTATCTCCATTGCTGTGATCACATTGGGGAAGCGGCCATAACCATATTCCCCTATCACACTGGGGTCAAAGTGGCTGTAGCCGGTGGCGACGATGATTGAGCCGATGTCTTCCCAGACCAGTTGATCCTCCAGGCTAAAGTCAATCGCCTCCAGCTTACCGCAGGCTTCGACGCATTTGTAACACTGGATACAGGCATCCATGTCAATGCTGTAGATGAGAGGCACCGACTGGCTCATTGGCACGTCTATTGCCTTGCGGGGGGCCAGATTCATCTCAAAATAGTTGGGGACTTCGATGGGGCAGACAGGCACGCATTCGCCGCAACCGTTGCAGCGGTCTGCGTGCACATACCTGGACTTTTCGCGTAACAGCACTTTGAAGTTGCCGACGAAGCCATCCACTCGCTCGACTTCAGTATACGTCCTCACATCCACCCTGGGGTGACGCGCCGCGTCAACCATTTTGGGGGCCAGAATTCATATACTACAGTCCATCGTGGGAAAGGTCTTGTTCAACTGCGCCATGACCCCCCCGATGGTCGGCTGCTTTTCTACCAGGACGGTCTCAATCCCCTGGTCGCCCAGGTCCAGCGCGGCGCTGATGCCCGCCACGCCCGCGCCGATGACCATCGCCCGCTTGGTGACGGGCACCTTGATCATGTCCAGCGGCGTGAGAAAGGAGGCCTTAGCGACGGCGGCAGCGGTCAGAGCCTTGGCCTTGGCCAACGCCCCTTCAGGGTCGTGGCCGTGCGCCCACGTGCATTGCTCGCGGATGTTGGCCATCTCCATCAGGAAGGAGTTGAGGCCCGCTTCAGCCACAACGGCGCGGAAAGTCGGCTCGTGCATCTTTGGCGAACAGGCCGAAACCACCACCCGGTTCAGGTTGTACTTCTCAATGTCCTCTTTGATGAGAGACTGACCGCTATCGGCACAGGCGTACAGCGTATCAGTCGCGTGGACCACGCCGGGCAGCGTCGCTGCGTAATCGGCCAAGACGCTGGGATCAATGACCCCGGCGATGTTGGACCCGCAATGGCAAACGTACACGCCAATGCGCAGGTCTTGGTTTCCGTTGTCTTCTGCCATAATCACTCCTTGTTCGAGTACCTCTCTAACACCCACCACAAAGCCGCGTGACCAACACGCTTGTTGCCATCCACAAACGGGGGATTCTTGATGAGGGAGAAGCCCAACGCCGCGGCTTTCTCGACAAGTGTAGGGTAGAGATCTATACCGCTGAACGTTTGGCGAGGTTGAGCCAATGCCGACCCGAGCATGCTTAGGTCTCGAATACCTGCTGTGCCGCCGGATTCCTCAATGATACGACGATGAAGAATCAGAACTTCGTTGATCGTGAGATAGCGCATTATGCCAGCCGTTGATAGAGCTCCTCATTCTTGTTGAGTGTGTATTCCATCGCTCGCTGGAACGCGGCTTCAGGTTGTAGGAGCAGGTTCTCGATACTCAGACGTATCAATTCCTCGAGGGTAACATCAAAGCCCGACGCCACCTCTCTGAGTTTTGACAAGCGGTCATTGGTCACACTAACAGTAATTGTTTCCATACTCCCCTCAACCTACAAGTATACCTCTTATTGCACACAAACGCCAGTGTAGAGTAGTTTACAAAGCGACCTTGCTTGGACGACGGAGCGCGCTAACGACAAAGCTCAACTGCCGCGCGGCTTGGCAACGTGCACCTATTGGTAGTGCACCGACTGCATTCGAACTGACGACGCCGACTGGGCGCGTCTTGCGAATCTCTGCACCGAAAGTTGGGTCAAGAGTGACCAGCCAAACTCCCGCCGTAGGGTAGCACTCTCTCCCCACCACCTGGGGGGTAGGAGTTGATGAACACTCGCTCTCACCACACCTACTTGGACGCACAGTTGTAAAAGTTCGAACAAACAACCTGCGAACTTTCCCGCTCATCCCCCACGCTTCAGGCGAACGAATCGCGGTGCGTGGTTCCGAGCGAACGGATCGCAGAACGAGTGGTTAGGCCGCTCTCCCAACCTTCAAGACTCTCTCGTTTGACCGTGAAAGCAGCCCATAACCGAAAGCTACACTTGACAAAAACTCCAAAATACATATACTTACATATAGGTAGACAATCAATTAGGAGAACAACCCAATGGTAAAGACCACATACAGTACTCGCCAAGTCGCGGATATGGCAGATGTCCACAGAGATACTCTCCTGCGTTGGCTTCGGGAGGGGCGCATACCAGAACCCAGTCGTGACCGCAACAATTGGCGCGTTTTCACCTCCGAAGAAGCTGACGCCATTGTGCACTATGCAAAAGGCACAACTCCGTCTACATCCAGTACCGTGCGTGATGCACAGTCCGCATACCATCTCCGCCTACCCTACGCCGACTCTATACCCAGGCTTTGTGAGTTGGACTGGGACTTTGTCGATGCCAACACTAGATACCTCACTCACTCTATTCATCCCTACCCAGCCAAGTTCATTCCCCAAATCCCCAATGCCATCATTCAAGAGCTTTCGTCAGTCAATGAGACGATTCTCGATCCTTTCTGCGGTAGCGGTACTGCATTGGTCGAAGCTCTACGTCTAGGACGTCATGCCATCGGTGTAGATGCTAACCCACTGGCCTGTCTCATCAGCCAAGCCAAAACCACTCGCATTAGCGGAGAAGAGGCTAAAGTTCTTTATGGGTTGGCAGAAGAGATCGCAAGTGTGGGGCAGCAGGCTTCTATTGGAACACTGCCCCTGTTCCCCGACCTTCCTCAAGTTCCCATATCAGAAGGTGATCGCCCTACCTCCAAAGGTATCACAGAGTGGTTCGATCAACACGTTATTGACGAACTTGCTCTCATCAAGAAGAAATGTCTTGCACTGCCGTCTAGCCAAGTCCGCCAACTAGCTTTGGTAGCCTTCTCATCAATTATCGTTGCAGTTTCCCAACAGGATTCAGATACCCGCTATGTTCATCGTGAAAAGAACATTATGCCTGGCGATACGCTTCAGCGATTCAGCCGGGCTTTGGATCAGATCATTCGACGTACCCTCGAACTCACTGCTGAAGTTGATGAGAGAGTGACTGCTCAGGTGTTCAAAGCCAACGTTCTTGACGCCCCCCAAGTTGGCCTAGTTGATCTCGTCGTTTGCTCTCCTCCTTATCCCAATGCTTTTAGCTATCACCTTTATCATCGCACCCGCATGGAATGGCTAGACATGGATCAGCAGCGATTCAAGAGTGAGGAGATTGGCAGCCATCGAAAGTATAGTCGCAAAGGGCCGAATGCCGCTACTGTAGACACCTTCCGCAGCGAGCTCCAGACCATTCTTTCTTGGCTCGCTGTCCAGGTGCGCCCTAGCCGTCATGTTTGCTTTGTGATCGGTGACTCAACAATCAAGGGTGAGACTATTAAGAATGACCAATTACTCATTGATGTCGCCACGAGCCTTGGCTTTCGACTTGAGGCTAATATCAACCGGCGTCTGCAAGACACTAAGAAGCACTTCAACCCTTCAATAGGTAAAATCAAGGAAGAGCATATCGTTATTCTGAGAAACGCGGGAGAGCGGACATGACGAATACCTATGAACTGATATGTCAAATGAAACCGTATATTCAACCATTTGAGTGCACTCTTGCCCTAAAGGAACTGGAGGCTCTCGCTGGCGCCTCGCCCATTCCCCTGACGAATCAAAATCCAAGAACAGCAACCTATTACGTTATCAGCCAAAGTACCTCTGCCTATCTCGCTTCCCGCCTTGCCTACTGGGAGCTTGTCTATCCAACAGGCGGAGATCCATCTGCTGGTCTGCTGACCCGTCAAGTGCGTCACGAAGCGACCACTAACTTGGTCAGAAATGGCGCGAAGGCAGGAGAACTCCAGAGACAACTTCCGTTCATTGAATGGGTACCCTTACCCAGACGTCGCAATCTGCGCTATGGTACTCACGGCATTCACGAATATCGCGGCAAGTTTTTCCCCCAGCTCGTTCGTTCATTGCTCAATATCTCTGGCGCCAGCCGAGATTCTACAGTCCTTGATCCGATGTGTGGTAGTGGTACCACTCTTGTCGAGGCAATTCTATTGGGGTGTCAGGCAATCGGCGTAGACCTCAATCCGCTATCCGTTCTCATGAGTCGAGCCAAGTGTAATGCCCTTTCCATTCATCCAGATCAACTCTTGGATGAGTATGAAACCCTGAGAGCAGACTTGCTGGCGCTTTCGCCTTCCCAGAGAAATGGTCTCCCCTGGTTTGAGCACTTGCCTTCCCAAGATCAAGACTACCTGTCACGCTGGTTTGCACCCAAAGTGCTCGCTGATCTTGACCCCATCGCAACACGTGTCCATGACACCGTTGACTCCTCCTGTCGGGCACTGTTCCAAATGTCCCTAAGCAATATCCTCCGGCCAGTGTCTTGGCAAAAGAATGACGACCTTCGTGTCCGTAAAGATAAGCTCACACACGTTGATACGGACGTTATGACTGTATTCCTTACCGAACTCAATCGCTCAGTTAATGCCGTCCTTGCATTCTTGTACGAAAACCAGGAATGTGAAGTCGGCGAAGTGAGTATCATTGAAGACGATATCCGACTCGCTGACCAAAGATTAAGCCACCTAGCAGGGCGTATTGACATTGTCATCACATCACCACCCTATGCTACAGCCCTTCCCTATCTTGATACTGACCGTCTCAGCTTGTGCTATCTTGGTCTCCTTCCCCGACCCGAGCATCGTAGCCGAGAACGTGATATGATAGGCAATCGTGAGATCACGAACGGGCAACGACTAGATTACTGGGAAGAATATAAGCTTAGAAAACGCGAATTGCCAAGCGAAATCACCACCGTCATAGATCGGATAGATGAACTCAACCGGAATTCAGATGTCGGCTTTCGGCGGCGTAACAAAGCTGCATTGCTTGCACGCTATTTCTTGGACATGAGGAAGGTATTTGAAAACTTCCAATTGCTTCTGCGCCCAAGTGCCCCAGCGTATGTTGTGGTCGGCAACAATTATACTGTCGCTGGAGGTCAGCGTGTGGACATTGAGACTAACAGATTATTGGCCCACCTTGGTGAATCCGTCGGACTTGCACTTGGAGAGACTATTTCGATGGAAATGCTCGTCTCTCGTGATATCTTTAAAAAGAATACGGGCAGTGCTGAGACTATCCTTGCCTTCAGGAATAGTCAGTCGTAATAGCCCCATTTCTTCTCCGAGTTCGGTGTGGGGTTCGCACACATGGCCAGATAAGCCTCATACTCGCTTGTCCCCCTTGGAATGATTTCTACGTAGTAGACAAACCCAAGGTCCTCGTCAACCCTTTCAATTCGAATGATATCCCCCTCCTGTCCTGCGCTTCGCAATGTTTCACTCCGCAGTCGGAAATCATGCTTGTCGGGCCACGTCATCATATTCACATTGACAACCTCACCACCTATCCGCACCGGGACATTCCATCGGTCAAATTTCCCAGGTTTTGATGGGTCTTCGGTGAACCGACTTTGCCAACCCCAGAACTCGGGGTGTCGGTTCCGCGCCGTCAGGGGGATGAAGATTTCCGGAGATCGCCTGCTGGTTCCCGGGGTCGTCTGACCAACACCAACATCAGTTCGCATCAGTGTCATCATAAACCCACGAGGCCCATCTCCTGCAAAACCTACTTCCTCTGCAATAGGTTCTCTTTCGGCGCTGGGTCTGCGCCTGGGCGGGCGATACCGACCGGCCCCGCGACCAAAAAGAGGTTTCCTCTTGGTTGGAGGCTGGTCTGAAGTCCGTCCTGTTGCCTTGTCTGCTGCCCTTGCCTCTGCATCTCCTTCTCTTGCTCTTGCCTCTGGCTTGATATAGCCACCGTCCACCAATGACTGCAAGAATGAGTGATCCAATCGACTCACAGTCTCTGATTCTTCATTGCACCAAGTATTCAGAACTGTTTTTACCTCTTTGAGAACTAGCTGGTCGTCAGCATCACTCAGGTCAAGCATGCAAGCCAACGAAGCCTCATCATTCGTATATAATCCGCCCTCAGTGAGATTTCCTGACCCAACAATCAGCAGAGCTGAATTCTCTCCCTCAAACAAGTACAGTTTTGGGTGAAATGAGACATACCAGCCTTCATCGTGATTAATGAATACGTTGCCCTCACCGCCCACTGTTGTCAGCAAATCCGACAGGCCCTCCAATGAGGTGCCTTGATAGTCCACACCCAGTGCCATTCGCACATACCCTCCTCGCTCAATGAACGCTTGCAGTTCATCTTGGATGTGCTGCACCCCCGAACGCTTAACAAAAGCAACTGCTGCTTGAAAGGAAGAATAATTCTCCATTTCGTCACTGAGAGCTGATTTGAGCATTTCTCCCAGAGTCCGCTCACCGAATGGCTGCAAGATTACTTTCATAGTGATCCTCTCCTAACGCAGATCTTCTTGGTGTTCTTACTTCATTGACTCAAGTGAGGCATGAAACCTAGCAATGAGCACCCTAACGGCACGTGCATCAGCCGCGCCGCGGGTTTGCAAAGTGCGCCTCAGCTCAAAACACCCCCCAAATGCAAAACGGCCGCCGATTTCGGGCCGCGGTCGGGTAGCCAGGGGCCATTGCTGGCCCCCAGCCCCCTAAGGTAGGGTCGAGAGCAGGCGCGCGCACTTTAGGGTCCGGTGGCTTTTCCACGCCTTTCGTTGTGGGCCTCAGTCCGGCTCCCATAGCCACGTTTCCAGCTCCCGCCGCGTCCGTAGGGTCGAGAGCAGGCGCGCGCACTTTAGGGTCCGGTGGCTTTTCCACGCC
>Ga0208279_1000832_pt1 | contig 20703 bp, 17 predicted proteins | sample AntAceMetag02UKM_FD_184766 | JGI IMG/M metagenome (GOLD analysis project Ga0208279, IMG submission 184766) | Saline lake microbial communities from Ace Lake, Antarctica - Antarctic Ace Lake Metagenome 02UKM (SPAdes) (version 2) | ecosystem: Environmental > Aquatic > Non-marine Saline and... | reverse complement strand
TTTTTGTAATTCTCTTTATCTGGCGGTTGGTTTTGATTCTTTTCCATTACGACCCAGCCAATACCAATCAATGTGATCAGTATTCCTGACATTTGCCACAAGGAAAGTTTTTCCCCCAGGAAGATCCAGGCTGCAGCCGCTGCAATGATCGGGGCCAAGCTCATCATTAACATTGATAATCTCGGGCCAATCCACAAAAAAGCTTGGAATAAAAAGGCATCTCCCAGTACCAGGCCTACGATTCCAGAAAGCCCCAACCAGAACCAGCGATCCCATTCAGCTCCTACTGGCCAGAAGCTGCCTAAGAAAATCCAATGCGCGAGGGTTAAAAAAAAGCAGGCAGCAATCAATCTAACCCGGTTGACAACGGTCGAACCCACTACTCTTCCCGCCACAGTGAACAGAGTTGAGTTCACAGCATAGGTGATTGAGGTAATAATGGCTGCCAACTCTCCCAAGTACAACAATTTCATAAGATATCCGTATATATGATTAACAAGCTACAATTGTACCGGAAAGTCGTTAAACCGTTAATGATATTCTGTAAAAAATAACCATTTATTGGATAGTATCAACCTTAAACCGGGAGGAAGGAATGGAGTACAAAATAAGCGGCACACTAATGGAATCAGTCGATATCCACCTTAAACAAGGGGAATCGATCTACTCAGAATCTGGTGGAATGGCCTGGATGAGGGGTTCATTTAAGATGGATACCAGCACGCGGGGTGGATTGGGAGCCGGACTGGGAAGAATGTTAGCCGGGGAATCCTTGTTCCTAACCACCTACACCTGCCAGAGCCAGGATGGATTGATCACTTTCACTCCTGAAGTTCCAGGGAAAGTAGTTGATCTGAATTTAGCTGGTGGCCAAAGTTTAATTTGTCAGAAAGACGCTTTTATGTGTGCAGAAGAATCCGTCAAGATCGAAATGTATTTTCGGAAACGACTTGGCGCGGGCCTATTCGGAGGTGAAGGTTTCATTCTCCAGAAGATCACAGGACCTGGTACTGCTTTTGTCGAGATCCCTGGCGAGGTCCGAGAGATAGAGCTTGGAGCAGGAGAGATCATGAAAGTGGATCCCGGTCATATTGCCATGTTCGAACCCACAGTTGATTATGACATTGCCGCAGTAAAGGGGTTAAAAAATGTCCTCTTCGCCGGCGAAGGTTTGTTCCTGGCCACATTGAAAGGTCCCGGAAAAGTCTGGCTGCAAACCCTACCTCTCTCCAATCTGGCAATGAAGCTTTCTCGATATATGCCAGCCAAGGGATAAATCTGATAGATCCAAAATCTAGAACCCCATTCCTGGTTCAGGAAAGGGGTTTTATTGTTTAATTTTCAGAGAAGTCTAATTACGTATCTGGTAAATTTTGTTTTCAGTGTATACTGAGGGAAATTAACCCGGGATGGAAAAATGAAAATATTAGAAGATCGCATTCTCAAAGATGGACAATATATCGGGAACGGTATTCTTAAGGTGGATAGTTTCGTCAATCACCAGGTTGATCCAAAATTGATGAACGAGGCAGGAAAGGAATTTGCAAAATTATTCATGAATTTTTCCGCCACCAAGATATTAACCGCAGAGATATCAGGTATCGCGCCGGCAGTTTCGGCGGGATTACACCTGGAAATCCCGGTAGTATTTGCTCGAAAAAACAAACCCATCACAATGCCTGACCAGGTTCTATTAACATTATCTCCATCCCATACTAAAGGTAGAACTGTCGAATTGATCGTTTCTCCAGAATACCTGGGAGCTGGAGAAAGAGTATTGATCATCGACGATTTTCTAGCGACCGGGAAGACCATCGAAGGATTGATCCGCCTGGCTGAAATTGCTGGAGCCACAGTGGTCGGCGTTGGCACGTTAATTGAAAAGACATTTGAAGAAGGTCGAGCGCATTTGGAAGCAATGAATATTCATGTTGAAGCTCTTGCAAGAATAGAATCTATGTCAGAGGAAGGCATTGTTTTTTATAGGCCATGACACAAGATACGATAGTTATTCTTGATTTTGGATCACAATATACTCAGTTGATCACTCGGAGCGTCAGAGAACAATCCGTATACTCTCTTCAATTGCCCTGGTCTACTGATGCTGAATTCATCTCTAGTCTCCAGCCAGCAGGCATCATCCTCTCCGGAGGGCCGGCATCAATTTATTCCCATAACGCACCGAAATTTCCCCCTTTCTTGCTCACCCTTAAAATCCCGCTGCTGGGGATATGTTACGGTATGCAAGCCATGGCAGATGCTCTGGAAGGTGATATCACCGCCTCTACTTCCAGGGAGTTTGGCTACACGCAGCTAATTGTAGAAGAACAGAACCCTCTCATCCCTGCAGGGGTTCACCAGGTTTGGATGTCTCATGGGGATCAAATAACTAAACTACCTGACGGATTTTCCTCGCTCGCGACAAGTGATAATACACCTTTGGCGGCTATGGGAGATCTCAACCGCCAACTATTTGGAGTCCAATTCCACCCCGAAGTGAAACACACCTCTATTGGTGTAGAAATCATCAGTAATTTCCTGTTCCAAATTTGTAATATCAATGCCAGTTGGACACCAGCATCAATCATCGAGGAAAGTGTCTCCCAAATCAAAAAGGAGATTGGAAATTCAAGAGTCCTGTCTGCCGTCAGCGGTGGAGTCGATTCCAGTGTTGCAACTGCTCTGGTCCATAAAGCTGTTGGAAATCAACTGGATGCGGTTTTTGTAGACACCGGGCTTCTCCGGAAAAATGAGGTCCAGGAAGTGAATGCAGCTCTCCAAGAAAATCTGCATATAAACTTAAAAACTGTACCAGCAGAAAACCTGTTCTTCCAGGATCTAAAAGGTATTACCGAGCCAGAAGAAAAACGCTCTAGGATCGGCAATCGTTTCATCCGAATTTTTGAGGAAGAAGCCCGCCATTTGAACACTCCTGATTACCTCGTTCAGGGAACGATCTATCCAGATGTTGTGGAATCTGCAGCGCCTGATAGACCAGAATCGGAAACGATTAAAACCCACCATAATGTTGGCGGTTTACCAGAGAATATGTCTTTCAAGCTGATTGAACCGCTGCGGTATCTATTCAAAGATGAGGTACGGAAGATCGGTGAGGAATTAGGGCTGCCCCACTCGTTGGTTTGGCGCCAACCATTTCCTGGTCCAGGATTGGCCATTCGCTGTCTGGGCGAAGTTACACCGGATCGCGTTGATCGCTTACGAAAGGCAGATGCGATCTATCTTCAAGAACTAGGAAAGGAAAATCTTCTCCACTTTAGAAAGGATAATGTTGTTACCGGATCATCCCAAGCCTTTGCAGTGTTATTACCAGTAAAGTCAGTCGGTGTGATGGGCGATCAGCGCACGTACGAAGACGTGATTGCTCTCAGAGCAGTAACAACAGATGATTTTATGACCGCGGATTGGGCTCGTATCCCTTCTGAGATACTGGCCAGGATCTCCAACCGGATCGTAAATGAAGTGAAAGGTATCAACCGGGTTGTTTATGACATAACCAGTAAACCTCCCGGTACTATTGAGTGGGAATAACGCACACTCAATATCTGTTCCTGGTAAGAACAACCCTATTACAATCATCAATAGGAAGACCTATCCATCTATTCAGAATAGCGTAATATCACCATCCCAAAAGCCAACCACCATGACTTCTAAAAATGAACTTCCCCGGAAAGTAATTCTAGTCACTGGACCTGCAGGAAACCTCGGTTCTGCCGTAGTCGAGAGATTGCGAAATGAAGCTGTTTCACTCATACTGGTCGATCGTCATCCGGACCGGATTAAAGAGCTCTATCCAGACCTGGAAGATTCTGATAACCATCTACTCATTCCTGATGTCGATCTCACTGATCCTGAAACCGTCAAAACTGCCGTAGGTACTGGGTTGGAAACTTTTGGGCATATTGATTGCCTGGTCCATACAACTGGCGGCTTTCAAATGGGAGAAGCGGTCCATCAAATTTCGTCAGATAAATGGGATATGATGATGGATATCAATGTCAAAACCTTTTTGAATACCATCAAATCCGTTATCCCAGCAATGATCAACCAGGAAAATGGTATTATCATCACCATTGGCGCCAGACCCTCTCTTGAAGGAAAAAAGAAGATGGGATCTTACAGCGCTGCAAAAGCAGCTGTGTTGAGATTAACGGAGAGCATTGCAGCAGAAGGAACATCCACAGGGATAAGAGCCAGATGCATCATTCCCGGAACCATAGATACTCCAGACAATCGCCGATCAATGCCAAAAGCAGACACATCCAAGTGGATAAAGCCCGAGACGATTGCGAATGTAATATTCGAAACCTGCTTCAACAATAATCTTACTGAAAAAGACGTAATTGTCAGCCTATATTAACTATGAATAATCATCCTATTTCTATACTGATTTTCGGTGCCTCCGGGGACCTGACTCAAAGGAAACTCATCCCGGCCTTATTCAACCTGTATCAAAAGGAAAGGCTGCCAGATATTCACATTCTTGGAACAAGTCGTTCGGATTTTACAGATGAAGAATTCCGGGATCACTTGTTAGCTAGTGTCCAAAAATTCAGTCCAGAATCTTTTCAGGCCGAGAGTTGGGATAAATTTTCCCAGAATATCAATTATCAGAGCGGTAACCTGACCGATCCTGCTGACTACAAGAAATTAGCAGACAAATTATCAAGCCTGGAAAACGGACCGACAAATCGGCTGTATTACCTGGCCATCTCCCCTGAATTCTACACAGAGACTGTACTTAACTTGGGTAAAGCCGGACTTGCCTACCAAGAATTAGGAGATCAATCTCCCTGGCGACATGTCATCATAGAAAAACCGTATGGCAGGGATCTTGTCACAGCCCGGGAACTAAACCAACAAATCACTGAGATATTCACAGAGGATCAGATCTATCGGATAGATCATTACCTGGGCAAAGAGACAGCCCAGAATATTCTCTTCTTCCGCTTTGCTAACGCCATATTCGAACCCATCTGGAACCGCCGCTATATCGATAATATCCAGATCACCGTGGCTGAGAGTGTAGATGTTGGTCACCGTGCTGATTATTATGACAAAGCCGGAATCCTGCGGGATATGTTCCAAAATCATCTCCTTCAACTTTTATCCCTGGTTGCAATGGAAGCCCCAAATTCATTTAAAGAAGAACCGATCCGCAACGAACGGGTTAAGCTGCTTCGTTCTATCCGTCCGTTAAAAAGGGAAGACTCAATTGCAGGTCAATATATTGGATATTGCTCTGCAAAAGGAGTCAAGGATTATTCACGCACACCAACCTATGCTGCCTTAAAACTCTACATTGATAATTGGCGCTGGAAAGGTGTACCATTTTATTTGCGATCCGGAAAATCCCTGAAACGTAAGGCTACAGAGATCAATATCGAATTCCAGCGGCCACCTCATTTAATGTTCGGATTAACTGATCCGGATCAAATTACACCAAATATACTTTCGATTTGCATCCAACCGGATGAGGGCATTCATTTGAAATTCCAGGCCAAAGAACCCGATTCAGAGCAGAAGATACGTCCAGTGGATATGGAATTCCACTACGAAAAGTATTTTGGTCAAAATAAATTACCTGGCGCTTATGAACGCCTATTAAGCGAAGCCATCGATGGGGATCCCTCGCTTTTTACTCGTAGGGATGCCATTGAAACTGCCTGGTCCATTATCGATCCTTTAATCCAATCTTGGGAAAATCCTTCTACAGAAGAGTTGGCAGTCTATGATCCTGGCACCTGGGGACCAGAAGAGGCAGATCTACTGCTTGCTCGGGAGGGACATTGTTGGCGGATGAACTGTGGATTACACGAAGATTGCATTGAACCTGACCCACTTCAGAGTTAATACCTGCCGGTTTCCAAGATCTTTTTCTAATATCCTTCTATCAATCGTCCAATTTTTCCCTGTGTTATAATGACCGCACCGGGGATGAAAGGCATCGACGGAAAAGGTTGACCCCGGATCGCGAGCCGAGAGGCGCCGTTCTCGTTAAATCAGCGCAAAACCTTAAGTGCCAACCGCACTGAATATGCTGCCCTTCCCCTTGCTGCATAAGCCTGGGTAAGGCAGACGATTACCTCAAGGTAATCTCGTTCACCTCCCTCAATCTCCTGCTGGTGGAGAGTGAACGTCAGAAAGCAGGAGTGCTGTCGGGCGACGCCGCTATACCGACTCAAGAGGGGCTTTCGGGTCCCAGCGGCTAATCAGCAGACACTTTGGGCAGTTGTAGTCCTGCTGGTAAAAACAAACAATTGCCTACGCTCGTAGACGTCCGAGTGGTTGAGTTTTTCGGACGCGGGTTCGATTCCCGCCATCTCCACTAAATAAAAGGAGGCTTGCCTTATAAAACAGGCAAGCCTCTTTTGCCTTTAACAGTCACTAAATAGGAAGTTTGGGGTTAAAAAAGACGTAATATAGTTTATGTTATAATCTGACTATTATGACAGAGGTCCAGCCGTTATTGCGGGATTCAATACCCCTCGAAGAGAATGATATAGTAGAACAATCTGGTGAAGAAAAAGGGTCAGTAGGAAAGAAAATCGGCCTGATTATCGTTGCTCTGCTGGTTTTAGGCTTGGTTATTTTAGGTCTGGTTTTATTACTTCAACCCGGAACGGATACAGCCCGGGTCAGAGATATATTTATCATTTTTATGTCCCTAGAATTTCTGTTGATCGGAATTGTAATGATCGTTTTGATCGTACAATTAGCCCGGTTGACTTTGCTCCTTCAAAATGAGATTAAACCAATTCTGGATTCCACTAACGAAACGGCAAATACATTGCGGGGCACAACTGCTTTCTTAAGTGAACACCTGGTAGAACCTGTTCTGAAAATGAACCAGTATCTAGCAGGATTAAATAGAATTACAGACTTTTTCAAGTCAAATAAGAAATAATTTTTCATTTTCAATTAATCTAGGAGTGTGAACAATGTCTGATAATAATAATGAGTTTGGCGCCTTTATGTCTGGTCTATTGTTGGGTGGAATTGCTGGAGCGATCACTGCTTTGCTATTGGCACCACAATCGGGAGAAGAAACCAGGAAAGTCATTCTTGATAAAAGCATGGAACTGAAAGACAAGGCTCTTGAGACAGTCGAAGACGCCCGACAGCGGGCTGAACAAGCAGCTGACGAAGCCAGAATTGCTGCTCAGGAATATACGCAGAAACTACAAGATCAAGCCAAAGGCCTTCAAGAACAAGGCAGGGTCATCCTGGAAGAACAAAAACAAAAGATCACAAAGGCTACCAAAGGCGGAAAAAAAGCGGAAGACGAGGCAAAAAAGTAAGCACTAGCTAAAAAACAAGACCATTAACAAACCTGCCAGCACTCACGGCGGGTTTGTTTTTTTAACCGGACATTGCCTGGCCGATCGAATCAGAGATATCTCCTGCCAGAACTGATGCCGAACTGCCCTTGGTTACTTCCGCCATCTCACCTGCCCTGGCATGGATCCAGCAGCCTGCTGCTGTCGCATCAAAAGGCTCCAACCCCTGGGCGATTAATCCTGTGATCATCCCTGCCAACACATCCCCACTACCTGCTCTTGCTAGTGCAGGATTTGCTGAAATCAGGATTTTCGTTCTGCAGTCCGGAGCCGCGATCACTGAGTGAGCTCCTTTTAATAAAACGATCTGCTCCCATCGCTGAGCATATTTTTCCGCAATTTCCACTCTGTTTTCTTGGATCTTATCAACAGGCAATCCCGTTAATACTGACATCTCTCCGGGATGTGGAGTCAACACACAATCACGGGGAAGTTTATTCTGCCAATTCGAGATGCTCGAAAGGAGCCGCAACGCATCAGCGTCAATTACTAAAGGGGGAAGTCCTTCCAGCCGGAGCACCTCTTCCAGGAATTTTCCAGTTCCACTCCTGATTCCAAAACCAGGTCCAACCAGGCAGGCTGTCGGTTTTTCGATCGCACCCTTAATAAGATCTGCCGCTTCTTCCGCTATCCCCCCACTCTGCTCTGGGAGGACAAGCCAAGTGGCTTCCGGTAATGTTTTTATCAATCCCTGGTAGATCCCCTGTGGTACCGCCATTGTCACAAGACCGGATCCTATTCTATAAGCAGACCTTCCAGCCAGAACAGCCGCACCGGGAAATTCTTTAGATCCAGCGACTATCAGGCTGGTTCCAAATGTGCCTTTATGGGCGTCCAGTGGGCGTTCAGGCAGCCTGGAACGAACCCATTCTTCTTCAATTACCTCCCTGGTTATTCTGTCATATTCCAAAAGTCCAGCAGGGAGCCCAATATCCACTACTTCCAACTCTCCCAGGTACTCATATGCTGGGAATTGAAGGGTGCCTGCCTTTACAGCAGCCATAGTGACAGTCAGATCTGCTGTTAAACAAACAGGTGAAACCTGACCTGTGTCACAATCCATACCAGATGGGCAATCCACAGCGACTATGACAGGTTTGTTCTCAGCTCCTGCCAGAACTTCCTTTACTCTCCTCATTAACAGATCAAGTGGTGGGCGCAATGGAAGTTCTATGCCAGTTCCCAATATTCCATCGATCAGCAAATCCGATCCAATAATTTCAGACTTGAGATCTATCGTAGATTGGGCTGGGTCGAGAAAATCGTTAAGCGTAGCTCCGCGACCTTCTACTTTTTGAATCAAAGGATCTGATTCCGGACGCTCGCGGAGCAAGATCACTCCTGCAGACCAACCCCATGCCGATAAATAATCAATGGCAACCAGAGCATCTCCCCCATTATTCCCGGATCCTACGAGGGCTATGGCCCTCCTACCCACTTGGGATCCATATCGTTCATGGATCAACTCTGCCAAACCTTTACCGGCTGCTTCCATCATTGCTGGATAAGAATGGCCAGCCGCATCAGCTGCCTTCTCAATTCCGATCATTTCACTGACACTGACATATTTCATATTCATTCCTTAGAAACTTAAACCAGGTAAGTTAATTTAGTTTACCAGACCCCGATTGATCCGGGCAGTAATACCATTCTTGTATCTAAGTGTTCTAACATTTAATAAATCCCGTGGTCTTAAACCATAATCGGCTATACTTGGTTGGAGAGATATAGGATATTTGCATGTTTAAGAGCGATTACATAAAAGCGTTGGATGATTATAAAAAAGCCCGACGCGGAGCATCTATCCAGGAATTGCTTGCGCGCCTGGCAGGTAACCCTGAAGGCACTGAGCTCCATTCCTACGATGAAGTTCGTCAACAGCTGCAGGCTATCGAAAAAAGCGCGGAACATCTGGAAGAAATCCCCCTAGACGCTATCGTTGGTAGTGTTGGTCGCTATCATGATTTCACCCGAAAATTCCTTCCAAAAGCATCCATTAACGAGGACCGTTGGGCCAGAGTGATGGCAACCTCCCAGGGATTATCTGGATTACCACCTATTGAAGTCTACAGGATTGGCGAAGTCTATTTTGTTCGTGATGGGAATCATCGGGTCTCGGTTGCCAGGCAAATGGGCTCCACTGCCATACAGGCTTATGTGACCAATGTAGAAACAAAAGTTGACCTCACACCGGATTTCACCCCCGACGATCTAATTATTAAATCCGAACAGGTCAAATTCCTTGAAAAAACCAAGCTTGACAGAATAATACCCAGTGCTGACCTATCAACAACCAAAGCTGGTGCCTACCCTACTTTGTTAGAACACATTGAAGTTCATAGGTATTATCTCGGATTGGAAAAACGGCAAGAAATAATATACGAAGAAGCTGCCGAAAATTGGTACAAGAAAGTGTTCCTCCCAGTTGTGAATATTATCCAAAAGCGGGATCTGTTATGCGATTTTCCTGATCGAACTGCAACGGACCTGTATTTGTGGGCGGCAGACCATCGGGCAAGCCTAGAACAGCAAGTGGGTTGGGATATTGGAGCAGAAGCTGCATTAACCGACCTGTCAGAGATATATAGTCCAAAAAGGAAATCTGGTTCAAGGTTTTTATCAAAAGTGGTCAACTGGTTTGTCCCAAATGCGCTAGAGACAGGTTCACCAGTAGGTACCTGGCGTGAAAAATTGGATCAGATGACTGTACTTGAACATCTATTCAATGATTTGATTGTTGCCATAGATGATAGTTCAACGGCCTGGCAGGCTCTTGATCAAGCAATCATCCTGTCAAAATTGGAAAACAGCAGCATTCACGCCGTTCATATTCATCCTGCCATTACAGAAGTCGGCCAAGCTGAACACCACTCACTTGAGGACACATTTACATCACACTGCCAAAACGCTGGTATATCCAACTATGATTTTATTGTGTCTTCTGGTGGGATAAGCGAAGTATTATGTGACCATTCCCGATTTGCAGATATTATTTTACTGCCCCTCAATCACCCCCCGGGGGATGAACCAATCAACCGATTAAGTTCTGGAATAACCTCCTTGATCCGCAACTGTTCCGTACCAATACTTACTGTTCCAACCGCACCAACACCCTTGAACACAATCCTGCTCGCATATGATGGTAGCATCAAAGCGAAAGAAGCCCTCTTCATTGCTGCCTACTTTGGAGCTCAGCATGGATCAACCGTGAAGGTTCTGACCAGCGTGATTGGCGCAGCTTATCCAGATTCAATCCAGGAAGAAGCCAGGAATTATTTAACTCGATTCCCCCTCGATTCCCAGTATATTATCAGCCAGGTTGCGGTATCTGAACAGATCAGCATCATGAATCAAACAGAGGATATTGATCTAATATTAATTGGCGGTTATAGTGGAAGTACTCTGATTGATGTAATGCTGGGAAGTTCTGTAGATAAGGTACTGCGCGAGATCCAACTGCCGATTCTGATCTGCCGTTAGACACAAGCCAATTGATATTATTCTAGATCCGTTTGGATCTCTGTTACCCTGGACTGAAAAGTGTTGATCACTAGAGTTTTTCCTATTCGGGTTTCTTTCACTGTATCCGGGCGATAGACATGAATATGTCCATGAAAATGATTGGTCGGCTGAAAGGTATCGATCAACCAGCGAAACGCCTTGATCCCTTGATGAGTCCAATCTTCTCCTTCGTGGGTCCCCCATGGTGAAGCGTGAGTCACGAAAATGTCCAAAAATCGGCCGTACATCAATCTGTTAAATAATAGACCTGGAACAAGTCGGAGGACATGGAACCACATTTCTCCCTGAGTATATTGATACTTGGTTTTTCGATTGTATTTGATACTACCTTCAACTCCTGCCAGCAACAACCCATGTTTCCGATAGATCTTCCTATGCAGATTATCCGCCCCTAAAGGATAGGACGGCGTGTCATCCTGCTTTATTTTTTTATATAGATCATGATTTCCATGAACAAAATATAACGGCTTATTGAGTCCACAGATTATGTATTCCAAGTACTCATAAGGGAGATCGCCGCAGGAAAGCACAAAAGCTACCTCGCTGTACCTCTCTGCAAGAGAGTCGCTGTAGATCTTCGGATCTACTTCATCACTGACTGATAATATTTTCATGTAGGGATTAATCCTGTGTGGGTTCATTTTACTATACGACGGACGACAAATAATATTGATAATCCAGGTGTTAAAGGTTGATTTATATTAACCTGCAATTTGACAACTCAACCGCAAGAATATAAACTAAGTATTGACTTTCATTTAAGAAGCATTTACCTGATTTACATACCAGATACCCTAATAATAAATTACAGCTGATATTTATTCCTCGACATCTATGCAAAAGTTATTAGAAAACAAAATCCTGCTCCTTGGAGAGGCCGTTCTTGATCTAATAAGCATAGACGTAGTAGATACTTTGGACGATGCAGAAAGCTTTATCATGTTCTCCGGTGGTGAGGTTTCCAACCTCGCTACAAATCTGGTACGGGTTGGTTTTAGTTCCTCCTTGGCATCTTGTCTTGGAAAGGATAATATCGGAAATTTAATAAAGAATGAACTGATGTCGGCTGGTGTTAATCTAAGCTTAATGCAAACCTCACTCGAATACCCCACGACATTAGTTACAGTTACTCGTAGTATAGGAACTCCGGATTTCTGTGTTTACCGGGGAGCTGACCAAGAGTTAATATTAAACGACGATCTGTTCAAGGCTGCTAAAGAGTCAAAGGCCATTCACACCTCAGCATTTGCTCTATCAAGAGACCCCAGCAGAAGCACAATTTTATCCATACTCCGTGCAAATCAATCTTCTGGTAAGCTGTTATCCTTCAATCCTAATTATCATCCAAATATCTGGCCTGATAATCTTAACTACCTATCCATCCTTAAGGATTTCTTCCCTCTATTCATCATTACTAAACCATCCTTAGACGATGCTTTCCGAATTTTTGGTCCTGGCCTAGAACCGGCCACTTATCTAAATATGTTTCTAGACCTAGGATCAAAACATGTAATCTTGACTATGGGCCAAAATGGTTCGATATTGGGAACTGATTCTGGAGATCGATATCATATACACCCTGAAGAAATCCCTGTTGTAGATGTCACTGGTGCCGGAGATGCATTCTGGACAGGAGTATACGCTGGATTTCTTAATGACTTTTCTGCTCTGGAATCTGCGAAGTTAGGTCAGACAATCGCTGAATATAAAATTGGCATATTAGGTCCAATTAAGGATCACCTTCCACTGGAAAATTACATCGCTCAGGCACAGAAAAGAGATTTTTCAATAATTTAGTGTTACCAATCAGGTCCTTGAGAAAACACTTCAAAGATGATATAAAATTACTGTCTAGGTCTTGATAAAGGATTAATGGATACAAGTTCCAAAAAGGCTCTTCAAAACTCTCCTGCTGGAATTGATTCTTTATATCAAGTAAGATGATTATGGTATATTTATAATTACTCTAAACGAATTATAATTAGGAGGTGTTACTCACAAAATACATCCAATCCCCATCCCTACCAAATTCTGAAATTAGCTATAAGGAGAAAGAAAAATGAAAACAAAACGATTCTTTTGGGTGCTTCTAGCCCTTTTGATTACCAGTTCTCTGGTCCTCAGTGCCTGTGGCGGCCAGACAGAAGAAACACCAGAAGTTGTAGTTGTTGTACCAGCCCATGATGGCGTTGCCGATCTCGAAGGTAGGGAAGTAACCATAGCCGTCGAGAACGCTTACCTGCCTTTCAACTATATTGATCCTGATACCGGAGAACCTGCCGGATGGGATTATGATGTCTGGGATGCAATCTGCGAAGAGATCAACTGTGTACCAGTTTATGTTGAAACTTCCTGGGAAACTATGATCCAGGCTGTTGCCGATGGGCAGTTTGATGCTGCTGCTGACGGCATTACTATCACTGAAGAACGTGCCGAAAAAGTGGCCTTTTCAGCTGGTTATGTTGCCATTGAACAGCGCCTCCTCGTGCGGGCCGATGAAGATCGAATCGAATCGATTGAGGATATCGTGGCAGATGAATCTCTGAAACTTGGAACACAGACAGGAACCACAAACTACATAACTGCCACAACCTATCTACCAGAAGATCGCATCACAGCCTTCGAACAATTCCCATTTGCTGTTGGGGCAGTACTTTCCGGTGATATCGATGCAGTGATCATCGACGAGGTTGCTGGTCAGGGTTATTTGGGCGAAAGTGCTGGTGAACTGAAACTGGTTGGTCCCTCCATGTCCAGTGATTTTCTTGGTTTCATTTACCCCTTAGACAGCGAGATTATTGCAGAAGTCGACCTGGCAATCGCTGAACTGGCCCAGAATGGTTTTCTGGATGAGGTTAATGCCCAGTACTTTGGTCCTGATTTCTCCGTTACCTATGATGACCTCTTCCCACCAGAAGCTGGCGCTGACATGCCCAAGCTTTGCTTTATTACGGATCTGGCAGGTGTTGATGACCGAAGCTTCAATGCTCTCGGCTGGAAAGGTGTCAACGACGCAGTCGAAGCAGGTTATGCCCAAGCTGATCCGATTCTCTTAGAGTCAGATGCGGTAGAAGATTACCAACCGAACATTGATGGCTGCTTAACTCAAGGCGCCACCCACATCGTGACAAGTGGGTTTGCAATATTTGAAGCAGTAGCTATCGCCGCGGCTGATAATCCAGATGTCAAATGGACATTCATCGATGGTGGCGGCTTCGGCTTGGACAACGTCCGAGAACTGGTTTACCAGACCGATGAGGCAGCCTTTGCGGTTGGATATCTGGCCGCTGGAGTGACTGAATCCGGCATCATTGGGACCTACGGTGGTGCAAACTATCCAACGGTGAGCATCTTCATGGATGGCATGACACGTGGTGTTGCCTACTACAACGAATTGAAGGGGACCGACGTACAGGTAATTGGTTGGGACGTGGAAGCAGCGGACGGCCAGTTCACAGGAAGCTTCTCTGATATGGGCCTAGCCCGAATTACTTGTGAAGGAATCCTCGATGAGGGCGCAGACATCATGCTGCCGGTTGGTGGAGCCATCAACCTGCCGTGTGGTGATGCCATTATCGCCCGTGGTATCGATGCATCGCTCATCGGCGTAGACGCTGATGCGGCCCTTGCCATGCCAGAAGCCTACAAAGATCTATGGTTGATCACGATCGAGAAGGGCATCGATATTCAGGTAACACGTTCCATTCAGGCGGATGCCGAAGGAACCTGGACACCCGGGGGTGAAGTTGGAAACGCTGCCAACGGCGCTGTGGGATTATCTCCTCTGAACAGCTGGGAAGACAAAGTTGATGCCGATCTTTGGGCAGAAACTCAAGCACTCTTCCAGGCCATCGTTGATGGAGAAGTAGAAGCCGCTTTCACACTAGTGCAGTAACATAACAAGTAACTAATATATACAGTTGCAGCCCCCGCGCAAGCCGTGGGGGCTCACTGTATATCCTGATCTTCGATAACAGGAATCTAGGAGGAGGTGTTGCCTTGGTATTGGAATTGCGAGGAATAACGAAAAGTTTTCCTGGTGTTCTCGCCAATGATGACGTGAGCCTCTCTGTTGAACTCGGTGAAATACTCGCCTTACTGGGTGAAAACGGGGCAGGCAAGACGACTCTGATGAATATTCTCTATGGCCTGTACACACCAGATGCAGGAGAGGTTCTCGTTGACGGTCAACAATTACAATTATCCTCCCCATCCGACTCCATTAATGCCGGGATAGGGATGGTCCACCAGCACTTCATGCTGGTTCCGGTATTCACCGTCACAGAGAACGTTATACTCGGCATAGAACCAACAAAGATCGGTGGTTTTCTGGACATGAAGGCCGGGGAGAAAATAGTTAAAGATATCTCTGGCCGCTACAACCTGGAAATCGATCCCAGCGCGTTGATTGAAAATCTTCCTGTTGGTATTCAACAGCGGGTTGAGATCATCAAAGTGCTCAGTCGCGAGGCTCGTTATCTTGTATTCGATGAGCCTACCGCAGTGTTGACCCCTCAGGAGGTGGAAGAGTTCTTCCAGATCATCAGTGGTTTACGAGAGACAGGAAAAGGTATTATTTTTATCAGTCACAAGCTGAAAGAAGCAATCGAAATCGCCGATCGCATCGTTGTTATGCGGGACGGCAAATCAGTTGCAGATGTGGACCCGGAAAAAGTCACTGAGGAAGAGATCGCTGAGTTGATGGTGGGCAGGCCAGTTGAGCTTGTAGTAAGTAAAAAACAAGCGGAAGCCGGCGAGCCAGTTCTCGTCGTAAATGATCTCTTTGCTCTCGACGACCGCGATCACACAGCAGTTAACGGAGTCTCAATTGAAGTGCGTTCTGGGGAGATAGTTGGTATCGCGGGTGTCCAGGGAAACGGACAAACCGAATTGATCGAGGCAATCACTGGGATACGCACCTCCCTGTCCGGGACAGTGTCGATTCATGGACAGGATGTCACCAGTGCTTTACCACGTGATATCCATCGGATGAACGTTGCCCATGTCCCGGAGGACCGCCAAGAGAGCGGGCTGATCATCAATTTCACAGTTGCCGAAAACATGATTCTCGATAGCTATTACACCCAACCCTACTCAAAAGGTATGCAAATGGATTGGGATATTGCACATAAGGCAGCAGAACGCTTGGTGAAAGAATATGACGTCCGAACACCAAGTGTTGATACCCAGGTATCTTCCTTATCTGGTGGCAACCAGCAAAAGGTGATCGTGGCAAGGGAATTTGACCGTGACGTTGGGTTGGTCATCGCTTCTCAACCCACGAGGGGGATCGATGTGGGATCGATCGAATATATTCATACTCGCATCGTTGAAGAGAGGGATAATGGAGCAGCTGTATTGATCGTCTCATCAGAACTCGATGAGGTCATGGCTCTCTCCGATCGAATTCTTGTCATGTATGGGGGTAAGATCGTTGGTGAATTCGATCCTAAAAAGGATTCTACAACCGAGATAGGGCTTGCCATGCTTGGAGGGACAAAATGACTGAATCCAATGATACTAACCATCCAAATCCCGAGGAATCACCAACTAAAAGACAACTACCGAATTTCCTTGCTCGGGTTACCGGAGGCAACACTGGCTGGTTGAGGTCCTTACTGATACCTACACTTGCCGTGCTGGCAGCCTTGATATTTGGAGCTCTATTCATCGCCCTGACGGACCTGGAAGCCCTAGCACTGCTCAAGGAGGATTTTCGCGGAGGACTCAGTCTTATGACTGATGGTGTCAGTGTGGCTTACAAAGCATTGTTCACCGGTGCATTTGGCTCGATCTATGGACTTTCTGAAACGCTTTTCGCTGCCACTCCCCTGATCCTCGCCGGGCTCTCCGTAGCACTTGGTTTCAGAGCGGGGCTATTCAATATCGGAGTAAATGGTCAGATGCTGATTGGTGGTATGGCAGCTGTTTGGGTTGGACTTAATATTACCCTCCCAGGATACCTACACATTCCGCTTGCTCTTGTGGCGGCAGTACTTGGAGGAGCTTTGTGGGCTGGGATTGCCGGGCTACTGAAAGCGAAAACCGGAGCTCATGAGGTTATCACAACGATCATGCTCAATTTTATTGCCTTTTTCCTGATCGAGTACCTTCTCACGACTCCCGCATTTCAGGACCCCGGGAGGAACAATCCCATCTCTGAACAACTTCCCTTATCAGCCCGGTTACCGGATATCTTCGGAGGTGATTACAGGGTTTCACTCGGCCTCATCATAGCTGTAGCAGCTGTATTTTTTGTCCTCTGGCTCTTATATAAATCTTCACCAGGTTTCGAGTTTCGAGCTGTTGGCTTCAACCCAAAAGCAAGTCGATATGCGGGGATGAACGTGGAGAAACTTCTTATCCTCGTGATGGGGGTCTCTGGTGGCCTCGCAGGAATCGCTGGAGCCAACCAAGCTTTGGGGCTCTCCCCGTACATGGTGACTTCTGGGTTTGCCGGGACCATCGGTTTCGACTCAATAGCCCTGGCCCTCTTAGGTGGATCGCATCCTCTCGGCGTACTTTGGGCTTCTATACTCTTCGGGGCCATGAAGGCAGGAGGACGGTCCATGCAGGCTGCAGCTCAAATCCCACTCGAGCTGGTAACTGTGATACAGGCGCTAGTAATTGTATTTATTGCTGCTCCTGAATTGGTTAGGGCCATCTTTAGAGTAAAACCTCCTGAGAAGGAAAAGACTCAACTCACTAAAGGGTGGGGAGGATAATAATGACGGATACTTCAACTACCCCTGTCAAGATACGAGCGACACCCGAGGTTCGTCGTGCCAGGATCGTCGGGGGGATTCTCTTAGTGCTGGCAGCCTTTGTCTTCTGGTTCTTCGGTCTGAACGTGATGGGGAATCTGGACGCTACCTTCAAGATTACTCTACCAACCGATAAGATCAAAGACGTCAAAATGATATTAAACACCAGGACACTAGCGTTCGTTGTGGCTGGCGTACTGGCATTCCTCAGCGGAATACAGCTTCGGCGTTCAACCGAGAAGCGAACGAATATGGCGCTGGCAATTGGTCTTTTCTTCTTTATCTTTGCATTTCTTGCCTGGGCAGCCGCTGGGAAGTCTTTTAGTCTTGTGGGTATGTTACGGTCGACAGTGATCCTTTCGGTTCCGATAACCCTAGGTGCTTTATCCGGAATTATGTGCGAACGGGTAGCGATCGTCAACATTGGGATCGAAGGGCAACTTTTGGCTTCAGCCTTCGCGGCTACTATTCTTGGCAGCGCCTTCGGTCTTTGGGCAGGTGTTGTTGGTGCGCTTGTTGTAGGTGCCCTTCTGGGTGCATTTCTGGCCTGGCTAGCTATAAGATTCCAGGTTGATCAGATCATTGCCGGTGTAGTCATCAATATCTTCGCCTTGGGTATGACATCTTTCTTAGCAACACGCGTTTTATCCAAAGCCCAGGATCTCAATTCTGCACCACAATTCAAAGCAATTAAAATCCCATTTCTATCGGATATTCCGTTGTTGGGATCTATGTTCTTCAACCACAATTTCTTTATCTACCTTATGTTTCTTCTCGTTATAATTCTACACATTGGATTGTTCTACACACGTTGGGGGCTAAGGTCTCGATCGGTGGGTGAGCATCCTCGAGCAGCTGACACGGTTGGAATCAATGTTTTTACAACACGATACAGAAATGTGATTTTAGGCGGTCTGATTGCAGGTTTAGGTGGAGCATTCCTCTCCTTAACCCAGATCTCCAGGTTCGAAGAGAACATGACTGCAGGCATCGGGTTCATCGCATTGGCGGCTATGATTTTTGGTCGCTGGAAGCCTTTCGGAGCCCTGGCTGCTGGTCTGGTATTCGGATTCGCACGGGCGCTCCAGCAAAAGCTGGGTATCCTTGCTACACCCATTCCCTCCGAGTTTCTACTCATGACTCCTTACTTGGTAACCATCATCGTGGTGGCGGGAGTTGTGGGCAGGGCACGGGCGCCGGCTGCTGACGGAGAACCGTATGTAAAAGAATAGAAGATAATTTCTTTACACTTAAAGGACACGATTTCCTTCCAGGAAACCGTGTCCTTTTGTATTAAGACTGTGGATTAATGAGTCAGTGTGTATTTACCAAATTCTACAACACTGCCAACCATCACCAGGATATTCTCGGGTGGCACACAATTCATGAATGTATGAATCGAAGCGACTTGTTCCCTGGTTGTCATTGACATAATCGATCTCAAAAATGTTATTGGCTAATCCTTACTTTATTTTCTATATCTAATTCCCAGGATTTGACAAATTAATTGTGGGTAACCAACACAAATTGCCACCCATAAAATTGGCGAAGGGGAAAGATTTAGTATGTAATAATTTGAAAATATCTAGATTCATCCCTTTCTTGAGCTTGCCAACCTGCATAAGGAGTATCCTATTGTTGAAGCTACCCAATTTAAATCCTCTATCAAGTCCGTTATAGAATGGTTTGGGACAACTCTGAGCCAGATCGTTGTGGCCATTGTCGTCCCAGTCATCACCGGATTTGTCATGGTCAAGGACTTCATCTTCCTGAGGGATGGTGATGCACCAAAATACGTGATTGCCCTGGTAGCAATCATCTGGGGAGTTTGCGATGTAGCCCTGATCTATTACATCACCAACTGGCTGATTGAAAACTTCCCCCTAAATGGATGGCACTTCAACAATGCTAGGTGATATTGCATAAGATCACAAAAAAGCAGCTAGTGGGATAATAAACTACCTGGATAAAATTGAGGGGGAGAAAATCATTCTGGCTGTCGGGGGAGAATCGGGATCCGGAAAAACCGAAATCGCGCATGAGATCGCCAGGGTCCTAAAAAGCCGGGCCACTCCTGCTAAAGTCATGCATATTGATAATTATTACCTTACATCCCCTACTGAACGTACGCCCTAGCGCCAGGAACACGGAATAGAGAGTATTGGTGTTAGTGTAAACTTCTTTCTGTAAAATTGATAAATAAAAAATGGTAGGTCAGGTGTATCCTTATTGTTACTAGACAAAAAAGGAGAACGCCATGACCTACCAAGACCATTTTACCTTACCATCAGAATTACTTGAACAGGTAGCAGAGCAAGGCCTTGATTTTCTGCCTGAGTTGATCCGCATTGTGGTCAATAATGCGATGCAAGCCGAACGAGAAGAACACCTTGGTGTGGGGCCATATGAACGGTCAATAAAGCGCCGAGGTCACTCTAACGGCTTCAAGCCCAAGACGGTCACAACCCGGATCGCACCAATCACTTTCGATGTGCCCCAGGTGCGGGAAGGTGGCTTTTACCCACGGGCACTGGAGAAAGGCTTGCGCAGTGAACGAGCTCTGATGCTGGCCCTGGCTGAGATGTATGTTCAGGGAGTATCAACCCGCAAGGTCGCAGCTATCACAGAGCGTTTGTGCGGGAAAGCAATATCAGCCACACAAGTCAGCCGCGCAGCCACTTTGCTGGATGAAGTCTTGGAATCGTGGCGTAATCGTCCATTGGGTCCAATCGTCTACTTGTACCTTGATGCTCGTTATGAAAAGGTGCGAATGGACGGCCAGATCCGGGATGCGGCTGTTTTGATAGCCAGCGGAGTGAATCCTGAGGGAAAACGCTTGATTCTGGGCGTTTCCGTCTCACTCGGAGAACAGGAGATCCACTGGCGAGAGTTCCTGCAGAGCCTGGTGGAACGGGGATTGACGGATGTGAAGCTGATCATCAGTGACGCCCACACGGGATTGCAGGCTGCCCGCAAAGCGGTCTTCAGCGGCATTCCCTGGCAGCGCTGCCAGTTTCATTTGCAGCAGAATGCCAGCCAGTATGTACCGCGCCAGAGCA
>Ga0208279_1000828_pt1 | contig 20780 bp, 18 predicted proteins | sample AntAceMetag02UKM_FD_184766 | JGI IMG/M metagenome (GOLD analysis project Ga0208279, IMG submission 184766) | Saline lake microbial communities from Ace Lake, Antarctica - Antarctic Ace Lake Metagenome 02UKM (SPAdes) (version 2) | ecosystem: Environmental > Aquatic > Non-marine Saline and... | reverse complement strand
GTTGCTCGTGTCGTAGTCGGTATTATTCAGATCGAGTTCAAAGGCCTTCGCCACCCCTTTCATCCGTTCCAAGAGGATCGGATAGTTCGTGGACATGTACGCGATCCGCGCCTTGGCGTAGATCGGTGAGGCATATTTTATCAATTGCGCCTTGTAGTTCTGGCGCGCTATTTCACCAAGGGTCCTGCCGATCTCCTCGTTGGACCCTTTAAGGACTATGTGGCGAACCTGCATATACTTGCCTTTTTCCTGGTGGAGAATTATTTCGTTTTTTACGATCGCGGTGCTGGGCTCCGTCCGTATGGCCTTAAAACCCATGACAACGACCGAGGCGATAACAGCTCCAACCAGAATGATAATATTTTTTTTCATTTTGGTCCTCTCTTTATATGCCCAATTTATCCCGGATGAATTGGGCGGCTTTCCTGTTGGCTGTTTCCGATTCGGGCATCGGATATAGCTGAAAGACATGCCACATGCCTTCGTAGATGTCCAATTTCACCTCACGTCCTGCCGCCTCCAGTGCCTGATACAGCCGGACGCTCGTGCTCAGAAAAATACACTTCGTCCCATCGGTAATAAGACACGGCGGAAAACCCTCACTGAAATCCGCGTACAGTGGCGAGACACGCGGGTTGGAGAGATCAAGACCGTCGGCATAAGCCAACGCGCTGTTCTTGAGAGAAGGCTCGTAGATGAGTATGGGATCGGCGGCCTTCAACGTGTGGGCGGTATCGCCGATGTCATTGAGGTCGGCCCAAGGCGATAGGAGTACCACGGCCGATGGCATATCCATGCCGCGGTCCCGCATCTGGAGCACGGCCGAGACCGCAAGTCCACCCCCTGCGGAGTCCCCGTAGATGGCAATATCCTTCATGGCGTAGCCTTTAGCCCGAAGCGCTTTAAAGACCTTTATCACCTGTTCCTGGATCTCCTTCCAGTTAGCAAACGGGGCCGTTGTATAATCCACCGAGATAAGTCTTAAGCCGGTAGCCCGGCTCATAGGGACAGAACTATCCAGGGAGCTGTGGACGCTGAACATCGTGAAGGCTCCGCCGTGAGTGTAGACCAATACCTTGCCGTTGTCTTTCCAGTCCCTGGGGCGGATATCCAGGACAGGCACACCGCCAAGGGCGGTTTCAGTGACGGTGACGCCGCTCCTTTTGACCGCTTCCTCGTCCTCTTTGTCGGACGATTCCCCTTTAGCATGGACCTTGCGCCATCCTTCCAGATCATCGGGCGCGGGAAGTTCACCTTCGTAGATCTTTTCTTTACTGAGATTTTTCAGGATCTGTTGAGCTTCCGGGGAGATGGTAGCGGGGATATAGATATTCCTTTTCTCCGTCCCCTCATCCTTGGCCCGGGCGGCCAATACGAAAAGAGCCGCCATGCAGGTGAGAGCCGCCAGGACAACCGCTGCCTTCCGTCCGGTGTCCGATCTTCTTAAATGATCAAGTGATGGCATTATTTTACTCTTTAGATGAAGGGTGGTATTGTCCCGAGACGGTTCTCTTTCTTCAATTCCCTCCTGTTGGGAAAATACAGGGTCACACCCCAATTAATAAGTTTAGAGACGGGCAATAATTTTTTTAACCCTTCGGGCTAACTTCTTATCTCTATGTATTCTCTCCTGAATTACCTTGTGAACCTGACTGACCCGTTCTCCGCTGATTCCACCTAATTCATCCCCCATTTCTTTCATACTCATCTTTCTTAAATTAAGTCGATGACTTATCTCTAACAATACCTGGCGCGCCTCACGATATCTTGAGTGTCTTTTTATTATCTCCTCTTCCTCAATCCCATATTCTTTTGCTACTACATTGGCAATTTCCCCTATTGAAACCGGATTTCTGATCGCTTTTAAATGAGAATAGGCCTTGGTGGAAAAATCATCTTTATTCAGAAAATTCTCCTTCACCCAGACAACAAAACTATCCGATCCCAGTATCGTGCTCGCTTTCGCTGCTTCTTGCGGATTCTCAATTTTATATCTTAATCCACGTAACACAAATTCTTGGTATCTACGCCTTCCATCCTTGTTGTCTCCTCCCGTATATCCCAACACCATATTATAATGCAAAAAATCAGCCCGAACTTTAATCCGGGTATATCCGGGCAAACTGCTCCAGTGGTAATCCTTCAGAAGCTTACTTTTTTCCCCAAGAGGAAGTTCTCGATACTTCTTTAGCCGGACTGGATTAAGATGAATATACCGACTTAACTCCTGTAAATATTCATCTGCCTCCACCAGGAGCCCTTTGAAACGTCCCTGATAAAGATGCCCGACCCGGTGGTGCCTGAGATTAAAATAGGTGCTGTACGCCGTGTTGAACCGCTGCATGAAACGGCTGAGATTCGCGTCCGGCGTTTTTAATAAAAAATGAAAGTGATTGCTCATTAAAACATAGCAATGTATTTCCACATTAAAGGCTTCCACGCTCTCTCTCAGCGTCTTAAGAAACCGTAATCTATCCTTATCATCCCGGAAGATGTTGGATCTCTCCACCCCTCTACCAGTTATGTGATACCATGCGTTTGGATATTCTATTCTTAGCGGTCTTACCATTCTCCCACTATAAGTGTAGTTTCTATATTAGTCAAACTTATTAATTGGGGTGTGACCCTGATTTTTTTATCACACGGTGAAAAACGTATCTCCTTGAAACCCAGAGATATACCATCGATGTCCTACATCAATCCTATCTATATTGCCCTTGATTATAAAGAATCCCTTAAGGCCCAAAAAGTCCAAAATCAAGCCGAACTGGCTAAATCTCTCAATGTCACACGTTCCCGGGTTAACCAGTATCTTCGCCTTCTGAAACTCCCGGAAACACTTCAGGAAGATGTCCGGAGTGGTAGAGTTAAAGCCACTGAACGGAGTTTAAGAAATATAATGGCAATAAGTTAACTCTATCTCTGTACTGGAATAAAGACACTAATAAATTGGCGGCTATCAGTACTACTTTTACCGACAATGTCTCCAATATTATTGTTTACTCAGGCTTTATTATGGACAGGAGTCCGCCTAAGAGGATCCGGAGTTATCTCCGAAGGTGGCAGGGAGCATTCTCCACGGCCAATTACCGGAACCTTTGCTATAAATCCGCCTCGCCCTGATTAATCAGGGCGAGACTGTCAAATTGTCAAATCGACGGTTACTCGCCGCCGCGCACCGCCCGAACATAGTTGTCATTGGTCTTATTGCCGTAGGACACGTAGCCATCGTTGAAATTGAGGTTCCACGCGTAATTTGTACGCTCCGCGTAGAAAGTGGAATACCAGTAGTTGTCTGAGATCGTGTTGGAGAAATGATTACTGTCAACAGCCGGATTAATCCGAAAGAAGACTCAGGAGGATGCTCGCGGAACGGCAACTACCTCGTCACCGGTATGTCTCCCGTTGTTCCAAAATACAATCTTGAGATTCCCTGTAATGCCCACAGGCTTGAGGAACCCCTGAATATCCCTATATCGTCCCTGGAGGCGCCGTCATAGTCGGCCGGGACAGGCTGATCCATGGAACCTCCGAAGTATCGCTGTGTTACACCCCGGATAGCCCAGAGACCGCTGGACGGTCTGAATATCCCTGCTTCCCAGGTCCCGGTTCCGTCATAGTCACCGGGAACAGCAACGTCTCTCGAACGCCCGAAATATAAACGGGTGATATCCCTCACCGTCCATAGTCCGGAACTTTCCCTGAAAACTCCTATGGTATCTGTGCTATTACCTTCATAATCACCCGGAACCGGTGCATCGCTTGAAGCCCCGAAGTAAACTCGGGTAACATCTCTTACCGCCCAGAGACCGATTCCTTCTCTAAACACCCCCGTGTCACAGTGTCCATCGCCGTTATAATCAGCGGGAACCGGCTTATCCCGGCTGGAGCCAAAGTATAATCTGGTCACGCCCTTTATTGCCCACAGCCCCGAACTCCAGCGAAAAAGCCCGGGTTCCGCGGTTCCGTTCCCGTCGTAATCTCCGCTCACAGGGATATCGCCCGACCGCCCGAAATTCACTCCGGTAATCCCCCGTATCATCCAGTCGCCGGAACTCTCTCTGAAGACAGCGATATCGGAGGTTCCATCCCCGTTATAATCCCCCGAATTCAGCATCAATGAAGGGGGAAATCTGGCCTCAAAAACGCTGTTGCCTTTCGTCCCGGCGTAGACTCTCCCCGACTCACCGGAGAGCAGACAATATACAGTGGTCACAAAAGGGAATCCTTCAGTGACCGCCTGCCAGCTTGACCCCCCATCGGTACTATAGGAAACGCCGGCCCCGTCGGTTCCGGCATATATAGCGCCCCATAAGAATCTATTGCCAGGGACCAGATATTCAAGCTGGACATGCCTTCGGTGCTTCCTGTCCAGTTCGCACCTGCGTCTCCGGAACCGAAAACGCCACCGCCGGCGGTCCCGGCGTAGATTGTCCCCGATTCATCCATGGCCAGAGCCCCGACGTTCAGGTTGGTCAGGCCGTTATTTACCGCCGTCCAGTCCTCGCCGCCATTGGTGGACTTGAATATGCCGCCCCCGTTGGTCGCTGCGTAAATTGTTCCTGAATTATCCACTGCCAAATCGTAAACGAAGAGGTTATCAAGATTCCCCAGCTTACCGGCCAGCAGCCTGGTTATCCCCCGGCTTTTCGACGACCAGCTGCTCCCTCCGTTGATGGATTTGAATACTCCCCCCCCGTTGGTTCCGGCATAGACAATCCCTACCGGCCCCGCACCGGAAACATCCACTGCCAGAGAGTAAACGTAGAGATCGGTCAAACCGTTAGTCATGGTGGTCCAATTGCCGCCACTGTCGGTGCTTTTAAAGACCCCAGTTCCGAGGGTTCCCGAGTAGACCAACCCGGACTTTTCATCTACCGCCAGAGAGCGGACATTGAATTCGTACACGTCAATAAATCCGGTATTGATCGCCTCCCAGGTTGCGCCATTATCGACGGATCTGAACACTCCCGCCTTGTCGGCTGCTGTGTATAGGCACCCGTTTTGAGCGTCCCGGGCCAGAGAACGGGCGGTAATATTGCTCAGACCATGATTAGACTCCTCCCAATTGTCACCGCCGTCGGTGCTTTTAAAGATACCGGTACCATCTGTTCCCACGTAAACCATTCCTTCCGCCACATCCACCGCCACTGACTTAATGAAGAGATTGGAGGACAGGTTCTCCAGCCCATTGTTTACCATTGTCCAGTTATCCCCCCCGTCGATGGTCTTAAAGGCTCCGGTCCCGAATATGCCGAGATATGCCGTCCCGGGATTGGCAGAATCGAGATCGAAGTCCCAGAGCGCGCGATTGGTATTCATCAAACCCCTATTCTTCGCGGCCCAGTTAACGGCGTAGTCTTCAGTCTTAAAAATCCCGCTCTCGTTGATCCCGGCGTAAGTCGTTCCGGGATTATTTGGGTCTGTTCGCAGAGCCCGGATGTGCAACTCGCCGTCGATTCCATCGTTCGCTGGTGACCAGAAATCACCGCCGTTCGTCGATTTGAAGATGCCGGCAGTGTTTGTCCCGGCAAAGACTGTTCCCGAACCATCGTCAATCGCCATACACCAGACTTTCAACTTGGTCAAGTTTTCCGGGCCTGCTGTTTTTGCTTCCCAGGAGGCCCCGCTATCGGTGCTTTTGTATATCCCGTGGCTGGTGGAACCAATATAGACCGTATCATCCCCAGGACCAGTCCCTGCTATTACCTCTACCGCCCGTACGCAACTGGTGACTTCTTCGGCAGGTGACACATCCACCCAGCTTACCCCATCCGTCGATTTGAAGACGCCACCGCCGGAGGATCCGGCATAGGCCTGGTTTGTTCCGGGGACCGGAGCGATATCCCATATATTGTTCTTATTGCCCAACCCGCTGTTCACCGCTATCCAGGTATTCCCGTTATCGGTGGTCTTGAAGATCCCGCCTCCATCCGTACCGGCATAAAGGGTGCCGGCACTTTGAACATCAAGTGTTTTGACTACCCCCCCGTACGGACCGTTGGTGGCCCAGCGCTTATAATCGGCATTCGATAGCGTCGGGGAACTCCCAGCCGCACTTATGGTCACAACCATTATCAAAGAAATTTTTCTCAAGCTACACAGCCAGCTCTTCATCTTTCGCCTCTTATTCTCTATTCCGTTCAATAGCACGCTGGAAGTTAGACGCACTCTGTAACGATGGTCTGAAAAAATTTACATGGTTATCCTTTTTTAGAGCATTTCGAATAACATAACGTATTTGTTTCGCTTGGCCCTATTATGCAAGAACAACTTTAGGGATTAAATATATTACTTCCTTAAGTTAAAGACAAGCCTATTCTAAAAACAACCCGCACGAAACTGGTTGTGGGAGGAACAAAGGAATTTAATTATTCTACTGGTGAAAGAAGTAGTATATACTCCAAAGAGTATCCAGATTAAATTCTGGGGTGATTTGAAGAATATCAATATCAAGAAAGATATAAAAAAAACTCCCACTCAATTCCACAGGTGTAACCGGTGGTCGGGTGGGAGTGTCAATTGACTCCCCGAGAGGGACCCGAACCTGCAGCTTTACGGTTACAGTTCTCTTGAATCAGGATGGGATTTATTTCAACTGAGCTACTGACTCGAACTTAATTGCAGGTGTACCGCGTCCATGACATACAGATGATTACGGAGGTCAGGCGTATCCAGCCGCCACCATATTGTTTCCTTTCTAACGATCAGAATCACCTGCAAAATATCGCGCAGTTATTTTTAGTCAGGTGCATTCTTTTGTTAGCCAATTAAATATTTGTACCAAACATTCATACTCTCAATTCTTCCAGAGATATTTGTGTTATTCTTTAACCTCCCGCCAAATTTGTACCCTGCTTTACTAAATGCAATATTCATTCCTGCCGACATAGCCCGAGCGATAGTGTATGCAGTTTTAATACCTTTTTTCTTCATCTCATTTTCCATTCCCGAAAGAAGAATTTGAGCGAATCCATTCCCTCTCCATTGTGGGAATGTCGCAAAATCTGTCATTTCAACATTCGACTCTTGTTTGTCCATTTCCGCTGATGAAACAGCAACAAGCCGACCACTTGCTTCTATTCCAAAGTAATCAACATGGCTCTTCATTGTTTCCAAAATATATTTTGGGTCATATATCGGAAAAGGATAGGATTGGAATACCGTCTGATAAATGTTTGCCAGCATGGCTACGTCTGTTTCGTTACAAACTCGTAAAACAAACCCATTCTTCAGGTCGCATGTAGACGGATCTGCTTTTTTTCCAAGAGCGATATTAAGAATATCTTCAATTCTTTCCAGGTTGGATTCTTTGCTGCGTTCATCATTCAGGAAGAATCCCATGAACATTGAAGCCTCTTTGCCCGAATAGAAAGCTGGGATATGAGCTTCTTCCTGAAAGCCTGCATCTAAAAATATATTCGAATGACATTCCGGTATTTTTGCAAAAATTTTTGAGTAGTTATTCTTCTTTGCTAAATCAATAAGATCAGATGGATATGTGTGAGACAATTCCGATTCTACTTTGATTAAATATATACGGTCATTGTAACGACCATGTTGAATAATACTCCCTTTGTACCTTTCGATTGTATCTTGAGGTCTCATTAATCCCGCCTTTCGATTCGTTCGTTTTCGTTTGGAACAAGCGCAATTGTTTTGTCATTGTCTGACAAAAGTTTTTCGATTCCGACGGATCACCATGGATAGAGGCGGTAAAGACTGACTTTATTTCGGCAAAGAATTCCTGGGTTCCGTTTCCATGATGGTAATCAATATCCACGATAGCGACCTTGCCGGAAGGCAATAAATATTCCGCCGCGCCCCCTTTATCAAGCGCCCGACAGCTTTCAAACGTGATGTCGGCCCCTTTGTAAATTGGGATTTGGACATTCATTCGTCATTCCTCATTCGGATTTCGTCATTCTATGAGTTCTGCTTAATATATATTATTATCATTTCAGCATCTACCCACACAAAACGACTGAGAGCCTTATTATTTAACCTGCCCCGCGCTTAGCTTTGCGGCAACAACGACGCGGGAGCTCCGGAGGACAGGCGCAGCAAATGGTTATGGTTTGATTAGTTTTTCTATATCCTGTTCCGCTTGCTTTTCTTCCTGCAGAAAAATCTCCATGACCCTTTCCACCATGTCGTGGGTGATCACCCGGCCGTCACGGATCAGGACGGCCCGAGTGGTAACCATGCGGACGAAGGGGATATCATGGGTGACGATGATGAAGTTGGTCGAGCCGCGCAGACTCTGGAGTAATTTCGCCAGGGCGTTGGTGGTGTTGATGTCCAGGGCCGAGGTCGGCTCGTCGAGCAGCAGGAAATCGGGCTTCAGCAGCAGGGCTCGGGCGATGGCCACCCGCTGGGCTTGGCCACCGCTGAGCTGGGCCGGGTAGCTTCCGGCCAGATCGCCCACCCCGACCCGTTCCAGCATTTCCCTGGCTTCCTGTTCAGCCTGGTTCCCGGTTACCCCGGTAACTTCCACGGGGGCCAGGGTAAGGTTATTCAGTACGGTGAGATGGGGAAAGAGGTAGAGATCCTGGAAAACCACCCCGACCTTGGACCTGAACTGCGCTTCCGTCATGGAGTGCGCCAGGACCCCGTCAATCTCGACCGTGCCCTGTTGGGGCGTGAGAAAGCGGGCCAAACACTGCAGCAGAGTGGTCTTGCCGGAGCCGCTGCTGCCGACAATGGCGGTAATATGCTCCTCGTTATCGAAAGAAAGTTCAAGTGTGACCTTTTTCAGGACCGCGGTTCCGTCGGGATAGGTGAATTCCAGGCCGTTTGCCTTAATCATCGGCATATCCTCTCTTTTTCAGTGCCCTCTCCCAGCGCCCGGCGAATTTCATCAGCGGATAGGTAACGACGAAGAACATCAGGCCGACGATGAAGTAATACTTCATCGGGTTGTAGGTGACGCTGATGATCGACTGGGCCTGACGCACCACCTCGGCCACCGAGATCACCGAGACCAGGGCGGTGTCTTTGAGCAGGGCCACGGAGGAGTTGACCAGGGCCGGGATGGCGATGCGGAAGGCCTGGGGCCAGACCACGAAGCGGAAGACCTGGAAATTGCTCAAACCCAGGGCCCGGGCCGCCAGCTTCTGGCCCGGTGTCACCGCCATCAAGCCGGAACGGACCACTTCAGCCATATAGGCGGCACCGTTGATCGACAGGGTGAACACTGCCGAGTTCAGCGGCGAGATGGTCAGGCCGATCTGAGGCGCTCCGAAGTAGACGAAGAAGAGCTGGATCAGTACCGGGGTGCCGCGAACAAAGTCCACCGTAGACCGGACCAGCAGCCGCCGCGACGAGGGCTTGCCATTCAGCACCACCCCCGCCGGTACCGCCAGCAGGAAGCCGCAGAGCAGGGAAATGAAGGCAATACCGATGGTGATCCCGAAGCCCTGCAGCAAGCGGATGGTGATGGTCCGGCCGCTCATGCCGACCGAACGGATCGCAGGGGTGTCATTTGCCGCCGGGTCGAACCACTTTCGGTGCAGGTCGGCCATATAGCCCGATTTCTCCAAATCTGTCAGGGCCCGATTAATCCGGGCCAGCAGTTCCGGATGGCCGGAAGCCACCGGGATGCCCATCTGTTCCCGGTAGAGCAGTTTTCCGGCCGGCCGGAAGGGCATCCCTGCTGTCTTAATCTGGTAGCCACCTACCAACCTGTCGGTAACAAAGCCGGCCAGACGGCCGTTCAGCATATCCTGGTAAATGTCAACCGTACTCTTGTAGGTTACGGTTTCGATCTCCGGGTGTTTCTCGGTCAGGTAATGCTCGAAGGTCTCGCCCAGCACCACCCCGACCCGGCGGCCGGCCAGATCATCGATGGAGTCGATATCCGTCCTGTTTTCGGCGTTGACGAAGAGCTGGGCCCCGGAGACGTAATAGGGGCGCGAAAAGTCCACCTGCTTTTGGCGTTCTACGGTGATCGCCATCGAGCCGATGATGGCGTTATACTTGCCAGCCAGCAGCCCGGCCAGGATACCATCCCACTCGGTGGTGACGATCTTCAATTTCAGCCCGAGTTCCCGCGACACACTCCGGGAGACATCAACATCGAAACCGGCCAGCTCGCCGTTCCGGTCATAGAAACTGAAGGGGGGATATTTACCGGTCAGGGCCACGGTAAGGCGCTTCGGCGCGGGAGCTTGGCTCTGTGAAGGTGAGGAGAGGGCCACCCGCCAGAAAATCGTGGCCGAGATGAGCAGAAAAACGGTAAGGATAATTCCTGGTCTCAGCCGATTCATAGTGGAATTTAGCAATTTCTGTATCATGATCTGAGCCTTGGCCCAGCTTCCAATGATGAGGACCCGATCTACCGGGCCGGGAGGTGGCCGAAGAATTATCTCTGCCGAGTGTATGTTATTTCTTACACTGCCCCAGTAAATAGATTAACTATTTCTGCGCCCAAACCTTTGGCTTCATAAATTACCCATCATCCCTGTCTCTTCTCTCCACCCTTTCGGTGTTTTCCGGGGTGAGCGTGATTGTTCGATCCCAGTCGGAGAGGAGTTTCGCGATGCCGACCGCCTTGAATTCATCCCCCTCTTCCAGGTGAAGCTGAAGATCGCATTCATCGCAATTCCGGTCACAGAAGGTTGTCTCATAGGAGTCAGGCTCCTTGTAGGAAGTTATGACCCCTTCGTAATTCCTGAGAATGACCTTATTGGTTGACCAGGAAATTAGATAGTTAGGCATAATCGGGATCTTACCTCCCCCGCCCGGCGCGTCTATCACATAGGTCGGGACGGCAAACCCGCTGGTATGCCCGATCAGGGATTCGATAATCTCTATTCCTTTCCCCACCGGAGTTCGGAAATGGCTCAAGCCCTCGGAGAGATCGCATTGATATAAGTAATAAGGACGGACACGGTTTTGAACCAGCTTATGGACCAGTTTCTTCATAATCCGCGGACAGTCATTCACACCGGCCAGCAACACCGACTGGTTCCCAAGTGGAATACCGGCGTCGGCCAGCTTTCTTAACGCTTCTCGAGCGGAAGTCGTTAATTCCCGGGGATGATTGAAATGGGTGTTGATCCAGAGGGGGTGATGACGCTTGAGCATCGCGACCAAGCTGTCGGTGATTCTATAGGGAAGGACTGCTGGTGTTCGGGTCCCGATCCGCACCACCTCTACATGAGGAATCTCTCCCAGTTCGGTTAGTATCCAGTCGAGATAGTCGTCATCCAGGAGAAATGGGTCGCCGCCTGAGAGGAGAACGTCCCGGATTGCGGGTGTGGCCCGGATGTATTCAAGCCCCTTGCGGATCTCGTCTCGATTTGGAATTGAATCCCGGTCGCCGACCCTCCTCTTGCGGGTGCAGTGCCGACAGTACATTGCGCACATGTTGCTCACCAAGAATAATACCCGGTCCGGATAACGATGGGTGATCAGGGGAACAGGGCTGTCTTTCTCTTCCAAGAGCGGGTCTTTTAGGTCATAGCGGGTGATATTCAGTTCCAGGGGATTGGGGAATGCCTGGATAAAAATCGGATCGTTTTGATAGTCGTCGAAGTTGATAAGGGAAAAATAGTAAGGTGTTATGGAGAGGGGAAATTTCTCGAGCACTTTCTGATATGAGGTCTTCTCTTCCCGTGAGAGTTCGATCCCGGTAAGGCCTTCAAATGTTTTGAGGTCGCGAACCGCATGGCGAAGCTGCCACCGGTAATCGCGCCAATTTTTTAATATGTCATCTTCTGAAGCTGTCTGGCCTGCGAACCGCCTCATTCTAGTCAAAATATCCATTTTAAGCTGTCCTTCTGGGTATCTATATTCCGCCCGGCCGCTTCTGCCGCAACCCAAAACGAATACCCTTTACGAATGGGGATTATAAAAACAAAGCAGGGGTATAAAGACACTTCCGAGGGATCGCACCTTTACCACTAAACCTATTTGAAGCAAAAGCAGCGGATATGGCTACGCTTATGTTTTCAAATTAGGACTATGTAGTAAAACACAGATTAGTATGAGAACGCAAGGATAATCCAAAGAATCAATAAAAATCCCGCACCGACAAAGGATGTAATATATCCTAAGTCAATGCGGGATAATTTCTTACAACTCCCCGAAGAGGACTCGAACCTCTAGCCTAGTGGTTAACAGCCACCCGCTCTACCATTGAGCTATCGGGGATTGAAATGGTAATAAGTGATCAGTAAACAGTTATCGGTAATCAGCACCCCGCCGAATACGGGACGTCTAACGGAGTAGCACTCGATTCCTGATCATTTTCAAAGAACAAAACCAAACTTTAAATCCATAGCAGTCTACTGAAAACAGATTCGATTGCAACAAAAAAAAAGACGGGATGGCCAACATACTGAGGCATTGATTTACAGCCCCATGGTCGACCATCCAGTCGGTTATTATCCTGCTAATATTTTTATTTTTGCAGAGCAAAAATAAAAAAAATGCTGGACGGCCGCTAATGGTGGTAGCGCTTCGGCTTCCCGAATGGGCGACGCTATCGCGTACTGTCCCGTCCTGACGCTTTCAAAAGTTACAACCGCACTCCTGATATTCCGGACTTAATTTCTTTATTAGCCGTCCAGCAATTATAATATACTATGGGGATAGGACAATGGCAAGGAAAAAACCAAAAAAATAAAAAATATTTCTTGTTTCCATGTTAGACCATACTCGAAAAGGTAATTTTAATTTTTTGTGTGCAAAAAAACTAAATAATCACCACGAAGGTCACGAAGAACACGAAGAAAAACAAAGAAAACTATGTAATTTTTCCTGTTTTTATAAATCCCTTCGTGAACTTCGTGTTCTTCGTGGTTAAAAAGGCTTTTCGAGCAAGGTCTAACACGAAAACAAGGAAAAGTGCTGAAGCGTTATGGGGAGACGGTGGAGATGTCAGACTACGACTTTATGGACCGTATCGCCGGTCTTCTCCAGAAGGATCGCCCACTGCTTGTCCACCCAGTCCTGAAACTCCTGAAGGAGCGGTTTATTCTCCTCTTTCAGAAGGTGCTTGAATCGTCCCTGAACTTTTATCCACTCCTCAATCGGAAGTTTTTCTTTCGGCTTATAGTTCAGTTTCCACTCGCCGTTCTCCACCTCATAGAGCGGCCAGAAGCAGGTCTCCACAGCTAACTTTACGATATCAATTGAGGTGACCGGCTGGGTCCGCCAACCGCGGAAGCAGGAAGATAGAACATTGATAAACTTCGGCCCTTCGATGGAGAGAGCCTTCTTGACCTTTCCGATATAATCCCGCCAGTCATGAGGAGATGCCTGGGCGAGATACGGGATATTATGAGCCGCCACAATCGCGGTTAGATCTTTGGGGAACTGGGTCTTTCCGGGGATAACGGTGCCCGCTGGACTGGTGGTGGTTGATGCGCAGAACGGGGTGGCACTGGACCGCTGGATACCGGTATTCATGTAAGCCTCATTGTTATAGCAGATGTAGAGGAAGTCATGGCCCCTCTCCAGGGCGCCGGAGAGTGACTGTAGTCCGATATCATAGGTGCCCCCGTCACCGCCGAAGGCGATGAACTTGATATCCCCCTTGATCTTTCCTCTTTTCTTCAGGGCCCGGTAGGCGGTTTCGACACCGGTAATTGTGGCGGCGGCGTTCTCAAACGCGTTATGAATGTAAGGAATCCGCCATGAAGTATAAGGATAGATGGTGGTTGCTACCTCCATACAGCCGGTAGCAAATGCTACAACGACCGGATCTTCCACCGCCATTAGAGCCTGTCGTATGGCGATCACACTACCGCATCCGGCACAGGCCCGGTGACCGGGGCTGAGCAGCTCGGGTTTCTTCGAGAGTTCTTTAAGATTCAATGGCATGATATTGTCCTTGGAAGATAGCCCGTCACATTGCTCCGGGCAACGTTCCGGAGTAGTGGAGTGATGGGGTAAGGGAGTGTTGGGAGGGCGGTTCCCATTATTCCATCACTCCATTATTCCATTACTCCATGTTGATTTCAAATAATGTCTGATACCAGGATTCAGATAGATCGAAAAGGTAATCTCTACCAATAAGGTTACTCCCTTACTCCCAGATGATTTGCCTCTTCTTCGTATATTCTGCCTTCCTTGAGGTCGCCGAAGACACCGGCGATCATCTCGGGAGTAATATCCCGGCCTCCCAGGCCATAGACATAACCGGAGACCGGCATATCGGCTTTCCGGTAAAGGGCCGACCGAACCTCCTGAAAGACGGGTCCGCCGATGCCGCTGAAACCTTCCGACCGATCGAGGACTGCGACAGCTTTAGCGTTCGAGAGTGCCTGGACAAGCTCAGGAGCTGGAAACGGCCGGAATACCCGGAGCTTGATGACACCTACTTTCTTTCCCATTGCCCGCAGATCATCCACGGCGGCTTTGGCCGTGCCAGCGGCGGAACCCAGAGCAATCACAATATACTCGGCGTCTTCCGTATAATATTCATCAAAGAAACCGTATGAACGGCCGGAAAGTTCTCCATACTCTTTACCCACTTCAATGATGACGCGTTTGGCGATCTTCATGGCCTCGGCCTGCTGTTTCTTATGCTCGAAGTAATAATCCGGGAGATCGAGCGGGCCATAGGTGACGGGTTTGCTGACATCGAGAAGAGGGTAGAGAGACTTGTATTCACCAACAAACTTCTTAACTTCCTCATCTTCCAGCGCATCCACCCTCTCCACGGTATGGCTGATAATGAAGCCGTCATGGGTAGACATAACCGGGAGGAGGACATCTTTATGTTCGGCGATCCTGAGGGCCTGGACCATATTATCGTATACTTCCTGGCAGTTTTCGCTGTAGAGCTGGATCCAGCCCGTATCGCGGCAACCCATGGAATCGCTGTGGTCGGCGTGAATATTGATCGGTCCCGAGAGCGCTCGATTGACGACCGCCATCACGATCGGCAGCCGGCTGGAGGCGGTGATGTAGACAATCTCCCACATCAGGGCCAGGCCGTTGGCGGAGGTAGCGATCATGACCCGGGCTCCAGCCGCGGAGGCGCCGACCCCGGCGCTCATCGCCGAATGCTCCGATTCAACCAAGATCATCTCGGTTTGCACCACGCCGTCGGCCACATACTGGGCGAAGGTCTGCATCAACTCCGTCTGGGGGGTAATAGGATAGGCCGGAACCACATCAGGATCGATCTGCTTCATGGCATAGGCGGCGGCCTCATTTCCGGTAAGTGCGTGCATCTTGCTCATAGAATATCTCTCTGGCTAATTTTAATCTGCCGTTAATATGGAGAATTATTATTAAATTTCCGGTGGTGGCTCTTTAATTCCAAATTCATCGATTGAGATGCCGGAGATATTATCTTCCGGGATCATCTCAATGGCGTTAACCGGACAGACATGGGCGCAGATTCCGCAGCCCTTGCAGTGTTCATAATCAAAACCGGCCATCTTTTCATCTTCAACCAAGACCGAACCATCGGGACAGGATATCCAACACTGGAGACAGTCGATACATTTCTGTTTGTCCAGAACCGGACGTTCCGACCGCCAGTCACCGGTGTTATACTCGAAAGAATTTCCAGGATGGACTATTACTCCCCCAATCGGGATCTCTTTCCATCCAGGTGCTTTTTCGCCCATAATCTCTACCTTAGATATAATTTATCCGCCGCTTACTTCCTCGTAAGCCCGCTGCACCGCTCTAATATTTCCTTCCAGAATCTTGGGAGAAAACTTTTTGGTGAATTCTTCGCGGATATCGTTAACAACCGAATCCATCTTGACTACCCCGCTGGCCTTGACCAGGGCCCCTAAAATAGGCATATTCGGGATAGTTTTACCGATCTCGTCCTTAGCGATCTGGTTCGCGTCCAGAGTCCAGACTTTTTTACCTTTGAGAAAGGAGTATTTTTCCTCGAGCTCCGATATGGGGATGGTGGTATTAATAATAATTATCCCGCCTTCCTTCAGCCCATCACAGACATTGACGGAATCCAGGAGGCTAGAATCAAGTACCAGAACAATATCAGGATGATAGATGGCTGAGTGCATCTTGATCCGGCCTTCACTGATCCTGGTATACCCTTTAATCGGGGCGCCGGAACGCTCAGGGCCATACTCGGGGAATCCCTGGCTGTATTTCCCTTCGTTGAGGGCCACCAGTGCCAGAAACTCAGCCACTGTCTTGGCTCCCTGTCCGCCTCGACCGTGCCATCGTATTTCAATAATATTACTCAACGTTTTCTCCTTGGAGTATCAATTTAATTCTGATACCATAATAATCAGGTTAGCATAGATTGACAAGTTTTTTCGCATTTTTTTTGCTCTGCAATAAAAATATTAATATTCCTGACGTCCGGTAAGTGCCTTGGTAAGTGTCGCCGGATCCATGAAATCCAGCGAACTGCCGACCGGAATACCGGCGGCGATCCGGGTGACTTTGATCTGTAACCTCTTGAGTGCCCGGGCTAGATAGAGAGCAGTGGTCTCTCCATCGATATCGGAGCCGGTCGCGATTATTACTTCATTGGGCACAATTTTTTTTACCCGGCTCATAAGTTCCTTGATTCTCAGATCATCAGGACCGAGTTCATCCAGCGGGATTATCTTTCCCATCAATACGTGGTAAACACCCCGGTAACTCCCGGCTGCTTCCAGCGCGATAACATCCTTGGGGTCTTCCACCACACAGATCAGTCCGTGATCGCGATATTGATCGCGGCAGATCCGGCAGGAGTCGTGGGTGGTTAGATTACCGCAGATCGAGCAGAATCTGATCCGGGATTTTAATTCTCCCAGTGAATGGATCAGCCTTCGGGTGTAGACTTCACTATTACGGAGGAGGTGAAAGAGTATCCTCTGGGCACTCCTTGGGCCGATCCCCGGCAAGGCGGTAAGGGCATCCATAGCATTCTGCATCTCGGTGGGGTATTGGGCCATTGTGAGGAACCTTTTGTGATTGAGCAGTGGTCGGTGATTGGTAATCAATGATCGGTGATCAGTAATCGGTATTGCTTATCCAAGTGATGCACTGATTACTGATAACCGATTACCGATTACATATATTTTCTACATTCCTAGTCCCGGGATATTCATTCCTCCGGTTATGGCGGACATCTTCTGGGTACCGGCTTCGTCCGCCTTCTCTCCCGCCTGGCGAACTGCCGAGAGGATCAGATCTTCCAACATCTGAACATCTTCGGGGTCAACCACATCCGGATTGATCGAGATTGAGATGAGGTCTTTTTTGCCGCTTACAATTGCTTTCACCATACCACCACCGGCGGTTCCTTCCACCTCCATCCGGGCGATCTCTTCCTGGATTGCCATCATTTTAGACTGCATCTGCTGGGCCTGTTTGAGCATTTTTTGCATTCCAACCATGGTATATTCCTCCGGAAAAAGTTAAAAGTGCCTAAAGTGCGCTAAAGTGCCTAAAGTTGTTCGCTTTTACTTGGCTTTTCAGGCTTTAGAATCCTGCTTCCGCCAATTGCCCAAAGTTATAAGTTAGCGGCTTTGGCGATAACTTAATCGTTGAAATTAACAGACGTTGAAAGAAAACGACGTTAAAAATAATTTAGCTTCGCAACTTATCTGAACCTCAGAGACGCAGAGAGCACAGAGAATGATTGAGAAATATAAAAGATTTATCTCAATTTTTTAGAAATCTTCGTGATCTTCGTGTCCTTCGTGGTTCTAATTGGCTATATATTCTGTCTACTCCCTAACCTCTTCAATAGTAGCGTCGAAGATATCGATCGCGGATTCAATTATTGGGTTGTCTCTTATTAATGATTTCTTTTTAGCTTTAGTCGGTGGCGGACTCGGTTCCTGCTCCTGATTTTTCCCGGTGCCGGGGCGTACCACAAATTTCAGTTTAATGGGGCGGCCCAATTTATTGGCAAGCAATGTCTCCATATAGGATTGTTTCTCCGGGGTCTCAAGCGCTTCACGATGGAAGTCGAACTCTTCATTGAAGAAGATAGTTAAAGTCCCATCTTCTATCTCTCCCGGGTCACCCTCCATCAAATATGCCTTCAGCATCGCCCGGTTCTCCCCCAGGATCTCCATGAACTCTGTCCATATCTCACGGATTGAACTCTGTCGAGGTGCCACCGTCTCTTTAACCATATATTCTTCTGATGTGGATTGATCCGATTCCGGAAATCCGGCCGGATCGGCTAGTCCGGACTCTATCTCCTCAATCCTGGTGATGAGATCGTCGAGATAGATCCGTCCGCGGGACTGTGCCACTCTGACCAGCATCATCTCAAGAGCGATCTGCTCGGATATCGCGTATTTAATCGAATTCTCACCCTCGATCAATTCATCCAGAATAAACAACAGCCTGGGGGTGGTGAATTTACGCCCGAGTTTTGACAACTCTTTCGCCTCATCAGCAGGAATATCGGTTAACTTCTCATCCGACCCCGGGACGGATAAAACCAGAAGATCGCGAAAATGTCTGATCAGGGTTGAGAGAAACTGCTTGAGATCCCATCCCTGATCTATAGTTTTACTCACCAATCGGATGATATTCGAGAGGTCCGCGGCTAAGATGGCATTTGAAAATTCTGCTACTACTACGGATGGCACCAGTCCCAGTAATGCCGCCACATCTTCCTGCCGGATTTTATCGTCGCAATAGACCAGTAACTGATCAAGAATTGATTCGGCATCGCGCATCCCGCCTTCAGCCATGGAGGCAATAGTGCGGAGGGCTTTATCTTCGCACTCTACACCTTCCTTTTTCAGGATCTGCCTCAGATGATCCCGGATCAATTGAGAAGGGATCTTTCTCAGGTCAAATCGCTGACACCTGGATATGATAGTATCGGGTATCTTGTGGGGTTCAGTGGTGGCGAAGAAGAATTTTACATGTTCCGGAGGCTCTTCCAGCGTTTTCAGCAGAGCATTGAAGGCATTCTTGGAGAGCATATGCACTTCATCAATAATATATATCTTATTCCTACCCCGACTCGGAGCGTATTTGACGTTTTCCCGCAGTTCGCGGATATCGTCCACATGGGTATTGGAAGCGCCGTCAATCTCCATTACATCGAGGCTGGTTCCAGCGATTATCTCGAGGCAGGAGTCACATTTATCACAGGGATGCGGTGTCGGTTGCTCGGAGGAGAGACAATTCAGACTCTTGGCGAGAATTCGGGCCAGAGTAGTCTTCCCGATTCCTCGGGGGCCTATGAAGAGATAGGCGTGTCCAAGCCGGTTCTTGGTAATGGCATTGATCAGAGTGGTGGTAATATGATTCTGCCCGATTACCTCGTCAAACTGCTGCGGCCGCCATCTCCGTGCTATTGCCTGATACATAATAATTTATTTCCTTAAAATAAATTAGTTTTAAAAAAAGACTGGTGTAATTTTGTTTAGTTCAGCCTATAAAAAATGCTTTAGATTTGAGTTGTAACTTTTTTAATTTATTTCTGCGAAATAAATTAGTTTTGAAAAAAGACAATCGTAATTCTATTTAGTCAAGCCCATAAAAAATGCTATTGATTGGAGTTGTATTTCCTTGAATATTGGCTTATAGAAAAATAATAAAGCAACAATCCATTCCCCGACAAACTTTCAAAACTATTTTATTCCAAAGGAATAAAATACCACGCACCCTCTCTCGAGGTTCCTGATCCCGGCATTCCCGCCGATCGGCTCACCCCTGGTTAAACCACGCCCCGCAAGAGGCTTGCTTACCGCTGCTTCCTTCCGGACCTGACGGAGTTCGCGAGTATTACGTGCGCGGGACCAGGGCTTCAACGCTCCTCTAAACGGTTCAGCTTGAATCAGGGTGACCCCTCAATTGGGAATTCGGCCCTGCTGAGCGGTTTGCAGGTCATCCACCGATAACTCGATGGAATCAGGGCACCGCTGGTTCCCCGCTTAGCGTGGTATTTTATTTCTTTGAAATAAAATAGTGTTCAATTTTTACCTTCGGAAAAAATTGAGTTGAATCTGTACTGCGCCTTCTCTTCTTTTAATATATCTCGTATCTTACTTGCTTTTCCTTTTCCGATTCCTTTTACTTTTACCAGATCTTTTTCGGAAGCGTTAAATATTTTTTCCAGAGATCCGAAGTTGCGAAGCAACAAAATAACGGAGAGGCAAGGATTCTCCGTCATCCTCTGCTGCAAAAATGCAGCAGAGGTGCCGGATGTGGCACCTTCGGTGACGCAGAACCCTGGGCATCAGCTTTCTAGTTATATATCTCTTCCGTTTATCTTTTTTTCTTTACGGAGAGGCAGGGATTCGAACCCTGGGTACTCTTTTGAAGTACATCCGCTTTCCAGGCGGACCGATTCAGCCACTCTCGCACCTCTCCAGATCTTACTTGAGTTTGTCAAGAAAACGTCTTCCTGAACGACTCTTTAAATAATATTCTCGCTTCCTCGCTTTACTCAACGTGTCGTAGTTTTCAACATAAAGCAAGTTCCAGGGAATTCCTCCCCGCGTACTTCTCTGTTTCCCTGTGTTATGTTCTAGAATTCTTTTTTCTACATTCTCTGTACATCCAGTATAGCGCTTCTTTAACTTTTCACTCCACAGAACATATACCGAATATTTTTTCATTTTAAAGCCCGGGATTCTCCGTCATCCAGTGCTGCATGAATGCAGCACTGGTGCCGGATGCGGCACCGCCTTCAGCGGTGACGCAGAACCCTGGGTACCCTTTTGAAGTACATCCGCTTTCCAGGCGGACCGATTCAGCCGCTCTCGCACCTCTCCAATTAAATTTTTCTTTGAAAAATTTAAGTTAAAAACTTATCCTGAATTAGTTAAATACTCTATAGTTTTATTGTAAGCTTTCAGTAAACCCCG
>Ga0208279_1000826_pt1 | contig 20837 bp, 23 predicted proteins | sample AntAceMetag02UKM_FD_184766 | JGI IMG/M metagenome (GOLD analysis project Ga0208279, IMG submission 184766) | Saline lake microbial communities from Ace Lake, Antarctica - Antarctic Ace Lake Metagenome 02UKM (SPAdes) (version 2) | ecosystem: Environmental > Aquatic > Non-marine Saline and... | reverse complement strand
GGATGATGATGTGATGCAAAACACCCGGTGCGTCAAGGCGTGCTAATCTGGGCATGGGCTTCTGATAGCTAAAATGGTTACATTTGTCAAGTTATTTACTTATTTATGGACGTCCCGCATATCACATCTTATTTTTTTGTTCGGTCAAATCAAATGAGTAGACGTAATATTCTAGATCAGAAATATCTATAGATATGCCAATGTCATCATCAACGAGTATCCGGTCTTTATCTGTTTTTAATTTGTCTACCAACTCATCAATATTATGAATATTGTCGTCTTTGTCATAGATTGTAACACCGCTTTTAGGTATTGGCATATTATTGAATTCCCCTTTTTATTTTAGGCATAACGCTGAATTGAGCTGCGGCGGGAAAAAACAAGACCTCTCGCAAGGTTCACATTTGTAAAAAAGCACAGATTTTCAAACTGCCACGGCTTTTAGCCGTCAGACTCAAATGACTGGTTCGGCAAGAAATTGTCAATAATTTGTATGCCATACTGCGTAATCGTTGATTAACTGGTAGTTCACATCATCAGAGTTTAAACATTTTAGCCATGATAAACCAACTTCGAAAATCTTCAGATCAGTTAACCTTTTTATTTTTGCAACAATATCATCATAGTCTGGATCTGGTTCAAGTAGTTCTATCAATTCAAATACGTCTGTATAAGAAGGGTTTTCTTTTTTTAGCTTTTCGTATTCATTTTTATCCCAACCCCCAATTACGTACGGTTCTTCCCAAGGGAAGTCTTCTGTGCCAGTCAGCCTGCAAGAAAATTTAACAGCCGACTTCAGGTAATCAAGGTACCTTGATGAATTTTGCTGATTACGACTGCGGTTTCCCCCTAAAATCTTTTGAATTCTCTTATCATGTTCCATAGTTTCCTCATTTGCAGAACGTTTAGCATAACTTGCCGCCCACCGAAATTTTGTGCAATTAAAACAACCTATTGCGGTCAAGTTAATGCCCTGGTTGGGCGATTTTCATGGATGCGCTTCATTAAAACTTCGGAGGTAAGGTCTAATTGTTTTTAATTCATTTGCCTCTGTACGTTTTGCTTTGAATAAGTCCAACATAAAAAGGGGTGGAGATCAGCCATGTTTTCCTGTTTTTATAAGCCTTACCGAGTTGATAATCTTTCTGAGCGCCTCTTCCTGCCAGGCTGCGTTCTTTCCCTTGCGCCGGGAAAATTTAAAAAACAACACCCCGTAAGGATAGGAAGCGGCGTGAGGAGAGAGACGAACGGCATAGACCGGTCCTTCGATCCGTTCCTTGAATTTACTTTTTTCCGTACCCTCTCCATACCATTCCTCCACCACTGTAAAGTACAACTCCAGCACGCTCAAGTTATTCGTGTTGATGAAAGACTCCTTTTGCGCAACCCCTTTTGGGTAATTAGAACCCGTGTCCCCATCGGCGCAGTACATCAAACCGGCCCTCTTAACTGCGAAGTCTTCAAATGGCTTCACTCCATAGAAGTGATCGAAGTCCCTTGCATTTTCATAACTTCCCTCGATGAACCATTTCCCATCCTTACCCAGGGACACATACCCGGTTGGAAGTCCTTTTTCATCACCTTTTTGGACAACAGACTCCTCAAATGAATATGTTTCCGGATATTGAAATTGATAACACCTCATGATGTCCTCATACCGTTTCCATCCAGGTTCCTCTATCACTCCTTCGGGCTTGAGCTTCTCTATTTCTCCGGAAGTCACATCCACCAAGATCTTTTTGTCCTCTGTCGTCTCCAAGGCGATAGAGCCACATTCATTCAATCCGATATATTTGCACCAACGGTACTGTGATCCTCTCTTCTCCAGCCGTGAAAAATTAGTGACCAGCTGATCCAGCCTCACCCGGGCAATCAGCGAACCGAGTTTGAAGAATGAAAGTATTGTGAGATCCCTGCTGAATTTATGGGGAAGGCGTCTCAGGTTCTCGGAACACCCCACAAAGTACTCCCCGTCATCCGTGATCCAGCCATGCCGGAAGTCTCCTTTCATTGACCAGAACGCCTCTGTCCTCCCGATGTTGCCATTCCACTTTATTTTGTTGATATTTATAACCTTCTTGTCAATTAAAATCTCTGCTTCAGCACTTTTGTTCGGCGACCTTATGTTGATGGTACGCTCTGATATATTATCCACATGGATAGCGTACTGTCCTGTAGCCTGGCTCGAAACGGTCAGTGCCACAATTAAAAATAATCCCGGCACAATTTTGAACTTTCCATTCCACCGGCTTGTGCGTTTTTCCATGGTCATTCCTCCTCTCCGGCTTTCCCTGGATAAAATCATTTTACGCCTTCAGTAATAAGTTGTGCAACGAGCCTGTTGAGAGGCCAGATCGTAATTAATGATATCCAATGCTTTTCACTTGCATGTGAATAACCTGAGGTTTGAACAAGAAAACTAACAGCAATTAAAAAAAGAGTGCTCTCATGACTGCTTATTTAAATTTGGTTTTATTAAGCCCAACGCCCCGGTTCACCTGGCGCAGGGGCAATCAATGCCTTTTAAAAAGTTGATAGTTTCAAAAAAACGATAATTATTCAGAATGCCTTTGCCCCTGCGATCTGGTGGAACCGGATGTTATACCAAAATACATTGGTTTAGGATGACAACTTCCACTTCCTTTTATATGCTGCAATTAGTTTCACAGATTCCTTATTCAAGAACTTTCTATTGCTTTTAAATAAAGAATACGCCTGTTTTCTTAATTCAGGAACTTTATATTCCGGCAGCGGAGACCCTTTACGGCCATAATAAAATTTACCCATATATTCAAATTCTGAAGTTATTAAATGTGTATTTAGTAAATGATAGTTACATTCTATTAAGGCATTAACAATAGCGATATTACTAACAATATCTTCGTAATTATTTTCATTATTAATATCTAATGAAATCTGCATAGCAGTTCTTGTTGCATGGGAATATTCACAGACTAATGACCAGAAATAATAGAATGGTTTTGGATCAGGAATTTTTATTTTTTTAAGGATGGAGTTTGAAAAATATATCGTTTTTTCATCATTCCATTTTGCTAATACAGATGTGTTTTCTGATATCGAGCTAAATTTTGATACCATTAACCACTCGAAGCTATTTCTCAATAAAGGTCGTGCTGGACCGTAAAGCCCAAAGGAAGATAGCCGTAAAGCCGTATAAAATGAGAATATATTTTTATGAAAAGCAGAGAATAACAGAGTACTCAGCTTTTGATAGCCTTTATACCTATGTAGTGGTGTATAAGACCACCATCCGGAAAAATAAGATGTAATTTTGCATTGGATATCAATTAGCCTTTCCGCATTTGAAATCATCCTGGCGAGATTTTTTTCTATTTCAACAGCATTCTCTTCTATTTTCCTGTCAAATAATTCAACTACCGATTTTGTTTTGAATTGATACATTTATTACTCATTCAATTCATATTTAGGGTATAACGTTTGATATAACCTGCCGCAAAATTGCGTATCACAGACTTTATAAAACCTATGAATCTTGAGCGGAGCAACAGGATTTAAAAAACCGCCAATGTTTTGCGGTCAGCGTTAATAGATTTGTTAAATGATTATTGTTTGAATTTTAAATTATTTTCTGGGATTTCAATATTAACTTGTGGATTGTATGCGGTCACACTTTTTGTATTGAAATCGTCAAACTCTGTATATTCTTCAATTTTAGAAATAAGAAATGTTTCTTTTTGTATCCATATGTTTTCATTATTTCCTTTAATAACAAAGCACATAATGCCATTTTCGTCTTTTTTTTCTGCGATTAAAGTTGGATTATTTATACGTGTTAGTAAAGTCTTTCTGCAAACTTCTGGAATTAATAAACTAGAAATATTAAGTGCTGAACCTCCTGAAACACCGGTAGCAGCAGCAATAGCCATGGAAAGTGATTCTGGAGTCTCTTCACCCATTAATTCCCAATAAGTTTTTACTTTTTTGTTATTTTTCCAAACTATATATTGCCCTTGGAGTTCACCTGCTTTCATCTCAGCATATTCAAATCGAAATTTGTTTGGACGAATATATGCTGTACTAAATATTTTTTTTGTAACATTTGTTTTAATTCCATTTTTTTCCATAAACTCTGTTCTTACATATCCTTTATCCATGTATGATTTGCAATTTGCGTATACTTTTTCAGATTTTAGCATAATTTCATTTACTGTCATTTTCGTTTCAGCAAATGAAATTGTATTCAGAAAAGTGAAAAATAGAAGCATAGATAATTTGGAAATTTTGTACATTTTTTTCTCCATTTAATGGGGCTAATCAGCCACGCGCCTTTTTGCGTCGGCTGCATTAGCTTTGTTATAAGAATAATTGACTTATCGCCTACTTTAGACGCCTATCACCCATATAATCGAACCAAATTGCTGATCCTAAGGTTGTTTAAAAATGTACAAAAATTGCATGTTCGGGTTTGCGGATCTAACATCTTTTACACCTGTCTCGATAACTTGATCGTCTTTAAATATTATGAAGAAGTCACATTTATCCCATAGGGACTGATTCGCGTTGCAGTACCTATTAACATATTGATATAGTGTGTACTTGAGGCCATCTCGCTCAACAGAAGAAAAACCATCCCTTCTGCCCATGATTTCTTCTACCTGTGCTGATGACATTCCCGGGTCAATTTTTCGTAGAATTTGGGTTCCAGATGCGCAGCTTATTAACAGCAGGGCAAAAAGAATAACAGCGATTCTTTTTATCAACATAGCCATTTCCTCCTTCAATGTATTATTTTTGTCTTTTTCGTCTTCCCATACCGCCAATCCGTGAAGCTACGATGTACGAGCCAGCCAGAGTTTTTTTATAGGTTTTTAGATTCTTCGTATAATGATTTCCAATCTACATACGATCCAATAGCCTTTAAATTGACAGTATCAATGTACCTGCCTTTCAGTTCCTTTTGACATCTCTCTAAATAATCCTGAATTTTTGAAAATATTGAAGAGCTATCGGGTTCTCGATGAATGTCAATTTCAGGAGCAAGTTTCCATGTTTTATATTCAAACATCCTCTTTCTGGTTCTAACAATCCGTTGAGAATTTACCCCCCAATATGCACCTCTAATTTGAGTTCCAAAAAAATACAGACAAATATATCCTATAACCTCATTATATTCCCATGAACCTCCATAAGATTGGCGGAGTCTGTTTTCTGCTGCATTCTTTTGTTGAGGCTCTTTTTGATAAAAATCTTCCATCATTCTTATATGACTTGGACTTCCTGAGCACATATGTTTTTTAATGTATCTCTCCATGTCCTTGTAATACCGATCTCGTGATAATCTATATACTGGCACATCAAAAAAATATCGTTCTTTCATTTTTCCACTTATAACGTTGCAAATAACCGGTGCAAATGAAGCGCAACGGAATTTGCATCCGAGTTAATTTGCCTGGTTGGGCGTATCCTTGTTCAACAGTCAGTGCTGCTCTCCTTCAAGACACGAAAGACATCGCAAAGCGTGAGATAGGAGGGCTTGCAGTCATCGGATATGCCTGGAGAGTCAATAGTGCCATTTCGTTCATGGGCATCAAGAACCAGCTTGAGGTATTTCCCCAGAACCACCCTCGGCAGTTCACGTATTCTTTTGATGCCGTACCACTGAAACGGGTCTTTCGAGCCCTTCTTCAAGTTGCAGGTCTTGCAAGCGAGTACGAGGTTGTCGATATTGTCTGGGCCTCCAATTGAGAGAGGAATCAAGTGTTCCCATTGAAGATCTTCTTTTGACCCACAATAGACGCAAGCGTTTTCCTGCTTCACGATGATTTTGTTTTCTGTCATGAGCGATGACGGGTTCATTTTACCGGCAAGGAGTTTCTTGTAGATAATCGTAATGAAGGAATAGTCTGTTCGGTTACCCCTTGCACTGCTGCAAATCAGCTTTGCGTATTGCCAGTATATAATTTGCCTCATGGTTTGAAATTTAGGTGCCATGATACTCTTCTCCGTCAATTGGAGATTGGTTTGTCATTCTGTAGCCGCCCAACGTCTCGCGTGACTGACCGGGAAAGCCAAAGAGTACTTGGAAAAAATGAGTTTTATGATGCCTTTGCCAAAAAAGAAAAAGCACCGGCTTACCCGGTTGAGTCAACGCGATTGTTATCTGCTTTTCCTTCTCTTTTTAAGGCAGCTTGATACAGCTTAATTGTTGTAATAAGATACTTAAATAAGCACATAGTAACTATAAATATAACTGCTACCTTTATTACATGAAGGCTTTTGTAGCCGATTTTATTTATAATCGGTCCAGTTAAAATAAAAGGAAGAGTCCCTAATAAATAAGTGCATTTCAAAAAAAGTTGTTTTTGGCCTAATGCGGCAAATAAAATTGCGGCGGGCATAAAAAACCAACAGAAATTTCCGATAGTCTCAAAAATATTGTCAGCAAAGAAAATCGGTTCAATTAAAATTACTGATCCATAAGCATCTAAATTTTTCATAAGCCCCATACATTCGGCAATAAACATCATTGAATACATGAGCATTAAAAGTATGGGTGTATTTAAATCCTCATCACCAGTTATGCTTTTCAAATCAAAACCTTTCTAATGCAGATAATGCCACGGTTCACCTGTAGCAGGGGATACAGGAATTTCTAAACACCGAAGGCATTTTATTAACCAACAACTTTTAAACCGGCATGGCCCCTGCTATCTGGTGCAACCGATTGTTATGGATACCCAAAATGAAATATAAAGATTTGTTTCGTAAGGCTGCTGAATTTATTATTTCGCAATTAGGAAAAATGTTTTTCAAAGATGACTTTATTATAATTGAACATGGAAACCCGGATTTTAAATATTCAAAACATTTTAAAAACATTTCTATCACAAAAGGGTCTTGGGTAAATATATTGATACTCCCCATGCCTGATGCTGGAAAGGACTACGCCGACTGTCGGGAGTATGACCCAACAAAAATCATAGAATCTTTTCTCAAACTCAACCGTTCTGACAAAACAATGTTCAGATATGGCGGTGGGGTTATAGATGAGAAATATGGCATGATTAGTGTTAGCGCTAATTGTGTATTGGTTTGTAACGATTAGCAACTTTATTATTTACGATGCATATATATAGTATCATTTTTGGTGGAGTATTGATTGCATTACGAGACAGTTCTTCCCTAAGAGATTTGGGTGAATTTATTAGCCTGTCTTCTATGCCAGCAGAAATTAGGAAAGTTTTACATTGTTGGCAATCAAATTCTCTGTCACTCCCGAAATTTGTCGATAGATATGTTGCTTCATGCCCACACAATGGACAATTTCGTTTAACCCTTGTGGGGTCGTCGTTATGGTTCATACGTTTACCTTTTATTTGTTAAGGAGTCTTTATGTATTTTAAATATGCGATATACATAGCTATGGTTGCAATGAGTGTAGCTATTGCAGCCCATATATTCGCTATTTTTGAGTTAAACAAAGCTCTTTCAGCTATTCGATTGGCATCTTCTGGAATTGATAAAGCTTTACGAGAAATTGACAAGCTTTCGGCCTCTCGTTTATCGTGTTCTTCAGCTTCTTTTGAGGAAAGATATTTTGTAGCGAACTCACGATCTGGGCGTCCGATACTTCCAAATTGACCTTTTGCGATTGCTTTTCTAGCCTCGTCAATAGTCATGGAGTCGATATTTTTTATTATTTGTTGTTCATTTCCGGTGGACATATTTTATTATCCATAACGAAAAGCTCACCAGACAAAAAACGCATCAGCGTTTTTTGTCTGGTGGAGCGCCAGGTTATGCTTTAATATTCAAATAATTCATCATAATTTGATATTAAACTTGTTAATGAGTAAGATCCTTTTTTTTCAAAATCTTCCTTCCAGTATTTGATCAATTCGTTTTTGTAAGCCTTTGAAAAATCAATAATGCTTTTCCGTAAGCCATTCAATTCACTTTTCGGAGCGAGCTTTTTTATCATTTCCAGGCGTGATATTTCTATATTATTTGCTGTCCCTTTCAATGAATCAATTTCGAAATCAAGCTTTTTGTCTCCGTGTAGTTTAAATGATAGATACTTGCCAAATTGGTCGAAAAGCTGTTCGCTAGGCAATTCACGCTCATATTGAATTACGTTCTTTGAAGCAAGTTTAATCCAACGATGAATGAGGCAACAGTGTATATGGAGTGCAATATCTGAAAGACATATATACGCATGTCCGAATTCATGGCCAAGCAGATAAGTGAAATATGCAGGAAATTCATCTCGAGAGATGCACCATTTTTTAGCTATGGCAACACAGCAATCCCATTTGGCCGAATTTGGGCACCCACATATTCCGGTATAATCAAAAGCAAAATTAATTAGTTGCGATGAGACACAGACTCCTTGCAGATTATCATCTGGCAGCGAACTCTCGCACAAAACCAATAAAATTGAACCGTTAGGAAGATTTGCGTAGGAGCAGAATTCTTCAAGGAAATTTTTCTCTATATCGATTTTTATTTTGTTTTTTAGGGTTACTATAGCCAAAACGCATATCCATTACTTTGTAGAGGAAGCATAACCGCGTCACGGGCGGCATGGTCCTCGCCGTCCCGTGGACGCGGAGGTTATGAGGTAGAACTTGTCAAATTTTAGCCAAAAGATCCTTTGACCGATTCACAATTCCCTCATAAGTTCCGGGTCCGATGGCACCCGAAGAACCATCTTGCTCTTTTTCAGCTTTTCTATGCATTTCAATGAGGGAAATTATAGCGCTTGTTTCAAGATAAAAATTGATTACGCCTTGCCGTGTATCGGGTCTTGAAGCAGCTATAAATCTATCACGGTCTTGTGAGTAGCTTTTTACAATGTGATCAGCAAGTATTTCGACGCTTGAGGAATCCCAAAATTTATTTTTACCCGCTTTTTCGCATGCATTGATAAAGGAGCGAATTTCGGTACGAATCAAATCTAATACGGATTTCCTTTTCCTTATTTCACTGTTTATGCTGAAAATAATATTTCCCGAAACTCCGAGAAGAAAGCCCAGCAATACTAACAGTAATTTTGATATTAAAGCGTCCATTACTGTTTACATTCCTTTCGATTTTGTATGCTGAATTTGGTAAACCCTCATAACGAACTTCTCACCGAGTTCTGGCCGCGGAGTGGCCAGAATCCGGTGAAGAAGACTTGTTATACAAAACATAATTTCTTATAACTTCTTTAGATTAAAAGAGAAAGCAATTAAAAACATCTTCTCAATCTTCGGTCTCACAAGAAGAAAAGAACTATAATAATATGTCCACGACTGTAACAGGGCCAAAGCAAACACCAGTAAAAAAACCTAAAACCTCTACCAAATTAGAAAACCTATTCCTATTAATCAGGTAAAAAACTATTGAGGAGCCTAAACTAATCAAAAAAACACATATTTTAATGGCCTTTTTATAGGCAATAGGAGATGACATCCAGTAAACGAATAAAGCGGGAAATGCAGTTGTAAGGCATAGAATGCCGAGCAATGTCATTACTAATTGAAAGGTTTCTGGTCCAGGGATACCTTCTCCTTTAGCCGTGTAAAGAACAAAGCCAATAGTGCAAATAAAAACAATCGGGCTTAAAATGCTTAATAATATTGAGGAGTATGGTGGAAATGCTGAGTATATTTTTAAGGATGCTGGAATTCCATAGCGCGACAATAGAGACAAAATAAATGCTATAATAAATCCGATAATTAGCCATATGCCATAAGCTTTTATGTTAATAAGTAATGATAATATTCGCTTTGATTTCATCATTTTCAAAGTAATCGTCGATTGTATAACGAACAAACTAACCAGCGGCGGGTTAATTGCTATGGCCTGTCGGTAAGTTTAAAAGATGTAAACAGCAACGATGTCCAACTCGCCCAGCTTTTAGCCGTCTGCGTTTAGTGTCGGGTTGGGCATTACTTGCCCTGTTTATTGTACTTCGGCTGACCACGTTTAATAACATTGGCTTCTTTTGCCCGAGCATCATTAATGCTGCTGAATTGCTCAACAGTGACATTTGAACCGGGTATTTCACCAAGATGCTCAGCTATGCGCTCACGAACCCTGCCACGTTGTGCAATGCCGACATAATTATCATTACCTCCCTCTGTCTTTATACGATACAGCACAGGTTTATCGTTTGGAAGATTCTCGATATCAGACTTGTTGTAGTTCACTTTCTTACTCATACTCTTTTCTCCTCTATGATTTGTGCCTAACGGCGGCCTTCAGTAAATTGCCGGAAGCCGAAAGCTGTAAATAATTCGCTACACGGCCGCCGTTGGGCGATCATTAATGCTCGTGCTGGTAAAGCACCTGACCAACGATAGAAACTACCCCTATTGATTGCTGATAAGGTGCCAGACTATCGGTCAATCTGGGTCTCCGTGGCACTCGTGATCCTTCTCGGTATTGTCAGAGTCACAGTGAGCGCAACGAACGCCATCTCCTGTGGTTGTTCCACAGTTGTGGCAGAAGTGCTTGCCACAATCATTACACTGATAGATCCACATCCACGAGCTACTAAAACCGTACGGATTGTGATCGCAATTCGGACAAGTTGCCATTGCATACCTCCTGAGTTTGGTGTTAACGCCCTTGAAGAGGGGCAAGTTCGCGCCTAAAAATCTTTCGCCTCATTGTGGTGGTGACTATATAGAGGACAATCGTAGACGCCCAACAGTGTTAATAGACGTAAAATTTTCCGTGATATAGGATCATATATCTGGAAAATATTTCCACGTATTTGAATATTAATTAAAGTTACGGCAAATATTTTCCTTGAATTTTTCAATTCTTTTATATAATATTAATTTTCCACTCTAACTGTATAATATAATAGGCAAATGGAAAGCAAGGTAAAATTTAAACCCAATCCAGAATATCGCTTAATGGATCAAGTCCGAGAAGTTTTACGATATTACCATTATGCATACAGGACCGAGCAGTCTTACTGTTCCTGGATATTACAGTATATTAAATTTTATGGCGACAAAACCCATCCCAAAGATATGGGTAAAGATGAAGTTGAGCGGTTTTTGAGCCATCTGACCGAAAAGAAGAATGTTGCTGCCGCAACCCAGAAACAGGCATTGAATGCATTGATATTTTTGTACAGAAAGGTTCTTGATATTGATTTGGGAGATGGTATCGCCCCGACGCGGTCAAAACGGAGAATAAATTTACCAACGGTATTTACACAAGGGGAGGTCAGCAACATACTGGCCAACATGAACGGCAAACATAAATTAATGGCCCAATTGCTTTACGGTTGCGGTCTGCGACTGATGGAATGCGTGCGCTTGCGGGTTAAGGATGTGGATTTTGGACAGGGGAAGATATTTGTTCGAAACGCCAAAGGGGGTAAGGATCGCGCGGTTAATTTGCCTGAATCTATCCGCAGCCAATTACAAAAACAAATTGATGCGGTTATCTCGCTGCACAAAGATGATTTAAAAGAAGGCTTCGGGGAGGTGTACATCCCGGAAGCTTTGGCCCGTAAATATAGACAGGCTCCAAAAGAAACCGCCTGGCAGTATGTGTTTCCGTCAAAAAAGCGTTCCAAAGATCCCCGGAGCGGAAAAATCATGCGCCACCATGTGCTGGAATCAGGACTTCAAAAGGCGGTTAAACGCTCTTTGGCCAAGGCTAAAATATATAAAAAAGCGGGATGCCATACGTTTCGTCATAGTTTTGCAACCCATTTGCTTGAAAACGGGACCAATATCCGTATCGTTCAAAAACTCATGGGGCATGCGGATGTGAGAACTACGGAAATCTATACCCATGTTATGAGCAAAGATATGGATGCGGTCAAGAGTCCTTTGGATACCCTAAAAGGGGTGTAAATTAAGACCATTTGTAAACGCTGATCCTTGCATATTGACAAACCGTGGCTCCGATGTCAGGTTTCAGGATTAAGGTTTCAGGATTAAGGATTAAGGGGAAAACGAGGTGACCAATAGCAATTATATGGACGTGGAGGATCTTGAGGTCTATAAAAAACTGAACATGCTTCCTGACACCTGACACCTGACACCAAATAGCCATGGCAATCTTAGCAAACAACAATCTTGATTTATACCCCCCTAAAAGAAATAATATGACAAACCCCACTCCAATGAAAATTATCCTGACAAACAATCTCAGGCTTTCCAATATTCCTGCGGAAATCCGCGCCAAGCTCATGGATACGCTGACATTTCCCAATCCCAAGTGGCTGGAGAATCACAGAATGGGACGCTGGAACCGGGGCACCCCAAAACTGCTTAAGTTTTATGATAAAACCCGGGGCGGCGGGCTGTGGATCCCCAGGGGGTATATGCGGCAGTTGGTGCTGCTCTGCAGACGTCGGAAGGTGTCGGTTGAGATTGATGATCAAAGACGGGTGTTGACGCCCGTGGATTTCAATTTTGCCGGGCAACTCAAGCCGTTTCAGAACCAAGCGGTTACGGTCATGCTGACAAGAGATTTCGGCACATTGGACGCCCCCACGGGCAGCGGAAAAACGGTGATGGCGCTGTATATGATTGCCCGGCGCCGGCAACCCGCCCTGATTGTGGTGCATACCAAAGATCTGGCGTATCAATGGATGGAAAGGGCAGGGCAGTTTCTCGGAATACCCGAAGAAGACGTGGGGTTTATCGGCAGCGGGAAAAAAAATGTGGGGGAAAAACTTACGGTGGCCCTGGTTCAATCTTTGTATAAATGTGCTGAAGACGTATCCAAAGATGTGGGGTTTCTGGTGGTGGATGAATGCCATCGATGTCCCAGCCGAACCTTTACCCAGGCGGTGAGCGATTTTGATTCCAAATATATGCTCGGACTTTCGGCAACCCCGTGGCGCCGGGACCAGTTGTCAAAATTGATATTCTGGTACCTGGGAGATGTGCATCAAAAAATCGATCAAAGCCGTTTGGTTGAAAGCGGTGATGTACTGCCTGCCGAGATTATCATCCGGGAGACTGATTTTAAGCCCTATTACGATCCGGTGAACGAATACAGCAAAATGATATCCGAACTTACGTCCGACGATGACAGAAACCGTCTGATCGCATCGGATGTTGCACGGGAGGCAGAGAACACCGACGGGGTCTGTCTGGTTCTATCCGACAGAAAAAAACACTGTGCGAACCTGAAGGCGATGTTGCAATTTGGATATAACATATCCTGCGAAGTTTTGACCGGCGATGTTACCGGCAGTCAGCGGCGGGAGGTCCTGGATCGCTTAAATCAGGGAAACGTCAGGGTATTGCTGGCCACAGGGCAGCTCATAGGGGAGGGGTTTGATCGCAGGGATCTGTCTCCCTTGTTTCTGACAACGCCCATAAAATTCAGCGGCAGGGTGCTTCAATACATTGGCCGGGTGCTCCGGCCCGCACCGGGCAAGAAAAAAGCAAAGGTTTATGATTATGTAGACGTTAAAGTGGAGGTTTTGAAAGCTGCGGCCAGGGCGCGGCAAAGGGTTTACGCGCCGGAAAGCCATTTTTCCAGTAACGGCGGCGGATCAACACATCTTGAAACCGGTTTCCATTCACATTGAGCATTCAGTTCTATGCCTTCCTGAATCACGGAAACGGGTCGGTCTGACGACACCACGATGATAATCAGGTTGTGGTGTTCAGCGGTAAAGCGAAGCGCGGAATTAAAACGCGCGCCCCGTGCCCGATCTTCGGTCGGAGTGGCCCTGCCGTCCAGAAGGCAGGCAAACCCGTGAAGTCTCAAATCGGCTCCGATATGCAAGGCGCCGTCGACCTTTGAAAGAGATTCCGAAAATTCCAGAAAGCCGTTTTGGCGCAAATCAAGGGGCGGTTCAAGTTTTTGCCCGGAAATTTTGCCAGGTTCCTCGTTAAAATCAATGACAAGCGTGCAGCCGTATTTTCCGTTCTCGGCCGTGTGAACGATTCTGGAGGCAATTTGAAACAACTCATGTCCGATCGAGGGATCGATCTTGGCTTCGAGCAAAATTTCTTCCACCTCCACCAACTTGGCCTGGTAAGTAGAAGAGTGAAAACTTCCATCAGAAAAACTGCACACAGGATCATTATTTAAGCTTAAAAATCCGTGACGGCTTCTAAAATCAGCAGCCACATGGAACGGTTCCACATGACCGGTTGCAATGCCAACGATGGTCTTCCCATCAGAGACCAGGTTGCGGTCTGAATTTTCCACCGCCAGCAACAGCTTGCGCACATGCTTTAAATTGTTCAGACCGGGCTGTTCTATAACCGGAAAACGAATGATAAATTCTATTTCCGGAAACATACGAGGTTCCGTAAAAATTAGTTTTCCTTGAGGCCATTCCCCTTCTTCCCTTGTGTTTGAAATGCCGAGCACGGCATCCAGAACGGGAAAAATCCGAAGCGAGCTGTCCCATCCCAGCCGGATATTCATTTGATCAATAATATAATCGCGAACCGCATGCGTTGCATAGTTACGCAAAACATATCCGGAATTACCTGCATACAAAGGGTCTTCAGTGGCAAAATCATGGGAAAGAAGCCAGGTCGCATGTTCAAGCCAACATTCCGTGGGGCCGATTGAACACATATCCGGATGATGCTCGGTAAACCACATCTGGTAAAAAATAGAGTGGGATCTTCCGCCTAAAGAGATGAGTCCTGTGAGTTGAAGATTCTTTTCGGGGTGAACATGACCCGAGCGCATAAATCGGGATATGTGAGATGCCTTGTCCCGCCACTCGTTGGACTCAAGATAGAGTTTTTTGAACTTGGGTTCATGGCCATGGAGAAGATGTTGGGGATCGTAAACGTAAACCGGATCATCAGGCTTTACCGCATAGATAATGGCGGCACGGCTCATTCCGGAAAAATGCGAAAGCCCGTCGCGCAGTCCGTCAAGGGTGTGAAAAAGACATAAATATCTGAAAGAAGAGTTCTCCATTCCGCCTCCGGGATGTGTCGAAAAATAAAATCTGATTTAAATCTATTGAGCCCTTATCCCAGCGCTTCTCTGATTTTTTTAGCAAGTTCACTTCTGACCACCGGCTTCATGACATATCCGTGAATGCCCATGGCCTTTGCCTTATGTGCGCTTATTTTTTCAGAAAAGCCGGAACAAATTATAACCGGAATATCAGGTCTTATTTCAATAAGTTTTTGGGTAAGGTGAATCCCCGTCATATTGGGCATGGTCATATCCGTAATAACCAGATCGAACTTGTCAGGGGCTGCTCGAAATGTCTCCAGTGCTTCAATGCTGCTGGTCCGTGCGGTGACATAATAACCGAGTCGTTCCAGCATCTGTTGTGTCATTCGCACAATCTGTTCTTCATCATCCACCACAAGAATTCGTTCTTTGCCCCTTTCCACAGGCGATATGACCCGGGGTTCCTCTGTTTCCTGGCTTTGGATTACCGGCAGGTACACATGGAATGTGGTCCCCTTACCCGGTTCGCTGTATACGCTTATGTTGCCTCCACAGCTTTTGACGATGCCGTGCACCATGGCAAGGCCCAGGCCGGTGCCTTTACCTTTTACCTTGGTGGAATAATAAGGTTCAAATATTCGATCCATTATAGACTCATCAATACCGGTGCCGGTATCCGCCACTGTTAAACAAACATATGGCCCGGGAATCATGGCCGGATCTTTTAAGTCATCCACATCCAACTCGATCTCATTTAAGGTTATATCCATTTTTCCGCCTTTATCCTCCAGGGCGTGATAGGCATTGGTCAAAAGGTTCATGGAGACCTGATGAATCTGTGTGGCATCGGCCAGAACAAAACCGCAGGTATTGCTGATATCCTGATGAATTTCGATGGTCGTCGGCAAAGAAGATCTGATGAGTTTCAATGCTTCTTTCACAACAAGCTGAATTTTTAATGGCTTTAGTTCCTGATCCGCCTGTCTGCTAAATGTGAGAATCTGTTTGACCAAATCTGAGGCACGATTTCCGGCGATAAGCACTTCCTTCAGATTATTATGTAATTGGCTTCCTTTTTCCGTATCATCTAACGCCAGTTCGGTATATCCGATCATGGAATAAAGGATGTTGTTGAAATCATGGGCAATGCCGCCGGCCAACGTGCCGATGGATTCCATTTTCTGGGCTTGCTGGAGTTGGGCTTGAAGCTGTTTTTGTTCAGTTACGTCAAGAAAAATGGTTAGAATAAAAGAGTTGCCTGAAATCCGAATGACTCTGGCAAACATAAGTCCATTGAGAATGGCGCCGTCTTTGGCCTTAAAATCCATTTCCAATCCATTGACTTCTCCGGATGTCTGTAACTCCTTTAAAAATTCGGCCCTGTCATTATCAGAGTAAAAGCCGATTTCCGTTGTCGTCTTTCCAATGATCTCTTTTTGGGAGTATTGGGTCAGATCACAAAACATATTATTGACGTCAGCCAGTTTGCCTGTTTCTAATTCAGTAAGCGCAATGGCTTGAGGAGATAAATCGAAAAGGCTGCGGAATTTAGATTCACTGTCCCGCAGTGCCTTTTCTGACTGTACTCTTTCGCTAATATCAATGACAATTCCTCTCAAACCCATGGGTTGATCTCCATGGGTTCTAGCGGCGGTATTCACCATAACGGGAAACGTGCTGCCGTCCTTTCTTAATGCGGTATACTCGACAAGACCCATCTGTTCTCCCTGCAATATCTTTTGAGCATTTTCCATAACTTTTTGCCGATCTTCCGGAACGAACATCTCAAACCCGTTTAACCCTTGATCAACGTCTTGTTGGGTATACTTAAAATAGTCTAGTGCGCTTCGATTTACAAATGTGAGATGACCACTTACATCTATTTCGAAGATGGTCTCCGGTAATAATTCGGCTAACTCTCGAAATCTTTCTTCGCTCTCTCGCAACGCGTCCTCAACCTGCTCGCGTTCTATGATTTCCTGATGCAGCTGGGTATTGGTTGTCTTCAATTTTTTCTGACTGGCTTCCAGCTGTTCTTTTTTTACCGTGGTTAAAGACAATTGGGCCAGCATCTGGTTGAAATTTTCTATTAATTGTCTCACATCGCCGGACATGGCGGGTTTAACCCGTATATCGAAGTTGCCTTGATTGACTGCATGGGTCGCTTTTTGAAGGTTGGTGATGGCACGAGAAAAATAGATGCCCGTCCAAGTAGAAAAAGCGATAATAAACAACAGTCCCAAACCCATAGACAAAAACCCCACGGTTTTAAATGATTGTATGAGACCTTTTAATACAAACATCAAGTAGCGGGTTGTGCCGTGTGAAACTTCCTGTGCGGCCAGAATAGGACGGGTGAACTCGTCAATATAGCTCGTTGCCGAAACGCCTAATCGAACACCGTCTGCGGTTTTTTCATTCATCGGGGCGATGTACATGAATTTATCCCGCAGTTCTCCATTAGGCGCTTTCCATTTGTAATATCCATGTGAATATCTACCCCCCAGACTGTTTTTCATGATCGTCCAAAACTCCGGCAGGTTGTCCGATAGCGAGTGCAAGTCCAGATTTTCTATTTTGGAATCTTTATGAAAGCGATTTATAGCGGTATCCAAATCCTGAACGGCGGTGTATCCTCTTTTGCCCACGGGTTGAACAGCAATTTCTCTGAATCTAACGTCATTTTGCAGGTCTTTTACCGTCATATCAGGATGGGCCTGAAGGTATAATTCCAACTGAAGAACCACGTCCAGTACTTTCTGCCGAATAAAATCCTCTGACATTTTCTTCAATATGGGTCTACTGCGTTGCCACTGTTCTTCTTGCCCCTGGTAAAGCGCATTATTGGCCTGGGTGAGAAATTGGTGGTCGAATATGCTGATCAAGCAGCCAAAAATTATAATAGGAATCAAACCGGAACTGATGGTAATCGCTATCAATCGGGTACTAAATTTTTTCGGTAACAGTCGTGAAAATTGCATAATAATCGTCTTTCAATCAATAATATTATCGGTTTTTAGAATAACCTGGCGTTTGATTCGAATGTTCAACTCCTTTGCCTTTTTCAAATTCAAGGACAGTTTGTTGATCATCGGTTTTTGAGAGGGGATGGTTCGCACATTAACACCTGATAATATCTGAACCATAGGATCTGCGGCTTGTCGCCCAATTTCGTAAAAATCGCAATGTACGGCCATCAAAACACCATCTTCTACGTCTTTTTTTGAAATTGAGACAACGGGTATCTTGTGTTTATCCGAGATATGAATAATGGTTTGTAAATTTTCAGGTAAATTCATTATAGGATCCGTCGGAATATAAATGGAATCAACTTGTTTTGCCAGCGAATTCACGATCTTCTCAAGTTCCGGCAAATCCCTTTTTGTAACTGAGACGGTTAGAGGTTTCCAGCCCAATTCACGAGCGGCGGTCGTAGCTTCTTTCCCGGTGACCACCGCTTGAGGCATTTCCGTGCAATAAATAATACCCAATGTTTCCATTTCAGGCAGGACCTCTTTTACCATATCAAACTGTTCTTTTACGTCGACCTTCATGCTGACGCCGGTAATATTTCTTCCGGAATCCTCGTAAGTTCGGATAATCCCGGTCGCCTTTGGGTCACCCACAATGGAGAACACAATGGGAATCGGTTTTTTTTCGGTGGCCTTTAAGGCCGCTAAGGTACTTCCCGTGCCCAGAGTCAACATCAGGTCAACCTCTTTTTTTACAAAATCAAGGGCAGTTTTTAGCGCAAGTTCTTTATCCTGAGCTACATTTTTGTAAATTATTTCTAAGGTCATGCCTTGCTTATACCCTTTGTCCTCAAGGGCGTCGAGTACGCCTTTATACGTCTGGTTATATGCATGAATCTTTTCCGTCCACTGTAACACGCCAATGACAAACGTTTTATTTTTCCCTTTGCACCCCACACAGACCAAACAACACAGAATTAAAGTCGTTATTAATAAGATGAATTTAAGATATTTTGTCATAATAAATTTCCATACAAAATTTCCAGCTAAGCTGCCCATAAAATAGTTTTATGCTTGCTGAAGATCAACTGCCTTTCTAATTTTTGATTTTTTTAATTCAACATATTTTATTCCAAAAGCCTTGGAACAACAATCTGTCAATAGTTATAGTTGACGGTCTCGTAAAAAGTCCAACTTCTGCGTTGTGCTGCATTTCGCAATCATTCAACGTACGAAAAGTACGCCTCATGATTACAAAATTTACACGCCTTGAATTTGAACTTTTTACGAAACCGTCTAAATCGGACTTTATACGAGTTCATCATCGTTAGTTTCCGCTTTTTTTTAAAAAATGCTTTTCCATGAATCGTTTTTTAGGAACTTAAATATGTGTTAAAAAATCGCCAAAATATCATTATGCGAGGAAGGGGTCAACAACAGAATACATTTTTTAAATGGTGGCACAATGTGACATATCAGGCATTGTGCCAAAGCCATTCAAAGCGTCAGTCCGTTTCCAAAAAAAACCGCCGTCGCTTAGTTGCACCCAAATCAAATGGGTTTACCCCGGGGAATTTTTCAAATGGCGTTGACACACGGTGTTGTGATTTATTAATGTTAAACGCATCCGATTATCTTTCAATTCGACCAGAAATGGCCGGAAAAACACAGGAGGTTAGATACAATGGCCTACACAGAGAAGATTCTGGAAAAAAGTATAGATCCCAGTGTTCACAAAATGCTGGAACGTGCAGAGCAGCTAAACCTGGAAACGGTTTGGGACAGGTATGAGGCGATGCTGCCGGAGTGCGGATTCGGCGAGCTGGGCGTTTGTTGCCGTAATTGCAACATGGGGCCTTGCCGGAAACCAAAATCTACCATTTATGGACGGACACTAACTAAACCGAGCTCACCTGCCTGACACGTTAATTCTTTACGTACAAAGGTTCCTTGTTTTTTTCCAGCCTGAGGATATTGTCTGCCACTGCCTTGACAATCCCTCGTATGGAAACGTCTGTAGACCCGGCAATATGAGGAGTGGCCAATACATTATAATTGAAAATAGGATCATCGGGATCCGGGGGCTCTTCCCAAAACACATCTAAGCCGGCGCCCGCGATTTTGCCGGAGGCGAGAGCTTCTTGTAACGCTTCACGATCTACCAATCCTCCTCTGGAGAGGTTGATTAAAAAAGCGCTCTGTTTCATAAAAGATATGGAAGCAGGGTTTATCAGGTGCTTGGTTTCGGGAGTGTAGGGGAGACATAAAATAACATAATCCGATCTTTTCAATAGCTCATTAAGATCCTCAGGCCCTCCGACCCATTCCAAATCCAGTTCTTTCATGGATTTCGGGGTATGATGACGTTTGGTTCCGATCAAATGCACATCAAAGGCTTTAAGCCTTTTAATCAGAGCTTGACCGATGCCGCCAAGTCCCACAAGACCCACCGTGCGGCCGCTCAAGGCTCTTCCCCGGGGTTCTCCCATTTTCCCGTCTTTCAGACTTTGGGCCATGCCCCGAATATCTCTGGATAGCCCGATCATCAGGTATATACCCAGCTCCGCCACGGAATCCGCATTTCCGGAAATATTGGCAGGCACATTGGCAACCCAAATATTTCGCTTTCTGGCCGCTTGAAGATCCACCCCTTCTAATCCTGAACCACACTGCTGGATGAGTCGCAGTCGATCGCTTTTTTCAAGCAACTCCTCGGTTACGGGACTCATGGTGGGAATCAAAACATCAAATCCTTTTAAGCGGTCCACCTCAAATCGCCCGGTGGCCTCAAAATGGTGTTGAGGAAGTTCGGATCGGATCAGGCCTAAAAAGCCTCCCCATGCATTCTCCGACGCAGCAAAAAGTATATTCATTTTTTCGTGAACCCTTAAGGTTTTACCCTAATTGAGCGAAAGGCAAGGATGCCCCATATTCAAGGCGTCACGGGTGAAGCCGTAGTGAACTACTGCAAACCCG
>Ga0208279_1000816_pt1 | contig 21019 bp, 37 predicted proteins | sample AntAceMetag02UKM_FD_184766 | JGI IMG/M metagenome (GOLD analysis project Ga0208279, IMG submission 184766) | Saline lake microbial communities from Ace Lake, Antarctica - Antarctic Ace Lake Metagenome 02UKM (SPAdes) (version 2) | ecosystem: Environmental > Aquatic > Non-marine Saline and... | reverse complement strand
TCCGGGTCACAACTCTATTCCAACGTCTTTACCTTGACCTTGAAGGCTATCGCCGATTTGCCTAATCGGAGTACCCCCATATGTGGCCTTTCCACGCGAAATCCCAAAGAGCCATCATTGTTTCTGAAAAGAGGTTCACCCAGCCGAGAGGGCGGCCCAAGTTGTGGTAGGCCGGGGCCTCCCAACCCCGGCCTCCGCTATCGAAGAGGATGGGCGGTTGCGCGCATGAATCGTCGCTCGTGTCTCAGACTAGCTCCATCGCCCACCGGCGAAAGCGCTCCTGCCCGTCCTGCTGTTTTGCCAGATCCGCGATGCTGTCTGCGCCCTCCGGCAACCGGACGACACTCCCGCGGCCGATCTCTTCCCTCCATTGCCTGACGCCAGGGCCGTCGACGTAGTACAGGGACTCTCTGGCTGCGATGTCGTCCGCTCCGTTTCCGATAGGGACGTCTTGGACCGCCACCCCCTGGAAGCCCCACTCCCACAGCGTCGCGCAGTCAGCCAGATCCCATACGACGAACAGAGGGCCTGTAGTGGCGGGCAGCACCAGGCCGTACACGGGCATGGGAGGCTCCTCAACCAGCTTGTGGAAGGCGCCCTCACCGCCTTCCTCTTGGGCCAGGTCGTTTGCGTCCTCCACGTTCCGCGGTAGCTGGAGAACACGACCACGGCCGATCGCTTCCCGCCATCGGGCCGCGGCGTGGAGGCCAGCAGCGTTGTTGTCGGCGACGTATACCACGTCCTCCGACTTACCCAGACGAACCGCGTCCTTTTCCTTGATCGAGGTTCCAAGCGTTGCGACTGCCTGGTACCCCCATTGCCGGAGGGTGATGTAGTCGAAGAAGCCCTCGACCACAAACACGGGGCGCGAGGGGTCGAACCGCGCCAGGCCGTAGACGGGCCTGGGTAGTCCGGGAAGAAACAGGTACTTGAGCCGTGCTTTGCCGTCGAGAGCCCGCCCGGCCACGTGGATCACCCGACCGGCGCGGTTCCGCTCGACGAAGATGATGCGACCGGCGAAGAACTCCCACGTCCGCCCGTCCTGGCGACGCAGCAGCCCGACACCCTCCGCGTGTGCCGGGTCGCTGCGCAGGTAGCGCAGCGCGGGAGAGAGCATGGCGACGGAGCAGTAGCCAACCCTTCGGCTCCGCTGAGGACAGGCCCTTCGGCTGTGCTCCCCTCGGCTATGCTCGGGGCAGGCAGGGCAAGGCTGGAACTCCTGGATGGCCTCGACGGTCAACCCTCGCCCCAGCAGGTATCCATACAGGGAATCGGCTCCCTTGGGGTCGGCGACCAGCGTCGTGTGGTAGACGCGGGCGGCCAGGTCGAGGGCTTCCGTCCCTTCGGGACTCAGGGCAGGCTCGGCGCGATTGAGTTTGCGCGGGGGGCGGGGCCGTAAAACGTGACGGCAAAACAGTCGTCCAAGTCCTCCAGGTGTGGCTCCGCCAGCCCGTGCTCGCACATCAGGCAGCGCATGCGTGCGATGCCGGTGCCCCACTTCTCGATGTAGAAGATGTCGTACAGATAGTTGGCGATGAGGTGGTTGCGCAGGACGTGCTGGCGCTCGATGTTGGCCAGCGTCACGCCTGGCGGTAGCCCGCCGGGGCTGTTGACCTCAATGCGATCGGCAAAGACCATAATGCGCACGCTGGCCCCTGCGATGCGATGTCGCGGTGACAGACGGCGTTGCAGACCGCCTCGCGGATGGCCTCGTAGGGATACTCGGTCACCTCGTGACGGCGAAAGCCAACCACCCTGGCAGTGCCAGGCGGGTGTTGCGGCGGATGAACTGTTCCTGTCATACGGCCCTGTCAGATCACACGTCCGCTTTGCCTGAACCGGCGATCGCCTTTCTGAGACAGTCTACAATCCCCTGCCAGTCCCGCTCGGAACAATGACCAATGTGGGTGGCTGCGGTGGCTGGCAGCGTCGCCAGGAAGGTACGGAATGCGGATGGGCGATATAGCCCCTCTTTAGCCCAGTCCTCCAACAGATAATCGGTGGGGGCCGTTGCTCTTTGAATCTGCGAGGTCACAATGCCCACAATCACGTCAGGGCGGTGTTGGTGATACGTGGAACTGGAGACCACAATTGCCGGCCGGCGTTTGACACCCTTCACGCCAGGGAAGTCAATCGTCACGATGTCACCTGCTCGTAAAGTCACTGCGCCTGCCCCCACAGTGATTGAGCCGCATACGCCAGCGATGCCCGCGTCAAATCGGTGTAGTCCTCCTCGCTCCACACGTCACTTTCATCTACGATCCATGTCGTAGGGCCACTCATCAGGTCATCCATCACCAGTTTTACCAGTCGCAGACGTTCAATGACAGGCAGGTTTTTCACGCCTGTTTCGTAAATCTGCAGGGCAGCCCCTGTCGTTTGCATTACACATCCTCCTCCAGTGGCAAATCTCATCCGGGAAGAGTGCCTCCATAATATACCATATCGCCAAACCTCGCGCCGGCACCGCCTCGCCGTCAATTATATCCCAAACCTGCGGTTGAAGCAACACGACCATAGTTTGCGCACGCCTCCGGGTGAGCAGGCGCACGACACAAAAAAGGGATCAGTCATAACCATTTCTGGAAACACCCCTCGTCGTGAACAGGTAACTTCTGCTTGCAATTATACACCTGTTTCACAATTCCACACAACTCAAGAGCGTATCCCAAATCACAACTCCGCCAATTTGCGCCCCACGTTACGCTACATCGGTAGCCGTTGCGCCCCATCAGACCGCCCGGTAGCGTGTTCCTCTGCCGATTCCTTTGACCCTTACCCACCCTGTTTTCACTAAAGCCTGCAAATCTCTGGAGGCGGTGTTCCTGGACACATTGAACAATTGCCGGTAATCCGCGTTGCTCAACTCCTGGCCTTCATTAACCATCAACCTTCCGGGATCAGATCCAGGATACGGTCGCCGGGGCCGTAAAACGTGACGGCAAAACAGTCGTCCAAGTCCTACAGGTGTGGCTCCGCCAGCCCGTGCTCGCGCATCAGGCGGCGCATCCGGGCAATACCGGTGCCCCACTGTGTCTCCACCCTGTCTATGTGTCGTTTGACTATATGATGTTTGGCTATTGACAAGTTACACATAGTGTGGTATACTATGGTTGCTTGAGGCAGAGTTTGGTGGTCCCGTAAGGAAGGAAGACGGATGCGAGGACGGGGTTACAGGAGGCGAACACGTGGTCGCCGGACGGTGCGGATGCTGGAACCAGCACTACTCTTACTTCTGCACCACGGCCCGGCCCACGGCTACACTCTCCTGGAACAGTTGAGAGAGTTTGGCCTGGGGGACCTGAACCCCAGTGCGGTCTACCGGGTGCTGCGAGACATGGAGGCAAAAGAGTGGGTCACTTCGACCTGGGACGAGGAACAGACGCAGGGACCGCCCCGACGGGTCTATCGCTTCACCGCCCTGGGGGATGAGGTGTTGGCCCTATGGATGCAGGATCTGATGGAGAGCAGAAGGAAGGTCGATTATCTCTTGGGAGCCTACCGCCGCCACATAGGGGAGGGTGAGGGTGAGCATGATTGAAACACTGGTGATTTTAGCGTACGATTGACAACGAAAAGGAGATGAGTGATATGCCAAGATTTGATGGAACGGGGCCGCGAGGCCAGGGTCCGATGACCGGACGCGGCGAGGGGTACTGCGCAATGGTGCTTCCTGAATCGGGGCAAGCACCCGATGGTTATGCCGGGTTGCAGGGCACGCCTGCGCGCCTGGGGGTGCCGGCCGCCCGGCCCGCGCTCGGGGCCCGCTTCGCCCGCTGGCTGCGTCCGGCGATGCGGCGTGGACGCGCGTTCGGCCGTGGACGAGGCCGCCGGTTCGCCCGGTGGTAAGTTGTAGTACGTCGGTGAGAGTGATAGAAGGAGGTGAGTGACATGCCAGGATTTGATGGAACTGGACCGGCCGGAATGGGACCGATGACTGGCGGAGCACAGGGGTGGTGCAACTCGTATAGCCCCATGTATGCTGGCTACGGTCCATACCGTACACCCTATCCGCCTCCGGTGCGGCCGTACTATGGAGGCTATGCGCGGCCCTTCGGCCTCGGTCGCCCTCGCTGGGGACTGGGCCGGGGCCTCTGGGGGCGAGGCCGGAGAGGCTGGGGCCGTGGTGGGGGTCGTGGACGGTGGTAGTAGAGACAGTATCAGTCGCAATGAGTGAAATACTTTTAGAGAGGAGGTGAACGAGATGCCAGCAGGAAATGGAACTGGTCCGAGGGGAATGGGACCGATGACAGGTCGAGGGGCCGGCTACTGCGCTGGCTCCGGCATGCCCGGCTACGCGAACCCGGTTTCCGGGCGTGGCTTCGGCATGGGCTGGGGCCGTGGCGGGGGCCGCGGCGGCGGTTGGCGCTGGCGAAACCAGTACTACGCCACCGGAATGCCCGGCTGGGCCCGCTTCGGGTATGAGCCAGCATGGGGTGCGCCGCCGGCTCAGGCGTATGGCCCTTATGGTGCGCCGCCGGCTCAAGCGTATGGCCCTTACGCCGCGCCGCCGACCCCGGAGCAGGAGACCGAGTTCCTCAAGACGCAGGCTGAGTGGCTGAAGGAGCAACTGGACGCCATCAGCCAGCGCATCGCGGAACTTGAGCAAGAGAAGTAGCCGCGTCAAGCGGCGGAATGCGTCGGGGCGGGTGACGTTGCCATTACACTTCGCCACCCGCCCCGCTGCCCTAACCGGGTGAGGGGCCTGCAGGGCTCCCCACCCAGTGGACAAATCTGATTATACCTTTCAACAGGAGGAATGCAAATGAGAATAGTCGTCACAGCCAACGGCGCAGACCTGAACGCGCCGGCCAGCCCGGTCTTCGGGCGCTGTCCTGCGTACGTCTTCGTGGACACGGAGACGATGGAGTTCGAGGCCGTGGAGAATCCGGCGATAGCCGCTCCCGGCGGGGCGGGCATCCAGGCGGCCCAGTTTGTCATTGAGCGCGGAGCGCAGGCAGTCGTGACCGGCAACATGGGTCCTAACGCCTTCAACGTCTTCCAGTCCGCCAATGTGCCCATCTACCGTTTCGGGGGCGGGACAGTGCGTGAGGCGGTCGAGGCGTACAAGGCGGGCGGACTTCAGTCCGTCGGCGGCGCCAACGTCCAGGCTGGAATGGGTATGGGTCGTGGCATGGGCATGGGGCGAGGTATGGGCATGGGCCGTGGCATGGGTATGGGGCGAGGTATGGGCATGGGCCGCAGTGCGGGTGGGGCTTTCCCCCCGACACCACCTCCGTCTCCGATGGCCACCGCCAGCCCGGCCCCTTCCCGCGAAGATGAGATGGCGTCTCTAAAGGATATGGCCAGCGGGTTGCGCAATCAACTGGCCGAGGTGCTAGAGCGACTCGACCGGTTGGAAAAGGGAGAATGAATAATGCGCGTTGCGGTTTCGGTAGACGATAGCAACGGACTGGACAGTGTGGTGAGTCCCCACTTTGGGCGCTGTCCATACTATATTCTGGTTGATCTCGATGGCCAGGAAGTAAGGCAGGTCAACGCGGTGGCGAATCCCAACTACGGCCGGCACGCACCCGGGACAGTACCCACGTTCATCCAAAATCAGGGCGCGGATGTCATGCTCGCCGGCGGGATGGGTAGACGGGCCATCGCCTTGTTCCAGCAGTACGGCATCCAGGCGGCGACCGGGGCCACAGGCTCCGTGCGCCACGCGCTGGAGCAGTATCTGGGCGGGGTGCTGCAGGGGGCCGAACCGTGCAGCACGAGCCTTGGACATGACCACGAGGAGTCCTCAGTCGAAGGCGAGTACGAGCAGGACGAGGTGGGCCGGCTGCGGGAAGAGGCCGGGATGCTGCAGCAGCAGTTGACCGAAGTGGTGGAGCGGTTGGACAGGTTGACGGCAACTTGAAGTGGCAGGGCTGGAAATCGTCACGTACTCCAATCCCATCCTGTTGAGCAAAGCCCGGCCAATCCCCAGGGTCACCCGGCGGGTGCGGTCTCTGGCCCGCGACATGCTGGAGACAATGTATGCCGCGTCGGGCGTGGGGCTGGCGGCACCGCAGGTGGGCGTCCAGCAAAGGGTGATCGTCGTGGACGTGGGCGAGAACCCCATCACGCTGGTGAACCCTGAGATCACCACTGCTGAAGGGGAGCAGGTGGGACTGGAGGGCTGTTTGAGCCTGCCCGATCTGGTGGGCGAGGTGCGCCGGGCCGAGTGGGTGGTGGCGAAAGGGCTCAATCGCCGTGGGAAGCCGATCACCGTGGAGGGCGAGGGACTGCTGGCCCGTGCGCTGCAGCACGAGGTGGATCACCTGGATGGCATCCTGTTCATTGCCCGCATCGAGGATCCCACGCGCCTCTGGAGAGTGAGTGAACTGAGCGCAGCGGCCGAGAAAGAAGTCATCCACATCTGAGGAGAAAGAAGATCGAGATCAGCATCTGATAACGCGAACGTTCACACGTGGGGCAGGTTTTCGAGCCTGCCAGCAGCCTGGCAGGGCTGCTCCACGTGTGGCTTTTGCCCAAGTGTGAAAGAAGGTGATAACAGTGGTATACGTTGACGAGGCACGTTGTACGGGCTGCGGCCTGTGCACGGATGTGTGTCCAACAGGTGCCATCAGCGTGGTGAACGGCGTGGCGCGGGTGGAGCAGAGCCTATGTCGAGAGTGCGAGGTGTGTCTCTCGGCCTGCCCTAACGGAGCAATTCTAGCGCTGCGGGAACCCGCCGGGGCTGAGAAGCCAGTGCCGGTGCGCGCGCCTGTACCGTCCCCAATCCCGACTAGGCCAGTCGCGCCAGCACCCCGGCCCAGCGGTGGTGTGTGGCCCTGGCTGGGTGTGGCGTTGGGCTTCGTCGGGCGGGAGGTGGTGCCCCGCGTGGCGGCGTTTTTGGGGAACCGAGGGCAACGATCTCGCCCGACGGTTACCCCATACCGTGCCATAAGCACTCCCGGTCGCAGGAGCTATGGCGAGCGGGGCGGCGGCCGGCGCTCACGCCGGCGGCGGCGGGGACGCTGGTAGCCAGGATGTAAACGTTCGGCTAGTTGGCGAGAAACAAGGAGATCACGTGGGGTATCGAGTAGAGGAAATCGACTTCGACCGCATGGTGGCTGAACTGCAGAGAGAGATCATCGAACAGGAACGGGCGATCTACTCGGACAAGGTCATTGAGGAATTCTACAATCCCAAGAACCTGGGCCGCATGTCTGAACCGGATGCACGCGGGATCGTGCAAGGTTGGTGTGGCGATACGGTGGAGATCTACCTGCGGCTGAATGGCAAAGATCGAAGAGGCCACTTTCATGACCGATGGCTGCGGGCCGACGGTGGCCTGCGGGAGTATGCTCACCAAGATGGTGACGGGGATGCCGTTAGAGAAAGCGGGCAAGATCGCACCGAAGAGTCTGATCGCTGCCCTGGACGGTCTGCCCGAGGAGAGTATCCACTGCGCCGAACTGGCGGTGAACACGCTGCGGGAGGCGATTGCAAATCGGCCCCGCCGTGACGTGGAAAGCGTGTTCCATAATTAGGTGTGAGAGATGTACGATGTGTACATCAAGTCTAAGCTAGATTACAGAAAGGAGCAAATAATGGAAAAGGCTGACATAATCGTTGTAGGTGGGAGCGCCGCTGGTTTGACTGCCGGAATTACGGCGCGGCGTCACTATCCCGACAAGGAGATTCTCCTGGTGCGTATGGAGAAGCAAGTTCTGATACCGTGCGGTATTCCTTACATCTTTGGCACCGTGGAGAGTCCCCAGAAGAACCTCGTCGGCGATGCAGTGCTCGAAAAGAACAACATCGAGTTGCTCATCGCCGAAGCCACGGACATAGATCGAGAAGGGAAAGTCCTTCACACCACCGAGGGTGACGTGGGCTACGAGCGGCTGATCATTGCCACAGGCTCGAGGCCTGCCATGCCGCCGATACCGGGGTTTGACCTCGACGGCGTTTATGCGGTGGTCAAGGACGTTGAATACTTGAGCGGACTCCAGCAGCGACTCGAAACCGTCGAGGACGTGGTCGTCATCGGTGGCGGATTCATCGGGATCGAGTTGGGCGACGAGATCAACAAAGCGGGTGACAAGACCGTCACCATCGTCGAGATCTTGCCGCACTGCCTCGCGCTGGCGTACGACGAAGAGTTCTGCGTCGAGATGGAGAAGGTGCTCGAGTCCCGGGGGATCAATATCCGCACCTCCTCCAGAGTGGATAAAATAGATGGCGATGGAAAGGTGGAAAGGGTCATCCTATCCGATGGCTCTGAGATCAAGGCCGATGTCGTGATCCTGGGCATCGGGGCTGTGGCCAATGTGGATCTGGCGCAGAGGGCAGGACTGCGCATCGGCTTGACGGGCAGCATCGCGGTGGACCGGACGATGCAGACGTCTGACGAGAACATCTACGCCTGCGGCGACTGCGGCGAGAAAATATCGTTCTTTGGCGGAAGGCCCTCGCCGCTAAAGTTGGCGTCCATCGCTACGTTGGAGGCGCGCATCGCCGGAGCCAATCTCTTTGGCATCAGGCGAGAGAACATCGGCACGGTGGGCGTCTGGTCCACGGCCGTGGGGGATACTGCGCTAGCCACCGCCGGGTTGACCGAGGAAATGGCCAGGCAGCGCGGTTACGATGCGGTCGCCGCAACCATCGCAGGCCCCAACCGTCATCCTGGCCTTATGCCCGGCGCGGCGAACACCAGGGTCAAGCTGGTGTTCGAGCGCAACTCCGGCGTAATCCTGGGGGGGCAGGTCATGGGTGGCCCCGCGGCAGGCGAGGTCATCAACGCCATTTCCGCCTGCGTGCAGAACCGCATGACGGCGGAGGACATTGCCATGTTCCAAACAGGCACCCATCCTGCGCTGACGGCCTCACCTATTGCTTACCACATGGTGAACGCCGCAGAGATGGCCATAAAACAGATGCGTGAGCGTGGAGGTTAGCCATGGCAAAGATACTCGTTATAGACGATGACCCTGATTTCCTCCTTGCCGTGCGGATGGTGCTCGAGGCCCACGACTTTGAGATGGAAACAGCGATGACGCCCGAGGAAGGGATCAGCAAGGTTCTAAGCACCGAACCAGACCTGGTGATCCTGGATGTCATGATGCCGACAGGCTACGAGGGATTCGACGTCGCCCGCGAGATCAGGGAGAAGCACAAACTGATAGATCTACCCGTTTTTATGCTCACCAGTATACACGGCACCAAAAAAGTGCCCTACCGTTTCGCTCCCGATGAGCATTACCTGCCGGTAGACGTGTTCCTGGACAAGCCGATTGAGCCGGACCAGCTCGTTGACACGATCCAGGAGATGCTGGGTGAGCGCCGGGAGGAACCGGAACATCCGTTGTAGGACTGGTTTATCCAAGAGATCACGTGAAAGATTAGGATGCGTTTCATTTCAGTTGGGAAGAAAAACCTTGAAAACCTTTGGGAGGAATGGATGCTCCAGTTTGCAGGACTCGCCAGGAGGATAGAGTGAACACAGTCGGTAAAGTAACTGGGAGGATCAGAGATTTCATCTACAGGCAGAAACACAATTATCGGGTGGGCGCGGCGCGCTTATCCGCGAACAAGTTTCTAGTCGGCCTCACCAGTCAATACAGTGCGATATATACTGTGGGGTTGGGGGCCGATCCTGTGCAACTGGGGTCTCTCAGCAGCGTGGGCAGCGCGATCAGTGCCCTTATTTCTGCACCCGTAGGATGGCTGATGGATCGCCATGGCATCAAACGATTTTTTCTGCTGGCGGTCGTCTTAACAGCAGGTGGGAGCTTGCTCTATGCGCTAGCACACGATTGGCGATTCCTCATTGCGGCGGCCATCCTTGCTTCCGTCGCCTTAAGCCTGAGCAACATGGGGTGCAGGGTGATCTGCGCTGATTCGGTACAAAGCAAAGATCGAGTGACTGCGCAGAACGTTTGTAGCACCCTGGCTGCGATAGCCAGCATGATCTCGCCCCTTGTCAGCGCCTACCTGGTGACAGTTTTCGGAGGCATGACGGTTGAAGGCATTCGGCCCTTGTATTATCTCCAGTTCGCGGGGTATGGCCTTATTTTTCTGCTTGTGGTTGTCCAACTGCGCGAACCTCAGCGGGGACAACTCGCTGACGCGGAAACCGGGTTCGGCTTTATCGCTGATTTCCGTCACCTTTTCGAGGGAAGGGGGAACCTTGGGAGATGGATTGCCATTTCCGCTCTTACCTCATTTCCTATGGCCTTGTTTTGACCGTTTGTTCAGCTGTACGCCCACGAAATCAAGGGAGCAGATCAATACCTTCTGGGCGTAATGGCGAGCGCTACAGTTGTAGCGCAACTCGTTTTCGGCATTCCTGTGGGCCGACTGGCGGATAAAATTGGGCGAAAGCGCATCATCTATTTGCTCACACCGCTGTGGTATGCTTCTAACCTTTTTCTTGCTTTCTCTCCCGGCCCGATCACGCTGGTGTTATCGGCGGCTCTTCTGGCTTTTTATACCATCTCCTCTGGCGCTACAAACGCCATGACCCTGGAACTTGTTCCGCTTGAGCAGCAAGGGAAGTGGGGAGGGTTGCTCGGCCTGTTTACGGGGTTGGTCACGATTCCTGCCCCCATCATTGGGGGGCTTATATGGAGGGAGATTGGCCCTATGTACGTCTTTGTCATTCCCATAGTTTTCGACCTCCTCCTTAGAGTCCCTCTGTTGGCCACAGTACCAGAGACGCTGGGAACAGAACACCCCATTCAGAAGGAAGATTAGCGTAGTGACGGCTTACAGACTGGTATTGAGATGGAGAAAATCCGCTTAACGGCACTGGCCAGCGGCACGGGCTGAGCGTCCAAGATGGGCCCTGAGCCCCTGGCGCAGGTGCTGCGCCCCCTGAGCGGGATGTTTCCCGCCAAAGAATATCCTAACCTGCTCGTCGGCCTGGAGGTGAGCGATGACGCTGCCGTCTATCGGGTCAGCGATGAACGTGCCATCATCCTGACCGTTGACTTCTTCGCGCCCGTCGTTGACGATCCCTACGACTACGGAGCCATTGCCGCCGCCAACGCCATGAGCGACGTGTATGCCATGGGCGGTGAGGTGGTGTTGGCCCTGAATATCTGCGGCTTTCCCATTGATCTCCCTTCGGAGATGGTGAGTGAGATCCTACGCGGAGGGGCTGAGAAAGTCGCCGAGGCAGGGGGCGCTCTGGCTGGGGGTCATACTGTGATAGACGAGGAGCCAAAGTATGGGCTGGCAGTGGTAGGCTCTGTCCATCCCGACCACATCGCCACCAAGGCCGCAGCGAAGGCCGGCGATGTGCTGGTGCTGACCAAGCCCCTGGGCGTGGGCATCATCGCTACCGCGCTCAAGAGGGAGATAGCCAAGCCGGATCACGTGAGGGCAGCGGTGGAGGTGATAAAGGCACTTAACCGAAAAGCCGCCCGATTGATGCAGCAAGTGGGGATAGACGCCGTTACTGACATCACTGGCTTCGCTCTGCTGGGCCACACCCAAGAGATGGCCGAAAAAAGCGGAGTGGGGATACATCTTAGTTTGGAGAGTCTGCCCTTCTTGGAAGGGGCGAAGGAATATGCCCAAGAGCAGGTCTTCCCGGCGGGGGCTCGTCGGAACCAGAAGTGTTATGACCCGCACGTTCGCTTTGCGCCCTCTATCCGCGAGTGGATGCAGATGCTGCTCTACACGCCGGAGACCTCCGGTGGCCTGCTCGTTGCCGTGCCAGAGAGGAAACTGGGGGGGCTCACCACGCTTTTTGACGGGGAAGAGCAATCCTACTGGGTCATCGGATGCGTCGTGGAGGGCAAGGGAGTAGAGGTCGGATAACGCCGAGCGGGAGGCATAGGGAAAATGGTCAAGCCTCCTTCAGGGAATAAGGGTGACAGGGGGATCGAAAGGTGCTTGGGGATGAGGAGGTGGCCGAGCTGATCGTGGACCTGCTTCCCCCCGGCGGAAGGGTTCTGGATGTGGGCTGCGGCGGGGGACATACGTTGAGGGCGCTGGCCCGCCGAGGTGTGGAGGGGATGGGGGTAGATCCCCATCCCTACGGAAGAGCTCCCTGCCAGCGCCGCCATGCGGAGGAGATCAGCACGTTAGAGGAGCGGTTCGATCTGGTCTATACCCTTCACGCGCTGCATGAGTTCGACGCGCCGGAGCGGTTTCCGAGGGAGGCCAAGCAGATCCTGCGGCCGGGCGGGATTCTGCTGGTCATGGACTGGGTTGGAGGGGCGAAGACAGGGGCACGGGAGAGGTACTTCGCGACCAAGACGGTGGCGGGATGGATGGCAGACGCCGGGTTCGATGTCCTGCGGCAGGAGGTGCATGGGCAGACGATGATCCTGGTCGGCCAGCTGCCGATTCCCAGAGAGGATATGAGGCCGCCCCGAAGGACAACATAAGAAGGCTGTCATCGTAGTTCAAAGGAGAGGCTGGCGTTGTATGGCTACAATGGTAGGACCATGAGGGTGAATCTCACACAGGGGGCCATTTCGGTGGAGGAGTCCTACCGCCCGGCTGTGCGTCCAACGATGGATTGACATCAAGGCGAGCGTCAAGGTGACGATCAAGAGCACCTCAAAAGCGGAAAGGAGATGTGGATGAAGAAGGTCTCAGTTTGTGGAAAGGGAGGCAGTGGGAAAAGCACCGTTGTCGCCCTCCTGGCACATGGCATACAAGCCAGAGGTCACCGGGTGTTAGTCGTCGACTCCGATGAGTCAAACCCGGGGCTCTATCGAATGCTCGGCTTTGATAAGAGACCTGAACCTTTGCTAGGTCTCGTTGGAGGGAAGAAAAAGGTGTTTCAAACGTTCTCAGAAGAACCAGAGTCCTCCAAGAGCATCCTGACCCAGGAGGAGATTCAGGTCGCAGATATTCCAGGCGGCTATATTGTGGAGAGGAATAGCATCGGATTGGTTTGCATAGGTAAGATCCTCCAGTCCCTTGAGGGCTGCGCCTGCCCCATGGGAGCGCTGAGCCGCGAGTTCCTGAAAAGGCTCCGCCTGCAGGAGGATGAGGTGGCCATCATTGATATGGAGGCCGGCATAGAGCATTTTGGCAGAGGCGTTGAGGCGAGTATAGACAGCGTACTTATCGTGACCGAACCCTCTTTCGATTCGCTGGAACTTGCTGAAAAGATAAACACCCTCGCTGCCGAGGTCGGGGTGGAACATGTGTGGACCATTCTCAACAAAATCAGGTCCAAGGAGATCGCTTCGAGATTAAGGGAAGAACTGGAGGAGAGAGGCATCTCTGTCATTGGATCCATCGGCTATGAGCCGGAGATTTTCCAGTCCGGCCTGGAGGGGCGTCCGGTTTGTAGCGATAAGTTGGAGACGGACATCGGGAGCATACTGGATCAGTTGCTGTAGGGAGGGATTATGTGCTTGGCTACGGTCTATGTCGAAGAGGACGGTCAACGGGAAGAAGTGATGCAGGACGTGGCCTGGATCAAGCCTGCAAATGGTGGACTTGAATTGATCACCTTTTTGGGGGAAAGCAAGTTATTCCAGGCCCAGATCGAGAGCATTGATCTGATGAACAGTTTTATCATTCTGAAAAGGATGACCACCAACGAGGATACGAGAGGGAGGACTTGAATGATTCACCCCACGTTCGAGGACCGCTGTATCATCTCCTGCGGAATGTTGCATCCGGAGATGACCCACCTGGTGGAGGCCGGTTTTCTGAATCCGCGCCGGATCCTTTTTACGCCGCCGGGTCTGCACGCCTTGCCCGATAGGCTGGAGGAGCACCTTCTTAAGAGACTGGCGCAGGCCCGGGAATCGTGTCCCGATCACAGGATCATCGTCGTGTATGGGAAAAAGTGCTACGTTAGCGTAGATGAGCCGCTCAAACGGGTGGACTCGATCTTGCAGGCGGCAGGCCAGGGAATCGTCAGGGTGCAGGGGGACTACGGCTATGATATGCTGGCCGGCTTTGAGTACCGGCAGCGCATCAGTGGGGGAAGACAGGACAAGACCCTCTGGTTCACGCCAGGCTGGCTCAAGCACTGGGAAATCGTCTATCAAAAGTACTTCGGCTGGGACGACGCTGACGCCAACGCGAACTTTCCGGGATTCTACGACAAGATCATCGTCCTGGACAGCCTTAGCCTCGCCGAGGAGTATATGGCGCAGCACGCTGAAGAGATTCTGGAACTGTTTGATTGGACCGGTCTGGAGGTGGAATTTCACCCCATCACCCTTGACCGTTTCAAGGGATTGCTGGTGGACAGCCTGTCGTCATGAAGTAAACGAGGTATGAGATGGGAGCAACTGGCTATCTTGGCCGCCTGCGAGAGTGCATGGGACACGACCTATTGTTGGCTCCGTCCGCGGCGGCCTGCATCCGGGACGGGGAAGGTCGCATCCTGCTCCTGCGGCGCAGCGACGGGGACAACTTGTGGAGCTTCCCTGGTGGGGGGATGGAGTTGGGCGAGCGGGCCGCCGATGCGGTCGTGCGCGAGGTGTACGAGGAGATTGGACTGAAGGTCGAACCGGTGGCGCTCATCGGCGTCTACTCCGGCCCGGAGTACATCTTTGCCTATCCCAACGGCGACCAGGTGCAGCCGGTGATTCTTTTCCTCGAGTGCCGGGTCGTGGGTGGTGAACTCCGGCCGGATATGCAGGAGATTATAGGGGCGCGCTATTTCGGCCCTGAAGACGAGTTGCCGCCTATGCATCCTTGCTGCGTCGCCAAGGCCAATGACGCTTTCGTGTTTCAGGGCCAGGCATTCTTTCGTTGAGGAGGTCAGAGATGAGCGTGATGTCGGCGCAGGTCAGCCTCTACCCGCTGCGGCAGGTCTCAATTGGGCCGCCCATCCGCGAGACGGTGCGCATTTTCCGTGAGCGTGGCCTGAAGACCCGCGTCGGCGAGATGAGCACTCTGGTGTGGGGGGAGGAACAAGCGGTTTTCGCTGCCTTGCAGGAGACGTTCCAGCGGGCTGCTGAGCACGGGGACGTGGTGATGGCGGTCACTCTCTCCAATGCCTGCCCGTCGCCCAAAGAGACGTGAGATGGGTCCCAGCGATACGGCCTTCGACAAGCGGTCCGCCGCGCACTACGAAGCCTGGTACGAGACGGTGGAGGGGCGCCGGGCCGACGAGTTGGAGAAGGCCGTTCTAGGATGGCTGCTACAGGGCTTTTCTGGGTCGGGCAGCGTCCTGGAGATCGGATGCGGCACGGGTCACTTCAGCCGCTGGCTGGACGACCAGGGACTGACGGCGGTGGGATTGGACCTCTCGCCGGCCATGCTGGCGGAAGCGCGAGTATTGGGTGGTGTTCCTTTGGCGCAGAGTGACGCGCGAAGGCTCCCCTTCGCCGACGGCGCGTTCGACCTGACGGCGCTCATCACCACGCTGGAGTTTTTGGAGCGGCCTCGGGAGGCGCTGGTGGAGGCGCTGCGGGTGTCCCGACGTGGAGTGGTACTGGGTGTGCTCAACCGCTGGAGCGTCATTGGCCTGCAGCGCCGGTTGGAAGGGTTCTTCCGGCCAACGGTCTATGGATCCGCGCACTTTTACGGCGTGGGGGAGTTGAGGCGGCTGCTGCGGTCGGTCGCTGGCGGGGGAGCACGCATTGCATGGCGCACCACTCTGTTCCCTCACGGATGGCCGTGGTCGCAGGCTCGACTGCCCTGGGGGGGCTTCATCGGGATGGCGTTGGTCGTGAGTGATGGGTTTCGGGAGGTGGGATAATGGACGAGCAAACAGTATGGGTAGACGTGACCCGCTGTACGGGCTGTGGTGTGTGTGCGGAGGTGTGCCCCGTCGAGGCCATCACCCTGGTGGATGACAAAGCCCGCATTGACGAGGAGTTGTGTACCGGCTGTGGAGCCTGCGTGGATGCTTGCCCGGAGGGCGCTATCCAGCCTGTGGCCCAGGGCGAGTTGATCCTTGCTCCAGAGCGACCGGCTCCCATCGTCTACCGGCCCAGCCCGCTGGCGGAGACGGCGGGCGCGGCTGTCGTCGTCGCTGGTACGGGATTGCTGATGAAGGCAGCGGGCGCGCTGGCGCGGGCAGTGGGTCGCTGGCTGACGCGGCGCCCGGAAGCGGGGTCAGGATCGCCTGTGAGGGGCACGTCCCCGTCGGGCGGCGAGGGACGTGACGGGCGCGGCGGCCGTCGTCGGCGGCGGCGCGGAGGGTAGTGACGGGGTCCGATTTCCTATCGCTGGGGCAGACCATTTGACTACCAGGAATTTTGTCAGTCAATCAGGTTGGCGAGTCTGCTGGCCGTGGAGGGATTGTTGGGGAAAGGGGATGAGCGGGATGATTTTTCGGATACTCGTATGGCTGGTGATGATGGTGGGAGGCAGTGCGCTGGGGATATTCCTGGATCGGCGCTGGTTTCCACTTTTGCAGCGCAGCGTTCCATTTCACGTGTTCAGTCTCGCTCTGGGCGTGCTTGTGCTCTGGCTGGTGATGCGTATCAGCCGCAACACAGGACGGCTGCTGGCGCGTGAAGGGCGCGAGGGCGATCTGCCGCGAGGTGATACGAACCGCTTGGTCACAGAGGGCGTCTACAGCTGCATGCGCCACCCGATGCACCTGGGCTTGCTCCTCTTCCCGCTCTCGCTGGCCTTGCTCATCGGCTCCCTCTCGTTCATTCTGGTGATCGCGCCCCTGGAGGCCCTTTTTATACTGACGATGGTCAAATTGATGGAGGAGCCGGAGGCCATCGCCAAGTTCGGGGACGCTTACCGGGAGTACCGGCGGCGAGTGCCGATGTTCAACCTGCGTCCCGACTGCCTGCGACGTTTGTTGAGGACGCCGGAGGCTCTTTGGGAATCGGCGTGAGTAGCAGGCCGGAGTCCCCAACTCGTTGGGGGTGCGGCACGAAGTCCCAAAGAGCCACGCCGGATGCAATATAGGAGAGAGAATGGCAGCAAACACGCATCGTCTTGCGATTGCTGTGGCCGATGATGGTAATACGATTCCCAGGGGGATGCTGGGACGCGCGGCGGCTTTCCTGATCGTGGACATAGATCGAGAAGGACGGGAAATCGCCCGTCAACTGCGCGCCAACCCTTACCAGAACACCAACCAGCGCGGCAAGACTTTTGACGTGGCCGATCTGCTGGCCGACTGCCAGACGCTTATCTCGCGGCGAATAGGGCGGGCGGGTGTGCCTCGCATGGAGGCGCGCGGATTCAAGTTGGTTTTTACCGGGCAGGAGAACATCGAGACGGCGTTGGAAGAGTACCGACGAGCATTGTAGGCGATTCGTCGTTCTGGGTGGGTGGCCTTTCGACGGCGCTCACTGTGGGAGAAAAAACGTGAGGGAAATAAGAGTTGCTCTTGGCTCAAACGATGGCGAAAAGATTATGCCGGATCACATGGGTACAGCGAGGGATTTTTACATTTTCGATCTCTTTGAGGACGGCAGTTCGGTCCTGGTGGAGAAAAGGGAGAATACCTCGCCCGAAGAAGACGAGAGTGAGAGCAAGCATGGCGACGTCAAAAAGCTAAAGGTAGCCATGTGGATATTCAAGGACTGTGATGTCGTCCTGGGCAGGAGAGGAAGCCCGAATTTTGTGAGGATGAGGGATAACACCAAGTTCCAGCCGGTGGTGACGAGGGTAGACTCGCTTTCTGGTTCTGTGCTCGAGTTAGCCAGGTCCTTTGATGAAATATATGGTCTTGTGGAGCGTCGGAAGCGGGGTGAAAGGCCCCAAGCTATTCCCATCATTGGGAGGACATCAGATCTGTGAGTATGCGTCTGACGGCGATGGAGCGCCGTAACTTTTTCAGCGCGCTATGGCACGGCGCGTTCCTGGCCCTGGGGATGGCCCTCACCCAGCCGACGACGGTCGTCGCTGCCTTCGTCGCCGACCTGACCGGCTCGACGATCTGGGTGGGCGGTCTCTCGACGGTGCTCACGGTGGCCGGCGCGCTGCCGCAGCTCTTTGTCGCCCGCTGGATCGAACCGCGCCCGCGCAAGATGCCTTACCTGATGTTAGCCATCTACCTGCGGGTGGTCAGTTGGGGCACGCTGGCCGGGTTGACCTATGCCATTGGGGCCAGCCGGCCTCGGCTGTTGGCCTGGGTGCTGGTCGGGCTGCTGGCCGTCTTTTACGCCGGCGGTGGACTGGGCGGCGTCCCCTACGCCGACATCATCGGCAAGATTATCCCGCAGGAGCGACGCGGCGCTTTCTTCGGCGGGCGGACGGCGTTGGCCGGGCCGTTGAGCGTGGGCGCGGCGCTGCTGGCGCGACAGGTTCTGGCAGGCGTGGCTTATCCGGCCAACTATGCGCTGCTCTTTGGACTGGCGGCGCTCTCGTTGCTCGTGGCCTCGCTGGGCTTTTGGCTCATCCGCGAGCCGCCACGCGCCGACGCCGATGGGGAGGTTCCCTCGTGGCGAGAGTACGGCGAGCAACTCTTGAAATCGGCGCGCCGCCTGGGGACATTGATCGGCGTGCAGTTGCTCACCGGCTTTAGCTTGATGGTGCTGCCGTTTTACATCGTCTACGCCCGGCAAGAGCTGGGCGCGCCCCCGGGGGCCATCGGATGGTTTGTGCTGGCTCAGGTGCTGGGTGGCGTGTTGGCTAACCTGGTCTGGGCGCGACTGGTAGACCGGTATGGAAGCCGGCGGATGCTCGCTGTGTGCGCCGTCACCTCAATGCTGACACCGCTGTTAGCGGTCGTGCTGGGGCAGTTTGGCTGGGCTGGTCTGTTGCCGGTGCTCTTTTTGGGCGGGGCCACTTTTAACGGGCGCGGGGTGGGCTTTTCCAGCGCGTTGCTGGAATTGGCCCCTGCCACCGAACGGCCCACGTATTCCGCGCTCAACGCCGTGTTGATTCTGCCGGTGGCCTTTCTGTCACTGGCGGCCGGCGTGTTGTTGCAGCACTGGTCGTATCCGACGCTGTTCCTCATCGCCGCGGCGTTTATCGGTATGGGGGCGCTGTTGACGCGGCGTCTGCCAGAAAGAGCGTCACAGATTGTGGAAATACACGATAAGCGATAAGGAGAGAAAAATGGACGAACAAAAGGAACGCCAGAGCTTTTTCAGGATGGAACAACAAAATTGGAGAGGTTGATGGACGGTTCAACCGGCAAGCCGCCGCTTTCCCGCAGTGACTCCAAAGTCGAAGTGACGGGCGCCGAGGCCCGTCACTACGACCTGCTGATGAACCTCATCACGGCCGGCACCTATCCCTTTTTCATCCGCCGGGCCGTGCGGGATATGGCGATCCAACCAGAGGACGCCATCCTGGACCTGGGATCGGGCAGCGGGCGCAACGCCTGTTTGATGGCCCGCTATCTCTCCGACCGGGGGCGAATCGTGGGGTTGGACATCGGCGCAGAGATGCTGGCGCAGGCCCGGAGACGCTGTCGTCGCCTGCCCAACGTCACGATGGAGAAGCAGCGTATCGAAGAGTCGCTTTCTTATGACGAGGATTTCGACAAGGTTTTCATCTCCTTCGTCCTGCACGGCTTTATCCAGGAGAATCGGCTGAGCATCGTCGAAAACGTCTACCGGGCGCTCCGGACTGGTGGGCAATTCCTCATTTTAGACTGGAACGAGTTTGAGCCTGAGCGGACGTTTTGGCCGATGAGGGTCGCCTTCCGTCGCCTGGAGTGTCCGCTGGCGACCGATTTTGTGCGCCGCGACTGGAGGGCGCTCTTGCGAGAGCAGGGCTTTGGCGACTTTCAGGCTCACCGCTACTACTTTGGCTATGTGCGACTACTGGCCGCGCGCAAAATGGCATAGCATAATTGGAGATATTCAGATGAGGGTTTCTGCTGACCTGTTTTCCGCCGTGCAATCACTGCACGAGCGGGCGGGCGAAAAGAACATTCAGCGAGACGTACCTGCTGCGGTCGGGAAGAGCAATGTGCCACGCCGTCCTGCTCTGAAGGAGGCGAGTGTCGGCGTGGATGATGAAAGGAGATGAGGAAGATGGGTCGAGGTCGTGGAGGTGGAGGTGGAAGCGGCCGTGGTAGCGGCACTGGCCGTGGCGGCGGACGCGGGCCGGGCCGGATGGGCGGTCCTAATGCCGCCGGCCCGGGTGGCGACTGCGTCTGCCCCAACTGCGGGCACCAGGAGCCGCACACAGTGGGTGTGCCTTGTTACCAGAAAAAGTGCCCCAAGTGTGGCACGCAGATGACGCGCGCAGCGTGAGTCTGGTGCCCTTGCGGAGGCTGCACCGACCCTTCGCAGGGGTGTCACTAAGGGACTTGGTCGGGAAACCTTCGCTCATCAGCGAGTCCCTATGAACAAAGCCGGAAGAACATAAAGAGGAGGTGTGATGATGTTCAAGAAGATTCTACTGGCTACGGACGGCTCTACCCACGCCGAGAAGGCGCTGAAATATGCACGGGACCTGGCCTTGCGCGACGACGCTCAATTGATTGTCGTCCACGCCGTTCCCCCGGTGCCCAGCTATATGGGAGAGCCGTGGCAGCAACGATTCATCTCACATAACGTCACTGAGGGAGAGCAAGTGACCAGTCACGTGGCTGAAGAACTACGGAAAGCCGGTCTGGATGTCATCGTCGAGATCCTGGAAGGGCCACCGGCCAACGCCATCTTGCGGGTGATTGATACTCGCCAGCCTGACTTGATTGTGATGGGCAGTCGCGGCCACGGCGAGCTGACAAGCCTCCTTCTGGGCAGCGTGAGCCATCGCGTGATGGCCCACACCTATGTGCCGGTGATGCTCGTCAGGGCCGAGGAGGAGGAAGCGGAATAGAGTCATCTCAATCTTTTGGAGGTGCCAGGCACTTCTAAGGTGACTGGCACCTGAATGTCTGGAGATGAGTGATGAATTCAGTGATGTGTTGGTAGGAATGGAGTCCGTGCAGCGCGTCTACCCAAACCACTGCACCGGCGAGACGGCCTTCATCGCCCTGACGCTGACCCTCAGGCCGTCCGTCGTGCGCCCTTGCCCGGCGGGGACCGTTTGGGAGGTCTAATCCTGGTGCAAACTTGACTTGGAGGCGAGAAAATGATTATCACTGTAGCAAGCGGCAAAGGAGGCACGGGCAAGACAACCGTCGCCGTCAGTCTGGCGCTATCTATAACAGCGGATTGGCGGGATCTAGCGGATCAAGATTTGACGGATAAAAGATTCGTTCATCCTGCCC
>Ga0208279_1000815_pt1 | contig 21121 bp, 11 predicted proteins | sample AntAceMetag02UKM_FD_184766 | JGI IMG/M metagenome (GOLD analysis project Ga0208279, IMG submission 184766) | Saline lake microbial communities from Ace Lake, Antarctica - Antarctic Ace Lake Metagenome 02UKM (SPAdes) (version 2) | ecosystem: Environmental > Aquatic > Non-marine Saline and... | reverse complement strand
GCGACTGTTCGGGCTCTGAACTATGGGTGCGACGTCGGATCACGCTACGCACGGGCTCTTGGCCCTAGGGTGTGACGATCTCGACGTCGCCGCCGGTGTGTGGGTGGCCACCCATACACCGGCCCGAACACTATGCGTCGGACAACTTCCCAACACAGTAGCATCGGACAATCAAGATACAAGGGTGTGCACCGCACACCGTCTCCCTGAACAATGTCGCCGCCACGATGCGGGGAATTGATCGGTGTGCAGTGCACACCCTACAAGGAATCCCCGACAGACCGGTGTGCGGTGCACACCCTACGATTGGGGCGGCGTGACAGCGAAGAGCGAATCTCTAATCCACTTGTCAAAGAGTCTATCGCGTTCAGACGCCCGTGCGCTTCTCGTCGCGCGTCGCCTGGTCCTTCAGTTGCGTGGCCTGGCGGGTGGCGTTGGTGATATCGGGGAAATTTAGGTAGGCGAATTCGCCTGCCAGGGCGACGGCGCTGAGGTCGTAGGCGAAGGCGGTTTCGATCTCGTCATCGAAGAGACCGATGTGGATGGTCCGATCGTTTTCGCTGATGCAGGCGGCCCATTGGTTGCGCCGTTTGTCGAAGGAGACCCCTTTGAAACATGAGGTCGCGGCTCGCCCAGGACAGTTCCGAAGGTTCTGCGCCTGCGTGCAGATCCGAAGATTGCTGCGGCGGTTGTTCAGGCTGTTGCCATCGATGTGATCGACGACGAATCCGGGAGGCGGCTTCATAATCAGGCGATGCATCCGAACCGGCCGGCGACGACCGGCATGACACATCGCATAGCATTTCCCGGCGTGCCCTTCTGAGGCGTACCACTTGTACTGGTTGAGCCACTCGTAGTCGGCGGCGTCGACGATGGTGAACATGCCCTTCGTCAGGGCGATGTAGCGGACCTCGTCGCTGGGCGGCGCCGGGGGCTCGGTTCGCACGGGAGCCTTTCGTTTGGCGCGGAAGCTGCGACAGGTCCCGCTGTCCTCGACCGGCCGCAACTGGCCCGGCGCCTCGATGTGATTGACGCAGATCCTCTTGTCCGGCCCGTCGCCCGGGAGGGCCTGACTATAGACGCAATACGTGCAGTTCCGCTTGGCCGTCGGTAGCGCCGCCGGCGGGCTTTCCCGCCCTTTGGGAACGCGTGGTTCGATGCTCGTTGTCATGTCCTTTCCTTTCATTCGTCATCGTTGCCGACGGCGCGCCGAAGGAACCGCGCGCCTCTATAATTGGGCGAACCTGCACGTTCTTTGCGAAAAAAAGCGAATCTTGCGGCCGGACAAGGCGCGCAACTGCCCGTCCAGGAGGGAATAAAAAAGTTTTGCGTGTCACCCGGATTTGATTCTAGAGCGCTGCACGTTCTTTGCGAAATCGAGGGCCGATCGCGCCTTCAGCGCGGCTTGGCCGTGGGCAGAATCCGTAGTTCGACCCATACAAGCAGTTGGGGTGGGCCGCCGGGCGACTGCTGGATGTGTAGTGTGTTGTAGCCATCGCGGACGGCCGCGCGCGGACAGGCGAAACGTAGGAGGCGGGCCGCGTCGCCCCCGATGCCGGTGGTGTCCTGGAGATCATCGAGGGCCGGGGCGGCGACCCCGTTGACCTCTGCGCGGAACGTCGCGTCGGGGGAACCCTCGCGTTGGGCTAGTCCGACGATCAACTCGACGCGGCCCGAAGCCGGGGCCGGGCCGATGTGGATACGAAACTCCCGACCCTCCGGCCCTTCGGCCGGCAGTTGCACACCATCGGGAAAACCGGGGGGAACCGTGTCGCGGTAACAGATCGGATGGCGACGCTCTGCTTGGTTCACGACGTCGGCGCCGAGGCCGCTCTCCAGCAAACGCCGGTAAGCTTCGGCCGGCACGGGGCGCGTCTCCGAATCCATCCAATTGAACAGGTACAAGGCATCGGCCTGGCGGGCCCGCGCCGAGGCCGCAAATCCGTACAGCGAGGCCAGCGTATTGGCGACAGGCTTGCCACCCGGCCAGGGCCGCGCGTTGTGTTCCACGCCCGGGGCGACCACGACCGAAGCAACCGCCGAGCCCAGGCGTTCCTTCCACAATTCCACGGGAATGTCAAAATCGGAGGACGCCCAGAAGGGACAGGGAACCAGCACATCGACCAAACCCTCCTGGGCCCATCCCACACCATCCATCCCCAACAGAGCGGCCGCCTCCGGATGCGCCGGGACACGGACGCCCAGCAGAATGGAATGCCCCCGTCGTTTCTCCCACGTCTTCACGGCGGCGCGGACGTCGCGCATGAATTCGGTGAGGTAGTGTCCCTCGTCCTTGGCCCGCCCCGGAGTCAGATGCCAGCCGAAACGCATCCAGTCCAATTCCAGACCGTCGGGGTCGTAGCGTTGGAGCAACTCGCGTACAAAGGCCAACTGATGGGCCCGGACAGGTTCGTGGGCATAGTTCATCGCCCGGTTCTGCCAGGGCGAGGCCGACCCCTTCGGCACGCGCCACAGCTCCGGGTGCCGCCGCCAGAAAGACGAGTGCATGAAATTGGCGGTCTCGTTGACACTGTGGATGTCGTTCATGCGCATCGACAGCCAGGGAGAGATGCTTTTCTCACGGCAGCGTGCGATCCAAACGGCATACGGATCCAGGTCGCGTTCGTGGAGCAGGCGGGCATTGTCCGGCCAACGACTCGAATGGGGCTGCCCTTCGACCGGGTCCCAGATCGCCTCGCGCGTCCGACTGCGAAAGCTCGCCCGCATGGCGCTCGGACAGAGAAACAGATGGGTCACCGCCGTATCGGCATATTGATCCACAAAGGCCTCGAGCCCGGCCCGGGTCATCTGCGCCGGTTCGCGCGATCCGAAGAAATGGCTGTTGTCTTCGTTGATGATCAGAGCATTGCGAAACGCCTGCACAGGTCCCGGCGCGGCCCCCACCACCGATGTCACCGCCCCCAGCACGCAAACCGCCCAACCCAACCAACCCAGTCTTCCGCTGCCCATGTCATTACACCTCCGACTTCGATCGTCTCTGTGTGTAAAGCCAACAAGGTCACTATACCTACACGGTCGGCAAACCACAAGGCAACGGCGATGTGGGAACAGTTGAGGCAGACCAGAAACAGAAAGGGCTGCGAGCAACGCCCACAGCCCTTTTCTCTCTATGCACTATACACCCAACCTGTGAGACCCAGGTTGCTGCGTCGAGGTTCTAAAACTCCTTGTGTATCGTCCCTCGGCGACCGGCGAGGTAGGCGACCTCTTCATCCGTCAGCGCGACGCTGTAGATCACCGCATCGTCGACCTTGCCCGGGAACGAGCTGGTCTGCGTGATCCGACTGCCCACATGCACGCGGTCCGACGAGGGCGAAAGGTCCTGAACGTTGGACTTGGCTGTGTCGGTGTCCGTGGGGAAGCCATCGCCATAGTACAGGATGGTCGTGCCATCATATGACATCGCGTAGTGGTGCCACTCCAGCGCCTCTTCGTCGGAGAAGATCGTCTCTTCCCAGCCCCAGACATGGGCCCCGACGCCGCCGGGACCACCCAGGCTACCGATGTTGAAATGGCTGCCATTGCCGCCGGCCCCGGCATCGTTGCCGGTAAACCCGAAGATCAGGGTCCAGTCGGGAATGCTGGTGTTGTCGGCCTTGGCCCAGCAGGCGATCGTGCGGGGCATGACGCCACTGATGCCAACGCCTTCGATCGAGATGTACTCATCGTCCCCGCCGGGCAGGCTCACGACCTGACTCCGAACCGGATCGTTCACAAACGTGATGTTACCAACGATCGTACCGTCATGGCCGTTGCCCGAACTGTCGTTGGCATTGCCATCAAAGGCATATGAAGCCACCAGGTTGACCGCGTCAGGCTCGACCGGCGTGGCGGACTCCGGAGCGTTGGGATAGAGCCGGATGTCGTCGATGTACACAACACCCGAAGCGCCAGCGCCTTCGACGCCTACAATCAGCGAGGTGACGTTGCTCAGGTTCCCGCCGACAGCGGACAGATCGATATTCCACGGCTGCCACATGCCTCTGGAGATATCACCGGCATCACCATCATAAAGCACCTTCGTGCCGTTGATCTTGACGTACAATTGTCCGGTGTTGTCCGCAGCGCCATGGAAGAGGAGGGAAAGGCTCTTGATACCACCGACGGTCCAGTCCTGGGCCAGCGTGTATTGAGCCTCGGACGTCGCGGTCCCAGTGTTGTCGAAGAAGAGCGGCATCGACTGGGTACCGCCGTTGACAACCGATGTCTCGGCAAACGGCGCTTCGAGGTGGCCGACCGTCGAGCCATTACCAAGCATGTCGTAGCCATCGAGCCACGTTAGGAAGATGGCTTCGCCCGCGTCGATATCATCGGTATAATCCTCAAAGTCCTCGACGACCAGATACGCCTGCGTCGCAAAACTCCAGAGATCACCCGCCCAGGAGGCTGCTTCCTGGTTCTCGTCGATCCTCCAGTAGTAGGTCGCGCCCAGTTCCAGAGCGTCAGGGCCGTAGCTGGCCACATCGAGGGTGTCGACCCAAACCAAAGCCTCAGCATCGGCGCCGAAAAACAGGTCGTGTGAGACAGCGTCTCTACCAGCACGCCAGGCAAACGTCGCGTCGACGCTCATGTCCGCCGCGCCATCGGCCGGCTGCGGCTCGCGGGCCTGAACTGGGACAAACAGGAAACGCACTTCGCTCAAACCATACTGAGGCACCGGCAGCGTCCCCCAACCGCCGTTGACGGTGAGCTTGACAAATTTGGCCGGTACGCCGCCGAAATCAATGGTGGTGTTGGCGACGTAATCCGGCAGCGCCGTCGCCTGGGCCAATTCAATATCGCCCAGAACCTTCCAGTCGGCGCCGTTTTCGGAATACTCAACCGTAACGTCCTTGACCCCAAAGCCCAACATCAACTCAAACTGAACGTTGTAGTTCCAGACCAACATCTCGTGCAGCTTGTAAACGTTGTCGAATTCGTACTGGAGGGTGATGGGCTCGGCGCTGGGAACCCCCAGCCACATGTCCGGCGCTTCAACGGAATGCTGATCCAACTCGTTCAGGCCGGAACCGTTGACCGTGTTCTCGACGCCCCCGTCCCCCTGGGGAATCACGTTGGTGCTGGCGACAACGCTTTCGATCGGATAGGCCACGGGTTCGGCGGTGAAACTCCAGACCTGTCCCTTGAAAACGGTGTAGTCCGGCGCCCCGTTGACTTCATCGATCCGCCAGTAGTAGGTCTGTCCAAAATCGAGCGTCTCGGCCGGTTGATAGGTCACCGCGCCTTGCCCCTCGCTGAGCAACACCTCTAGGGAATTGTCCCTGCCGGCGTCGTTCACATCATCAAAGGCGGTCCCGAAATACACATCATGCGTCACGGCCAAATCGCCGGCCGTCCAGCTCAGTGCCACATCGCGGGGCACATCGACCGCCTCACTGGCGGGGATCGGATCGCTGGCGGTGCCGAAGCCGAAGCCGGTGCGCATGGCGGCCTGGATCTCGTCCTGGCTGAGCGCCCGGTCGTACAGCCGGCACTCGTCGAGAAGGCCTCTGAAGGCCTCTATTTGGCCACCCGTATTTCCATCATTGCCGATGGCGGCCGTATCGTTCAGGGCTGTTAGGCCGGCGTAGGTGCCATTACCGATCACTTCGCCATCGAGATAGACGACGTACTGACCATTGTCCCAGGTCAACGCGACGTGACACCACGTCTCGGTCTTCAGCGTCGCCAGGCCTGTGGCTAGGGTATGCGCATCCCCGAGACCAAGGTCCAGGTCTGTGTCGCCCACGTCCATGTACAGTTGAATTCGACTGCCAAAAGCAGGGATCGTCGTGTGGCCGAAGAAGTAATGCTCCCGAGTCGATGTCTGATCCGCTGCGAGATAGCTCCAGATTGCGACCGTCCCGGCAGAAATCGACATGCCGGCGGTGGATATCTCCACATAGTCGGTCTGCACGTCTCCGTACGAGAGGGCGCCCCCGAATCGGCCGCCGTCAGGCATCCATTCGAAGGTTTCTCCGATTAGAGCCCCGTCATTGCCGTTGCCACTGATGTCGAGGGCGGTCGTTCCGGAGTCTTCATCGAGTGGCCACCAGCCAATCAGGCCAGGTTCAGCCGCCAGGGCGCCGCTGGCCAGCAACAGGAAACAAGAGAATAGCAACACCAATCTTCCGACCATGACAATCCTCCTTCAACTTGTGACACTGTTTGACATAACCCTGTTCCGCCGGTGTCCCTATCGGCGGACGGGGTGAACACGCAGGTTGCTTCCCGATGGAGAATGGCCAACAATCCGGAAAGGCGACAGACCGCGCGCACCGCTGCCCCCCCACCTGATATCCCGTAGAACGCACGACCTCAAGCCCTCCGTTCCTGGCTGTGCTCCTCACTCGTGTCTCGGTCCTCACTGTGCTTCGAACCAGACTCCTTTATACCATATCAAACCCGCCATATGCAAAGGCGTTTCTTCCCGGGTTTGCCCAGGGAGACCGTGGGCGTTGCATACCCTTCCTGGTTCAGCCTTGCCTGTCGCGACATTTGGGGGCATAATGGCACTCCACTGAAGTCAATGAGGCGCCGGCATTTGGGGGCGCGACTATGGGAAGGCCTGTATGACACCGACCAACCAGGGTTCCATTCGGCTATTGCGATGGGCGGGTATCGACCTGTATCTGCACTGGTCGTGGTTCCTCGTAGCCTATTACGGGATCAGCCAGCGGGTGGGGCACTACACCTCTCCGGTCTGGAACGTGCTGGAATACCTGGCGCTGTTCGGTATCGTCCTGCTGCACGAGTTCGGCCATGCCCTGGCGTGCCGGCAGGTCGGCGGGCAGGCCGAGCGTATCGTCCTGTGGCCGCTGGGTGGCGTCGCTTACGTGAATCCGCCCCAACGGCCGGGAGCCACACTGTGGAGCATTGCGGCCGGACCGCTCGTCAACGTGGTGCTCATCCCGGTCCTCCTCGTGATCGCCATGCTAATGGACCGTAGCGGCCTGGCAGCGGCGGCGCCCAATGCACGCGGGCTGGTGCAGGCGATTCTCTATATCAACTTCGCTTTGCTGATCTTCAATCTCCTGCCGATCTACCCCCTGGACGGCGGCCAGATCCTCCGCTCGCTGTTGTGGTTCGTGCTGGGCCGCGCCTGGAGTCTCATGGTCGTCACGGTGGTCGGCTTTCTCGGGGTTGCCGGCCTGATCCTCCTGGCCGTGCTGGCCCGATCGGTCTGGCTCGGTCTGATCGCCGTGTTCATTCTCCTGAACTGCCGGCGTGGCATGCGCCAGGCCGTGCAGTTGATCCGCATGGCCCGAGTCCCGCGTCACGACCAATTCGCCTGCCCCCACTGCCGAACCGCACCGCCCCGCGGCGCCTTCTGGATCTGCGGGAACTGTCAGCAGCCCTTCGACATGTTCGAAACCCGCGCCGTCTGTCCGAACTGCGGAGCCGCCTATGCCACCACCGGATGCCTGGACTGCGGCGCCGGCAGCGCCGTCCAAACCTGGGTCCCTTCCCCACCAGACCAGAAGCCCTTGGCCCCGTAGTTTCGGGCGGTGGGCCAAGATCCACCCTACATGGCTGATAAGGGAATCCTAGATCTCTACCTCCTCGTTCTCCTCCGAGTACCCCCCCGAGTATTCCTCTTGCTGTCCTGCAGCAGAGGATTATCGATATTGTCCTTGATGAATTGACCGACGCGGGCGGTTTGGAAGCCCTCTTCGGTAATCCGGTGGTCGCGATCGGTGAGGGTCAGCCAGGGGAGGGAACGCACACCCCACTGCTGTTGGACAGTCTCTCCGTCACCGGGCAGGATTTCAATGGGCAGAGTGATCTTGTTCTCCTTTTTCCAGGCCGCTAAGGTCTCTTCTTCGATCGGGGTGACCTGGATACATACCAATGCTACGCCCTTGCGACGACAGAAGTCCTGTATGTTGTTGAGATGCGACAAGGAACACTGCGAAGGACGCTGCGTGATATCCACCAGGCAGACCAGGGCCTGTTTGTTCTCGATGCGTCGGGGATCAAAGGCGATTTCTAATTCAGTCAGATCCGACAGGGGTCGGCCCACGCGGGTGCTGGGTGGCCGGAAGGTGTGCTTGCCTCCTGATACGGTGAACCGGACGTGGTCTCCGCTATGCGCGTTGAGAACGGTGTGCTCCTTTCCGGATGAGGATTTCGCCTGCAACTGTACCGGTCCCTGTGCAATGCGATTGATCGCAAATCGTCCCTGCTCATCTGTATGGGTGGACCGAAAGACGCTGTGATTGCCCGTGTCACTAAAGGCCGCAACGTTCTGGTGAGCCAGGGGCTGTCCGCGACGATCCAGCAATACGCCGGTGATCGAGCCATCCAAGGCGACCAATTGAAGATCGGGAGCCGTCAGCGTGTCACCGGCTTGCCCCGCGCGGGCAAAGGACTGGGACGAACGACCGTAGCCAATGCCCCCTGCGTCAATGCGGTAGAGATACTGACGATAAGGTCCCTGCAGGGGCAACACCCGATCCAGAGTATAGCATCCATTGAAATCGGTGATGCCTCCTGCGAGGTGGAAACTTCTGGAGGATTGCGCGGTTCTGCCATGGTATTCCAGGCGAATCCAAACTCGAGCCGCAGAGATCCCCCGGCCGGCGGCGTCGACGATCCGCCCGGTGACAGTCAAACAGGGTTTGAGCGTGATCCGCACCGGTCGGGACGCCTGCTGGATACGACAGAAACCTGTCCGCTTGTTCTCGAGGTCCCAAGCCGTCACCTGGTGTGCCGGGTAGATGGGGCTCTGCTGGCCGGCGAATCGCCCTTGACTGTCCGTCACGACCTGCTCGCCGTGTTCTATCTGGACCCAGACACCTTCGATGGGTCGTCCCTGCTCGTCCACAATGGTTCCGCGGATTAGCGGTTTCAGAGGCCCCAAGGGAATGGACAGCGGTGACATTCGATCCGAAGTCACGTCAACAACCACACCCTCTTGGGGCCCCTCGTAGTTATCCCCCCAGGCATGAACCCGGTGGCGTCCCGGCGGAACAAGGAGGCGTACCGATCCCTGGAGGTCGGTTTGCGTGGATTGTACAAAGCCGGGATCTTGATCCGAGGCAGGCGACTGGGCCGGTTGGATGAAGACCTTCATCGAGGCCAGGGCCCGACCGGTCTTCGCCTCCCGGGTACGAATCTCCAGAGGAATCCCCTTTGCCACACGGAGCGTTATCGGCTGGTCTTCAGCAGAAGAGGGGATGGAAATGAGGGTGTTACTCCCCACCCAGTCCGTTCTGCCGGAGTCCGGTTGGATAAAGCGAAGCTCGTGGCGTCCCGGGGGGACCCCGGTGATTGTTATGCGGCCATCGGAGTCGGAGACGGCGGCATGATCCGAAAAACGCCATTGGCAAGTGCGGTCACTTTCGGGCAGGAGGAGGAGACGAATTCCCGGTACGGCCTGGCCTGTGATCTTGTCCACCACTCGGCCGTTGAAGGTTTCCGTGTCCGGCAAGGTCAGCTCGACGTCCATCCAATCGACCTGATATCCTATGGAGTCATTGCCCAATCCCGGTCGGGGCGGATAGATCAGACGGAGGTCGCGTCCCGCTAGGGTCACGTAAAGCTGAACGGGGGGATCCCGTGGGAGTTGCTCAAAACGGAAGCCCCCCTGGCTATCGGTTTCCACCGTGAACCACGCACGCGGCCCGGTGATGAGGCCGGCACCGCTTCCCAAGGGGCATATCTGCACGGTCGCGCCGTTCACTGGACGGCCTTGGGTATCGATAAGCCGTCCGGCGATTTCATGCGGTTTATCCAAAACCAACGTGGGAGTTCTTTGGGATGGTGTGATCCTGAGCTTGTCGCGATCGAGATGCTTCCATCCAATTGCCAAACCTTGCTTGCGAGCTACGACCAGGAGATCGTTTCTGGCTGTGACGGCACTCCCAAAATGAAATGATCCCTCTGGGTCCGTTTCCGGCACGGTCTGCAATAGCATCACGGATTTCGGCCTGAAGAAACCGTCTCCATCCAGCTCAAGGAGTGCGACTTCCGCACCAGCCACCGGTTGGGACAGGTAATCTATGACTTGGCCGCGTATAATCATCTCTTCACTGGCCTGGCCTGAGACTACTGCTGACCCGATTACGAGTACGATCCAGTTCACACCTCTACCCACAGTCCTCTCCTGCTATGCAAAGAGACATTCGCTTCATTTGAAACAGAATAAGCCAAGTCGGTTTCCTACATATCACCCTATACCGGGATTTCCCATACACACTTCAGTCACCATATATCTAGACGAGGCAAGAACGCAAATTCGTCAAAATAGTTCTTCCGCAAATATGGGGCGGGTGGCATTGGTGACGTGGTTGATATGATCGACCACATATCCCTTAGACGTTTCCATGATCTGGCGATGCATCATGATACTGCGACCACCGCTCCGGCGGCACGCATAGAACGCACTCGATGAACTGGCCCCACGTTTGGGATCAGGGGAAGGTTCGGTCGGGCTCGCAGAAGGGCTCGGCGCGCTGGTAGTAGAGCAGGACGTTCGGGTCGTAGAAGGCGTCGAAGCCTTGGGGGTTCCTCAGGCGCACCCCATCCAGGGTGCGGGCCCGCGACAGCGCGACATAGACGTGGCCCGGCACGAAGTTGACGTGAGAACCGTCGATATTGACGACGTCCAGCGTCAGGCCCTGGGCCTTGTGGACGGTCAGCGCGTAGGCCGGCATGATCGGGTACTGGCGCACCGCGAACTTGACGTCCTCCTTGTTCTGACGCGAGTTCCAGATGCGGCCTTCGAAGTCGTAGGCGAAGAGCCGCCGCTTGCCGACCCCTTCCCGGTCGAACGCCACGTCAATCCAGGCGGGCATCTCGATCCCCTCGTCGGGCGCTTCGCCGATCTCCGTCACCGTGCCCAGGTCGCCATTGACCAGTTCATCGTGGTTCTGGATGCACAGCACGCGCATGTCCTTCTTGATCTCCAGTTGGGCCTTGGCCCGCGTCTGGGTCTCCAGCCACCGGGCGGCCTCATCCGGATCGCCCTTCTTGACCTGGCACGAACTGAACACCGCCGGTGAATCGATCGCGCCGATGCACCGCTGGTTGTGCCGATCCGCCTGGCGATTGGTGCCGAAGAGGACGGGGAAATCGGGATTGAATTGGCGGGCCGCCCCCGCCAGGACGGCCTGGTCGACACGGCCATGCCGGAGGTTCTTGAGGAACGCGACGAAGTGGGGCTCGGCCTGACGCAACACCGTCTGCAAGTCGATCAGTTCGAACTGGTGGAAGTCGGGACTGTTGAACGCGAAGTTGGGTTGGCCCTCTTCATCGCGCGGGACGGGCGGGAGCTGGAAGAAGTCCCCCACCGCCAGGATGCCCGTGCCCAATCGGACCCGGTTCAGGAACCGCTCGAACGTCACGCGGTCGACCATACTGATCTCGTCGATGATGATGACCGCTGCTTTGCGGAGTTTGTGCGTGCCGTACTTGACGCGGCGTTCGGAATCGGGCATCTCGGCGCGGGGCAGATGGGCAGCCGAGTGGAGCGTGCCGGGCCCCCGGATATAGGGCGAATCGCGCAGGCCCGTCTCGTCGCGCAACTGGCAGGCGGCGATCCCCGTCGAGGCGGCCAGGATCACCTCGCGACCCCGCCCGGCGATCTCGTTGGCGATCGTGCGGACTAGCGTCGTCTTGCCCGTCCCGGCGCCGCCGGAGAGGAAGATCCGCCGGCCTTCGAGCAGACCCTCAACGATGTCGGTCAGCAACACGGGATTGCGGGCGTCGTAATAAGGATGCTCCTGCGGCAGAACGCTTGCGTCCTCAGCGTCCCGATCGATACGTTTCACCGGTTTGTCCAAACGACACACTCCTCCAGTCGGAAGGGGTCCAATTTGTCACGAGTTCTCAGTTGCACGGCGGCTATGGTAGTGGGCCGACCGGTGGTTAGTCAAAGGTGAATTGGCCGTGGTCCATAAGGATTTGGCTATCGACGGTGATGGTGGGCGCGATGATGACGCCGTCGACGTGGGTCTGGCTGTCCCAGTCGGCGCCAGTCTTGCTCGGGTAAGGGCTGCCAAAGGCAACGTGGACGCCCGGGAATTTCTCGTCCTGGAGCAGGTTGTAGATCAATTTGGTCAGGCCCGTATTGGTGCCGATCGCGAACTCGCCCATCCGATCACTGTTCTCGTTGCTCTCGAAGATGTACCGGGCGAACTCGGCGCGCAGTGGCTCGTTATCGCACTGGAGGCTTTCGCGAATCGCCCGACCCTCCTGGACATCGACGACCACAGGCGTCTGGGCCAGCGAGGCGTACCGCTCGGCGAAGAAGTCGCCCAGACAGCCATCGATGACCACGCGTCCCTCGGCGCTCAGCGGCGCGGTGAAGACCTCGCCATCGGGCAGGTTCTTCCAGTTTCTAGGCTGGATATCCCCATCGCTGATGATCCATTTCAACTCGGGACTGAACCGGGCGGTGAAGTCGCACCCCTTGGCCGTCTGGACCCTGATCGAGGCAGCGTCCTTGACCTTCTCATAGACCAACCGGCTGATCCGCTGGATCTCGACGTAGTCGCTGCACATCCCATCGGCCATAATCTCCGGCGTGATCCCGATCATATGACCATGCCGCAGCTTGGGGTTACCCTCGATCGCCTTGAGCATGTGCATGCGAAAACTCTGCAACTCCCCCTCAGCCCCCTGCGCCGCGTAAACGCTCACATCGGCAACCGCCAGAACCTCCGCTATCGCAGCCGGAAAATCGATCGGCCGCGCACCGAAGTCCTCCATCAAAAAGAACGTCACCGACGCCCCGATCGTCTCAGCCGCCTCCTTGAGCGCCGCGCCAATCTGACGCGTCTGAGCATCCGTAATCACCACCACCCGCTCACCCGCCTGAATCCTAAGGCAGTTCTCCACCGCCTGCCGAACCCCGTCCGCCATCGTCCCCATATTGCCAATCTCCTTATCTGTATGACAATAAACCACTCCCAAGCATATCCGTCCCCGAGGAAACCATCAAGAAGAGAGTCTGTCAGGTGGACATCAAGAGGCTAATCACACGGCGACCATGGCGGCATATCGGCCGGCGGTCAGTCGAAGGTGAATCGGCCGTGGTCCATGAGAGTTTGGCCGTCCACGGTGATGGTCGGCGCAACGATGCCACCGTCGACGTGGGCGATGCTGTCCCAGTCGGCGCCGGTCCTGGTCGGGTAGGGGCTGCCAAAGGCAATATGGACGCCGGGGAATTTCTCGTCCTGGAGCAGATTGTAGATCAGCCGGGTCAGACCCGTATTGGTGCCGATGGCGAATTCGCCCACCCGGCTGCTGTTCTCGTCTGTCTCGAAGATGTACGCGGCGAGTTCGTCCCGCAACGGGGCGTTCTCGCAGGTCAGGGTCTCGCGGATCGCTCGACCGTCGCGGATCTCGACCGTTATGGGGGTCTTCTCAAGCGACGCATATCGCTGGCCAAAGTACTCGCCTAGACACCCGTCGATGACTGCCTTGCCGTTGACGGTGGCCGGGGCGGTGCAGACCTCGCCATCGGGGAGGTTCGTCCAATGATCGGGCCGGATATCGCCATCGCTGATGAGCCATTTCAGATCGGGGCTGAACTCGGCAGTGAAATCACAGCCCCTTTCCGTCGTGACACGGATCCGGGCGGCATCTTTGACCTGCTCGTAGACCAGCTTGCTGACCCGCTGGACCTCGACGTAGTCGCTGCACATGCCGTCGGCCATGATCTCCGGCGTGATCCCGATCATGTGCGCATGGCGCAGCTTGGGATTGGCTTCGACGGTCTTTACCATGGGCATACGGAAGACCTGCAATTCGCCCTTGGCGCCCTGGGCCGCGTAGATGCTCACGTCGGCGCCCCCCAGAGCCTCCGCTATCACCACCGGAAAACCGATCGGCCGCGCACCGAAATCCTCCATCAGAAAGAACGCCACGGAAGCGCCGATCGTCTCAGCCGCGTCCTTGAGCACTTCGCCGATCTCGCGTGTCTGCGCGTCGGTGATGATGACCACCCGCTCGCCCGCCTTGACCTTCAGACAATGCTCCACCGCCTGCCGCGCCCCTTCCGCCATCGTCCCCACGTCGCCGGTCTCCTAAGCTGGTTGACAATATGTCCGCCCGCAAGCAATCCATCAAGAGCAGGTAGGCCCGCGCGAACGGCTCAAGTCACCGGCCCCGTGAGGCGCGTCCGCGCGCCTTACGGGGTACGGTGGACTTACTGGTTGGCTCATTCCAGTCTTTGAGTGTGAACGCTGGCTTATGGTGCTGAACCAGAGCATGACATGCATCGCGAGCTGCCGCCAGGCAGGCTCGCGCGGTTGATTCCTTCTTGAACTCACCTCTGTGAACTACGCCGTTGCGGTGTTTCGTGAACTTCTCAAATAATCTGTAAACAGACTTGACCTGGCTCCGCCTCTTGCCAGTCGTGATCGCGCTGAGAAGCCGAGTGAACTTTCCGTCAAGTCCGTTCGCCCACTTGAGAAGGGAATCAACAAAGTCTGGTGGCAGCGAACGCGCGGCCACAAGCTCCTGACGAATTGTGAAGTTGCAGGCAAGCTCAACCGCGGTGGCAGCCCTCACAATCGCGAGGGAGTATTCCCTTCGATCGAGAAGGCCGCATGTCTTGGCCCAGTTTGATTTGAGCTTCTCCAAGTCCGTGCGTTTGCTGTATGGCTTGCTTCCCATCTTCCGGAGCCAAATATAACATTCTTTGGCTCTCGATACTACCCCTGAACTGATAGACTTGGCAAGGACATTGTCCAGGATCAAGTACTAACAGCGCAGAATGTCGAGCGCTGCCCATTTGAATATCACACATTGGCCTCGAAACCCTACATCGCCATCTAATTCGTTCGTTCGCTGGCTTTGCGCAGGGGCGGTTGGAGTCGGGCGTTCCATTGGGTGACATCGTCGAGCAGGACCTCGACGGCCTTTTCGAGTTGGACGTCCTTGCCGGCGGGCATTTCGCCCGGCTGGGGCCAGAGGATGAAGTCGGGCACCGCGCCGTTGAGTTCCATATCCTCGCCCGTCGGGAGGATGTACCAGCCTCTGAACGGCAGCCTGAGGAAGCCCACGTCCATGATGCCGGTCCCGCCGGTGGAGATGACGCCACCGGCGGTGGGGACGCCCACCAGCTTGCCTCGCTTGAGCGTCTTGACCGCGTGACTGATGATCTCGGCGTTGCTGAAGCTGTTCTGGTTGCACATCATGACGATCGGCTTGTTCCAGGTCGCGTAGACGCGCCGGTCCTCGGGGTAGCCCTGTCCCCCCCCGCGTGGGACGGTGATCGCGTGCGAAGGCTGGCAGAGCACGGTCAGGACGTGGTCGGCGGTGAAGCCACCCCCGTTGTTGCGGACGTCGATGATCAGACCTTCCTTGCCCACGCCGACCGCGTAGAGTTCGCGTTCGAGCTTCTGGAAGCTCGGCCAGTTCATGCCGCGGATGTGGACGTAGCCCAGTTTGCCGTCGGACGTCTCTTCCACGGCGCGGCGGTTGTCGCGGAGCCACTTCTCGTACAGCAAGCTGCTCGCACGACCATAAGAAATCGGGCGCAGCGTCACCTGTCGCGTCTCGCCCTCGCCATTGCGAACGTCGAGCCGAATGTCCCTGTCCAGCGGCCCGTTGAGCACCTCGGTCAAGTCCATCTCAGGATCGACGTTGACACCATCGATGCCCACCAGGATCTCGCCGGGTTCGATCTTGCTCGTTTCGCGATCGGCCGGACCGCCGGGCAACACATCCTTGACCTTCAGGCCGGGGCCTTTGTACGCGCCGTCGAACCGCACGCCCAGGTGGGCGGTGACAATGTTCCACGCCGGACGGCTCGATCCGGAACCGCCACGATTGGCATAGAAGCCCAGATGCGAACCGTTCAGCTCGCCCAGCATGAGATTCACCACCAGAGCGAAGCCATTGATGTCAGGGGCGCCCGCCGCCATCTCGGCGTACTTGCGCCGGATCGCATCCCAGTTTCGATTGCCCAGTCGCTCGTCGTAGAAGTTGTCCCGCATCGCCCGCCAGGCCAGATCGAACGCGGCCCGGTAATGCCCCGCGCGATCCACCACTTGCCGGGCGGAGAAGGAATAGACCGTCTCTTTGCCACTGGCGGTGACACTGGTCGGCTTGCCGCCGGAGAGCCAGACGATCTGGTTGCCCTCCTTGAGCCAGCGGGCCGACGACCCGGTCTTGCTCGTCAGGAGCTTGGGCTCCAGTTCCTCGGGGATCTCGATCGTGTAGAGACCCCGCTTGCCATCGATGGTCGCGGCGAAGGCCAGCTTCTTCGAATCGTGCGACCAGAAGAGCCCCCGTTCGCTCGAACCGTCGATCCCCACCCGGCGGACGCGCTCGTGGATCCGCTCGAAATCGATGACCACCTCGGGCAGGTCCTTCTCGTCCTCGGATTTCTTCTTCTCCTCGGCAGGCTTCTCCTCGTCCTTGGGCGTCTCTTCGTCCTTGCCTTCAGCCTCGGGTTCGTCCTTATCCTTCTCGTCCTCGGGCTTGGGCTCAGGCTTGTCCTCTTTCTTCTTGTCCTTCTTGCGCGCCTTCTCCATCTTCTTAATCGCCTTATCGAGCGTGCGATCGCGCTTGCCCTTTTCATGCTCCTGCTCCTCGAGCCAGACGTAGAAGATATCGACCTCCCGATCGAGCCGCTCGCTGGTGAAGGCGATGACCTTGCCGTCAGGCCGCCAGACGGGGTTGTACTCGTCGTAGGGATGCTTGGAGATATTGACCGGTTCGCCCGAGCCATCGGACGGGATGATCCAGATGTCACGATTGAAATCGTTGTCGTTGACGGCGTAGACGATCCACTTGCCATCGGGCGACCAGTCGTAGTCCGGCTGGTCCCACGAACGCAGCAGCCGCTGGGGCTCCTTGCCCTCGACAGTCATCGTCCAGAGATCGCCCCGCGCCTTGATGAACGAGATCCGATCGCCGGCCGGGCTAAAGCGAATGTCAGATTCCAGCTCGGCGTCTTGGGTGATCTGCTTGAGCTCGAACGTCTCGTTCTGCCACCAGAACAGATCGGCATCGCTGCGCTCCGCCCGCCAGATGTCACTTTGTCCGCCCTGATCGCTAACGAACAGGATCGCATCGCCCTCCGGCGCGAAAACGGGATCGCGCTCCTCCTCGGGCGTAGCCGTCACCTGCCTGGGCTCGCGCAGTTCCGTGTCCATCACCCACAGGTCCCCGCCTGCAATGAAGGCGACCTCCAGACCATCGTCGGAGAACGCCACGTCGCTCGCGTCCCGGACCAGGGTCCGATCGATGGGCGAGCGGATGGCGTCACCGGGATAGGTCAGATCGATGCGCGTCGGGGCCGCGCCGCTACCTGGGTGGAAACGATACAGGTCGAACAGATGCCGAAAGACAATCGCGGAACCGTCCCGCGAAATGCAGGGAAAGACCACCGAATCGTCCTCGAAGAAGGTCAACTGGCGCCGCGCACGGGTCGCGATGTCACACTTGTAGAGATTGAACGATCCGCTGGCCGCCCCGACATAGTAGAAGCTGCGCCCGTCGGGATTCCACAAGGGCCACCGCGCCCCCGTCTCGGGATCAAGCAGTTTTTCGTACGCTTGCGACTCGAAGTCATACAGCCAGATCTGACTGGCCTTGGCGCCTTGGTACCCCTTGCGCCACCAGGTCATGCCCTCGCGCGTGAAGAGCAGGCGCTTGCCATCGGGCGAGAGGGCACCGTCGGCGCCGTCGGCGTCGAAGAGCAGTTGCTCGGCCTGTCGGTCGTTTCGCGCGACACGGAAGAACCGGCCCGCGCTGCGCCAGAAGTAGTCGCGGCGGGCATGGACCAGCAGCGCGTCGCCCGAGGAATACCAGTCCTGGACGCGATAGCCCGCGGTGTGGTGGGTCAGTTGCTTCGGGGTTCCCCCTTCGACGGGCACCGCGTAGAGTTGATCGCCCGCCTCACGGTCGCTGACAAAAACGATCTCCGACCCGTCGGGCGCGAATGCGGGCTGTCGATCGGACGCCTCGTGCATCGTCAACTGGCGTGCCTTGCCCCCCTCGACCGGCGCCAGCCAGATGTCACCGCGCCAGACGAAGGCGAGCGTTTCGCCATCCGGCGAGAGGGCCGGGTCCGAGGTCAATTGCATCGCCTCGGAAGAACCGGCGTAGGTCAGCGTGGTTGCCAGAAACAGAATCGCCAGAATGCTGAGCCGCTCTGTCGTCATCGCGTTTTGCCCCTTCCGTATGTGTCGCTCCGCCAACTCGTATTGTGGTCCATCTCCATCCCGGCCACCAAGCGGCGCCAGCACGCGGGCCTATGCTAATGGCTCAGAGCGACAGATACAAGGACATTTGCGACGCGCAATCGGCTAGGGGGCGGGCTTGAGCGTCGCACAGCCGAAGAGGCCTCCGGCCGTGCTGTCGGAATGGGCGACGAAGCGCACGACGACGTTCTTCTTGCCCTGGGTCAATTCGGCTGGGATGGCATATTCCACCTCAAAGAATGCGTCAGGTTGATTCTGCGTCAACGTCTGGGTGGCGATCTTCTTCCCATCGATCAGGATGTCGAACGCCCGCCCCTCATCACTGCCCCAGTAGGTGCACAGCAGCGTCGTCGGCTCATCCGGAAGCACCGCCAGGCGATACTCGAACCAACCGGCGTCCGCGTGACGCCAGCGCCAACTCCGGAACGAACCGCTCTGGGTGTTCTCGCCCTTCATCGCGTGGGACTGCTCGGAGCCCGAGGCGCCGATATCGATCGCGTCGATCTCACGGGCCTTCTGCGCCGCCCGCCGGGCCGCCGCCTCGGCCTGGGCGGCTTCGCGCGCCTTGCGATCCATCTGTATCCGCTCCCAACCCGCTTCGTCGACCAGACGCCAGTAGAGGGTGTAACGCTGGTCGAACAGCTCGTGGAACGGAACCAGAGTCACATCGTCGGGTCGTCCCACGCCGACCGTGCGGAAGGTCAGGGACTTGTTGGGAACGGGCTTGAGCCACTCGCCTACATCCGCCTTCGAATCGACCAGTAGCGCCGGCGCCTCGACGTTGGGCCCGTCGTCCTGCTCACGCTGGTTCTTGATGATGATCATGTCCCGGCTGAGCCCCTCGTCGCCCAGTTGCCCGGCCAGGACGAGCGGGCCGTACATGATCGCCGCCAGGTTCGCATCGTCGGGCATGGGCCAGAGCCACAGGCTCATCGGCATCGTCAGTTCCACCTGCGTCGTCTCTTTCCACCGCCGGCGGATCGACAGGAACGATCCGGGCTGGGCCGTCACGACCTGGCGCCGGCCGTTGATCTTCAACGTCACGCCCTGCCTGGCCCAACTGGGCACACGCAAGCGCAGCTCGAACCGCGTCGGCTGCGCGACCTCGACCGTCAATGTCGTCGCCCCCACTTCGGGGAACTCCGTGTCCTGGCGCACCCTGACGCCCTTGTCCTTCCAGTTCAACTCGCTGGCGATGAAGAGGTTCACCCAAAGCGTATCGGCATTGTGGAAATAGATCGAGTCGCCATACTTGGCGTGGTTCTCCATACCCGTCCCGGTGCAGCACCAGAACGAATCGCGCGGGGTGTGGAAGACCTTCCAATGTCCCGGCTCCATCGACACGTAGTACATGCACATCCCCGAGCGTCGGTCCTGCGTCGCCAGGATCGAGTTGATCAGCGTGCGCTCGTAGTAGTCGCCATAAGCGGCGTCGGGCCGCCAGGTGAACAGGTGACGCGTGAGCTTGAGCATGTTGTAGGAACAGCAGCTCTCCTGGGACTCGACACTGAGCTGATCGGCCAGCCTATAGGGCGGCGTGCGCCAGGCCTCATGGTTGCTGGTCCCGCCCGTGCAGTAGGTGCGACCATGCACGACGCAGTTCCAGAAGAACTCGGCGAGATGGCGATCGGTCAAGTCACCCGTCAGTTCGTACTGGCGGGCGGTGCCGATGATGTTCGGAATGAACGAGTTGACATGCTCGCCCGTCAGCTTGTCCTGGTGCAGAGCCAGCGAATCGTTGTAGTGGTCCTGGTTGAACCGCTCGGCCAATTCGAGCCAAGTCCGCTCACCCGTGACACCGTAGAGGTTCGCCAGCGTCTCGTTCATGCCCCCCTGCTCGGTGTGGTCGAGGATCTTCTGCATCGCCTCGCGGTCGAACTCATCGAGCCGTCCCTTGGCCCACTGGGCCATCCCCTGCGCGATCTCCAGGGCCTGCTTGTTGTCGCAATGGACGTACATATCGATCAGGCCCGCGTAGATCTTGTGCAGCGTGTACCACGGCGCCCAGACGGGCTTGCAGGCCAGCACGCGATCGATCTGCTCCTCGGGGTAGGCGCTGAGATAGCCTGTCCCGATCGCCTTCTGGCACTTGGCCAACTCGGCGACAATCGCATCGGCCTTGTCCTTGAGCGTCGCATCGCCCGTACTGGCGACCAGCAGAGCGCAGCCGGAGAGATAGTGCCCCAGCGAGTGACCGCGCACCTCCGTCCGCTCCCAGCCGCCCATCGGCTCGCCCGCGGTGTCGAGCCCCGCCGTCTGGCGGAAGTACCAGAGCAACCGGTCCGATTCCAACGAGTGCAGATAGCGCTGCGTGCGCAGCATGGCGTCGCGGAAAGGCCCGTCCAGCAACCGCACGTCCGCCAGATCAAACGGATGCGCCTCCAGTTCCACGGCCTCGCGGCCACTGGGCCAGACATCAGCCCGCGCCGACGCACCGACAAGATTCACAACGAATGTCACCAGAACCATCAGAATGCAAACCGGCTTGAACATGGCGCTGCTTCTCCCACAAAAAACGCATCCGTTCGCTGCATCTCCCCTCCAAACTCACACGTCACAGGTGTATCCCGATAACGCAATTCTGTAAAGCTAAAATCGCGCAGAACCGTCGCCACTTCGCGACACCCCCATACCCCGTAGGGGCGACCCCCTGTGGTCGCCCTTTTCCCCGGATGGGCACATCCCGCGTCGGTCGATTGCGCCCGGAACGGGCCAAGGGCAGGCACGGGGACCTGCCCCTACAAGAAATGTCACGTCTTAGATTCGGTAGGATGGGCAAATCCTTTGCCCATGCGGTCTATCCACGCGCCGGTTCTATCCGCATGGGCAACAAATGTTGCCCATCCTTGTATCTTGATTGTCCGATGCTACTGTGTTGGGAAGTTGTCCGACGCATAGTGTTCGGGCCGGTGTGTGGGTGGCCACCCACACACCGGCGGCGGCGTCGAGATCGTCCC
>Ga0208279_1000811_pt1 | contig 21313 bp, 18 predicted proteins | sample AntAceMetag02UKM_FD_184766 | JGI IMG/M metagenome (GOLD analysis project Ga0208279, IMG submission 184766) | Saline lake microbial communities from Ace Lake, Antarctica - Antarctic Ace Lake Metagenome 02UKM (SPAdes) (version 2) | ecosystem: Environmental > Aquatic > Non-marine Saline and... | reverse complement strand
AGAGCGATCAAGCTCCAAACGGTCTTTGAATACCAAGGGCCACACGACCTACTCTCTGACTAGCTCTAGTGACTTCTGTTTGTATCGACAATCAATACTGCTTCTTTAATATACAAGGGCCACGCTTTGCCGTGGCCGCATATCATTGTCGAGTGGACGCGCAGAAGCGCGTCCCTCCAGAAACACTGTTCGTTCGAAATGATTCGCCAAGTCTTTTCTGGCCCCGCGGATGGTGCCAAAATTGATTTATCTTATAAAAAAAAACCAAGAAAATCAATTCCTTATTGACAAGTCTGTCTCTGTCGTGAAATCATGTTTGGCAATTTCAGGCCTTGTTTAGACAGGAAACCGCACGCATGATTCCCGAAAATTCTCAGCTTCTTTTTTCACGCGAGCAGATTGAGCTGCGCACCCGAGAGATCGCTTCCCGGATCAGCGCTGATTATCAGGGAAGGCAGCTTGTGATTATCGGCGTTTTAAAGGGCTGTTTTGTTTTTCTGGCCGATATTACCCGCAATCTTGACCTTGATATTACGATTGATTTTGTTCAAATCGCTTCCTACGGCGCTGGCCGGGAATCATCCGGCGATTGCGTTGTGCTCAAAGATCTGGGCATTGACATACGGGGCCGTGATGTTTTGATTATCGAGGACATTGTTGATACCGGCGAAACGCTGGCGCACTTGATCGGCGATTTGCAGCAGCGTGTTCCCGCATCTATTCGCGTGTGCGCGCTGTTAAACAAGCAGTGTCATCGCCGCGTATCGGTTACGGTTGATTATTTCGGCTTTGCGGTTGATGATGTTTTCGTAGTCGGGTACGGGCTTGATTTTGATGAGCGTTACCGCGCTTTGCCGGATATCTATGCCTTGCCGCAGTAAACGCGGGCCTGAGCCAACGACGGTTGCTAACAGGCGATGTGAGGGTATTTCAAAAGCTGTCACACCGGTGAAAATTTGTTTTGGTATTGTATTTTTGTCATCTCGACCGCAGGGAGAGATCTTGGAGGGCCACGCTTTGTCGTGGCCGTATGTGATTGCCAAGCGGACGCGCGGAAGCGCGTCCCTCCAGAAACCTTGTATGTTGAAATGACATACAACTACCAGCACAGTTTCTTAGTTGTAAGGAATGAAATCAGATACTAGAGATTCACTATGCTTAAACGTATAAAAAATGTGTTGGCCCTGTTTACGGGTAAGCCGCCGGCAGCATCCCGCACAGATCTGCCAGAGACCCTCAAGCTGATTTTTGCGCGGCGCAGCTGCCGAAGCTTCATCTCCTGTGGCATTTCAGATCAGGATATTGAAACCATTCTGGATGCGGGCCGGTTTGCACCCAGCACGGTCAATTTGCAGACCTGGTCGTTTATTACCTTTGACCGCTCCCAATGGCAGCAGATCTTTGAGAGGCCGATTCCCTTCAAGGGAGTCTATGCCATTGTCGTCTGCGCTGATCAGCAACGCTTAAGTGAACTTTTCAGCGATTTTGCAGAGACGCCTGCTATAAATATGAGCCTTGCCATTTTTAATGCGGGGCTCGCTGCCATGAGCATGAACCTGGCTGCCGAGGCTTTGGATATTCAGAGTATTATGCTTTCTGAAACCGGGCGAACGGGCCTGCTTGATACTGCGTATCTTGCAGAAAAAATCAAACTGCCTGAAGGTGTGCTGCCGCTCACAACCCTGGTACTGGGGAAGGGTTCTTTGAAAATGCCGGGTATACCGCCGCGCCAGCCGCGTGATGCCGTGGTTATGTCGGGCAGTTATAAGCCCGAGAGCAGCGGCATGCTTAACGACTGGTTTGATCAGATGTTTATTGGTTTTAAAATCGCTCATCCCCTGTCTAATTTTGAAAAACAGCTTGCCTTCTACCGTAAAAAAATGCTTGAGGCCGAGCAGGTGGTTTGCAAATATTTCAAGAGGTAGCGAAGCGGTTTTATCTTTATACGGTTTGTGAAGAGTATATATATCCGTATCTACTATGTACGCATGCTATCATCACCGGGCAGGCACGATTTGTTGAAAGCAAGAAGGAATACCCTTTGAAACGCATGGACTCCGAAGTCGGACAGGTGCAGCAGGATCGCATTTTCTGGATTCTTTGCCAATTTAAACAACAGGATCTCCCCCTTGTCCCGCTGTTGACCTATTTTAAAAAAACGCCTGAAAAAGAGCGGCTTTTTTTGACGATTGAAGAAATTGCCGCAGATTATGTCAGGCAGATTCGGCAGTTGTGTGCCAATGGGCCGTATTATTTAGGAGGGTATTCTGTTGGTGGTTTGATGGCGATTGAGACTGCGCGCCAACTGCAGGCTGCCGGCGAAGAGGTTGCCATGCTTTTTCTGCTTGATCCACACCTTGAGGACGCACGCGAAAACAGGCGACCGTTCCTGAAAAGGATGTGGGGGTACTACCGCTCTATCCAGCGATTGAGAAATAAAGACAAAATCGTGCGTATAGTGTATCTGCTGGCCCACGAGGCTTCCTTCCTTAGCAAAAAGTTTCGGAGAAAAGCCGTTTTTACCATGTTCAGGATCATGGACAGGATGTCAACCCTGCATCGACTTTACCATATTGTAACCACGTATCGTACGGCATTGGCAGGTTATAGCGCGTCCGCCTACCATGGCAGGACCATAATTTATTTTCGCAGAACGCATCCCTTGTTGCCGCAGTCTGAATGGAGAAGGTTTTGTTCGGAGGCCGAGATATACACCATTGATACCTCTGTGCATGAGGAAACTCTCCAGTTTCCCTGGAACAGCCAGTGGCAGATGAAACTCAGGCAGATCATGGCGTAAAATAATGGTTGCTCTTCTTGATAACGATAGATGCAATGAAGATATTATACTATAGTGGGGATTGTCCCCGGGACGAGATATAGATATAACAAGAAACAGGAGATTTGGTATGGCTTGGTTTGGAAAAATTGCGTTGGGCTCACTTGGGATGATGTTTGGGGGGCCGCTTGGCGCTGTGCTGGGCGCGGCACTGGGACATCAGTTAATAGATAAGCAGCAGGCCGCAAAGCGGCCTTTGTTTCAGCAGTCAGGGACACCGCTTGATAATGTAGCGCAGAATCAGGCGGCGTACTTTGTGTGTATGCTGTCAATGCTGGCAAAGATTGCCAAGGCTGACGGGGCTGTTACACAGGATGAATTGGCCGTTGTTGACCGTTTGATCCGTGATTTGCCGGTTCCAGAGGAAGAGAAGGCATTCGCCCGGCGTGTTTTTAATGAGGCCAAAAACTCGCCGCATTCGCTTGAGGACTTTGCTGCCCAGCTTTACCAGATGACACAGGCAGAGCCGACAGTGCTGTGCTCGTTTCTGGACATTCTTTTTCAGGTGGCTGCCGCAGATGGTGTTATGCATCCTGCGGAAGAAAAAGCGATTCGCACTGTTCAGGATATTTTCCGTATATCGGATCAGATGTTTGACAGTATCCAGGCGCGTTATTTCAAAGATAATAACAAGTACTACCAAATGCTGGACTGCACGGCCCAAAGTACGGACGAGGCAATAAAGAAGAGTTATAAGAAACTCGTAAAGGATTTTCATCCTGATACGATTATTGCAAAGGGCCTTCCGGATGAATTCGTGGCCTTCGCTACCAAACGGTTTCAGGAGATTCAGGAGGCCTATGAGAAGATCAGGAAAACAAGGGGTTTTTAAGATTGCATCGAACCTGTTACAACCATTTGCAGAAAAATCTGAGCTATAAAGATGTGACTACTATCTCGCTACTGCCGATATTGAACCTTACTTGGTCTTTAATATACAGATCAGGTTAGCATATAAAATTCCTTTTTAGTCCCAGCTGAAGTTTCTTTTAGTGATTTCATATCAATTTCTGCTTGCGGTTTTTTCGCCAATAGTGTTAGCTAAATTTTAATATTTTATACCCAATGTAAATTATTTTAAGTTTTGGCTTTTCTGGCACGATCTAGTGATCTTGGTTTTGTAACTGTTTACAGTACGAGATGCTGCTGTAAGTTATTTGAGAATATCTATGCCTGGGCAAACGATGCCGCATGGTGAGTTCCTGCCACGCATTGCTCGGCACTTTGTACGCAATAGGTTTCAACCAAGGAGATCAAAATGGATCAAATTAACAGGGGAAGACTGATCCTCGTATCAATTAAGGATAAAAAGGCAGAGGAATCTGTTGCAGCTTTTTTGCAAAAAATAATCCCCGATATAACACGAGAAAAAGCGAACTCACTTTTGCAGAGCACTCCACGGGTTCTTTTTTCAACAATTACTGCAGATGTTGCTGAAAAAATTACTACCACTATGGCGCAACTTGGATCTTCGGTCCGTTTTGAACCTGAAGTTTCGGGCCACGTGGATGATGCAAAGGGCCGTGTCATTGTGCGTTTAAGTCCAAGCCGCGATTCAGCCGAAAAGGCGTTTGTGTATTTATCGCGATTAACTGACAACATCTCGCGTGACTATGTCTTGCAGCGCCTGCAAAAGGTTCCGTGTACACTTCTTGGCAATATTTCCCAAAAGAAAGGGGTACAGATTGCATCAGATTTGAGACGCATCGGGGTCGATGCAAGCTTTGAGCCAGAGACTGCATCTGGCGCAACGACGACGAAACCCGATACCGGCCGCGAAAAGAAACATCAACTGCCACCAGAACAAAGTTCAGTGGCGGAGCCTGCAGCAGCCATGCTAAAGGCTCAACCTGTTGTAGCTGAGCAGCTTCAGACGCATCAAAAGCATCAGCAGGAGGTAACCGACACTGACACGGTAGATGGTGCGGTGGTTGTAACGGCAATACCCACCAATGATGTACAGCAAAAATTGCTGGACTTTCTTGCGGGCAGGGCAGAGCAGGCTGTTATTGATAAGATCAATGACCGGATAAAATCATTCCCTATCACAGTGCTGCAGGGGATTTTTGAAGCCGAGGGTCTCAAGCTTGTTGATGAATTAAAAAAGACGGGCGCGGTTGCCCGTTTTGTGGTCGATTCCCCGGATTCTTCTGCGAACACTCTAGAGGACAGGTCATTGAGCACACCGTTGTTTATTGCGCCATCGGCACAGCCTGCAAAAGGTAAGGTAAGGCCCGCTCATCTCTTGCTTGCCTTAGTAATCTTAATTGTTTGTTTTTTCGCCACTCAATTTATCATGCATGGATTTTTTATCCCGGAAGACCCCTATTTCAATAAGAAAAACGGGCTGAAAATGATGGCAATGTTTGAAGAACAAGACAAGGAACATGCAGAAAAGATGCGGCAGCAAATACTTGAACATAAAAGAATACAGCGGGAAAAATCACAAAGCAAAAAATTAGTAAAGGTCGAGGAAAAACGAAGGGTAACTTCGTCGAGAAAATCCAGAATAAATCTACGGGAGGGATTCATTGAATATGTTCCGGAGGAATTCGATGACTATGCATTAGAAAGAGAAGGCAGGGAACTGCCTTCAGACGCACCACTACGCTATGAAGCGTCTTTGGACAGGATGTGTGTAGAATGGATTATGATTGATGAATACTATGAACTGGGAACACCCGTAGAGGGAAACTATCCTCCGGGGATACGGCTAGTCCCAAACGAGGATCCTTTAATTAATCTTTGCACGGGTGTTAAAACTGCCCTGAAAGATCCCAGCGGTAAAGAAGGGTTTTGTTTTGGCTGGTCCGGAAAGTTATGGAATGATTTGCAAAGTATAGACAAGGGCCCGGCAATAAAAGCGGCATTGAGAGAACATGGCGTAAGTCCGAAAAAATTTCTGGATTTTATCGACCTGGATCATGGGTCGAAGAGTAGAGTAGAGATTTATGAGTCTGGTTATGTTTTCACAAATAATCGTAATAAAAAGAAACGGTATATAATTCCAGTAAAAAAAGGGCTGAGAAAAGCCTTTGAGCAGATCTATGCTCAGCAATAGTATCCGACAGCGGTTTCTGCCAGCTAAAATTAAATATTTAACTAACCCCATGCGAAGTACAAGTTTTAGTCGTTCGTTGCTTCTTTATTTTTAGGTATGTTTTTTCGTGACAGGTACGTATAAACAATGAAGGGTAATATTGTCATAATAAGTCTGGCAAGCCCCGATAAGGAAGACAGGGTTCTTGCATATTTTGAAAAAATAGTGCCTGGTGCGCCCATGGAACAGGTGCGCCAATGGATTAGGGAGTTGCCCTGGACGGTTTTTAAGAATGTAGAAGAAAAAGCATCGCGTGATGTGATTGTAAACTTGCAGAAACTTGGTGCTGATGCATGCTTTGTGCCTCTGGATAGCATGTCCGGCGATGTGCCGCAAAAGCCAAAGAAACAAACAAAACTGTCACTGCATTCAAATGTTTCTCCGCGTGTTGCCTTTCTTGTCATTGGTTTGCTGCTGACTTTTTTTTTTGGTTTTACGTTTTTTTATCTGGCGAAACACAAGCCGGAACATATCGACGCAGGCGATCCGTATTTTGGGGAAGATTCTCCGTGGAAAATGGAAACACAAACAACGGCCTGGAAGTACCAAAAGCCGGTCGGCATTGCCTTGTTCTGTGCCCCTGAGCCTGGAGCAGACCGTAAAGAGGTCGATTTTTTAGGCGCCTTGGAAGACGTCGCAACTGTTGTTCTTTCCCGTGAAAAAGATGTTCGGCTTGTTGACCGTTCCCTGCTTGACGAGGTGCTTGAGGAATCAGAGATGTCTCTGGCACACATGAGTCGGGGCGGCAATGCGGAAAAACTGCGGTCAATGACCGGAGCCTCGTTGATGGTTATCGGAACGTTTATTACCATAGAGAACAAACAATCGTTAATCCTCAAGGCGGTTGACACGGCCAGCGGTGTTTTGCGGGACATTGTCTGTCACAGGATCGAACCGGATGACCTGGATGCCAACGTGCAGCGGGTTGTTGACTTCGTGCATAATGCCATCGAGCGCGATTACCGGGAGGGAATCAGAAAGTTTATAGCTGTCGGGCATTTTGGTATGAGTTCCCGCAGTACCGTAAGGGAAGATAAGGCCTATGATATACAGGAGTATTTTATAAAACGTTTTTCGGGAAAATCTGATGTTGACGTCGTCCACCGCGAAGCTATGGGCCCGCTTATCAAGGAAACCGGCTTGAGCCTGGTTGGCCTCACTGAAGATGCCGGTAGTTCAGGGCCGGTGCAGCTCTCATCAGCGTTTATTATTGTCAGTGGCTCGTATGAAACAGACAATTCAGAGATTTTTCTGTGGGTAGAAGTTAAACCCTACTCGCTGCCTTTTCCCTGTCCGTTTCCCGTGTTTGGCAACAGCTGGCCAGAAGTTTTGCAAAAAGCCGGTGATAACATCGATAAAATTGTAAAAACCAATCATTTAAACTGGAGAAAAAAATTTCAGGTCGGCCCGGATTTTTATTACAGGAAGGGGAGGCAGGCGAGCCGGATCAGCTTTTTGCGCGATAGTGATAATTTCCCGCAAACAGGTCCCAGGAGGTCCAGGCTGTATTATCCGATTGCTTTCAAAAAATTGCAGGTCACGCCGTCAAATAACAAGCCCCTTTCCTGGTTGCGGGAAGCAATCAATAGCTTTGAAATCGCGCTCTATATGGATCCAAACTATTATGATGCAATGCTTTTGCTGTCTGTTTGTTTGCGCCACCCACTCATCAATGAGCCTGACAGGGCCGAGCAGCTGCTGAACAGGATTATTAAGGATTGTCCTGATCCACAGCTTCGATACCTGGCCGCGCTGACTATTGGTGTTGAAGGCCAGATAACATTTTCACCAGAGGACGCGAAGGTTGTTTTCAACCCTGAATATGTTGCCCATCAGGTACACGACGAGCTGACGGAAATGAAAAAAGAAGCGGCAGTCCGTCAATTCCTCCTGACCGGGTATCCTGAAGAGGATGGCGTACGGTTGGCCAAGGCCTACAGCAAAAGTATCCGTGCCTGGTGTGAGAGTGTTGTCTGGAGAAAAAAGAGCGGTACGTTCAATCCGTATGAATCAAATGTTGATGAGCTTTGCAAAACATTTTATGATTTTACGTCGAGTGCTGAGAAGAGCCCGTTGCTTGTTCCTTTTCGGGATGAACTATTCGTAGCGATTCAGCAGGAAAACCCGGCACTGGTCGTGAACTTTGCTGCCTGCAGCCCGATAGAGTATCTGGGATCTGTTGAAATGGGGGTTAATTATATTGACCGTATTGAACGAGGCGAAATTGGGCCGTTTGCGCCGAAATATTTTCACGAGTCACTCAAGAAATTTTTATTCTCTCTCAGCAGCGCAAATACGCATCCTGGTGCTGCACGCAGAATTGGTGAATATCTGCTTGACCATATCGCCCGCAATACTGCGGAAAAGTATATGTCCAGTAAGCGCTATTATCGAAAGGCCGATCCTGTCAGGCTGTGTCTGGCGTTCGCCTATCACGCTCTTGGAGAAAATGACCAGGCTGCCACGCAGTTGCACGAGCTTGAGGGCCGCACTGTTGTTATGCCGGGGCCGGGGCCCTGGGGAACGGAAGTAAAAGGACGCAGAAGGAAAGTATCTGTTTCTCCTGAGCATCTGCTTGAAGTGTGGGGCATGTAGTGTCGGTGTTATGATGGAAAAAGAGGCGGGGTATTGATGGTGAAGACATATACCGGGAAAGCTGTTTGCTGTTGTGTTCGGTCGGTTGTTATTTTGGAAGTGTTTCTGCTGCTGAGCGCTTCTGGTCAAGCGCATGCTGATGTTGCAATCAGTGTCGCAGAAAACCAGACAAATGTGTTTGCCGGCCGGGAAACATGTGTGCAGGCTACGCTTGTTTCCGGATCCGAATTTAAAGGAAGGCTTGTGTGGTCTCTTTCTGTTGCGGGCAGAACCATACAAAGGGGAGAGAGAAGCTGTGCCCTGGTACCTGCCACCGCTCAGTGTTTTGAAATGTCGCTGCAGATTCCTCCTGTGAAGGAGGGAATCGTTCTTGAAGCTGTTTTGAGCATGGCCGCACTCGACGGTAGCTCTGGTCAGTCAGTGGCCCGACTGGAGAAGCAGCTCTTTATTTTTCATAATGATCCTTTTGCCGGGCGGCAGCAGTGGCTACGTACCCTTTCCATACATCTTTTTGATCCTTTAAACATAACCGCTGAGAAACTTACCGCTTCGCATATCCCCTATAAGCGCCTTGGCAACATAGAGGTTTTTTCTGCACTCGGGCGCGGTATACTTATTATCGGTGAGGGATTGTCTTTGGACAGATACCGCGGGATTGATGAAATGATGCTTCGTGCTCTTGAGGCCGGAATCGCAGTGATATGCCTTGCCCCCGCAGAGGGCCGTATTGCGGTCCCCGCAATAGTTACCATCCCTGATTACCTGCAGCAGTTTTCTTTTAAATCATCCGGTGCAGTCAAGGGTCTTGATAAAAGACTTGCCCTTGATGGCTGGTCGCTCAACAATGGGTTGCAGCCCTGTGGGATAGGACTTCAAGCTGATCGAGGAGTTGTTACCGTCGACATTACACAAGATCCCCACTCATGGCCATGGTTGGAAATACATGCAGGCGCGGAAGGAAAGAAGCTTGTTGTCTGTTGTTACGGAATTATAGAACAATGGGATTCTCACCCTGCTTCACGGTATCTTTTTTCGCGTATGCTTGAATATGTATGGGGCGGACACAACAGCACTAAAAATTAATATTTTAAGAAAGGAGTTTTGCAATGGAACGCATAAAAAGTTTAGTAGTTGCTTTGCTGGTTTTGCTGGCCGTGAATGTTTTTTTCGCGGGGTATGTTTCGGCTTTAGATATTTTGCCGGTGGCCATCTTTAAATTTGAGGAGCGGGGTTCCGGTGTCAGGGGCTTGGGGGAAAAGGTGAGCGATATATTGTTTGCTAATTTGGTGGTGAAGCCTGATCTCTATATTGTAGACCGGGCTGACCTTGATAAGATTATTAAGGAACAGACATTGAATCTTTCTGGCATGGTAAGCCCGGACCGTGCGAACGAGATCGGTGAACTTACCGGCGCGAAAATAATGCTGACCGGTTCTATTGTTGATTCGGGTTCAAAACTGTATCTGGTCGCTCGTGTGATCGGCACGGAAACCAGCAGAGTACTCGGGGAGTCCGTCAAGGGGGATGCCGCAGAACCGCTTGACGTGCTTGTTGATCAGCTTGCGGAAAAAGTGTACGCTGTTATTACGCAGCAGTCTGATAAGCTTGTTGTTAAATCACGGGAGCCTAGGGACCGGATAGCAGCAATCAATAAAGCCTTGGGAAGCGCCAAACGCCCGACAGTTTCCGTGAATATTGAAGAACGTCACGTCGGTCAGACGACACTTGATCCGGCTGCAGAAACGGAAATTATTTTTTCATGTAAATCAACCGGCTTTGATGTCCTTGATGCAAAGAGCGGCGTGGCCGGCCTGCCTGACGTGCTGATACAGGGAGAAGGTATCAGTGAGTTTGGGACACGGATGAAGGATATTGTCAGTGTAAAGGCCCGGCTGGAGGTAAAAGCCATTGAGCGTTCCACTTCACGGGTTATTGCGGTTGAGCGCCAGACCGCCATTGAGCTTGATCTTACGGAACAGATCGCCGGGAAAAAAGCGTTGCAAAAAGCTGCAGCAGCAATTGCTGAAAGGCTGCTGCCAAAACTTGTAAAGTAAAAAGGCTACCAAACGTTTTCAGGAGATTCAGGAGGCCTATGAGCAGATCAGAAAAACGAGAAACTTTTAATATGAAATGAAATCTTCGTCGATTTGTGTAAACAGAAAAAGCGGTGCTATCGATATGTTTGGTAAGAATACAGGGTTAGTTGATTGGGCTCGAACCCGGCTAAAGACAGCGGTGTTAACAGTAGTATTCTGGGCTTGTTGTATTGGCCTGTGCGCCGCAGCAGACGAGACTTCGGATGTGGCAACAGGTTCCCGGGATGTCTTTTTTGAACGGTTTCAATTCGGCCTGGAGGTTGTAAGCATACTTCAGAGTTCGGTCAAGAATAACCATAATTATAAACGCGTTCCGGGTTATCCAACACGCCATGACCGAACCAAACTGCAAACCATCGCCGATTTTTCTCTTGAGGCCCGGCTGTGGGAGGGTGCCACAAGCTTTTTTAGTTATGAGGTCGTTGAGGGCAGTGGTCTTGATCGGCAGGCCGGAGGCCTTACCGGGGTCAATGACAATGCCAAGGCCTATGACAATAAATTCGCGGAGTTCTGGCTTGAACAGAGTCTGCTGGATGGGCGCGTTGTGGTTACGCTTGGCAAGCTTGACCCGCTGGCCTATTTTGACGCAAACGTGGTCGCCAATGATGAGCGCTCGCAGTTTTTATCCAACCAGTTCGTCAACAGCCTCTGCATTGACGGCCCGAATTACGGCTATGGCATGCGTGTCGCTTTTTTGCCGGTTGAATGGGTCAGTTTCGGCGTGGGCGTGTTTGAAGACGGTCACAAATGGGCCAACATTGCAAAGGATCGCTTCTCAATTGCCGAGGTCGCGTTTATGCCGCAGTTCCTGGGGCGAGAGGGCACCTACCGTTTTCATGTTTGGCATAACAGCACTGACCATGAAAAGCTGAGAGATCCTTCAAGAAACAATGAATCCGGCAGTGGGTTCGGGCTGAGCTTTGATCAGTACCTCACCGACGATGCCTGCGTGTTTGCGCGTTGGGGCACGCAGAGCAGTGATATCTACGAGGTTGAAGATTCCTGGAGCGTGGGGTTCAGTGTTGCGGGAAATCCTTGGAACCGTCCTGATGATGTGTTCGCAATGGCCTACGGCAGAAGCGGGCTTAGCGATGCTTATCGCGATCAGTTGCGCGATGATGAAATCCGCACCGCTGATGAAGGCCGCATGGAGGTGTACTACTCATTCTATATTAATGAGCATATCGCGATCAGCCCGGATATTCAGGTGGTGCACAATCTGACCGGAGCGAGCAAAGCCAATACGGTAAAAGTGTTTGGTCTGCGGCTGCAGTGTAAGCTATAAATTACCCGCTCAGGATTCCGGATTTCATTGTAAAAATTGTTTCCAATTGACGCCGCATGAGATAGTATTTAAAAACTTTCGGGGTACGCGGCATCATTTTTTTATCTTAACCGTTCAATGAGTTTTCCATGGTGAAACACAATCGTACATTGTGTGCAGTGCTATTTTTCGCACTTGCTTTTATTCCGATACACGGTGCGTTCGCCTCCAGTGACACCACCACATTTACGCCTGCGGAACGGGCCTGGATCAAATCGAATCCAGAGATTAAGCTGGTGATCAATGTGGGACCTTCTTCCATAAACTTCTGGGAGGGAGTCGAGCCGTCCGAGCCACCGGAGGAACAGCCTGGGCAACAGCTCAACCAAATTGCCTCCGGGCTTCCAGCCGGAACCAGTGACAAGCCCCTGCAGCCAATTGAAGAAGGGGAAAGGAAACGGTTCAAAGGAGTTGCCGCAGAATATCTGCGGGAAATTCAGAATATAACGGGCCTTGTTTTCACCCCTGTTTTACTCGCGCATAATAATTCCAATGCCGCCTTTGAAGCACTTGCAAACGGTGAGGCTGACCTGTTTCCCGTGGTGCCTGCCGGGCAGCCGCTTCCAGAGGGGGTACTTCTGACCGGGGCCTATATTCAGGCTCCGCTGGTCGTGGTAATGTCGGAAAAATCCCAAGGGTATGAAAAACTCTATGAGCTCTATGCCCTGAGGGTGGCAGGTGAACCCTCCATTCGGAAGAATTTGCATCGTATAGGCTTGACCGTCAATCTGATTCAAACCTCACTGGTTAACGGTCTGCTCGGCGTTTCTACCGGCACCTATGATGCCTTTATCGGTGAGTTGTCCGCCATATCATATGAACTGTCAAAAAAGCCTATAGCAGGAATACAAATCGCAGGCGAACTGCCCCGGTCCTCTCATGTTGTCATGGCGGTCTCCCCGCGAATACAGGAATTTGTCCCTATCTTTAACAAGGCCTTAACGCTTATTTCTCAAGACCGAAAGGCAGCTATTAGTGAAAAGTGGTTAACCATAAGCTATGAAAAAAAACGGGTCATTGATGGCTGGTTCTGGACCGCACTAATTATCGGCGGGTTTATTCTAGCCGGTCTGGTCGGCTTTCTGTATTATCAACGGCGGCTGCAGCAAATCCAGGCTGTGGCAGGTGCACTTGATCCAAGCCTGCTGAGCGTTACTATTGATCATGATATAATAATTACGCAGGTATCCGAAGCCCTCTGCGACATTACAGGACATAAAGCCCGGGATCTCGTAGGGAAATTGCTTTCGGCGTTGGGCAGCACTGCAGAGGAACGCTCCGATGTAATAGATTTTTTAAAGCAGACTCTTAAAAAAGGTAATTCGTGGAAAGGCGAATTTAAAATCCTGAAAAAAGACGGATCAACGCTCTGGACAGAAGCCGTAATTTCCCCCCAGCGGCGGGAAGGCGAAGGCAGCGACGGATACACGGTTATTTACCAGGACGTCTCCCAGAAGAAACACTTTGAAGACCTGGCAATCAAGGATGAATTAACACGGCTGTATAATCGACGCCATTTTAAATCCCATGCACCAAAGCTCTTGGATCTTGCCAAACAGGAAAATAAAATATTCGCCTTTATTCTCATGGATCTTGATAATTTTAAAAATTATAATGATCTGTATGGACATCCAGCCGGCGACAAGGTTCTTGCCTCCATTGGTGACACGTTGCATTCAATTTTTAGACGACGTGAAGATCTTGTTTTTCGTTGGGGGGGGGAAGAGTTCGCTGCCGTGGCTCTTTTTTTAGAAGCACAGGACGCCCTGGCAACGGCTGAAAAAATCAAGCAGCAGGTTCAGGATTTAAACATTACCCATAGGGCGAACGCACCGGGCATTATGACCATCTCCATCGGGCTGGCCCTGGCAAAGCCCGGCGACAGTTCAGACATTGACAGCCTATACAAAAAGGCTGACAGCGCATTGTATGGGGCCAAACAAAGAGGGAAAAATCAAATAGTTCGTTGTAAAACCTAGGCCCCAAACAGTTTAACTGCTTTTATCCTTTTCTCCCTAATTTATAAACATAGAGCGATCTGTTTTGATATTCTGGGATCGTTTACAAGGGGAATCATATTGATTGATACTGCAGCTTCTGACATTGCGTCGTTAAAACCTTTGTTTTACTGGGCAGGACTGTCTGTCCTGCTTGTGCTGGAGTTATTGTTTTCATACCGTCAAAGTAGTGCCTCCAAGTTTAAGCGCTGGTTGACAAACTTGCCGTTGTCCATTATTAACGGTTCGATTTATTATCTCATATATTTTTCTGCGCTTGCAGGAATCATGGCACGAGGAGAGAGTCTCAAGATCGGGCTTCTGCATTCCGTGCATCTGCCAGACTGGCTAAAAATAGTTGTGGGCATTGTGATTCTTGATTTTGCCTTGTATTCCTGGCATCTGCTTAACCATACTGTACCGCTTTTCTGGCGTTTTCACCGGGTCCACCACTCCGATATGAATATGGATGTATCTACAGCCAGCCGTTTTCATCTCGGTGAATTTCTTATGTCTGGCCTTGTGCGTATGCTGGTGGTGTATGCAGCGGGTATTTCTTTTACTACGTATATTTTGTTTGAAATACTGGTTAACGTGTCCATTCAATTTCATCACAGCAGTGTCAGGGTCAACTCCTTGTTTGAAAAACTTTGGGTTCTATTTTTTATACCGCCCTCAATGCATCGCGTGCACCACTCTGTAAAAATAAAAGAGCGCGATTCTAATTATGGCGTGCTGTTTTCTTTTTGGGACCGGTTGTTCGGCACACTGACCTGGGGAATAGATCAGTCGAAAATAGTAATCGGCATCGGCTCGCACCGAAAGTTTGAGAAGCTTGGTTTCTGGCATATGTGGCTCATGCCGTTTACCAAAAAAAGCACATGAGGGCAGCGAAGCACGCACATCCAATGTGGTAACTGTGTTCGGCCTGCGCCTGCATTGTAAATTGTAATTCCTACCGCCTTTCCGGGCACTTTCTTCATTAGTTTAATATTTTCATAGTGACTCAATTTTTGCTTGCTTTCCATGTTGAATACCTTAAGATTGTAACAAGTTTTAAGGGGTTGTGCTCTTATTCTATATTCCATAGTTTAATATTGTTAAATTAGCGGGAAATTCTTCCATCTAGATGGCTTGAGATGATGGGTTTTTATCCGGTCTATTTAACTGTTGGTTGTCTGTCATTAATTTTTTAAGGAGACAATATGCGCAAAATCGCTTTGATGTTTCTGATTTTTTTCCCCTCACCAGTGTTAGCTAAAGATCCGGTTGCCCCTTTTGAAGGTATTACGTCAATCGTAGAAACCCTTGGCTCCATTATAATTGCTGCAAAAGTACTTGATGATATCCTTTTGTTTCTAATACTCATTGCTGTCATCGGAATCTTGGCTATAGTTCTTCATCTTTGGCATAGGCGCAATAGCGTGACTCTTACGTTACTTGCCTTGCTGTTTTTAGCCGTAGCAGTTGCAGCAAATTTCACGTATAAGGCCCGCAAGGATCTCCAGAAGGTTGATGAGTCACAACTTTTTTTACCACTTGGGGTCACCAGATCGTTGGGTCCATTCACAATCAAGCTAACATGCGTGGATACATTAAAAGCGAAAATTAAAGAAGGTGAGATGCCTCCGTGGGTCTTTAACCAGAAGAAGTTTGGTCATGATGCGCTTAAAGAGTTCGTAGCGTTGGGACAAACTCGTCTGAAGGCAGATTTTCTGTTCAGCGCGGATACAAAGGTGATGGAGCGTTGGTCTAAGGTAAATGAGCTCATCGAGTTCCCTGACAACGACGAGTCTAGTTTCGAATGGCAAGCTTTGATGAAACAACTGGAAGTTACGATAGTAAATAAAGTTACTGAACGTGAGGTAAAACTCAAAAAGGCTTTTTCAAAATGGCCATTGGCACACTTAACAATCTGTATTGATAACGAAGATGAGTTTAGGATTGACCGTTTCTTTCCCGATAGAAGAGTGATTTCCTTACGTGATCTTGACGGGAAACCCTATGCGCTTAAGATTGAGACCATCTTTAACGGAGATCGAGATCTGGGTGAGGCAGAGGCATGTGTGCTTTCACTCCAGCCAATATCCTTGGAAGAAGTGCCTAAAGAATAACGGCGACGGCTGCAAAATCTGCGTCGTAGGATCTTTCTTTTTGGGCAAGTCAACGGGGCTTTCAGATGTATTTATAGAATTTGCTATCAGGAGTTTAAGGAGGCCAAAGGACAGATCAAGAAACGAGGTAAGGAAAATTAAAGGGATTCGAATCTAGTTGTGCGGTTCATAAACATACTATTTGAATAAAAGGAGGCAGCATGAAAAGTTTTATTGATTGTCATTGCCACGTTTTTAATTTTGTCGACATCCCTATGTATCTGACTCTGGCTGATAAAATTAAAATGGGAACAATTACAAGGCTTAAGGCCGCAACTGGTGCGCTTATATTTTTGCCACTAGTCCTCGCTAAAAAGAATTTTCTAGAGAAGAAATTGGAAGGGCACAAAGAGTTTGTTCTTTTTTTTGAACGGAGCTTGATTCGCAATATTGAATTGATACTGAGTGAAATAAGAGAATATCTCAAATCAAATCCTGATACACCAAATAATACAGAAGTTCTTATCACACCTCTTATTCTGGATTTTGATGTACTCCTTGAAGAAGAGATGCCTTTACAGGTTGGGAAGGAACCCTGTGTTAGAGAGCAGTATGGCAGGCTTAAGCAGGCTATAAATTCGCAAGAAATAAAAAAAATACCCAATGCTAAAGTTTGTCCGTTTGTAGGGTTCGACCTTAGAAAACTAGAGAATGCGACGTCTAATAAATTAGACGGCTTTAAGAAGTTTTGGTCTGCCAATTCTATGCTTGGAAAATCATGCATCGGTGATTTGCAATCGGGTAAACTCCTGGGTATTAAACTCTATCCGCCAATTGGTTTTAACCCATATCCCACTAGAAAAAATGAAAAACATAAAGAGTTTTACTCTTGGTGCTGCCAAAGGGATATTCCATTGACTGTCCATTGCCAGACCGGATCGTATTCCGCAGGTAAAGAAAAAAAGAATTTGGATGACAATACCACGCCATTGAACTGGAAACGCCTGTTCCAAAATACAGCTTTCAAAAACCTTAGGATTAACTTTGCCCATTTTGGCGGTGAGACCGGAACAGATGATATGTTTGAGCCTTTCAATATTGACGAGGACAGTTGGACCTTTATATTGATTCAACTGCTCAAAAAATACCCGAACACCTATGCCGATATTTCTGCGTATGACTACGCCAAAAAGGAACATCGCAAAAATCTTGTGAGGATATTCGAGAAAGATGAGCGTAATGAATTCGGAACAGGCCATAAACTTGTAGACAAGCTCCTTTGGGGTTCAGATGTTCCGATGGTCATTTCCGATAAATCATATCGTGCAGGCTGCAAGGATAATGGTAAAGCCGAGTATAAACATTATTTTAATGGCTTTGTGCAATCGATTAATTCTTCAAAAAAACTGAGCGACCCCCAGAAAAAGAAAATTATTATTAATATGACAGATACAAATCCGAAAAAGTTCTTGCGAATAGGGTAAACTTTAAAAGCATGAGGGTTTTTTCATGCAGACTGTCGAAATTGTAGACCTGAACCCAATTATTGAAGGCTTCATCTATCGTTTCATTGGCAGCGAAAAGCAGTAGCGTTGGAAATAAAAATTAGCATATAATTCGGGGGCACCATGCAGATCTAATATTTGTATGGTGCCCCGAATTTTTTTAAGCATCGCTCGGTTATCTGTGCAAGGAATAATAGAAAAAGATAAAGGAGCATTGATCGTGAAAATTATATCAGCAATTTTGGCATGCTTATTTTTCGTTGTAGCGGGATGTCAGCAGGCCAGCAGCCCGGTATCCGAAAATCCGGAGCTTATTCAGGGCAGTCAAAATAAAAGCAAAGCCATTGTTCTCTACTATAGCCGCACCGGAGATACTCGGGTGGTTGCGCGAAGCATACAAGAAGCCATGGATTGTGATCTGCAGGAAATTAAAGACTTAAAAGACCGTTCCGGCATAAAAGGATTCTGGGGTGGGATGAAAGATGTAACCAACAAAGTAAAAGCAGAGATCAAGCCGCAGACGCTTAATCTTGATGCCTATGAGTTGATAGTTATCTGCTCTCCTGTCTGGGGAATGCATTTTATCCCCGCTATAACAACCTTTATGTCCAGCATGGATTTTAAGGATAAAAGAATCGTTCTTGCGGCAGTGGCGCGGATGAACATGAAGGCTGAAAACATGGAGGAGTTGAACAAAGAGATCGGCTCAAAAGGCGGAGAGGTGCTGAAAGATTTTGTGGTAAAGACCTGGTTTAAATCACCTGAAGAGATTAAAGAACAGACAACGGAGCATATTAAAGATATTGCAGAGCTCCAGAGTAAATAAAGAAGTGGAAAAGGAACGGGGCCAAACTATCACTATTGACTAGCAACGTAATAAATGTAGGTTTGACCCCATGTATTATTGAGTGTATGTGTGAACCCCGCAAAAGGTGCCTATCCTGAATGTTTTTTGTATTTATGATGGTGGTTCCTGTGTAATGCAGGTTATATATCAAGTCATGGCTGACGGGATATTGCTGCTGCATGCTCTGTTTGCTGTGTTTGTCGTGGGCGGGCAGGCTCTGATTGTTCTGGGTGCCTATCTGGGTTGGTTGTGGATCAGGAACCGGTGGTTCAGGATTTTCCACCTGTGTGCTATCATCATAGTTGTCCTGCAATCGTGGGTCAGTGTGATATGTCCCCTGACAGTCCTTGAAGGCAGGCTCAGGGCGCAGGCCGGTCAGGAACACTACGAGGGAACGTTTATGCAGTTCTGGCTGCAACGTTTTTTGTACTACGAAGCACCGATGTGGGTGTTTATCACGGTGTATACCTTATTCGGTTTGCTTGTAGTTGTTACATGGTTTCGTTTCCCGCCTCGATAAAACAGAGATATTTAAGGGGAAATGGGGTCAAACCTACGCTATTGACTAGCAAAGTAACAAGTGTAGGTTTGACCCCATAGGACTGACTAGGAAAAGATAAAGGAGCCTTGGTCGTGAAAATTATATCAGCAATTTTGGCATGCTTATTTTTCGTTGTAGCGGGATGTCAGCAGGCCAGCAGCCCGGTATCCGAAAATCCGGAGGTTGTTCACGGCATTCAAAATACAAGCAAAGCCATTGTTCTCTACTATAGCCGCACCGGGTGTACCCGCGTTGTTGCGAAAACCATACGAGAAGCCATGGATTGTGATCTGCAGGAAATCAAAGACTTAAAAGACCGTTCCGGACTTAAAGGATTTTGGGGGGGGATGAAAGATGTATCCAACAAAGTAAAAGCAGAGATCAAGCCGTAGGCGCTTGATCTTGATGCCTATGACCTGATAGTTATCTGCTCTCCTGTCTGGGGAATGCAGTTTGCCCCCGCGATAACAACCTTTATGTCCAGCATGGATTTTAAGGATAAAAAGATAGTTCTTGCGGCAGTGGCGAGGATGAACATGAAGGCTGAAAAGCTGGAGGAGCTAAAAAAAGATATCAGCTCAAAAGGCGGAGAGGTAATAAAAGATTTTGTGGTAAAGACCTGGTTTCAATCACCTGAAGAGATTGAAGAACAAACAAGGGAGCATATTAAAGATATTATAGGGCTCCAGAGTAAATAAAGAAGCAGTACCAACAAGAAAAAGATTATTTGTTCATTGAGTCAATCAAAGGATTGACCGCTACAGCTCTTGCTCATCCAAAGGGCTATAGCTGCCAGCCTTCGGCTGGCTCAACAACCAAAGCGCGTAGCGCTCAAGCCTGAAAGGCTAGAAGAAAAGGTGCCCCTGGCGTTTCGCGTCCCGACTATAGTCGGGATTCCCTCGACGGGCACATGATAGCGGGGTCGCCATGAGCTCGCACAATTGGGCGCTCAGACAGCATGACGACCCAGCCCCGCTCTCATGCACCCGTTTCGGCTGCCAAACGATGGGGGTGAAAGTCAAAGGCTGACAATATGTCATTTTGAATTTCCGACATCGTCGGGATGAGAAATCTTTCAGTTGCTTTTGGTTAAAGAAGGCAAACAGGCGATTCAAGAAAAAACAAAGCAGAATATTAAAGATATTGCAGAGCTCCAGAGTAAATAAAGAAGTGGAAAGGGAACGGGAACGGGGTCAAACTATTACTATTGACGAGCAAAGTAACAAGTGTAGGTTTGACCCCATGTATTATTCAAGTAACAAGTGTAGGTTTGACCCCATGTATTATTCTAACTAAAATTTTATAGAAAGTTCTAAGTAATGCGAAAAAAAAATAGCATGCGTCCAGTTAGTTTTGATTCTTTTCCCTCACAGGCTGCAGGCTGTGTCCAGGTTTCATTTGGCAATACGGTTGTGGCGTGCAGTGCATCGGTTGCAGCTGACACACCGCGTTGGATTAAAAAAGATGAAAATGGCAATCCCTTGCACGGTTGGGTGAGCGCGGAATATGCCATGTTGCCCAGCTCAACCCCTGACCGAAAACGTCGTGGAAATGACGGACGCAGTACGGAAATCCAACGCTTGATTGGACGAAGCTTGCGTGCTGCAGTCGACATGGAAAAAATGCCGGGCTTGTCCATCATGGTGGATTGTGACGTACTGTGTGCTGATGGCGGTACGCGTACCGCTGCCATTACAGGTGGTTGGGTCGCACTGGCCATTGCCATTGAAAAAGCTTTGCAACAGGGGCGTATCACAGCAAATCCGTTGACAGGGCAGGTCGCTGCCATCAGCGTGGGCGTGGTCGAGGGTGAATGCTATCTGGATTTGGATTACCCTTTGGATGTGCGTGCGGAAGTTGATATGAATGTAGTAATGAAAACACGGGGTCGTTATATTGAAGTGCAAGGTACAGGTGAAAAAGGAACATTTAACCGCAAAACGCACGACAAACTCTTGGATCTTGCTGCCCAAGGTATTCGCAAGCTGCACACATTGCAGTTAAAAGCCGTTAAAGAATTAAAATAAACTAATAATTAAAGGTGACCGGTACCTTTTTTATAAAAACAGGAAATTGTCACACTCTTAAATTGCAAAAAAGGGGATCGGCTCAAAAGGCGGAGAGGTAATAAGAGATTTTGTAATAAAGACCTGGTTTCAATCACCTGAAGAGATTAAAGAAAAAACAAAGCAGAATATTAAAGATATTACAGGACTCCAGAGTAAATAAAGAAGTGGAAAAGGGCGCTGTTGTAGATGCTCAGTAATTAGGTAACTCTTTTGGTCCGATAATAACACCAAAGGAGGAACCCCATGAAATACGTTAACATCATCATTGTAAAGCGCTGGATCCCCATCCTTAAAGAATATGAACGGA
>Ga0208279_1000810_pt1 | contig 21319 bp, 22 predicted proteins | sample AntAceMetag02UKM_FD_184766 | JGI IMG/M metagenome (GOLD analysis project Ga0208279, IMG submission 184766) | Saline lake microbial communities from Ace Lake, Antarctica - Antarctic Ace Lake Metagenome 02UKM (SPAdes) (version 2) | ecosystem: Environmental > Aquatic > Non-marine Saline and... | reverse complement strand
CAACAACTTGTGCCAGATTGGAAACCAATATCAGTAGCCGAAGTTGCTTGGAATCAGCTCTTTGGAACAGGTCACATGAGCCATCACGAAATGGGTTTAATGATGCCGATTGAATGGAGCTAAACACATACCTTTTTTCAAGATGATGCAAAATACTCCTAATTTGTTCCAGTAAGGACTGGCTCGGCCATTTTTCAGAAGTAACCTCGCCCTTGTTGGAGTGGTTGGCATCAACTGGCGCATCTCAGTGTCCATGACAGGAATGCGCATATTATGCTCTCCAGATCGAGTCTGGGTGAAATGTCCCTTCGGGGTGGCGAAGCAGGCTTAGGGATAAATCCCATCGGATTCGGCGTGTCCAGAAGTGGGCAAAGCTAGGGAAGTACTCTGCCGTTCTTAATAGCCCACGACGCTGCTGCATTTTGTTGCCCTCTAGTCTAACTGTTTAGTCTCGCTTAGCCGTTCGCAAGCCACGGCCTTTAAGCCGTGGTAGTTGACTGAATACTGCTACCATTTGAAACGACCCCGTGTCCTTCTTCCGCTTGCCATTGTAGCTCCCTCATCCCAAAAAAGGTTAACCTCATAGTTTAACTTGCGTGAGCGAAAGAGGGCAGAGCGGGAAGTCCCCAGTCTTTAGGCCGGTCTCGTTAACTCTTAGAGTTAACGGGAGTTAGCGACGATAAGTCGCTAACCGGATGAAAGCGGAGCCCTCCCCTTTCCTTTGTTTCTGGCCATCGATAACGGTTTAAGGCAATAATGATATGCACTAATTTCGGTAACACCTATGAAATACAAGCTCGACAGGACAACACACTCCGTGTTTCATCGCGAGTACTGGACTTGAGTTAGCCTTGACGTTCTAATGAACTTGTGTAGAATCCCAAATGGAGCGAGTGAAGTGATTATCAGCTACAAGTATCGCGTCTATCCCGAGAGGGTTGCAGAGCGTAAATTAGACAAAGCTCTGGATACTTGTAGGTGGCTCTACAACCGCCTTCTCGAAGAGATCTCGAAATCCAAGGTAATGGCGTCCGACTTAAGATATACAATACTCAGAATATAACATCTTTCCTAAAACTGGAGAACCCTGATCTGAGGAACGTATATTCCAAGGTTCTACAGATGGTGAATTATACTCTCTGGTCCAACATCAAAGGGCTTTACGCCCTAAAAAAGAACGGTCGAAAGGTTAGCAAGCTCAGATTCAAGGGCAGAGGTTGGTATAAGACTCTGAACTATAATCAGTCTGGATTCAAGATAGATTAAGATCACTCAATTCTGAAACTTTCCAAGATTGGTAACGTCAAGATCAAACTACACCGACTGATCGATGGAAAGATCAAAAGGGTAATCATCAAGAAGTCCGGTAATAAGTGGTATGCAATAGTTCAGGCCGAACAGGAACCAGAACAACAGATATCAGGCATAAAATCTGTTGGAATCGATTTAGGTCTAAAAGCTTTTGCAGTGGATTCGTCTGTGATAGAGATTACAACGCTTCAAGAAACATACTCATTTTGGGGATGGGACTGCCCTTAGAGCCTGCTGAGCCAGAACCTCTACATCGCATTTCTGTGATGCAAGTTCTGGTGATGAATCAGGAAACTCCACCTTTTAGGGCGGGGTAGTTCACATGCTTGGATCTCGGCCATGACACGAGAGTGTTAAATAGGAACAGGACCTGGTGAACATTAATTTTGAATGTATCTGGAGTGACCACTGAAAAAAGGTTGTCTAGTAATGCCATCTTACGAGGAACGAATACTGAGTGCCATCGAAGAATCTATGGTCGGTCTGACCACTGTTGACGTGGCCAGGAAGGCTAAAGTGAGCAAGACTACTGCGATCAAGTACCTCTCGGTTCTAAAGTCGGAAGGAAAATGTGAGTTCGCAGAAGTTGGGCCTTCCAAGCTCTGGAGGGTCAAAAATACCGATATGGAAAAGGCAGCCAAGCCTTCTGAAGGCGGATCTGGTGAACTTTCAAGGGAGGTCCATTTTGAGCGTGCTGCTCTGCCACTCTCAGTCATAGCTCAGCTAGAAGACATATCCGACGATGTGGTAGTTTCCATGTCCTTTAGGGTAAAGCCCGAGAACATGGATACATTTATCAAGCTTATGAAGAAGTGTATGTACCACGAGACGCAAGAATAAGCTGCCATAAGATCGCTTAAGTTGGCAAGTGGTAACCAAAGGTCTTTATATCCCAAACCATCGCGCGAAGACGGAATCCTGCTAATGTCATGTCAACGCTTTAATGTCGTAAAGACGATCGTCATTCTTGCATGTCTGCTACCCCCAAATTTGTGAAAATGACAAGTGCATGATACGATATTTTGCGCATGACACTACACTAGCATGATATACGCTAACAACCTGGGGCGAAAATAGGTGCTGATTAGATATGAGACCTGCAGCTTGAACGCAACCTTAAATGCAACTTTATATACGATATGTGCTATCAACTAGCACAGGAGATCTGCGATGTATAACCAGATGCGCATTCCGTCCGAGATCGCAAGCTTCTTTGAGGTAGAGGAAGGCCAAACACTCCTCGTCAAGGGGCTTCCTGGCACTGGAAAGACCACTCTTGCCTTCGAGATAATGAACTCAATCTGCAGAAGAGGGAACGGAATGTACATATCCACGCGGGTCAACCCCCAACGGATATATGCAATGTTTCCATGGATCTGTGACATAATTCCCACCAAAAATGTCATAAACGCGACTCAGAACCTGCTTTTAAACAGTCTCAAGAGCATCGACCTTGAGGGCCCCAATTATGGCGTTGTTCTGGACTTCTTCAAGACGTTCTTCGACGAGGCCGAAGAGATGGAAGATCCTATGATAGTCATAGATAGCTGGGACGCCGTGGTCAACTACACATCACACATTCTCAAAGATTCACAACACAGTCTCGAGCAGAACATCTGTGAGTTCGCCCGGGACATGGGCATTCACCTCATATTCGTCAGTGAATCTGCTGATCTCGTGCCCTTAGACTACATAGTGGACGGGGTCTTAACACTGGAACACTTCAAGATGATGGGTCCGCCCTCGAGCGAAGGAAGGTCTTCTGAGATGATGACCCGCTATGCAAGAGAAATCCTGTTAAACAAGCTTCGAGGCGTCGAAATCTGCCAGAAACAGTACACTTGTACCCTTCACGAAGGCCGTTTCCAATATTTTGAACCGTGCATGGAACACGTCGACTCACAGATCATCCTCAAGGATGTCGAAAGGATACCAGATCCAGATGACGATTACATATCTACTGGTGTACCCGACCTTGACACGATCTGCGGAGGATTGAAATACGGATCTTGCAACGTCATCGAAGTCGATCATGGCGTGGGCAAAAGGTATTATGAGATCCTGACCGTCCTTGCATCTAATTCGCTCAAGAATGGACGGGCAGTCCACATGGTGCCCAGCATTGGTTATCAGCTAAGCCCCATGGATACCTTCGTTCCATCGAACGTGAGGGTTCTGGAGCCAGGGGGCGATCGTGACGATTGGTACGAAACCCTCTTTAAACAATGGGACACTCTGAGGACGAGGACAAAACGCCCGATCCTAAACGTGATGGGATTGGACGCCATGGAGTTTGCATTTGGGTTTGAAAATGTGCTGAGTTCTAGTACCCGTCTCTTCCAGAAATGGAAAGAGACCAACGACATAAATGTCCTGGTGGTGAAGACTGGACAAAAGTGCATCAGGATGACAACCCACGTTGCAGATACCTACTTCATGATCAAGGAGCTTAACGGCGGTCTTTGTCTCTATGGCTTGATCCCAAGGACAGAGCCTTACTACATAACTCAAGATGTGAACAAGAACATCATTCTGGTTCCCATAGTCTGAACGGGGATGAAAATGGACGTGCTGCAGTTTGGTTTTCATATTTTGGGCATGACGCTTTGGATCATGGATTTTATTCCATCCTTTTGTTTCCACTCACCCACCGGTCGCCCTCTGTCCGGATCTCTTTCTTCCAGATGGGTGCCCGCGTCTTGATCTCTTCCAAGACGTATTCACACCCTCTGAACGCCTCGGTCCTATGAGGTGCGGTGCAGACTATGAGTACGATGTTGTCTCCAACTTTGAGCGATCCCACCCTATGAACTACATCCACCGATTTCAAGTTGAATTTTTCAGTGGCCTCGTTCTGGATCCCTTCAAGCTCTACCAGGGCCACTTCTCGGTAAGCTTCGACTTTCATCCCCTGGATGCCATCGTCTCTCACCGTTCCCAAAAAGGTGACTGTGGCCCCTACATCCCTGTTCTTTGCACTATTTACAATCTCTTCGATCGAAAAGTCTTCGTTGGTTATCTTGGTTACCTTAGTCATCTCAATGTCACCTCAACGGGATCGACCCAGCTGAGCCGTCCTCGGGCTCAACCGCCTGAAAATGGTGGAAGAATCGCCAATTCGTCGCCTTCTGCTAGGACCGAATCGAGGCCTTCTTGGGATATGCCTTTCCGGTTCCAGAGGAGGGTCACTTCTTCCTTTAAGCTTCCATCAGGCTCGAAGATTGACTCTTGCAAGCTCGGTTCGATGGTACAAAGAGCCTTCAAAAGATCTCGAACACTCGCACCTTTGGCGATATCGACGAGAACCTCACCGCCTAAGAGATCCTTGAACTTGGCAAAAGATTTCATGACTACGATCATTTTCTCGACCTATTCTTGGTATTGACCACTCTTCATCGAATCTGCCACGTCCGTATCTGAAAAATCCATATCAGAATCTGCCAAATTTGTCTTGTGAATACAATGATTTAGGTGAGGACGGTCTGACTTTCTTTGGGCCCCGCACTCGCTTCATGCCTCACCTTTTCGATCTGAGCTTTTCAGCCTCTTCTTTTGATTCTACCCGAAGGACGAAGGTCCCATAACAAGGTTTGGTGTAGGGAAACATTAACACATCCCCGTCAACTCCTATGAATATGGGGGGAACACCAATTACAAAGAGGTCAAATAGCCTGTAACCTGGGGGAACTTCGTGTACCTCTTTGACCTCCTTTTTAATGAACTCAGCAGCTTCTTTGAAGGTACATTTAGAGAGCATAATCTCGTATTTCAGGTTCTCGACGCAACCCAATTGATCACCTCATCTATGTGTTTTTTCAAAGGCATAGGATTATGAACCGCTTTTGCAACCAGCTTTTCGCACTCGAAGTCGACGATCTGGGCCAGCTCTTTTGCACCTCTTCCAAAGATCAGAAGGAATAGCTTGGCATGGGATATGTGGCTCATGGTGCCTGCATAGGTTATCCCAGCATCACTGTGGGCAAAGGCAAAACAAAGATCGAAGTCTCGTCGACCCTCTACAATGTCACCGATGCACAGGTCCAGGTTTACGGTCTCGCCCAGGTAATGGCCTTCAGGATCCGCAAACTTCATGAGCTTGAGTGCAGCCCCGGTTCCCGCAACTGTGACCTTGATCCCGACCTTTTCGAGTCGATAACAAAGGTAGAGGGCAACGCTGGTCTGGACTGGAACTTCGGGACATCCCAAGAGGAGGAGGGCGTCACCCTTGCTCGCAGCAGCCGCGCCAGATCTCCCAGAAATTTCCATGGTCACCCTTTCAGCGCATTTCTACTTAAACTTAGCCAGAGATCTGCAATCGGCGCATTTTGGGTTTCTCTCGATGGTGATCTCGTCGGTCTTGGATCGAATGCCGTCCCAGATTAGGAGCCTGTTTTCCAAAAGCTTGCCTTCGCCGCAGAGGTACTTCAAAACTTCCAACGCCTGAATCGAGCCGATCACGCCGCAGGTGGCGCCAAGAGCAGGAGAAGTCTTCTTTGGCGGTGCCCGAGGAAAAACGCATCTTAAACACGCGGTCTTTCCTGGGATGATGGTGGTCGCCTGGCCGTCAAACCCCGATATGGCACCGTGGAAGAGGGGAACGTTCCTTTTCAAAGCCACTTTGTTGAGCAGATATCTAGCAGAAAAGTTGTCCAGTGCGTCAACTATGAGGTCTGCATCTTTGGTCAATTCCATCACGTTCTCCTCATCGATGAACTCTTGGATAGCTTCTACTTCGATCTCGGGATTTAGGTCCTGAAGCGCTTTTTTTGCAGACCGAACCTTGGAAAGTCCCAAAGAGCGGTTATTGTGGAGGATCTGCCTGTTGAGGTTGCTCGTCTCGACGAAGTCTGCGTCCGCTATCATCAAATGGCCCACGCCCGCCGCTGCAAGGTACATGGACACCGCAGAACCTAAACCTCCTGCTCCAGCGATAAATGCGGCACCTCTCTTGATCTGGCTCTGACCTCTTTTTCCGAATATCCGGATCTGCCGATCATATCGTTCAAGCTCTTTTTCGCTGAACATTGCCAACTTCAACCACCGTCACCAACCTCAACCGCCAACTACCGCTGGAAAAAGGGCCACTTCGTCGCCATCGATAAGCCTGGTTTCGACCCTTTCCAGAGACTCTATGTGCCTACCGTTGACCAACATGTTCACGTCTTCTTTAACATCGCCTGAACTTTCGAATATCAGGTCTTGGAGGTTCTGAGATCTCTCGAAGAGCACATCCAAAAGGTCTGAAACCTTGGCCCCTTCTTCTATGTTGAGATCCAGCTCCCCTCCCAAAATGTCTCTGAACCTCGCAAATGTCCTCAGCTTGACCATCATAGTGATTCCGCCATTTCTTTTATTCTTTCCAATGCCATGATGGCGTCTTTTCTCTTCAGGTCGTTCTTCCCTTCTTGGACCAGCTCCAAGAAAGCTTTTCTTGAAGGGGTGTCCAATCCAGCGTCGTCCAGTATCCGGCTGTAGGTTCTTTGGGGAAAATAGAGTCGAACAGCTGCCTCTAAAACTTTCTTGCAGGCGTCTTCGCTGAAGATTCCCTCATCTTTCGCCTTATCGAGATGATGCCTTACGTTGACGAGAGGCTCAGATAAGGGCTTGAAAGATATCGGATCGAAGATCAAAGCCACTTCGTCGTCTGATATGAGCGTTCCGTCCTTGTAGCACTCATATATCCTGCCGACTCCCTCCATCCCGTAAGGATAAAGCTCAGATGCCCGAAGTGCCCCCATGCTGGAGGCACCTATCACCTTTGCGCCCATCTCCAGAACATGGAGCACTTCTTTATGCGCCACTGCGCTATCCTGGAAGAAGACGCCATCGATGAGCCCAATTATCTTTGCGCCATCTTTTGCGGCCTTGAAAACGTCGCCTCTCTTCGCAGGCGGCCTGTAGTCGACCTTTAGAATCTTCTGGGCGACATCTCTATCGAGACTTGGACCGAGAAAGACGACGATTTTTCTTGATTTCATCTTTGCACCGCTGGCCCCTTCTATCTCTGTCCAGAGCGTAGAATTCAAGTCCGGGGACGATCACTCTCACCACAGGCACACCGATCTCCTCTCTGGTGAGATCGAATATTATCGCCCGGTCCATCCCCCCGCCCTCCTCAAGCCTCTTAAGGACGTAATTCACGTCATCGAGGAAGTCATCGCTGTCGTGAGATGCGATCTTTAGGAAGGCTCTATCTTCGGCCTCGCCAAACCAGTGTTTATTCATCCTCTTTGTCCTGTCATATCCGATCTGTCGCCTAAAGTCAGCGGTAGTCGTGTCTTCTCTGGCGCCGTGAATCTGGGTCAGCCTGCTTTGGGCAACTTCGGTAAGTGCTCGGAGAACTGCAACCTCAGCGCTGGTATGGGCCCCCATCCCAATTGTGAGAAGCGCAGGATCTTTCAGCTTGATGTCGTCTGAGGCTGCCGCTATAGTGGGCACGCCAACGTCACTAGTTATGTCTTTGATCCGAACCTCGACCTCTGCTGACGCGAATTTCTCCAAAAGTTCAGCGGCGAGGCCGTTGTTCACATCGGTGACTTGAGGACCTGTGTTTCGGGTCGCCTCGACAAGGGACCAGGCGTCTCTTTCCACCACTTCGGATAGACCGTGGAATACGGCCTCTTCCAGCTCGTTTCCAGATGCAAGGCCGTTGGTGTTGGTTCTCATGAGCTGGTGGTACTCTTTGGGCAAAGGATGAAAGACGGCGCTGGCTGGAACGAAGATCGCCTCATCGTTCATAAGATCCCAACCTTCAACCCAAGGAATTTCAGCATCGAGGTCGGAATCAGAAGGCAAGATCAGATCGCGGGGATCAAGGACGTTGTAATCTTCTTTGATCTTGGAATAGGCAGAGATCATCAGATCTTGGTCTTGGACTTCGGCCGAGTATCGTTCGATCCCTTCCATCATGGCCGAGACTTTGGCTTCGGTGGGGGTTGCACCTTTGCCGTTGTAAACGGAGATGGCGCCCTTTTCGGCTGCGGGCCTGATGCTGGAAAATACAGGGATCCCCACTCGATCTAAGTTGGTTATGTCCGCTACCCTGGTAATCCCTGCGATTTCCATCTTAGGTTCTATGCGAGACAAGGTCTCTTCTGGTGAGACCGCTCGATGCGTGTCTTTCTTGTATCTTTTTGTGCAAGATCTCAGCTTCATCGTCCATCATCTCTCTGGAAAGGGCTTTTGGCGTTGGCGCCCTCTGGCTCGATTCTCTCAGTCGTTTGGCCTAATTCGTGTCGTTAAGCACTAATCTTGCGAGAACCAATTAGTCCAATCTAATTGGTTTTCGGCTATAGAGGATATCCTTAAGGTACATCCGTCGGCGCGGTGGGAAGAATAACACCTTTGGCCTATATACATGTCGGGTTTTTGTCCTGAGACTGGGCTCGGAACCGAACTTTGGAACTGTTGCAAACATTTCTGCCGAGCAAAAGAAAGGTCTTTCGACCTTTTTGGTTCGGTTCTCAGTTTTTGGCTCAATATTCAGCTCACGAAATCGTAATGCCTGTACCCATCTTGATCAACCTTGATCAAGGCGAACTCCTTAGAGGGCATAATCACGCTTTCTCCCCTTTCGCCCTCGTGAAGCAACTCGTAATCTTTCAGACTCGTCTCGGTCCTCGCGTCGAGCCTTTTCTTCAAGTCGCCAGTCAGAAGAGATTCTATGCCAGGTTGGACAACACCACTGAAGAATATAGCAGAACAGCCGCTTCCGTAAGAGCCAAATCCCACCCGTTCGCCAAAAATTAGTTTGCGCTCTTCAAAGAGGCTGGCAAGGCCAAGATAGATAGATCCGGTGTAGATATTTCCGATCTGGGCGGAGATGATGGTGGAAGGCTTGACTTTCTTTTCGTACGCGTCCAGAAATGTTCTTGTCTTTGAAAAGCGCCTTCTGTAGTCGTTTTCTCCTCTGAAAAATTCTCCATCGCCCTTAAAGTCTTCAGGAACAGGCTCATTTCCGATATCTTCTTCGATATCGTTCCACCTGGATAGCTCACTCCATTCCTTTCTGAAGAGGGCAGCTGAAGCGTACTCTGCCATCCTCGGATAAGGTATGTGAAAAATTATGTGAGACAGGTAATCAGTGACGCATTCGCCCTCTTTTGGGCAGATCATCTTCCGATTCAAGGCTCGTTTCTTGTAGGATTCAAAGGCCCCTCCCATGGCTGAAAGGTAGCAGAGGTTGCTATATTTTCCGTCGACCACGGCGGTTTTCATGCCGATGGGCCTGAAAAAGTCGTTTTCGTCTTTGGTGAAAACGCCCATGGCAGGATCAAAGGCGATCAAGCGAGGGTTCTTTTTGACCAGAAGCGAGACTGATCCGGCCCCTTGGGTGTACTCGCCTGGTGACTTCAGATCGTATCTGGCTATGTCCGAGGCCACAACGATTCCCACCATATCATCGCCAAAATCTGAACCTGTGCCTGAGCCTGAGCCTTCGTCATTCCCCTGGCCAGAGTCACACCAATCCTGAGATTTGAGCCAGTAGGCGACGTTCTCGAGAGCGTGAGTGGCGCCGATGCAGGCAAACTTGAACTCTACAGTGGAGCATTCCTGGAAACTGCCCTCGCCATAGACCTTTTCGAGCATCCCGATGACGTAAGTTCCGATGGCCTTCGACTCGTCTACCCCAGATTCAGTCCCCACGTAGATTCGTCCCACCTGACCTGGCCTCAAATCGTTTCTCTTCATGAGTTCCAAGATCGACATGGCTGCCATTGTGGCGGCATCTTCGTGGAAGTCGGGGACTGCCATATTCTCCACCCCTATTCCTTTCGTCAGCTTTTCAGGCTCTATTCCCCTGGAAGACGCAAACTCTTTCACAGCTGAGATGAAGAGCCTGGGTACGTAGACGGCTATGTCGTCTATTCCCACCAGATTTCCGACGTCAGATCTATCCACCACAAATCGCCTCCAAGTTGAGCCGATCGAGATCGGCAATTGTCCGGCCACTTCGCCCCGATAGTATTTATCTTAACAGGGGATGCGCAAGTTGACGATAAGTCACACTCTTTTTTTAGTGGTTGGCAGTTAGCGCCCTCAGCTCCTGGGATTGTATGTGAAATAACGAAAGATGTGATCGTTGTACCGTTCCAACGAATATTCATAAGTATATATGTATAGTTATGTTATCGAGGACGAGTCGCGTGTATTTGGATCAAGAGCTTTCTGAATAGAAATGGTTTTGTGGACGTAAGTTCTACAAGTGGACATTCATGAACAAAGAGATAGTCCTTATAGGCAGATCAAATGTGGGCAAGTCCACCCTCTTCACTCGGCTCACCGGAAAAAAGGTGAGAATCGGACGGAAACCAGGGGTAACCATCCGTCCCACAAAAGTCAATATTGGGAAGATTACGTACGTGGATATGCCAGGTTACGGTTACATGAAGGGGTTGCCAAAGAAAGTACAAGATGAGACCAAAGACTTCATCGTCCATTATTTTGAGGATAACCAAACGAACATAACCCTCGCCATCGAAGTGATCGACGCATCTTCTTTTCTGGAAATTGTAGACAGGTGGGAATTGCGCGACGAGATTCCCCTCGATCTGGAGTTATTCGATTTTCTCCATGATCTGGGTCTAGACGTGGCCGTGGCTGCCAACAAGATGGATAAGGTATCCGAGCCGGACAAAACGTTAGATCTGATTGCAGAACGATTGGGTCTACTTGCGCCCTGGCGCCAGTGGATCGACCAGGTGGCGCCCATATGCGCCAAGAAACGCGAGATAAAACCGCTCCGGAGGATCATACAGTCTAAGACATAATCGGAGAAAATAGGGGGGAGCGCATAGGTAGAGCGAATGGAGAATAGACCTTAAGAGGCCTGATTCTCCTCGTTTTCGGGACCGGATCCACCTTGAGGATTTTGGATGATGATGTTTCTGTAGGGGTAAGGTATCTCGATACCCTCCCGATCGAACCTTTTCTTGATAGATTCCATGATCTCACACCCGGTAGAGTACGCCACATCTCGCGACACCACGTGAATGTAGAGCCTCATGTTCACGGCGAAATCGCCAAGTTCAGTTACCCTGACGTTTATTTCCCGACTTTTCAGGACCAAGGGATGTCTTTTTGCCACGTCAAGTATGATCTCCCTGGACTTATCGATGCTTGCAGTATATGCAATCCCGATGTTCACAGTCCAGATTATTTCAGGATTCATTATGGTCCAATTGATTATGGCCTGATCGTTCATGGTGCTGTTGGGTACCATTATCCGACGACCGTCCCACACCTCGATTACTGTATGTCTTAGGGTAAGGTCTTCTATCTGGCCATATTCTCCGTTAAAGTCGATGTAGTCGCCTACTCTGAATGGATGAAAAACTACAAGGAAAATCCCAGATATGACGTTAGATAGAGAGCCTTGAGCTGCAAAACCGACGGCAAGACCTGCAACACCTGCACCAGCAAGCAAGGTGACGGCGACCTTGCTAAGGGGGGGTATTTGGGCGATTATCAAGACGATGCCCATGATGTATATGACGACCACAAGAAGCCTGTTGATAATAGTCCTGGGCGTCTTCTCTTGTTCAGTATCTAACCCAACCTTTTCAGCCCGCATCATTTTGGGTAGGTAGACGTTGATCGCCTTGCTCACCATCCTTGCAACAAAGTATGTCGCAAGGATGATCACTGCGATCTTGATGAAAATTATCGCAAAATTCGTAAGCAGGTCGCCTAGGTCTACCCCCAGTGTGGAGTTCAAATATGTGACGATCTTATCCAGCGCTGATTGAGCACCACTGTCGGTCAGCTGCGAGGGAACTTCAGATGACAACTCTGTTGGAAGTCCCAACGATGTGTTAGATGCGTTTACAGAAACGTCTGGGGTTACTTCAGGGGGGAACGCGTAATCGTAGAAGATATCTTCTTCTTCGAACAGGAGATCCTCTTCCATTGCAATAATGTAAAACATATAAACATTTAATCATTTCCACTCCGCCCCTTTTCGATCGTATTTCTGAGGACAGTAGGCAATAGGCAGTAAGCAGTGGGCAGTGTGCCAAACTTGCTATCATTTAAGTTATGAAATAAGAGAATATCGGTAACATGATATGCCATCAAGAATACAGTTAGCCTGAAATTATAGCAAATTCAGCACACTGATGCTAAATTCAAAGCAGTACAGCAGAACTTGCATCTCTTTGGGTATGCAAAAGGTGTTAGGTGGGGAAAACAAACATCTAGAGATTGAAATAGAGATTCGTCTTCCCCAACTATGAAGTAAAGTATATATAGCGTGAAGTTTGCTGTTATTGTTGAAGGTGTATGCAGTTAATTAAGCAATTTGGAGGGAACACATGCTATCGTCTATGATGAGTACTACTTCAGCAATGAGTACTACTTCAGCAATGAGTACTACTTCAGCAATGAGTACTACTTCAGCAATGAGTACTACTTCAGCTATTACGATGTTCACCAATGTTGGAGTAGCGGAGATCAGTGTCGCAGCGGTAATCTGTTTAATATTACTGTTAAGCGCATCAGAAATCCTATCCGCGTCGAAGCTATGGAACGAGCGACTGTCCCTGTCACTTAATCTGGCCATATGGCCACTTGCAACCACGTTCTTTTCCATCGTGGTGTTCAAAGTGATGGAGATTATCTAAAACGCCTTCTTTTTTATTTTTTAAGATAACTGCATCTCTGGCCATTATTATAACAGATTGAGATTTCCAAGTTTTTCCTTGGTCGCACCCCGTTCATGAACTATAGTGGTTGACGATACCTTTCGGACAAATCTCAAACTCATAAGAGTTTGAAATTTGGCTTATTCGTATCGGTGATCACTATTCTGGCGAGAACCAATATATCCTTGCGTCTTGCATAATACAAGAGCGATACAGAATTACGTCAGTTATATTCATTCTAGAATATAGTATTAATTCAAATCAAGATCCGATTAACCAGGGCACTATCATAAAGAGCGAGACATTCGTAACTCCGTGAAACAACGCAACCAGTGGAAGACTTTTCGTTTTCTGGAAGAACAACCCGAATAAAATTCCGGCAAACGATACGAAAACCAGCTCGGCAAAGATTGAGTAACCACTGTGCATCAGACCAAAAGTCAGGCTTGCAATAAGGAGGCCCTTAACCTGCCCCATCCTATCCTCAAGAACTGTCTGCAGGACTGACCTGAACATAAACTCTTCTACCACGCCCACGAAGAATATCATCGCCACAGAGAGCTTCAATATGCTCCCAAGGCCCACATCCGGCGTCAGCATCTCAGGACGAATTATTTGGAACTCGCCCCATCCGACGACGATGCCCAACACAATCGAAAGGGGCATCAAAAGAAAGAAGCTCTTCGTCTTCAAGCCGATCTCTTCATAGCTGAAGCTCTTGCTCTTCAAAATGAGATAAATCGGGAAATACATTGGCGCATAGATCATTACGTAAGAATAAAGGGTGAGCTCGAAGAAGACCGGCATTGCCATGTTGAGAAGCCTGAAGAGAGGAAGGAGCATCAAGGCCTGATAAGTCCGATCCGCCACAAAAGATGTGGAGAGGGAAAGCAGTACCAAATTGATCGCATGAACCACTATCGCAGCTTCCACATGTCCCTTGAATATGAGAAGCTCTGCGATCACTATGAGCGATCCTGGAACCGCAGGATTCCTGAAGAAGATGATCGATCTCAAGTCCCAACTAAAAGGCGTGCTGAACCTTTTTTCAGAAGGCAGTTGAGACCGCCTTATGTAGGCGACAACTGTTAGGGCAACAGTCACGACGGCGAATGAGGCCATTATCGGAATGAGCCTTAAGCCCCAAGGCGAGAAGTTGAGGCAGAGGCCAACGATCAAGATCACGACCGTACTGAGAACTACGCTGATCAATCCTCGTAGGATTATGTTGAGACCGGCTTTCTGGGGGAAGAGTGCCGCCATCAGGGCATAGCCTGGCAGAAAGAGCACCATGAGAAAGCCGATGGGGACTCGAAGCGGCAGATCTGCCAGAGGCCATACCAAAGTGAATACTAACGCCAAAAACGTGAGCATTATCACAACCGAAAGGTCGGCTGGCATCGGCTCATTCCACTTCAACTTACCTGCAAAACTTTTTTGCAAAAGGGAGCTCAAGCAGATTGGAAAAAACCCCCTGCCATTTCGACGTTCAAGCCCCCTTCGAAGTTCAAGTTGCCACCAGTTCCAAGATTCCAAAGATCCGGTCGAGAATTTTCCCAAAAATGCCCTTCTCCTCAACGGTATCTTCGATTGGCCAAGTTGCATTTTCGGTTATATTCAAAGACGCTTGATCCTGATCGATTCGTTCTTTTTCAACCGGTTCAGCCACTTCTTCGACCACTTCACCAGCAGCCTCATCTGTCGCAGCTGCTGAATATACCGATTCTTCAGGTTCTATTTCGGCCACTTCTTCGATCACCTGATCGGGTTTGGCTTCGTCAGGAGATTTTTCAGCTTCTGTCGACATTGGAGACGCTGTTGAAACTGCGCGATCTTCCACCCGCACTTCAGAAGAAGATGGAAGAGACGCCACACCATGATCTGCCCCGATCCCTAATACGATTAGATCGCCAGCACCCCGGACTCTATAATCACCTTCTGGAATTCCTGTGGTATCTATGGCCAGCTTATAACTTCCATCTGAATCGGCATAAACCGTGGTCTCGGCACTCACAGAAACAGACACGTCCGATGCACCTTCCTTTGCATTTCCAAACATTTTTAGTGTATATCTTCCAGGAGGTACATCAGCTCTCGATACTGATGCAGTTCCGCCGCTCGCTTTGATCGGCATGTTCAGCCAGATCCCCATCTTGATCCCAACGTTGAGGTCTTCAATGTTTCTGGCGGTCACCGAGAACCGGTTTGGCTTTTGGGGAATTTCAACGCCGTTTGCGACGTATTCGTATCTACCGGCCACCACCGGAAGATCCAGATCGAAGCTGGAACTCAACCTGACAGCCTCACCAGGTTTTGCGAATCCAGTGATCATCACCTTCTCTCCAGGGTCGGGGTTCATGGGCGATGCATCGAGGGCGAAACCCACCGTTATCAGCGCAAGTATGGCGAGGGACGCAAGAATCTTCATCATCATATCATCTCAATTTCCATCTGTTTTAGTCCGATTATGCCACTGTCGGAGACAACGGCACAGGTTAAAATATATGTCCCTTGTGCCCAACCAGGTTCAGTTATCATGCAGAGTTCTGACTCTTGTTCATAGAGGTCCATCTGAAACGCGACAGCACTTTCGGGAGGCAACATCATAACGAAGTCCATGAGCATGTCTGAAGAGAGCTTGAAATCACTTGGAATCTCCACTGAGTTTTCGCCTTTGCTTAAGAAGAAACTCGCATCTTCAAGGGTTCCGTTCCCGGTCATGGTGAGGTTGATCTTGCGGTAATCTTCCAGCGCGATGAGAATTGCCCCATAATGGAAATGGACGTCGTCAGACTCATTGATCGAACCATTGGTCGAGTCGTTGGGAACGGATATCTTCACGAAGAGAAGGTCACCTGGGCCAACAACTGGGGGCGCTTCGACCATTATCTCTCGTTCCGCAATCAAGACGGGCACAGCAGAGAGTACTGTGGAACTGTTATTATCGACAACGTAGAGGGCACGTATTCCTGGGGACGTTCCCGGAATAGAGAAAGACACATCTCCTAAAGAGTTTAGATCGAAGCTCTCACCATCTGGATTTATTCTCACGGGGCCTGCTACCATGTTCATTGCCCTCAAGAAGTTCGATATATTCAAATCGGCAACGGTGATATGGACCGTCAGGTTTGCCAGCCCGCTCGATCCAAAAAATGTCCCTGTGATGTTCTGATCTGGTGTATAGATAGGATGAAGTTCATGAGGATACGTCCAGCTCACGTCCGATCGTGTCAAGATGATTGCTGGGATCATGGTCGAGCTTGGACCGCAAAGCTCAGTCCAGTTTCCCTCGAAAGGATCATCTGCGTGAAGGGATGCACTGTAATCTGAAGCTGCAGCTGAGCCCGCACTTAGGATGAGGGACAGAAGGATAAATGGCTGAAAGATGGACCGCATGATATTCAAGCTGATGCGAAGGGTATATATCTTTTCTGCGGATGGCCACATGATGTGCGAATGAGTGCGAATTACATTTGGGTGAGTGAGCTTTGACGGGGATATCGAGTGCAATCACAGAACGGCCGCCATCAGACCTTCTGGCCACGGTCATACTGGCCCTCTTGACACTTCTCTTCACACTTGTACAGCCATTTGCAGATCTTCCCATCCGAATACCACTGGGTCTGTTGATGGTTCTTTTCGTTCCAGGATATGCCCTCATCGCAGCACTTTTTCCGAAAAAGGACGACCTAGACGGGATCGAGAGGGTAGCGCTCAGTTTCGGCCTCAGCATAGCCACCGTGCCCTTGATCGGGCTTGGTCTCAACTACACTCCTTGGGGCATAAGGCTCATCCCTGTCGCGATATCTCTTGCAATTTTTACCATCATCCTGGCAGTGGCGGCTCACGTAAGACGGAGTCAGCTCCCTTCTGAAGAGAGGTTCAGAGTCCCTTTCAGAGAGGGGCTTTGCGCTTTAAAGGAAGAGCTGACCACAGATCAGAAAAGCAGGATCGACAAAATTCTGACGATCATCCTTGCCCTTTCCATAATAACCTCCGTCTCGCTCTTAGTTTACGTGATAGTGACGCCAAAGCAAGGGGAAAAGTTCACAGAGTTTTACATCCTCGGACCTGGCGGGATGGCTTACGATTACCCCACCTCGGTGGTTCAGGGCCAAACAAGCATGGTGATCGTGGGCATAGTCAACCACGAATACGCTGAAGTAAACTACACAATGGAGATTGCAGTTGCAAACGAGACGTTGCTGGAAAAAGATGTGACCTTAGAGCACAACCAGACTTGGGAAGAGCCTGTCGATTACGTACTGGACGTGCCAGGTGATAGGCAAAAGCTAGAATTCTTGCTCTTTTGGGAGGACAACTTCACCGCGCCTTACAGAGATCTCCACCTCTGGGTCAACGTCTCAGAAACAGCTTCAATTAGGCCAGAGGCGAAGGGATTTTACGAAGGCTGGGCGTTCTGACCAAATTGTGATTTGGCGTTCAAAATTTGTTTAGAATGTAATCGTTGAGCACTGTTGGTTCACAGAGCGCCACCACCAATCCGCCCAGAATTTTGCATGAGTTAGAAGTGGCGCTCCAGCCGATTCAACTTGCGAGAACCTTCGTTTCGAATTACGACTCGTCCTTTTCTCTTATCTCGATCCGCCTGATCTTTCCGCTGATGGTCTTTGGAAGCTCGTCCATGAACTCGATGATCCGGGGGTATTTGTAAGGAGCCGTTACCTTCTTTACGTGATCTTGCAGCTCTTTTTTGAGTTCCTCAGAGGGCGTATGCCCAGTCGTCAGGACCACCGTTGCCTTCACCACTTGGCCCCTTATGGGATCTGGAACTCCGGTGATAGCACATTCGAGAACTGCAGGGTGAGACATGAGGGCGTTTTCCACCTCGAAAGGACCTACCCTGTAGCCAGAGCTCTTAATCATGTCATCGGTCCTGCCGATAAACCAGAAATAACCGTCCTCGTCCATCCAGGCGGTGTCACCAGTATGGTAATAATCGTCGTGCCACGTGTTTCTCAATCTCTCGGCATCGAGATGATAATCCACAAATAGCCCGACTGGCTTGCCCTCATCGGTCCTGACTACGATCTCGCCTTCTTCGCCAACGTCGCAGACCTTGTCATTCTTGTCTACCAAGACCACATCATATCCTGGCGAGGGTTTACCCATCGATCCTGGTTTTGGCTCCATCCAGGAGAAGTTGGCGATGGTGACAACGGTCTCGGTCTGGCCAAAACCTTCCATCAACCGAAGGCCAGTATTCTTCAGAAACTCGTTGTAGACCGTGGGGTTCAGGGGCTCTCCTGCGGTGACTGCGTATTTGAGCGTTGAAAAGTCGTACTTGGACATATCGCCCTTGATCATGAACCGGTATATAGTTGGAGGCGCGCAAAATGTGGTGACTTCGTGATTTGATACCTTCTCCATCATCATTCCGGCATCGAACCTCTCGTAATCGTACACGAATACCGCAGACCCGGATATCCACTGACCGTATATCTCGCCCCACGCGCACTTTGCCCACCCGGTATCCGCCACCGTGTAGTGAAGGCCATCGTCGATGACATTCTGCCAGTACTTCGCGGTCAGGATGTGACCGAGTGAGTAGGTCTGATCGTGTTTCACCATCTTGGGATAGCCTGTGGTGCCCGATGTGAAATATCCGAGGAGAATGTCGGAGTTCTTCGTCGCCGCATCTCCCACTGGCCTTGGAAAATCGGACGAAGATTCATCCAGCTCTTTTCTGAAATTCACCCATCCCTCTCGTTCGTTTTCCGCCTTTCCCACAAAGGCCTTCACCAGGGGTACGTCGCCCAATTCTTTGTGGGCACCATCTACTTCGTCTGGAACTCCGTCTTCCTCAATGCAGACGATTAACTTCAGGTTTGCTTTGTTTATGCGGTATGCTATGTCTTTTGCCTTCAGCATGTGAGTTGCCGGAATCGCTATTGCTCCGATCTTGTGGATCGCGACCATACAGATCCAAAAATCGTAGCGGCTCTTGAGCGTGAGCATGACGGTATCGCCTTTCTTCACACCACATTTGGCGAACAGGTTTGCGGCCTTGTCGCTAAGAAGCTTTAGCTCCTTGAAGGTAAACGTCTTATCGTCACCAAAGTCGTTACACCAGACAAGAGCGATCTTATCTGGCGCCTCCTTGGCATAAGCATCCACAACGTCATATCCGAAATTGAAGTTCGCAGGAACGATTATCTTGAAATTCTCCTTAAAGTCCTCATAGGACTTGAAATCGACCCCTGAAACGAATCGTGGCAGTACAGATGTCATCTTCGATACCTCTCCTAGAATTACATGACTATAACTAGCATCTTTGCGGCCCCATCATTTAGGGCTTCCATGGCATGTCCATAGGATGAATCGAAGAATATCGAGTCGCCCTCTTCCAGCACGATCTCGTTGTCATGGATGTAGAACTTGAGCGTTCCCTCGAGAACGTAATTGAACTCCTGGCCCGGATGGCTGTAGACCGAAGGCTTCTCTTCTTTGGGTTCCACCGTCACGATGAAGGGTTCTGCCTTTTTATGGACGAACTTTCCTGCGAGGTTCTGATATAGGTACTGTTTTCTCCTTTCAACCTCGACACCTTCGCCCTTTCTGGTCACGGAAAATATGTGCATTCTTGGCTCTTCACCTGTGAGAAGCAAACTCATGCTGACGTTCAGCTTGTTTGCGATCTCAAAAAGGATGCTTGCAGGTATGTCCACCTTCCCGCTCTCATAGTCTTCGTAGGTCTCCAAAGAAACGTTGAGATGGTCTGCCATCTCCTGGAGAGATATTTCCGAAAGCTCCCTCAACTCACGAACGCGCGTTGCTATCTCCTCAATTTTCTCTTTCATGCAGATTCACCCTTTTTAACGACCTAATTTCTATGATATATGTCCCAAGATATACGACGAGCGACATTTGTAAGATAATATATCCCAATTGTCATATAGAATGGGATTGGAATACATACCCTACATCGCCTCTTGTTCGATGGATTCCTTGATATAAATGATTAATCCTTGCATAATTGGGCTCTGCCATCGAAATTCAGATGTTTAATCGGCCTTACCAAACACCTCAATCACATTTTAGCAGTAATATGTTAGGTATATGCGCCCTTTCAGCGCCAAGAAATCTCTTCATACAAAATATTCTTCAATTTTGAATATGGCGTGTTGCAATTGGACTGACATGTGGCTGAGCAAGTCTATTCATGTCGTTAAGCACTAATCTTGCGAGAACCAATTAGCTTGACTTTGTCAGATTACCTTGGCGATTCCGTTTCTCTCTTTTCAGTGAAATACATCTTTTGTCCGATCCGTTAAGATCATGATGAGGCCAACAGAATTCAAATTTGATTTGGGTCTAGGAGACCTGCCCGCCGCATTAATTGATTTAAATAGATTGCATAAGAATTATCCACCGTACTTCCATAATACAACGCGCGACCCAGTAGTTTCGCACTTCGGCCACGTCCCGCTCTCGTCCCTGGATCTCCCGGCCAGAGATGGCCCCCCTCTGCTTCGGCAAGGGTCAGCCGGTTTTCCTCGATTCTGGTCGAGTAGTGAGTCGATCGCAAGCGCGCCCGGCGCCGAAGCTCGGCCTCGGCATTGAGGGGGAGGGGTTTTTGGTCCACCTCCGCCCGGGCCGCCTCAATTTCCATCGGGGATCGGGCTATGGCGGGGGTGATGGCGTAGCGGGGGTTCCAGGTGGTTTCGGTCATGGGCGATTCTCTCGTGGTTGGGTAAGGTGGGGTCTCACCAGTGTGGGGCGGCGCCAGCCTTCGGCGCCTATCGGCGAAGGAGACTGCAGTTTGAATGATTTTTGTCGTCTCGTCTTTTCATCAGCAGGGCCACTTTGGTGAGCATCTTGGGCCTGTCTGCCCGCGAAATGAATACGTGTAGAGGGAGGTCACTCAGTAATAAATTGGTAAATTTAGGAATAATCAGATTCGGAATAATGTGGTTCATTACTTTGATTTATTTCGCAGGCTCTTGAAGTTAATATATCTGCTTTTGCATGGTTTTCAGTATCATTTAAAATATCAAAACCACAAAATCTAGATAAATTAATATTATATTTATTATATATATTTGCCCCAGCATGATTCTTATATGTAACATTAATATTGATCTCATTCATTATAATTCGATTAAACTCAGGATCGTTCAATGAGGTCAATATTAAACGCCATTCATGACCCGGCGGTATATAACTTAAACCATCTTTTATAATACCCATCTCTGAAATGTATTTATCTGAATTTACTGTAACTACTCAGCTATAGGACTCTTTGACAGGGCAGACAGCGGGTATGAAAGGGTTTCCCATAAACGCATTTTGAATAGCGTCAAGAACACGGTATCCATTCTTCCGTGCAGTGGATATGTATCCGC
>Ga0208279_1000808_pt1 | contig 21350 bp, 16 predicted proteins | sample AntAceMetag02UKM_FD_184766 | JGI IMG/M metagenome (GOLD analysis project Ga0208279, IMG submission 184766) | Saline lake microbial communities from Ace Lake, Antarctica - Antarctic Ace Lake Metagenome 02UKM (SPAdes) (version 2) | ecosystem: Environmental > Aquatic > Non-marine Saline and... | reverse complement strand
TGTTCGCGATTTCGAGACCATTTATCGTGATCGGTTCAAAGAGTCTAACAAGTTCCATGACAAGCTCCTTTTTAAGATGAGGGTTCTTTTCCCATTTCAGGATTCCCCTGTCAACGAAAAGAGAAAATCATTACGGCATTAAAGTATAAAGTGTAACTTTACAATTTATAATATACATTTTCCCATCCTGTCAACTTTTCCAACGTTAATAAATTCTTTCAAGAATATGTCATTCTCCGACCATCCCCACATAAAGATAAATCCCAAAAATAACTATATCATGAGGCATTCATCGCCGGGTTATGTTCTTCCTGTTGGTTTCTTCCTATACTCAATCAAAACCGGATGCAGGCAATCCCCACTCTTTCAAATATAAAGGTGCAAGCCGGATGTCCGGATCAGTTTATTGAATACGGATAGAAACACGCAAAGGCGGGGCAGCTTATTTTCTGTTCCTATGAAATTCAGATGTCTTCCGGTAACACACAAAACATGTATTGGATTGTTCGTTGTAGATTACTTTTGGTAATCAGTAGTGCCAAGCTTACCTGCCGCTGTAAGCGGCCAGGCGAAGTGGTTTGGCGAACTTCCTAATATTATTAAACGCTCATAAATATGAGGCTACAAAATTATTTTGATGAATTAAGTGTTGTGTCCCCCGAATTCCTTTATTCGTCGGATTTCACTTTTTACGAAAGCGTCAAGACTGGATTCGGGTTTCCACCGGAATGACGGGAAGATTGCCGCGCCGTTACACTCCTCGCAATGACAATGTGTGTATTGTTCAAAGATCTTGTCTATTAATAAGCTGAATCATGATCAGGATGTAACGCCAATAGGCGTAGCCATGAGCCGTCACGATATGCTATTCCTCGAAATCCCTTGCCGATTCGAAAACTGTAAAGATTATTACCACCTGGGCCTTTTTGTGATAGAATCACTTCCCATTTTAGACCATAATCTGAATATACCTGTTGCCATGTCATTTTTGCTAGTTTCGGCAAAGTATTGAGGGTCTTGTGCTGATCGCTTTTGGACAGATTGAAAAGCAGGTGTTGAAAAACGGGATTGTTTAAATCCAAACGTATGAGCTGATCTGTTTTCTGGCTCATCATTTGATCCGGGCTTCTAATTCTTCAAAGTTTGTATCCTCGGGCGGATTTTTCTCTGCCCAGGCAATTGCTTCGTTGAGTTTGGTTTGGACATCTGGCCTGTGAAGCCACCTTTCGTTATCGGGAATAAAGCGACCCAGTTTGACAATCCAAACGCCTGTGTCGATTTCATCCAACATTACAGTTTGACCTGCGAACTTTTTGCCTAAAGAGATCTGCCCGCTGCTGCCGACTGTTTTTATGTTGTTCATAAGCCCTCCTAAAATTAATGTTATGATTTACGATAGCATGAATGCATGATAAATCAAGAAAAAAAGAGGGGAAAGGCGGCCGGAATGCCGAAGAAAGTCTGAAAAAGCTATGACAACTATCCTCGTCATATTTCTTGTTTCGCTGGTTTTGTCCCTGGCGCTGACGCCTCTTGCGGGGATCGGGGGAGTAAGGAGTAAGGAGTAAGGAGTAAGGAGTAAGGGATTAAGGATTAAGGATGAAGGATGAAGAACAGGGGTTTAGAATGTTGGGCGGTTTAGCAATATCTATCCTTCATTACGAAGAACGTCGTGGGTCCCGACACGTCGTAGCTCTATGTGTTCCTTGTCGAGTCGCAAAGTCAAGCGGTAACCTTTGCTGATGCGGATTTCGAATTTATCCGTTCCTCTCAGTTTCTTAAACCTCAGTGATGGATAACGGAAGTCTTCTAAAAGTAGGCGCAACTGTTTATCGACTCGGTCCCGGATTTCAGTGGGCAGTGCCCGATAATCCCTGAAAAAGGCGTCGGTCCTTCTAATCTTCACTGTTGAGTTCCTTCATGAGGGCATCAAGATTATCAAAATCACGGAAGTTTCCAGCGGCTATGTCTTCGTCGGCCTGCCGTTCCTTTTCCTGCCATTCCTTCGTCCAATACCAAGCCTGATCTCGGGGCACCCTGATTGTCGTGACAGGCACCAGACGGGCAATTCCATCTTCGATCTGGATGTCGATCTCGTCACCAGGTTTCAGGTTCAGCGTCGTCATGATGTGTTTGGGAATGGCAATTTGGTTCTTGCTGCTGATGCGCATGATTTTACCTCTTTACTTTTTTACTCAGGGTAATAATTCTTTACTTCTTTGTCAAGGGGATTAATTAGATGAGTTTAATGAGGGACAGAGCCTCTATTTGAGTGAGGAGTAAGGGGTGAGGAGTAAGGGGTGAGGGGTGAGGGATGAGGGGTGAGGGGTGAGAAGTAAGGAGTAAGGAAAATAGAAGCTGATTAGCTATTGAGCTGATGGAAAAGTGAGGAGTAAGGATTAAGGATTAGGGGATTAAGGAGTAAGGAGATTAAGGATGTCGCCCAGCATTTTCTGTATGTGGGCTTTCTGGGTCAGGGAGGCCAACTGGTTGTTGAGTGTGTTCAGGAGGGCGGGTCTTCTTTCCGGAGAGTGGGCGTCGGAGGCCACAAAATGAACCAGTTGCCGGAGCGATTGCCGCGGGCCATGGACCCCGACGATTTGCAGAAACTGCTTTCTACCATTGACGATATCCGTGACCGGGCTATGTTTATGTTAATGCTGCGGTGCGGGTTAAGGGTGGAGGAAGTTGCGAATCTTGCCATAGGCGCTATAGACGTCAATCGCAGGACAATCCTGGTTGAAGATGGCAAAGGGGCGAAAGACCGGATCGTCTACATGAGTAATGATGCGCTTCATGCCTTGGCTGCCTATTTACGGGTTAGGCCCGCATCCAGGGCAAGAAAAATCTTCCTTGTGGAAAAAGGAACATGTACGGGGCAACCCATCTCCATCCGTGGGATTCAGAAGCGTATGGAATATTATGCCCGCAAAGCGAAGGTCCGGGTATCCTGCCATCATCTCCGGCACACCATGGCGACTCAAATGTTGAATGCCGATGCTGATCTCTCCACCATTCAGGACCTTTTAGGGCATAGTAGTGTGAAAACCACGCAACGGTACTGCCGGATATCAAATCTGAAAGTACAGAGAGATTATTACAAGGCTATGGAGGTGATTAGGTAACAATGGGTTGGCAACCCAGATAATCCTTGACGGAAAGACAAAGGTATGAATACTTAAACAACGGACAACGCATTAACATCAATAAGAAAATCAGATTATGTTACGTATAGCAAATACAAAGCTTCACTGCGGCTGATCGGGCCAAATCATTGAATGCGGGTGGAAGCACTCAAAGGTGGGACAGCTTATTTCTGGTTCCTGTGGGACCCAGATACCTTCCTGTAGTCAATGGTTGCTGTATTTTAGTAAATATGCATAACTTCTTTTGGTAATCAGCAACGTCGCAAATCAACCGCGAGTTTACGAGTCGGCTGCATTTGTCTTGTTAGGCGTACTATGCTCATCGTTCCTGACTACGCCACCGCTTTACTATTGTGTCAACATCTAGGTCCTCTGGACCGTCCTTCCAACCTTTGTAGAAGTCGATATCGTCGCTGTTCGGTGGAGGATTCGGTTCATCGAAGTGCAATCGTGTGGGTAACGGAACCGCTTCGCCAAGGACGAGTGCGTCGCCACGCCCAAGGCCAGCAAGGACACTCACCAAATCGCCCTCGCTTTCGGGTACAAGCCTCCGAATATATGCCTGATCGTCCGGGTTCGTGATTCGCAGGCATACGAATGTCCCGCATTGGGCGAGCACAGTTTCTGAGACCTCGTGTGGCCGCTGGCTCACGACGCCCAATCCGACACCGTACTTCCGCCCTTCCTTTGCAATACGTTCCATCGACTTGCATGCGCCTGCAAACTGGCTCTCGCTCGCACGCGGGATGTACGCATGTGCTTCCTCACATATGAGTAGGATCGGAAAGTCCCGATACTCAGGATTCCAATAGTTAAACTCGAACGCAAGGCGGCCGATTTGTGCAGATACGGTCGGACGAACATCGAAAGGGACAGAGGATAGGTCGATGACGGTGACAGCGACCTTGGGTTCACCGAGGCCGATAAAGTCCCGCAATAGTGTTGATAGTGAGGCCGAGTTGTTTCGGATCTTTGGTTTCAAGAGGAAATCATATCGCACATCATTCAGCTTGCTATCGAGTCGCATCAGGAAATTGTCGAACGCTCCAGTTAGCGGTCCCTTGATCATATTATCCTTCTTGCCCGGCACTAGTCCATTCTTGGCCTCCACAGCCTTGCGAATCTCTCCGATGTCAAAGAAAACAGGAGTGTCGAGCGTTGTGCGTGAGAGCCCTATTCGCTCTCCCTCAGTGAATCTCTCTTCACGAAGTGCGTCTCGAAATACGGCCGTCTGGTTGTGCGCGCTATAGTCGGTTTGATCGATCAGGAGATCACAGAGCTCCGTATAGGTCATTAACCAGTAAGGAATCTCCAGCTCTCTCGCATCCACATGGCGAACAACCGCATCATCGAATGCATAGTGGCGTGTCCCATCCTCCCTCTTCCAGCAATACTCTCCGTGCAGGTCGAGAATGATGATATGCGCCTTCGGCATCTCTGCTACTGCCTTCTGTACGACCGAGGCAACGGTCCATGACTTCCCTGACCCGGTCTGACCGAGAATAGCAAGATGCCTGCCGAAAAGATTAGTAGCGTGCAGCGAGACCTTGATCAAAGGGTGGGTCGTCAGCGTTCCGACCTCGAAGCCCTCGGCGTGGAACCGCTCGAACATCTTTTTAATCTCAGTGGATCCGATAGCATGGACCTCGGCACCTGTCGTCGGATACTGACCGACTCCGCGTTCAAAACACCCATCCGGGTCCAAAGAGCCGATTGGTGTGAGTCGTGCCAAGCGCTTTGCGAACGGAAGGCGCGCACTTTGCTCACCCGGTGTTTCAATAGTCGGAACGGCGAGGGCCTCCTGCTCGGTCATACGCGTGACCATCGCGATAATTTGGATTGCGTTCTGCCGGATAACAACATACGAACCAATTTGCCCCACCACGATGTCTTCGTCACCGATGGTGACAGTAGGGGCGTGCCCTTGTTCATCCTCCACCAGCGCAGCGGTGAGAACGTTTCCTTGAACATCGACAATGTATCCAATAACGGTTTGGGCGGCGTCTTGCATAGGTCAGACCTCCTTGGCAATTCGTTCGAAATTCCACAAGTCGCAATGCCCGTGACCAACATCGCCCTTGAGGGAACAGCGTTTCTCAGTAACCAAGATGACGTTACGCTTAGTACTCCACCGAGTCCAGGCTATATCGGAGAGTTCTTTCGTGAATACCAGCACGGTGAAGTTGGTCCTAGCCAATGCATTTTCGATCACGGTGTTAACATGTTCGTCGGCAAGGCCATATCCGATACACACGAGGCGATTTATCGGCACACTGTCTTGTCCAAGTGCACCGCGGAACGTAGACCACAGTGCGGAATACGGCAGGCTCATAGTGTCGCTCGCCTTCCGCCGTTGCGGTGGAATCATCAGGCGTTTCGTATCCTCCGGAATGGTAAATGCAAATGCACACCGACGGATCCCAGATGTTTTGCACTCATACCAACCGACAGAGCCGTGTAGTTTCAATAATTGAATCGGCTTAGCAGTCTCGTCGAATTGCTTGCCTCGGTGTGTCCCTCGGATACGACCGATTCGCTCCTCGAACACAGATGGCGCAAAGAAGGCATGCTCGTGACCAACGAAACCGTCAGAAAGACGTACCTGCGCCCGCTCAGCAGCCCGCTCGATGAGTGGATCGTAGTTAAGATTGAATACTTTGACCGACGGATCTGGTCGCTGGGCCAATCGCCGCACGAACTCGATATGGTGATTCAGCAATGGATTCAGAGGCCGAAACACCTCGGCAATCGCTGCTGCCACCAAGTGCCGGTGCGGTCCCTCGACAGGGCCCCCATTATCAAGAAGGTCGAGAGCGTGCTCAATCCCATTTGCACCTTTATCTAACTTGGCTTGTATTTCATCTCGTTTCTCAGGATCCGTGATACAATCCTTGATCCTATCCCACAACTCCAGTGCGAGCGGATAGCCGGTCCCATTAAGGTAAGAGGAACCGGCCCCCAAGAGGTAGCCAACTCGTTGGGCTCCCAGCTGTTCCCTAACTTTTGTTTCAAGTACTTGTATGAAATCCAATTTCGCAATCATAGCCGTGTGTGCCTAACGACTTGCATCACCAGCGGCCCACCCATGCTTTCCGCGCCATCGCCGCCGCGCTTCTTTCCGTCTGGTGAATGCAATTGTCTTTCGCTGTTTATTCAATTTTCAACCAATGAGATGATTTCTCTGTCTCCATTATTTCTCTTTCGATTTCTCCTTGAGCATTTTCAGTCTCAATTATTTTTTTCACTCTTTTGTTAAAATTATACACAAATATATCTTTATTTTTGTATTCATTACCTATCCAGAACTGACTATTTTCATCTTCCGGATTGCCAATGACAATATAAATAGCAGCAGCTGATTTTGGATCTGATTTTGTTGGAGCGATTAATTCCGTGTAGCCAAGCCACAAAGCACTGGCTATAGTTGCAACTGCAGCAGTATCGTATAAAATAGCACGCCAATCAAATGCTGCAACTGTAACTCCAGTAATTTTATACAGTTCAGCTTCCGGTATATGTTTTGAAAGGTAGTTTAAAAATTCTTCAGTAGTAACTGCACCTCCTACATTTGCTAATGCTCCAGAAATCAATAATGGCTGAGACATGTACGCTACTCCTTAATATTTAATTAGATAACAAGTTATTGTACTGATCAGTATAATGGGGTGTTCTGCAGATCCGTATAACACTCATTTGTATGCCTTGGCGACGGCAAATATTAAGATGTTCACAAAAAGCAAAAGCCCTATCTCTCGTTTTGAGAAACAGGGTTTTAGATGATCAGATCATAACCAACCTCGCATTTATAGCCGCACAAAATCACGTATAATACATTCAAGATCAACACTTTAAGACCCTGAACCAATAACTCCATTATGATATCTTGTCAAGAAATATTCCGGTGAGACTTTAAGGGGTAATAATCGATTTTCTCTGAAAGCGAGTTTGAGGACTTGTAGGTGGAGACAATGTCTGGCTCATGTCATATTTTCCTGAATCACACTCATTCAGTGCAAATACAAGTCGTCACCTAAACTGATCGGGCCATATCAATGATAACAGTTTGAAATGTGCAGATTATTGATCGTGATTTTTCCCGGGTGACGTGATATTTGTAACTTCCTGTAAGTCTTAGGTTTGAGATTATTAAAATGATACCGGCTTTCTTTTGAAAGTTAGATTCTACGGCGAGTAATTTCTTTGTTTTGAATCAAATGTATACATCAATCGGATGAAACCTATAAAATATCTTGCTAATAACCAATTATTTTGTATATTAAATTCCATGCACAACAAAATTCTCTTTACATGGATAGGCAAAACCGATCTTCGAGCCGCGCAAGGTAGCCTTGATGATGGGCTGGGTCCAGTTGGACAAGCCGTCAGCACACGCACTTTTTCGCACGTTATTCTCATATCGAATTATTCGAATGAAGAAGAAAAGGCATTCGTCAACTGGCTTAAGTCAAAAACATCCGCAAAGATCCTTAAATATCATTTTGAATTAACGAGCCCGACAGACTTCAATGAAATTTACAAGGCAGCAACAGAAACTATCAATATTCTAAAGAATAAACTTGATGCCAAGACGTTCCAATCAACTTATCATCTGAGTCCAGGAACCCCTGCTATGGCGGCAGTCTGGATAATCCTTTCAAAAACATCGCATCCTGCTGAGCTTATTGAGTCATCAAAAGAAAAGGGCATGAAAACAGTTTTTTTACCGTTTGAGATATCAGCTGATTATATTCCGGATATTTTGAGACCCGTTGATGATGATATATTGTCACTTACCCAAGGTTTACCGCCAGAATCCCCTGAATTCGGAATAATTATGCATCGTGGTAAAGAGATGAAGCGGATCATAGCACAGTCGCGCAGGCTCGCAGTTTATGATGTCCCGGTTCTTATACAAGGTGAGTCTGGCACAGGCAAGGAACTTTTTGCTCGTGCTATTCATACAACAAGCCCAAGAAAGGACAAACCCTTTGTTGCAGTTAATTGCGGCTCGATCCCGACCGAGCTCGTGGAGTCAGAGTTCTTTGGGCATAAGAAAGGATCATTTACGGGGGCTATAGCCGACAGAGAAGGATATTTCTCAAGGGCTGACGGTGGAACCCTTTTTCTGGATGAGATTGGAGAACTGCCTCTTCATGCCCAGGTAAAGCTGCTTCGGGCAATACAGGAAAATAAAATCTGCAAGGTCGGCTCCAGCAAGGAAGAATCTATTAATGTAAGAATCATTGCTGCAACCAACCGCAATCTAATCGAGGACGTTGCATCAGGGAGATTCAGGGAGGACTTGTTTCACCGGATAGCTTTTGGTGTACTACATCTGCCGCCACTAAGAGATCGTCATGGAGATCTTAATCTGATTATCGATCACATCCTTGAGAGCATTAACAAGAAGTTCGAAGATAGGTTCGGGTGGAAGCATAAGAAACTTTCTGCTGGCGCAAGAAATCTTATGCACCAGCATCCCTGGCCAGGCAATGTCCGTGAACTCTTTAATACCCTTTCGCGGGCCGCTATCCTGATCGCAGGTGAGACAATAGAAATTGATGATATTCATGAGGCATTGTTACCTGTAAGCAGTTCTCAAAAAAATCATGAGAAGATTCTCAATCGCAGTCTGGGCAATGGTTTTAGCCTGCCTGATGTGCTTTCAAATGTCGCATGTCATTATCTAAAGAGAGCGGTTGCAGAGAGCAAGGGAAACAAGACAAAGATCGCTTCAATGGTAGGACTCGCCAACTACCAGACGGCGAGTAACTGGCTAAAGAAATATGGTATCAAGGAATAATGGCATGCTGATTGCAGAAGCGCACTCATAAGTTTCAGAGATGGAGTAATCATTGGCAATGGAAGAAAATAATAAACTAAAAACGGTAGAGAGAAAATTGCTGGATGCAATGGCTTTATTACAAAGAGCACAACTCGACCCACTCGAGCGCCTGAAAGTTATTATCGAGCTCTTATTATATAAACGTTTCAGCGATTCCCAAGGAACTGGAAAATTGATTTTGAAAATCTCTGAAAATAGGCAATGGCCACAATTTTTAGATTCCAAAGATGGACGTTATTTCCAAATAGCAGACGACAATCTTCGCGGTGCCTTCAAAGCGAGCGTAACTTTGAAGCATTTGGCAAATATCATTGATTTAAAAAAATATTCAAGTTTTATAAATAAGCAACTCCAGGAAGAGATATTTAATCTATATTCCCAACTGGATTTGTCGTCTGATAGCCTGAATGTAAATGATATTATAATGATTTTAGATAATTTATTTAATAATACCATTTCCGCGCTTAGGCACGACAATAAGATTCCAGAATATTGGACGACACCAGACCTTGACGATCTGATTATCCGATTGCTTAACCCAAAAGAACATGAAGCTCTATTTGTGCCAAGTTTTGGTATAGGCAATATATTTCTCAAATATCTGAAACACATCAGCAAACAGGGTGGCAAAAATCTATTAGAAATAAATTCATTGTCAATAAATGGCTATGAAAAGAACCGTGGCGGATGGGATATCTGCATTTTAATGTCGCTACTTGTCAATACCAATGCAGACAACTTGATCCATGCAGACAACTTGATCCATGAAGACTATTTTTCGATACGAATGCACAATATAATAAGTGGCGAGTTTTTGTTAAAGAGGCCAAATGAAGAGGAACAAGAAAAGGTATCCTCTTATTTGGGAACATTTTTTCCATCAACGAAAGAGCAAAGAAAAGAACGTAAAAATCTGTATAAAGAGATGGGTTCAGAAACAAAAGGATATATTGATAACCTTATTGTTTCTGTCCTTATAAGAGCCGATGTCACATTTTTAAATCCACCTTTTAGGCAAAGAATTCCCAGTAGCATACAAAAAAAAGTAATGTTAGCAGATCAAGGTCAAATGTTTATAATCTCGGCAAATAATTCCGAATTACTTTATTCACTATTGACGTTTAGAAATTTAAAGGAACAAGGCCGCATGGTGGTAATTCTTCCTCTAACAAGCCTTAGTAGCGGTGGAGATAGAAAAAAAATATGGCAGTATTTATGTGATAATGATTATCTTGAAGCCGTCTTTCCGTTGCCGGAAAGACGATTACCTTGGTCAGTTCCAACTTCTTTAGTGCTTCTTAATAAAAATAAGAACCAATCAAAGAAAAACAAAGTGGCATTCATTCCTGTCAAAAAAGCGAGTAATGCGCTTGAGATTCAGGACAGAGAAATCAGTAGAATACAAAACGAATATGAAAAATTTAAGTTTGGGCCTGGTGGTGGAATAAGTGTAAGCACAGAAGATATCCAACTCAATGATTATAATTTATTTCCGGCAGTTTATTTAGATGGTGTATTTTCCGATAAAAGACAATTAATCGAAAATAATGTTGGCAAGAACATAGGAGATGTCTGCCAAATTATTAGGGGACGTCTCAGGAATGTGCAAGCGTTCCAGGCTCAAGAATTTGATATTCCATATATTACAACGAAAGATCTGGCGAAAGATGTTACTGAACCGAACCTTAATTTACAAGATATTTTGGTCTCCTCAACTGTTCCACATGGTTCTCTATCTAATCCTGATAATGTCGTTAATGAAAAATGTATTTTGGTTTCCCTTGTAGGGCGAGACATGAAACCCACCATTTTTGAGCCAAGTGAACATAAAAGTGATATTCTAATTGGTCATAATGTTGCGTTTATGATTCCTGATAGGGAAGTGATTGATTTTGAATACTTGTACTATCAGCTTTATACACCACTGGTTAAAAAGCAATGTGAAGCATTTCTCGGTGGAGCAGGAATTCCTTCATTGAGCATCAATAATCTGAAATCGATCATAATTCCCGTACCTGATAGTTTAGATGTCCAGCGTTCTATTGCTTTACAGCAGAGATCTTTATTGCTCCAGGCAGAGCATCGTCGTCATCAAACGATTCTAGAACGATTAAAGGGGGTAGATAAAAGAAAAGAGGCGGAGTTCAGTATAGTTCGTCATCTTGCACATAGTATAAGGCCTAAGATACAAATTGCACGGTCACCCATCAACAGTTTGAAACAGTTTCTCAAAGGAAGAGGTTTGCTAGGCGAAGAGTTGTCAGTGAGGATAGACGGCAAAAGTGAGACCATTGAAGAGGCGCTTGAACAGTCCGTACAAAGCCTCCATCAGATAGCAGATGTATTAGATAGCTGCAGAAAACTAGTTACTAATGAGATTAGAACAAGTGACTTTAATGAAGTTGAAATATGTTCTCTTTTCAAAAATGATATTTTACCTATATATAAAAATAAGCCCTATAAGATCGCCTTAAGGTGTGATGTTGTTGATCCTATCAGACTTCACAAAGAGTCTTTCATTGAAGCCATCAACAACTTGATCAAGAATGCAGAGGACCATGCATTCAGAGACGGATATGAAGGTGCAGAACTGCGTTTTAAGATTAATGAATTAAATGATGATATTGTAATTGACTATACAAATAATGGATTAGCGTTCCCTAAAAATATGAGCGAAAAGGATTTTTTGACCTTTGGAAAAAGAAGAACAGATAGTCCTGGTGACGGATTGGGAGGTGCCTGGATTGGCAAAGTGTTAGAAGCACACAATGCCACGTTCGAGATGATTCATGACAATAACCCTCTACATTTCAAAATCACTCTACCAAGGAGTAACGAATGAGTAAAAAGAAAGATAGACCGTTTAAGATATTAATAATTGATGATGACGCACCTTACGTAGAAGCACTTTTCCGTGATGCACAGGAACATCGTTTGGTTCTCAAACATTTCGCCAATCTAGAAGCAGCCAAGGAATTTATGAATAGCAGCGAAGGGATATCTGTTAGTGGTGTAATTCTTGATGTTGTTTGTATGAAAGATAAAGACCAAGAAGTGCCAGATCCCGATTTCGTTATGCCGGCTATCCAATATTTCAAAGAGAAAGCTTCATATCTACCTCTTGTTATTCTAACAGGAGAACCAGACCGGTATAGGCACCTCAAGGAATATTTCAAAGGGGTCTTCCCCACCTATTCAAAGGGAAAAGACGAAACAGAAATGCTTTTGTTCCTCAAGGATAAAGTCCAGGAGATTCCGCATGAGAAAACAATTAGAAGATATCTCGATGTGTTTGAGGTGGTCGAACGTTATCTCGGGTATGAAGCCGAGGAAAGATTATTGGATTGTCTTAACAAAATGGGCTATCCTGAGCCACATACTATAACAGGAACATTGGCTAATCTCAGGAAGCTGCGAGATTTCTTTTATGTCGGGCTTAATAAAATTGACAATAACATGGTGCCTAATAACTTGATCAATAGCGGGGGGATTAATATTGATAACAAAAATATCAGCCGTCACTTGAAAGGTTATTATGATCCAGTTACTAAGCAACTTAATGGCGTAGAATATATTAAACACAATTCACATGAGGATCACTTGTTGAAATATATTAGCGACCGTACTTCACAAGAACTTCATCTAACCGAGCAGAACACCACGAAATATACAGTTCAATCATTGGTCTTTGCTTTTATGGACCTGGTGCTTTGGATGAAAAAGATTGCCGAAAAGAAAGTTTAAATACCACCATCTCTGATATAGGTATTTGACTTTGGGGTCAATTACTAATCATGCTAAAAAGAGGGCGAAGATGGAATGCTATAAGCAGTGCATCCCTCACCCAGACATGAGGTGTCTTCAAGACTATTCTTGTAGGAGTAAAATGGCGAATAATGGAGGCCAGCGGAACGGCCTAAAGACTGCCGGATGGAAAAATAAATCTGTTTTCATATCCCATCCCCATTGCTGATGGATTTTGAATTATGACTAATCAGAACCCTGAACAGATAGCACGTGATCATATTGACAGACAATTAACTGAATGCGGCTGGATCATTCAGGATAAAAAGAAAATCAATCTGAATGCCGGGCCTGGTGTCATTGTCACAGAGTATCAAACCGAAATCGGCCCTGCGGATTATGTATTGTTTGTCGATGGAAAACCCGTAGGTGTGATTGAAGCCAAAAAAGAAGAAGAGGGTCTTCGATTAACGGTTCATGAAGATCAATCTAAAGATTATGCCGACAGCAAACTGAAATATCTCAATAACGACCCCCTGCCTTTTGTCTATGAGAGCACCGGAACATTAACCCGATTCACCGATTATCGCGATCCCAAGCCTCGCTCCAGACCGGTTTTCACCTTTCATCGGCCGGAAACGTTCCGGGAATGGTTAAAACAAGGGAACACCTTGCGGCGACGCATATCGGATATCCCTTCCCTGCAACACACAGGGCTGCGGAATTGCCAGATCATAGCCATCAACAACCTGGAAGATTCTTTCCGCAAAAATCATCCCAAGGCCCTTATTCAAATGGCCACGGGTTCTGGAAAGACCTTCACGGCCATTACTGCTATTTATCGCCTGCTCACTTACGCCAAAGCCAAACGGGTGTTGTTCCTGGTGGATACGAAAAACCTGGGCGAGCAGGCCGAGCAGGAGTTCATGGCCTATATGCCCAATGACGATAACCGCAAGTTTTCTGAATTGTATGGCGTGCATCGTTTGAAATCAAGCTTTGTGCCGACCGACAATCAGGTCTACATCAGCACAATCCAGCGTTTGTATGCGATCCTCAAAGAAGAAGACCTGGACGAAAAGGCCGAAGAGACAAACCCCGGTGAGATAAAATGGGAGAAACGACAACCGATGCCGGTGGTATACAATCCCAAATTGCCCGCTGAGTTTTTCGACTATGTTGTGATTGACGAATGCCACCGCAGCATTTACAATCTCTGGAAACAGGTGCTGGACTATTTTGATGCCTTTTTGATCGGGCTTACCGCCACTCCCGACAACCGAACCTTTGGCTTTTTCAACCAGAACATTGTCAGCGAATATACCCACGAGGAGGCCGTCACCGATGGCGTGAATGTGGGCAGTGATGTGTATCTTATCGAAACGGAGATCACAAGCAAGGGAAGTAAAATCTGGAAAGGCCAGTATGTGGATCACAGGGAAAAGCTAACCCGCAAAAAACGCTGGGCGCAGTTGGATGAGGATGTTGTTTATTCCCAGACACAGCTCGATGATAAGGTCGTCAACCCCAACCAGATTCGCACCGTCATTCGCACCTTCAAAGAGCATTTGCCGGAAATGTTCCCTGACCGCGTAAACGAAAAAGGCGAGTTTGAAGTCCCGAAAACACTGATATTTGCTAAAACCGACAGCCACGCCGACGACATTATCCAGATCGTGCGGGAAGAGTTTGGCGAAGAAAACCGTTTCTGTAAAAAGATCACCTACAACAGCGACGACCCCAAAAGCACGCTGGCCCAGTTCCGCAACGACTATCATCCCCGCATTGCCGTTACCGTGGATATGATTGCCACAGGCACCGACGTTAGACCGCTGGAATGCCTGTTCTTTATGCGGGACGTGAAAAGCCGCAATTACTTTGAGCAGATGAAAGGCCGAGGTACGCGCACCATTACTCTGGACGATCTGAAGAAAGTGACACCTTCAGCCATATACACCAAGGACCATTATGTAATAGTCGATGCCGTGGGCGTCACTAAAAGCCTGAAAACCGACAGTCGCCCCCTGGAGAAAAAGCCCGGAGTGCCGCTTAAGGATCTGCTGGCGGCCATTACCGTGGGGGCAAGAGATGAAGACCTTTTTACCTCTCTGGCTAATCGTCTTGCCCGTTTGGAAAAGCAACTCACGGAAAAAGAAAAATCAACTTTTGCGGACAAGACAAAGGGCAAAACCATCCCACAGGTCGTCAAGGAACTGCTCAACGCCTATAACCCCGATATACTGGAAGACCTGCGTCTGAAAGTTGAACAGGAAAATCCCGATGTAGCGCCTGTTGAAAAGGAAGAAAAACTTAAAACATTAACCACTGCTTTGCGAAATAAGGCGGCAAGCACCTTCAACGGCGAACTCAATGAATACATTGAAAATGTGCGCAAGGCCCACGAACAGATTATTGATCTGATAAATCCCGACAAGCTGACCGGTGTGGGATGGGACAAAGACAATAAAGACAAGGCCGGGGAATTAATAAAAACCTTTGCCAGCTGGATTTCCCGGCACAAAGATGAAATCATGGCCCTTCAGATATTTTATGATCAGCCCTACCGAAGGCGCGAACTGACCTTCAAAATGATCAGAGAACTGGTGGATACCATTGTTGCCGACAAACCCGTGCTTGCCCCTTTGAGTGTGTGGCGGGCCTACGAGCTGCTGGAAAGCGTCAGCGGCCAGCCCAAAAACGAACTGACCGCCCTGGTTTCCCTTATCCGCAAAGTGGCGGGCATTGACGCGACGCTTACCGCTTATGACAAAACGGTGGACAGGAATTTTCAGAACTGGGTGTTTAAAAAACAGGCAGGCACACTGAAATTCACCGAAGAGCAGATGCAGTGGCTGAGGATGCTCAAAGACGTGATCGCCAACTCGGTGCACCTTGATGTCGATGATCTGGACTTAACGCCTTTTGATGCTAAAGGTGGCAAGGGCAAAATGTGGCAGCTCTTCGGAAATGAGACTGAAAATATTATCAACGAACTGAACGAGGCATTGGCGGCGTAGGATGAGTGATTGCAAGGAAATACCCTATGGGTGGGGAGTAGTTAAGCTGGGGGAAATTGCAAATTATGTTAATGGCAAAGCCTTTAAACCAACTGAGTGGGGTAAAGAAGGATTGCCCATTATTAGGATTCAAAATCTCAACCGTAAAAAATCTGAGTTCAACTACTGCAACTTCATAGTAGATGACAAATACCATGTCAACAAAGGTGATTTGCTCTTTGCTTGGTCAGGAACACCAAACACATCATTTGGCGCACATATTTGGCAGGGTGGGCGTGCTTTACTAAATCAACATATTTTTCGTATTGTTATTAATGAGAAAAAAATCACAAAACAATATTATTTATATGCACTGAATCACAAGATTAAAGAATTTGTAAGTAAGGCACATGGCACAGCAGGACTTGCACACATAACCAAAAAGAAATTTGAAGAATCAACTATTGCCCTCCCACTCCTGCTAGAGCAGCATCGCATTGTCGCCAAAATAGAAGAGCTGTTCAGCAGTTTGGATAAAGGTATCGAAAACCTCAAAACCGCGCAGCAACAACTCAAAATCTATCGGCAGGCGGTCTTGAAATGGGCATTTGAAGGGAATTGGGATTTTTGTGAATTTGGAACAATAGCAGAAATTAAGAGAGGTAAATCCAAACATAGGCCAAGAAATGCAAAAGAATTGTTTGGTGGTCTTTATCCATTTATTCAAACAGGAGCTGTCAGAGCCGCTAATGGCGGAACTATTAAAACATACTTACAAACATATTCTGAAATTGGCTTGGCACAAAGCAAGCTTTGGCCGAAAGGAACCTTGTGCCTTACTATAGCCGCAAATATTGCAGAAACAGCTTTTTTAGGATTTGACGCTTGTTTCCCCGACAGCATTGTCGGAATTAAAACGGATGAAAATAGCCTGTCCATTAAGTATGTCAATTTCTATATTCAGAAGTTAAAACAAGAGCTTGATAGTAAAGCATCTGCAACTGCTCAAAAAAATATAAATGTGGAAATTTTAGAAAAAATTAAGTTACCTATCCCGCCCATAAAAAAACAAAATGCCATCGTCTCCGAAATCGAGTCCCGTCTCTCGGTCTGCGACAAGATTGAAGAGAGCCTTGAGCAAAGTTTGAAGCAGTCTGAAGCCCTGCGGCAGAGTATTTTAAAGAAAGCCTTTGAAGGCAAGCTCGTCCCCCAGGACCCAAATGATGAACCGGCAAGTGTGCTTTTGGCTCGGATCAAGGCGGAGCGGGAAAAGAACAAACAGGAAAATCCGCCGCGGCGGCGTCCGGGAAAAACAGGAATGAAAAAGGCACGCGTATGAGGAGCGAAAGGGATAGATGACAGAGCGAAAAGAACAATCGCGAGGGGAAATTGTCCTCTACCAGGCGCCGAACGGCACGGTTGAACTCGATGTCCGCCTTGAGCGGGAGAGTCTCTGGCTGAGCCAAAGGCAAATGTCAGTCCTTTTTGATAAAGATACCGACACGATCGGTTTGCATCTGTGTAATATATACAAAGAAGGTGAGTTGGGGGAATCGGCAACTACCGAGTAATCCTCGGTGGTTGAAAAGGAAGGAGATCGGTCGGCGACAAGACAGAATCTGTATTACAACAATGCAACACGTTGTTTGGGTTTCTTCAGAAGACCAAAAAGAAGATAATTGAGGTATTATGACCAACGAAAAATTGATACAAACGCTTAACACACTTCGCGGCTTACCCGCTGAGACGGAGGTCTTTGAATTTAAAGAGGCTAAAAGAGGTTATGATTTCCGCAAGCTGGGTAAATATTTCTGTGCGTTGTCGAATGAAGCTAATCTTAAAGCCGCTCCGCATGCCTGGCTGATTTTCGGGATTAAGGATCGGGGAAGGACAATCGTTGGAAGCCAGTTTCGTTCAGAGCGTAAAAACCTTGATAGCCTTAAAGGAGAAATAGCCGGAAAAACAACGAACCGAGTTACTTTCATCGAGATTTATGAACTACTTCTGGCTGATGGTCGGGTACTTATGTTTCAGATACCAGCAGCCCCAAAAGGAATACCCATTGCATTTGAAGGTCACTATTATGGCCGAGACGGCGAAGAATTGTCGCCTTTGAACCTGGAGGAGATAGAACGGATTCGGGCACAGTCAATGATCGAAGACTGGAGTGCGGATATTGTGCGCGGTGCGACCATAAACGATCTTGATCCGTCGGCAATCGAAAAAGCACGGGAGAACTACAGGGATAAATTTCCCGGGCTATCGGAGGATGTAGATTCATGGGACGATTTGACCTTTCTCAACAAAGCAAAATTGACCATAAAAGGGAAAATTACCCGTGCGGCAATAATATTGCTGGGGAGAACGGAATCAGAACATTTTATCGGCCACGCTGAAGCAAAAATACGGTGGGTGCTTAAAGACGCCAAAGGAAATGACAAGGATTATCATATCGAAAGTTGTCCATTATTGTTGGCAGTCGACAAAATATATTCAAAAATTCGTGATCTGAAATATCGCTACATGAAAGACGGCACCCTTTTCCCCGAAGAAGTAGATCAATACGAGCCCTTTATTATTCGTGAGGCCATCAACAACTGCATTGCTCATCAGGACTACACCAAGGGAGGTCGTATCAATGTTGTTGAAATGGATGATCAGTTGGTTTTTACAAATCTTGGCAGCTTCATTCCCGGATCTGTCGAAAGAGTCGTCAGGGAAGATGCACCTGAAGAGCACTACCGGAACAAATTTTTGGCTACGGCCATGTTCAATTTGAAGATGGTTGATACGGCTGGCGGCGGCATAAGAAAGATGTTCAATTATCAGAGAGCCAGGTTTTTCCCTATGCCCGAGTATGATCTGTCAAGTAAACGGGTTAAGGTAACGATTATCGGCAAGGTTCTTGACTTGGATTTCGCAAGAGTGCTGGCAAAAAAACGGGATTTGGATCTTGATGATATCATTGTGCTCGACAAGGTCCAGAAAAAGAAAGTTTTGACTGACTCCGAGAGCAAACGGCTTAAAATGAAAAGGCTCATAGAAGGAAGAAAACCAAATTATCACATCTCTTTTGATGTTGCCGAAAAAACGCACATGCAAGCTGAATATATCAAAACCCGTGGGCTAAAGGATGATCATTTCAAAAAACTGATACTTGAGTATTTGGATAAATACAAACAAGCATCGAAAGAAGATATAGATAAACTATTATTGGATATTCTGCCGGGTGTTTTAGATGAAAATCAAAGAAAGAACAAGATTCATAATCTGATTTATGCAATGTCAAGAAAAGATAAAACCATTATAAACCAAGGTACTAACCGGTATCCTAAGTGGGTGCGGGTAAGCTAAACTTTAGCTAAACTTTAGCTAAAGTTTAGCTAAAGGCAAAGGCACTCATCGTGGGTAAGATGCTGTAAAATATATTGATTTGTCTATATTAAAATATGAGTATTTTAAACAGGAGAAAATAATCTTGAGTAAAGAGACCAACAACACATCTGGCATCATCAGTAAGGTATGGAGTTATTGCAACACCCTGCGCGACGACGGTGTGGGGTATGGTGATTACCTGGAGCAGCTTACCTATCTGCTGTTTTTAAAGATGGCTGACGAGTTCAGCAAGCCGCCGCACAATCGGGAATTGCCCATTCCAAGGGAATACAACTGGGAAAGTCTCACTGCAAAACGCGGTGCGGAATTGGAATCGCACTATACGACGCTGCTGCGAGAACTGTCGCATTCCAAAGCTATTCTGGGGCAGATATTCATCAAAAGTCAAAACAAGATTCAAGACCCGGCCAAGCTCTTCAAGCTGATTGACATGATCGACAAAGAGCAGTGGACCGTGATGGGGACGGACGTCAAAGGCAAGATTTATGAAGGCCTGTTGGAAAAAAATGCCGAGGATACCAAGAGCGGTGCAGGGCAGTATTTTACACCGCGTGCCCTGATTAGGGCCATGGTCGCCTGTGTGCAGCCGCAACCGATGAAATCCATTGCCGACCCCGCCTGTGGTACCGGCGGGTTCTTCCTGGCGGCGTATGACTATATTTCCGATGCTGACAACTTCACGCTGACCAAAGAGCAAAAAGAGTTTTTGAAAAATCAGACATTTTACGGCAACGAGATTGTGGCAGGCGCGCGAAGACTGGCCCTCATGAATATGTTTCTGCACAACATCGGTGCTATCGATTCAGAGACGTTTATTCTCCCCACCGATTCGCTTGTGGCAGACACGGGCTTACGGGTAGATTATGTGCTCACTAACCCGCCCTTCGGAAAGAAGAGCAGCATGACTTTTACCAATGAAGAAGGCGAGCAGGAAAAAGAAGGCCTCACTTATAACCGGCAGGATTTCTGGGCAACGACAAGCAATAAGCAGCTTAATTTCGTCCAGCACATTCGAACGCTACTCAAGACGAGCGGAAAAGCGGCGGTTGTTTTGCCTGACAATGTGTTGTTCGAGGGTGGGGCTGGCGAGACTGTTCGAAAAAAATTGCTGGAAACAACCGATCTGCACACAATCTTACGCTTGCCGACAGGCATATTCTACGCGCAGGGCGTTAAGGCTAATGTCCTATTTTTCGATAACAAACCGGCCAGCAAAGACCCGTGGACACAAGAGGTTTGGATATATGATTACCGAACAAACATTCATCATACCCTTAAAAAATCACCTTTGAAGTTTGACGACCTTCAGAAATTTATCACGTGTTATAATCCTGCCAACAGGTATAAACGCGAAGAAACCTGGCATGCGGAAAAGAATCCGGAAGGGCGCTGGCGTAAATTCACTTACGATGAAATTGCCGGTCGTGATAAGACCAGCCTGGATATCACCTGGCTTAAAGATAAAAGCCTTGCCGATCTCGATAATCTACCCGACCCGGATATATTGGCTAACGACATCATCGAAAATCTCGAAGCGGCTGTTGGAAGCTTCAAAGAAATTATGGATACCATCAATGGTAAATAAGCAGATTTGCGGGACGTTGTCCTGCAAACTCTTCCACAACGATTCAATAATTACCGAGGCAGCATCATCAGTGTGAATGTACTCTTTCCACGACAACAAGCGACATGATTCCATCAAATCTATATTATCTGCCTACAGTTGGAATTCATTCCTTATAAAAAACCCAAGTGAGAAATGAAGGTCAATAAGATCAGATTTTTGCGTATTAGCTATAGCGGATTTCTCCGGCAAAGATAAACCGGAAAGGAGTATGTGTTAAATCTCGTATAATCCTGCCTACCAATGTCAGCTTATATGGTGCTAAAATAAAAGAATTGGAACGATTGAAAGATAGAGTAAAATTGATATGAATGGGGAGAGAGTGGCGATAATAAAGAAAAGGGTTACAAGCAGTTTTGCTGTAACCCTTTGATTACTGGTACCCCCGGTGCGATTCGAACGCACGGCACACGGATTAGGAATCCGTTGCTCTATCCTACTGAGCTACGGGGGCGGATGTTTCTGAAGGTGGGATTTCTAACATTATTTAAAAAGAGAGTCAACGATATTAAGAGGATGTTTCCGTGCTTGATTAAATGCTCAGAAGTGGCTCTCTATTATTCTCTTCTCTGAGAAGTCCAACAGTTTTAAGTAGTCTG
>Ga0208279_1000807_pt1 | contig 21363 bp, 16 predicted proteins | sample AntAceMetag02UKM_FD_184766 | JGI IMG/M metagenome (GOLD analysis project Ga0208279, IMG submission 184766) | Saline lake microbial communities from Ace Lake, Antarctica - Antarctic Ace Lake Metagenome 02UKM (SPAdes) (version 2) | ecosystem: Environmental > Aquatic > Non-marine Saline and... | reverse complement strand
AGCTAAAGGAGATGGGCTGGGAGCATATTGAGGGTGATATTGATGTGCCGTATCTCACCGAACGGGAGAGTTTCCGCAATGTCTTGCTGGCAGGTAGATTGCGCAAAGCGGTTAAAAGAATCAATCTCGATGACAACGGGAACCCGTGGCTTGATGATGAACGTGTCAATCAGGTGGTCAGCGCCTTGGAGCGAATCAGCGCTCCAAAATTGATGGAGGCAAACAAGAAAGCCTTTGATCGCATCGTTCATGGCGTTGAGGTAGAAGGAGACCCTGTCCTCCATGGCGGCAAGGAAAAGACAGTTGCCATGATTGATTTTGATCATCCCGAGAAGAATGATTTTCTCATAATCAATCAGTTCAGGGTGGATGTTCCGGGCGGAAAGACCTTCATTTCTCCGGACATTGTGCTCTTTGTCAACGGGATTCCCGTTGTGGTTATCGAATGTAAAAGCCCCAAAATATCCAATCCCATGGAAGAAGGTATAAACCAGCTTCTCAGGTATTCTAACCAGAGACCGGAGGTTGAAGAGGACGAGGGATGTGAACGGCTCTTTTATTACAATCAGTTTTTGGTCAGCACTTTCCGGCAGGAAGCACGGGCGGCCACAGTAGGAGCTATGTATGAACATTACATGGAGTGGAAGGATACAAGCCCCGTTCCCATGAGTGAGGTTGCGAAACGCCTTGGAAAAGAGAAACTAAACAGCCAGGAGATTCTGATTGCAGGCATGCTTCAAAAAGAGCATCTCATTGACATTATAAGAAATTTCATGCTGTTTGATCAGATTGAGGGGTTGCAGGTAAAGCTTATGTGCAGGTATCAACAGTTCAGGGCCGTGCACAAGGCGATTTACCGCTTAAGAACGGGCAGGACGAGAAAAGAGCATGGTGATGCTGATCAGCGCGGCGGCATTATCTGGCATACTCAGGGGTCAGGCAAAAGCCTCACCATGGTTTTCATGGTTCGCAAGATGCGGAATCTCCCTGACCTGAAGAGCTTCAAGGTCGTAGTCGTCACCGACAGGATAAACCTTGAAGGGCAGTTGAAAGGAACCGCTGCTCTGACCGGAGAAACCGTTTACCGGGCGGAAAACAGGAACGGCCTTGCCAGTCTCATGCAGGACGACACCTCCAATATTATCTTTGCCATGGTTCAGAAATACCAGGATCAGGAACCCGCCAAAGATGATTATGATATCCCGGGACACCGTATGCTGAAAGCGGCGGCCCCTTCCGGCGAAAAGAAAACGGATTACAAGCTCCCCGCAAAACCGATCCTGTTTCCGATCTGGAATCGTTCAGAGAAAATCCTGGTGCTTGTGGATGAAGCCCACCGGTCTCACACCAATATGATGCACGCAAATATCATGCGGGCCCTGCCAAACTGCGCCATGATCGGATTTACCGGAACACCCATTATCGTTGCTGGGCGCACCAGAAGGACTCATGAAATCTTTGGCGATTACATCGACCAGTATACCATTGAGCAGTCACAAAAAGATGGCTCCACCGTCAAAATACTCTATGAGGGCCGCAAGGCGGAAGCAAGGGTCGAGGACGGAAGAACGCTGGATCAGTTCTTTGATGATATGTTCAGATCGCGCACCGAAGAAGAAAGAGAGGCCATACGGCGCAAGTATGGAACCGTGGCTAATATCTTAGAGGCAAAGAATCTCATTGCCGCAAAAGCAGAGGATATGTTGCTCCACTATGCCGCAAATATCCTGCCCAATGGATTCAAGGCCCAGGTTGTGGCGGTGAGCCGGAAGGCCGCCATGCGGTATTATGAGGCTTTTGGGAAGGCAAAAACCAAACTTTTGAGACGCATTGAACTACTTGATCCGAACCTCTTTAATTTACCGGAAGATGAGCAGGGAAATCTGGATGAAGAAACACGGTTCCTGATCATTGCCGCAAAAAACAGAGATGTTTTGAAGGAGCTTGAATTTGCGGCCATTTTTTCAGGGGATCATAATGACCCGCCCTCCTATAAGGAGCATACGGATAAGGCAAAACAGGAAATCCTTATAGGGAAGGATGGGAGATTTAAAAAGCCCCTGGGCAAGGATAAGCTTGCCGTCATTGTCGTGAAAAGCATGCTGCTGGTTGGATTTGATGCGCCGGTGGAACAGGTCATGTATCTTGACCGCTTTATGCAGGGGCATGAGCTCCTGCAGGCCATTGCAAGGGTCAACAGGTGTTACACGAAGAAGAAACGCGGGCTGGTTGTGGACTATTTTGGCGTTGGTGATCGCCTGACTGAGGCACTTGCCATGTATTCGCAGGATGATATCAGGGGCGCTCTGATCAACATCAAGGATGAACTGCCGAAGCTGGACGACCGGCACAGAAGGGTTATAGGCCTGTTTAGCGAAAGGGGGATTGCCGATATCCGAGATGTCGATGCCTGCGTCGATGCATTAAGAGACGTTGAGCTGAGGGCGGATTTTATCAACAAGTTCGCGGAATTTGCGGAGAGCATGGACATCATACTGCCGCGCCCTGAGGCCTTGCCGTATATCTATGACATGAAGCTCCTCGGGTTTATTAATAAAACCGCGGCGAACCGGTATCGAGACTCACAGCTCAACATCGCAGGGGTGGGCAGTAAAGTAAAACAGTTGATTGATGATCACATTATCGCACAGGGCGTTGATCCAAAGGTTCCTCCCATATCTATTTTGAATGAAAACTTTGAAAAGGAAGTGGGTGCGATCAAATCGAAGAAGACACAGGCTCTGGAAATGGAACATGCTGCCAGGTTTCATATTGAAAAACATTACAACGAAGACCCCGCTTTTTACAAAAAGTTGAGTGAAAGGTTGAAGGATATCCTCGATGCCTTTCGTGATAACTGGGAAGCCCTGGCAGAAGAACTTAAGAAATACATTCAGGATACAAAAAAAGGCCGGGAAGAAGATCAGACAGGTCTGGATCCCAGAACCCAGGCGCCGTTTCTGGGAATCCTGATAGATGAATACGGGGGAAAACCGGAAGAACGGAAAATGAAAGATTTTTGTGAAGCAATCGTCGATATTGTGGACCATATCCGGCAGGAAATCAAGGTGGTTGATTTCTGGCGAAACAAGCATGCGCAGGACCTGTTGAGAACGTGGATTATCAACGAAGTGGATGATCGCAATCTTGTTTCTTTCGGTAAACAGGGGAAACTTGCAGATCGTTTTGTGGAACTGGCAAAAGCCATGCATTTGAGGCTGGTCAGATCATGATAACAACGGGGAAAAGGGACGGTCTTGAATATAGGCTAAAGAGATCTGACCGGAAATCTATGGGGATTTCCATTGAGAGAGATGGGGCCGTTATGGTGAAGGCCCCTCAAAGAGCAGAACTGAATGACATCGAGAAGTTTATTTCTGAAAAGAAAGTATGGATCTATCAAAAACTGGCTAAGAAGAAAGCTCTGAACAGGGAAGTACCAAAAAGAGAATTCGTTAATGGCCAGGGATTCCTGTATCTTGGCAAGAGTTACCGGCTCAAATTTATAGATAATGCCGGATTTAAATCGAAAAAATCACCGAAAACCGCGCCGCTGCGTTTATGGCATGGCTATTTTGAGCTTGCGGAAAGCGAAAAGGCCGGTGCGCGTGAGCACTTTATAGCCTGGTACAAAAAACAGATCAAAAGACGGATTAAAGAACGCATACCACGCTACGACAAAAGGATCGGGGTGACGGTAAAAGACATCAGAATTTTGGACCTCGGCCACCGCTGGGCATCCTGTGGCCGAAGCGGGGTTATCAACTTCAACTGGCGTTCTGTCATGGCTCCCATCTGGGTCTTTGATTATATACTGGTTCATGAAATGGTTCACCTTATTGAGCGTACTCATTCGGACAAATTTTGGAGTCTGGTATCCCGCATTATGTCGGACTACGAAGAATATGCCCTCTGGCTTAATGAGAATGGGGCAGAGTTGGACTTGTGATTTTTTAAGTGTAGGAAAAATTGTTGCTGCGGACTTCTCACAATGACCCGAAGGTGACGATGTCAACGTATTCAGATTATAGAAGAAATATGGTTCATCGATTCTGGAAGTATCAGAATGAAGAATTTTCTGATTGGGAAGAATATTTTGAAAGACCTTTTCACCCTGATGGACGGCCACCTGTTTTCCATAAGAAAGTAGCAGACAACAATTTAATATTTAACCCGAACAGTTCTTTCCACGAACGCGGACTTCTGTTACAGGAGATTCCCACGGAAGAGAGGCACCTCTGGTTTCGGAGTATGAGCAGCTCTCAGGCAGTAGCGCAGAGCATTTTTGGAAATCTGAAAGTTCATGACCGGTTACATTATTTGTGTGAATTGTCCGATGATGCCGGTCTTTCACTTATGGGTGATGCAAACCCCTCTAAAAAAAATTTTCACATGGAATATACCGTTGGTTACCTGAATGAACCCCGCCCGACAAGTCTGGATGGATTCATCTCCGGAGATTACCAGGTGGCAATCGAGTGTAAACTTCTGGAACGTGAAGTCGGTACGTGTTCCCGTCCAGGGCTTACAATAATAAATTCAAATTTCGAGAGGGATTACTGTGATGGAACTTACACATATCAAAATGGCAGAAAAGCAAAGTGTTCTTTGACAGATATTGGCGTTTCGTATTGGAAATATATCCCCGATCTGTTCAAATGGGATAGTAATATCGATCATGTTCCGTGCCCCCTTAGGAAAAATTATCAATTAGTCAGGAACATCCTGGCTGCCTGTGTACGTCCTGATGGTTCTGTGTTGCCGGAAAAAGGGCATGTCATTCTTATATATGATGAGCGTAATCCCGCTTTTCAAAAAAAGGGGAAGGGATATACTGCTTTTGAAAATACCAGAGAGGCCCTCCATGAACCTCAGCTGCTCAGAAAATGCAGTTGGCAACGGATTGTAAACCATCTTAGAGGTAAAAATGATTTCTCATGGCTGGTGGAGCAGCTGGAATCGAAATATGGGCTGTAGGACATTTTTTCGACGAATCCAAGTACAAATATGGAAAAGGGAATACTGACTTATGAATAACCAAATAAATGCAGGTGAGATAGTTATATATCAGACAGAAGATGGGCAGGCGTCTTTATGGTTAAATTAATCAATGAAACAGTTTGGTTAAATCTCAATCAAATGGCAGGATTGTTTCAAAGAAACAAGTCGGTTGTTTCGCGGCATATTTATAATGTATTCAGAACAGGGGAGTTATCAAAGGGGGCAACTGTTGCAAAATTTGTAACAGCTCAAGTTGAAGGATGGCAAGGCAATGACAGAGAACGAGGCGGGAATTCAGCAGTTCCAGTCAATGATTGAGGGAAGCAGTCGTGGTGTTGTCTTTACCGGTGCGGGTATCAGTACGGAATCGGGCATCCCCGACTTTCGCAGTCCTGGCGGTATCTGGACCAGATATCAACCCATCGATTTCAGGGATTTCATGGCATCTGAAGAGATGCGCCGGGAGTCGTGGCGCAGGAAGTTTGCGTCCAACGCGGTGATGAAAAAAGCACGGCCCAATACGGGACATCTATCTGTGGCAAAACTCGTACAAATCGGAAAAGTCTCTACGATAATTACCCAAAACATAGATGGTCTTCATCAATTTTCCGGTGTGCCGGATGAAAATGTGATCGAATTGCACGGCAATGCCACCTATGCTTCATGTCTGGAATGCGGCAAACGCTATGAACTTGAGGACATCTACAAAATATTTAAAAACAACGAAACCCTTCCCGAATGCGATCGATGTGCCGGAATCATCAAAACGGCTACGATTTCCTTCGGCCAGTCCATGCCGTTGGCGGAAATGCAGGCCGCCGAAACAGAAACGCTGGCCTGTGATCTTTTTATTGCCATCGGATCATCACTGGTGGTCTATCCAGCAGCGGGTTTTCCTGATCTGGCAAAACGAAACGGTGCCCGGCTGATTATCTTAAATCGCGATCCCACACAGCTGGACGGTATTGCTGATCTGGTCTTAAACACAGAAATCGGGTCGACATTATCGGCAGCAGTCGATTTCGATTGAAATCGGGAATTTTGGCCTCATAAAAATATTGTTAACCATTTCCATTTCCATTCCCTATGCATTCCCACGCAGGAGCGTGGGAATGAGTCGTATTGTAGCGTTGCCTCTCTGCGGGCAACACGGAACCCGTGGAAGCTGTACTTGTCGCCAAGTGCGATATCGGACCGATCCGCAGACCGTAAGAACCACGGGTTACTGACCCAGTTGCCGCCACGAAGGACACGAAGCGATCCTGATGTCGACCCCTTCGGGTCTGTATGCCCTGATGGATAGTCCCACTCATACCAGTTCTGGCACCACTCGCTGACATTTCCGTGCATGTCGACGAGTCCCCAGGCATTCGGTGCAAAACTGCCGACTGCCACGACGTCTCGTGGTTTTCCAGTTCCTAAGCACAAACTTTCGTGACTGGTCCCATAAAAATTTGCCTGAATGAAATCCGAGTAAGATCCTGTCCCAGGATCGTGAGGATTCCGACATCCATGTGTACCCCCTTTGGCAATTGTGTGACCTGGTCTGAATTAACAGATGCTTTTCAGTTTGTAAGAGAGAAACTGTGAGATAATAATACACGAATCTGCTTTATTGTCAGACATTTCCAGCAAATACTTTCTCCTGCAAAAGTTGAGGAATAAAGCTTGACACAAGATATCCTTTCCAATAAAATTTGCGCCATAAGTTCCATAGTATCCTAAATCATTACACAGTAAAAGATGAAAGGAGGTTTCTATGAGTAACAATCAGGAGAACGACGGCTATGGAGTCTCAATTTTTAAACCTGGGACACCGGCGGGAGAGAAAACGAGGGGGATAATATTTTTCATTGTTTTGAGTCTGATCATTTTGGTTCAGGCTTTTTATTGGTTGTTTGCTAATTCTGTCGAACCATTTGTGATGGGAATGCCTTTTGGAATGTTTTTTGTTGTGCTTTTTATTGTAATCGAATTTGTAACGCTTCTGATTCTTTTCTTTTCTGAATCGAAGGACTCTACGGAAGGAGGTAACAGCTAATGGAATGGATGACAGTTACCTTAATCATTTTCATCTACCTGTTTTTTGTTCTGTTTCTGGGAACCTGGGCAGGTCGTGGCAGAGAAAGCTCAGTTGTTGAATATATTGCAGCCAGCAGGGGCCTTGGTTTTTTTGTGATGTACTTCTTGATGGGAGGGGCTATTTTCAGCGCCTTTGCCTACCTTGGAGGACCTGGTTGGGCCTATTCCAAGGGAGCAGCAGCCTTTTATATCCTTGGTTATTGTGCTCTGGGCCTGGTGCCTTGGTGGCTATGGGGTCCCCGGGCGCACCGGGCAGGGAAAAAGTTTGGTTATGTTACCCAGGCACAGCTCTTTACTGACAGGTTTCAATCCAAGGCATTGTCGGTGATCATTGCGATCGTTTCCATAATGGCTTTCGTCCAGTATATCACGCTGCAGATGAAGGGCAGCGCATATGTTTTTGAGATCGCGTCAGGAGGCCGTATACCGTTTTGGGCCGGAGCGCTTATTGCCTATGTGGTGGTTGTAGTCTACGTCTTTTACGGTGGAGTGAGGGGTGTTGCGTGGACCAACGTCTTCCAGGGCGCTTTTATGATTAGTATCGCCTGGGTACTTGGTCTCTACTTTGCTTTTAAACTTTATGGAGGCCCCACGGAGATGTTTCGTCAGATTGCAGAGTTCAACCCGACCCACCTCATGGTTGGTCCTGGATCCAAAATGAGCTTTGCCGCATTCAGCAGCGCGTTGCTGGTTTCGGTGCTGGGATTTTCCATGTGGCCTCATTTATTTATGAAGGCCTACACAGCGAAGAGCGAACGGGTGATCAAACAAACCATCGTTATGTATCCAACCTTTGCCATCTTTATGGTGCCGGTTCTTTTCATCGGGTTTGCCGGGATTATGCAGGTGACCCCCGATGTATTGGGCGCTCCTGATCGGATTTTACCGTGGATGTTCATTCACATGAAGTTTCCCGCTATTATTATAGGACTGGTCCTGGCCGCGGCCCTTGCCGCCGCCATGTCCACTCAGGATACCATAACCCATGCTGCAGGGTCTATCTTTGCCCAGGACCTTGTGGAACCTCTGAAAAAGAAGAAACACACGGATAAAGAGGCAACCATGTGGATACGGATTTCTGTTGTTGGATTCGGGGCAATCTCATATGTGGTGGCCATCTTTGGAGGTCAGACACTGGTTTCGTTGCTTCTCGGGGCTTATGGATCTATCGTTCAGCTGCTTCCGTTGGCTGTAGCAACATTCTTCTGGCCAAGGGCGACAAAAGCCGGAGCAATCTGCGGGCTCCTTGTAGGTGTGCTGTACAATTATGGGATTGTCCTCCAGTTTATCCCGAAATTCTGGGGTATCCATGCAGGAATACAGGGTCTCGTTCTTAACTTTATTGTTTTGATCGTTGTTTCACTGCTCACCAAACCTATGGACAAGGAACACGCCCGTAAGTTTGTCACCTTGTAAGTAAGCTGTCGGGCGGGATGAAGGAAACCTTCATCCCGCCCGACCATCGCATTACTTTGTAACCCCATAAGCTTTGTTTCATCGTGAGCAATGTACGAATGTGTCAGTCGTATCCTTGTGGGAGGGGTGAAAATTGAACCTGGATGGATAACCGGTATGGTGGTTATTTGAGACTGCGGTTCAAGGCGCCCCGAGTGTGCCCCCTGTAGTGCAATCAATGTGCTGTCTGAGTCTATACATCCTCAAATCTTTGGAGGTATTTCTATGATGAATTTTACAGAACTCCTGCATCAACATAAAGAGCTTATCATTAAATTGCGTCGAGACCTGCATATGATTCCGGAACCTGCTTACACGGAAAAGAAAACATCTGCGTATGTAGCAGAAAACTTGAGGAAACAGGGGCTTGAAGTACAGACGGGAATCGCTCAGACTGGTGTTGTTGGCCTGATGAAAATGGGTGGGCCGGGTAAAACCTTGATGATACGATCCGATATTGACGCCCTTTATGTTAACGAAGCAACTGGGCTTTCTTTTGCTTCGACGCACGATGGTGCGATGCACGCATGTGGACATGACGCCCATATGTCTATGGTACTTGGCGCTGCAATAATTTTAAATAAGGTAAAAGATAAGTTGAACGGGAACATTAAATTCCTTTTTCAGCCGGCTGAAGAGGGTCCCGGAGGTGCCAAGCCAATGATTGAGGCAGGCGTTATGGAAAATCCCGATGTGGATTTTTCCGTAGGGTGTCATGTGTGGCCTGCTTTACCTGAGAATACCATAGGGGTGAAGGCCGGTTCCCTCATGGCGGCTATGGATCGCTTTGACATTAAGATTGTCGGCAGCGGGGGCCATGGCGCAATGCCCCACCTGTGTGTTGATGCACTTGAGGTAGGCACACAGGTTATTAACGCGCTGCAGCGCATTGTAAGCCGGCATATGAATCCCTTAACTCCAACAGTGGTTACGGTCGGCTCTTTTCAGGCTGGCACCACCTTTAACGTTATCCCCGGGGAAGCCGAGATGTGCGGCACAACAAGGACCTTTGATCGTGACATTTGGGACTCCTGGCCCGAGCGTATGGAACAGATTGTCAGTGGCGTTTGCAGGTCAATGGGTGCGGATTATGAACTGAAATATACGCAGGGGTATCCACCATTGTTTAATGATGAATCAATGGCTGCGGTTGTTCGCAAATGTGCAACGGATGTTGTTGGCGAAGAGCGGGTTGTTGAACCTGAGCGGACCATGGGCGGCGAGGATATGGCCTTCTACCTTGAAAAGTCAAAGGGGTGTTTCTTCTTCCTTGGTGTGGGACGCGAGGGATGCGCCCCCCTTCATAATCCAAAATTTGACTTTAATGAAGATGTTCTGTTGACAGGTGTTGAGACATATTGCCGCATTGCGTTTGAACTGCTCAAATAGAGGTTACATGGTCGGGTACCCTGTTGTGTCCCTCGACTGTGATTTCCTGCGAAAAAACGGTGCAGCTTTTTTGACAAATTCGGGCAAGATGTCTTTCGATAGAGGGTGGGGACAGGTTGAACATTCTTAGTGAAGTCCTGAAGCATGATGTATTTCCGGCGCTCGGTTGTACTGAACCGATTGCCGTTGCCTATGCTGCCAGCGCTGCCGCCAGGCAGCTTGATGGCAAAATTTCCGACATACTTATAACTGTCGACCCCGGCGTTTACAAAAACGGTTTCGCCGTGGCTATTCCAAATACCGGGGGAGAAAGGGGCAACTTGATCGCAGGTGTAATCGGGGCCCTCATCCGTCGTCCCGAATTGAAGATGGAGATAATGGGTTCCGTTACCGAGGACATCCTGAAAAGCGCAAAAAAACTTATCCAGACAGATACGGTGAATATTTTATGTGACAGGTCGAAGAGGGACCTTTACATTGATGTGCATCTTCGCACAAAAAATAACTCGGCCAGGGCTGTTGTTGAGGGTTCTCACACCAATCTGGTCAGATTGGAGCACAACGACCGTGAAGTTTTTCAATCTGATGAAACGCTGTGTCGTGACAAGGATAATGATTTCAGGAGTGCATTGAAAAATACATCCGTAGCCAGTCTTATTGATATGGCTGAGCAGATTGAACAGCCGGATTACGACTACATCAAGAGCGGAATAGATATGAATGTGCGCGTCTGTAAAGATGGATATTCGTTGCGCAGAGTCGGTTATTATATCTCCGAATTAATTTCGCAGAAGCAACGCGAGGATAGCATATTCTCCACATGTGAAGTGATGACCTCATCGGCGACCGACGCGAGAATGGGGGGACTCAACCTGCCTGTGATGTCAAGCGGAGGGAGCGGAAATCAGGGGATTATAGCGATTCTCGTTCCGTATCTTGTCGGCAAGCACTATAATATGGAGGAAGGTGTGATTGTCCGCAGTATTGCATTGGCTCACTTGATGAACAGCTACATCAAGTGTTTCACCGGGAGTTTGTCTCCTCTGTGCGGGTGCGCAATCTCTGCGGGTGTCGGTTCGGCCATGGCTATCGTTTATCAGCGTGCCGGGAAGGACATGTCAAAAATCACTTTGGCCGCGAACAACCTTATCAGTGACTTGGGCGGTATGCTTTGTGATGGCGCGAAGGAGGGATGTGCCCTGAAGGTGGCAAGTTCTACAAATTCCGCAATACGTTCCGCTCATATGGCGCTGAACAATCATGGCATCACTCAGATGGAGGGCTTTGTCGGGGCCACAGTTGAAGACTCGATACGTAACCTGAGCCAGATAGGTGCCATTGGCATGTCACTGGCAAATGACACGATGCTCGATATAATGATAGAAAAATCTTCCGGCCCAGCCGATTCCACTTCTTCCTGAAAACAGATATGGTGTCGGCCCGTTGTTTTACAAGGTTACTATCCCGGAGCTGTTTCCGTTTGAAACGGTTTTATCTCCGATTGATGTCCCACAGTAAACACACATGTAATCATATTGATCACCGCCGGTGAGGACGAGGAGCAGTCTTTTTCTTACCGGTACAGCCCTTTTGCATTTGGGGCAGTACAGTTCTGTGGCGTCAAAATCGTCGTAAGATCTTCCTGTCATCTTTGATTAATCATCCTTATCTGGTATTTTTTCAGCATTTTCAAGCCACACAGTGGCTTCGCTGTCGCTGGGCGCGATTAATACGAAAGATCGGAGCCTGTCCCGGCGTAGGCCGGGATAGTTGACCCCCTGGTCTGCCCAAAGTGTCGGGGGATCATGCGGATCATCAGTTTCATCGAAGATCCGTCGGTGATTCGGGCAATCCTCAGCCACTTGGGATTGTGGCTGGCCAGAGCAAGGCCACCGCCGGAAATCCATGATCCGCCTGTCTCTGCGCACAGCACAGGCGGGCCGATAGACCCAGTCGTCATGGATGATGTCTCTCAACTCCCCATCAATGACGATCATCTTTATCGGGACCCTCAATATACCTGGAATGACTATATCCAGGTATAACGCTTCGATTCAATTCGAGAATTCGGAGATTCTCCGAAGATGATTTGAGATGTGCAGGAGAGGTTTCCCTGAATGATGCCCAAAAGGGCCTTCGGAACGGGAAAAACGATCAGCAAGAACGTCGTTTACTCAAGTTTCTCAAGACCAGAGTCGGCTCGCCGCATCCTTTCCGTAATCTTCGGTACAGCATCCAACATTTGTCTGCATTTTGTTGCAAGTTCTCCCTTGATATACAAAACGAGCTTGTTTTATACTCCGACCGTCAAAAAGCAATGTCTGATCAATCGTAAACAGGAATTACCGGCCCCAAAGCGGGGACGATATCTGCTCTAAGGAGGGTATGATTCATGGTACAATGGGATAATAGCCAGTATTTCTATTACAAGGAAATTATCAAAGACCGTAAAATGCCCTTGGCGTTTGTCGACCTGGATGCCTTTGAACACAACATCAAGTATATAGTCTCCACTCAGGCCGGCAACGGCAAGACGATCCGGGTAGCATCGAAATCTCTGCGCTGTGTAGATCTCATGAAGCGCATATTCGAACTCGGCGGTGATGCGGTCAGGGGCATCATGTCCTTCACCCCATCTGAGGCCAGGTTTCTTGTCGAGCATGATTTCGATGACATTCTGCTTGCCTATCCCTCGGTGCAGAGTGCGGATATGCAGATCATGGTCGATCTGAAAAAGAAAGGCAAAAAGGTCTACCTCATGGTGGACAATATCGAGCAGCTCAAGATCATGTCGGATGCCGGGGAGCAGGCCGGTGTGGTGCTGGATGCTTGCCTCGATGTCGACATGTCCTTTCGGCCGTTTGAGACATCCTTGCACCTGGGAGTCAGGCGCAGCCCGATCCGCACACCGCAGGATGCCGTGGCCCTGGCCGGGCAGGCCGGGAAACTTTGCGGGGCGCGCATCAAGGCCTTCATGGGATACGAGGCCCAGATCGCCGGTCTGCAGGATGATTCCCCTTTTACCAGGGCCATGAACCCGGCCATAAAACTCATCAAGAAGTATTCTATCCGCGATGTGGCCGAGCGCCGCTCTGCCGTGGTAAAGGCACTTGAGGGCGTAGGTATCACCTTCGACCTGGTCAACGGCGGGGGCAGCGGCAGCCTGTTAAGCACCGGGGCCGAAGACGTTGTCACCGAAGTCGCGGCCGGTTCCGGGTTTTACTGTTCGCTACTGTTTCAGCACTACCGGGCCGTTCATTTCGAACCGGCGGCCTTTTTCGCGCTCCAGATCGTGAGAAAGCCAGTCGAAAACATGGTCACCTGCCATGGGGGCGGATACGTGGCATCAGGGTCCGCCGGCCAGGACAAGCAGCCACAGCCGGTATTGCCGGCAGGGCTTGCAACCATCGGGGCCGAAGGCGTGGGGGAAGTGCAGACACCCCTGAGCGTGCCCGCGGGCACGCCGCCCCTGAAGCTGGGCGACCCGGTCATATTCCAACACGCCAAAGCCGGCGAGTTATGCGAGCGTTTCAATGAACTTCTCCTGATCAGCAAGGGCGAGATCGTAGGCACCGCCCTGACATACCGCGGCCAGGGCAGGGCCTTTCTGTAAATTGATTGTTTGAGGGGGTTTTAATGAACAGCGATTCGGAAAAGTTTTACGGTTGGTGGGTTGTTCTGGGAGGATTCCTGATGTGTTTCATGGGCATAGGTATCGCCATTAACGCCCTGGGTGTTTTTTTCAAGCCGGTTGTTTCCTCCCTGGGATTCGGGCGGGGTGAATTCTCGTTTTATTTCACCATTGCCGCCCTGGTGATGACCTTTTTCGCCCCGGTGGTGGGCAAACTTCTGGAGCGCTTCGACATCCGAGTGGTCATGGGGGTTTCCGCTACGCTGCTGGCCGGTTCGTTCATGCTCTATTCGCAGTGTAATACGCTTAGAGGGTTTTACCTGGTATCGGTCCTCGGCGGTATCGGCCATGCCGGCAGCCACATTATCCCGGTCAGCATGGCGGTCAACAACTGGTTCGAAGAAAAGCGCGGGCTTGCCATGGGCATTGTATTTTCCGGTACCGGCCTGGGCGGGTTGCTGTTCAACCCACTCGGAAACTGGCTGATTATCAGCTATGGCTGGCGCAATGCCTACATGATTCTGGGCGCACTCATGGCTATAACCTGCATTCCGGTGGCAATATTTATCATGCGGCATTCGCCCGCATCCTGCGGGCAATACCCGGACGGTAAAGAACCCTCCGGACAGGTGGAACAGGCCGAAGTTGGCCTCAACCTGGTCGAGTCAATGCAATACGGATCCTTCTGGCTGATCGTGCTCATGGTATTTCTGCTCAATACACTTAATATGGGCATCCAGCAGCACCTGATCCCATACCTCACCGATCTGGGGCACAGCTCCACCTTTGCCGCCAATATCATGGCCCTTTATTTGGGCATGACCGTAGTGGGCAAGCTCTTCCTGGGGCATACCAGTGATACAAAGGGGTTGAGAGTGGGCTTCGGCTGGTTCATGGTGTTGATGACTATCGGCATTGCGACCCTGTACGGGTCTGTGTTCGTATGGCTCGCAGTCATCTTCGGAATTATCTACGGTGTGGCAAACGCGGTGCAGACCGTCATTCCGCCCCTGATGACCGCACGCTGCGTGGGCCTGAAACACTACGGCATGATCTACGGCGTGGTATCGATCTTCTCCACCCTGGGTGCGGGCATCGGCGTGCCCTTGAGCGGGTACATCTACGACTGGACGGGCAGCTACAATATGGCTTTCAGCGTCTTCCTGGTCAGCTCGATCATTGCGGGCCTGGCCGGGATGCGGGCCATGACCCTGATTAACCGTAGGCAAAAACAGCAGCTCTGATACAAGCCATGCCTGGAAAAGGGAGATCAGCCGAGAGCTTATTTCCACTGCACCGTGTGATTGTGCTGATAGGCCTGCTTTGCCTAGCTGCCGGTTGCAGCGAAAAAATCCGGCTCAGCGAGGGCGAAATCCACTCGATCGGGTTGAGAGTATTCGAGAACGAGTGTGGAGCCGGGGAAGCCTGCCTGACGAGCTGGAATAAAGGCGAGGAATTCGCTTCGCTGGGCATCGGGCATTTTATCTGGTACCCGGCAGTACGGCTTCTGGCGATCCTATCTGGAAAACGTCATTTACCGGTATCTGGATTGCGGCGACCCGCTGGGCGGCTTTGCCCGCGTGAAGTGTAAAGACTGTGGCCATGAATACTTGCTGGCATTCTCCTGCAAGCGCCGCCATTTTTGCCCATCATGCCACCAGAAGCGCGTGGTGGAATTTGGCGAGTGGCTATGCACGGATGTCCTCAAAAAGATTCCCTACCGGCATTTCGTCCCTCAGTATCCCGAAGATCCTGCGCCGCTACTTTCTGTACGATCGGAAACTTCTTACTGATCTGAGCCGGTGTGCCTGGGAATCCCTGAAGATATTTATCCAGGAGGCGGTTCCTGAGAAGAATCCCATCCCCGGCACCGTCATCGCCATCCAGACCTTCGGCGATTTCCTCGGATTCAATCCCCACTGCCACATTCTCGTCACCGATGGATGCTTCTACGGAGACAACGGCATGTTTCGTGTCGCCCCTCCCCTGGAGCTGAAAAAGCTGGAGGCGATTTTCCGGCACAAGGTGTTCAAGATGCTTTTGGCCAAAGGGAAAATTCCGGCTGAGATGATCCGGATGCTATCGTCGTGGCGGCATTCCGGATTCAATGTTTTCTACGGAAACCGCATCTCGCCCCGGGATGAAACGGCCATGGAGAACCTGGTCAGATACATCATCCGTGCGTCATTCTCACAAGAGCGGATGACATACCTGGATCAGGAGGCAACTGTGGTCTATAAAGCGAAAGACGGAAAGGATACAAAGGTTTTCCCCGCGATGGAATGGCTGGCCGCCATGTGTTCCCACATCCCGAATAAAGGCGAGCAAATGGTGCGCTACTATGGATATTACAGCAATGTCGCACGGGGAAAACGGAAAGAGGCAGGAACTGACGATGTCTCTCAACTCCCCATCAATGACGATCATCTTTATCGGGACCCTCAATATACCCGGAATGACTATATCCAGGCATAACGCTTCGATTCAATTCGAGAATTCGGAGATTCTCCGAAGATGATTTGAGGTGTGCAGGAGAGGTTTGCCTGAATGATGCCCAAAAGGGCCTTCGGAACGGGAAAAACGATCAGCAAGAACGTCGTTTACTCAAGTTTCTCAAGACCAGAGTCGGCTCGCCGCATCCTTTCCGTAATCTTCGGTACAGCATCCAACATTTGTCTGTATTTTGTTGCAAGTTTTCCCTTGATATACAAAACGATCTTGTTTTATACTCCGACCGTCAAAAAGCAATGCCTTATCAATCTGGAGACCGTAAATGAGTTTGGCATTCTTGTCCTCAATCTGTTCCCCTGCCTCAACCGTGCGTATATCACGATCCCGCAGATATGGAACAGCGCACACAATAGCCTCAGGGATATTTTCAGGACCAAAAAGGGTGATGACCTCGTCTTCAGGATTATCGGTGATCGAGCCCACCACATACACATTCAAGGCCTTCAAAAGTTCTTTGGGTGCATCCAGAAACGAAGGGGAATCATGGTTCCCTGCAATCAGCACTATATGGCGACAGCAGGATGCAGACACCCTGCATAGAAACCGGTAATAAAGCCCCTGGGCTCGGTTACTGGGTGTAGTGATATCAAAGACATCCCCGGCCACCAGCAACGTATCGACAGATTCCTCATCGATCAGGTCTGCCAGCCAGTCGAGAAAGGCGGCAGACTCGTCATAGCGCTTGTGTCCATAGAGCGAGCGACCAAGATGCCAGTCTGATGTGTGAATGACCTTCATGAGATATCCCCTCTACCCCTTCAATACGACTGGTGAGTCACCTGGCCGCCGGTGTCATTGGTGGTTGCATCAAGGCTGTAATATTCAACCCAGCGGGGTTTTGCGTCGACACCAGTTTTTGTAAATTCCGCATGGGGGATATGTCAGATCTTGACATCCGGCACAAGCCTTTTGACCGATGCGGCTGATCGATTGTTTTCCCCCTCTTCTGTTTCTGCCTTGCAAATGCATCACTCTTAGCGCGAGTATGGTGACTTGAATGTATTTATTATCCTATTATATATATTAATATACTGTGTTATAATTTCACGATCAATTTATACATGCCTAATGGCTATAGAATAAAATGTTTTAGGAGGTATTAAAATGGAGAGTCCCTTTCCCTTTGAACCATTCATTGTCTTTGGATATCTGTCGATCTTTCTTCTGGCCGGGGTCTTCTTGAGGGCCAAATTAAAATTTTTCCAGCACTTTCTCATCCCAAGCTGCCTGATAGGGGGCATCCTGGGATTGATCCTCATAAGCACCGGTGTTGTCCATTTATCTACATCCCTTCTGGAGACCCTTGCCTACCACTTCTTCAACATCTCTTTTATCTCAGTAGGGCTGACATACACAGGTGGTGAGAAAAAGATAGCAGGAGGCGGCAAGGACCTCGTTAAGGGGCCATTATGGATGGCACTTATAGAAGGGGTGAGCATCTCTACCCAGGCGATAATCGGCGGCCTGTTCGTAATGCTGCTTGGCATCTTCGGGCTAAAACTCTTTCCGACCTTTGGTTTCCTTGCCCCGCTTGGCTTCACAGAAGGCCCAGGCCAGGCATTGTCGATCGGCAAGGTCTGGGAGGGGTTCGGTTTTGCGCATGCCGCCACAATAGGGCTGACCTTTTCTGCAATCGGCTTTCTTTTTGCCTTTTTTGTCGGTGTGCCCATTGTCAACCATGGGATTAGAAAAGGCCGTGCCACTCAAACCCCAAGGGGTTTGTCTCAGGATTTTCTGGTAGGTATTGTTCAAAAAAATCAGGAAAAGGAGCCGGCAGGCAAACTTACAATGCACTCCGGAAACGTAGACACCCTTGCATTCCATTTGGCATTAGTGGGGCTCGTCTATGTCCTGACCTATATCCTGATAACAATGCTGGGAAAATTTCTGTCTCCTGAAATTGCCAAGATGCTATGGGGCTTTTTCTTTTTCTTCGGAATGATTATAGCCCTTGTCATAAGATGGCTCATGGCAAAGATCGGCATAGTACACCTGATCGACCCTGACCTCCAGCGAAGGGTCACTGGATGGGCAGTGGATTTCCTGATTGTATCTACAGTGACAGCGGTACAGGTGGTGGTTGTATGGGAATACATCCTCCCGATTTCACTGATTGCCATTATAAACGGGATAATAACCACCTTGGTGGTGGTATATTTTGGAGGCAGGATCTGGTCTTATAATCTCGAGAGGACAGTCGCCATATATGGCACTGTAACCGGGACAGTCTCCAGCGGACTCTTGCTGCTCAGGATAGCAGATCCGGAGTTCAAGACCACTGTGGCTGTGGAACTGGGACTGATGCTCATATTCGCTGCACCCATCATCCTGGGGAGCATGCTTTTAGTAAGCGCCCCTGTATTGTGGGGCTGGAGCTTGGAACTCACCCTTCTGGCCTTCTCCGGCATCCTGGTATTGTCATTGATCCTCCTGAAGGTATTTAAACTCTGGGGGCCACGCAAAGCCTGATGCAATATGGATATTACAGCAATGTCGCACGGGGAAAACGGAAAGAGGCAGGAACTGACGATGTCTCTCAACTCCCCATCAATGACGATCATCTTTATCGGGACCCTCAATATACCTGGAATGACTATATCCAGGCATAACGCTTCGATTCAATTCGAGAATTCGGAGATTCTCCGAAGATGATTTGAGGTGTGCAGGAGAGGTTTGCCTGAATGATGCCCAAAAGGGCCTTCGGAACGGGAAAAACGATCAGCAAGAACGTCGTTTACTCAAGTTTCTCAAGACCAGAGTCGGCTCGCCGCATCCTTTCCGTAATCTTCGGTACAGCATCCAACATTTGTCTGCATTTTGTTGCAAGTTTTCCCTTGATATACAAAACGATCTTATTTTATACTCCGACCGTCAAAAAGCAATGCCTTATCAATAATTTATTAATTATCAATATAATTAAAAGCAATGCCTTATCAATTCAATTAAAGATATTGGAGGCAATATGAACACGGAAAAACTTTTTCAAAAGGGCGGAAACGCTAAGATAACAGGTGTTTTTTTTGTCAGTTTTGCGGTTTTTGTAGTAGCGGTTCTAATTGCGAACTTAGTGCAAACGGATTTTGGGCGAATCAGTGTTTCCAATGTGTATTATGACAATTATAATGGCAAACACATGAGGGCCAAATTGTTCAGACCGAATTTAGCGACCATGGAAAACCCGCTTCCCGGTGTTGTGTTTATTCACGGTTACCAGAACAATCGGGAAAGTGGCGATGCCTATAATATTGAAATGGCAAAGAGAGGTTTTGTCGTACTCGGTATTGACGCTATCGGCAGAGGTAATTCAGACGTGCCAAACGATCTTGAAGACCCGAACTTCGACGATACATTCGGCACAAGAACTTCCATGAAATATTTTCGCAGTCTGCCTTTTGTAAAAAAAGAGTCAGTGGGTATCATGGGGCACAGCATGGGAGCCAAATTCGCCTATCATGTCGCCCTGGAAGATCCATCCATCAATGCAGTCATTATAATCGGCAGTGCTTATGATAAACGCGCATCCTTTGAAAATCCTAAAAATATGCTCATGATCATTGGTGAACTGGATGAGTTCAGGGACTTTTTTACCAAAACAAAAGATATCGTAAAAGAGTGGATGCTGACAGAAGCCACACAAAATGCCTTTCCCCATCCAAAACCTGAATTCGGGAAGACTTACGGGGATTTCTCAAAAGGTACAGCCAGGAAGGTTTTTATCCATCGCATCAGTCATATCCAGGAAAGTCATAATAAAGTCTGTATTGCCCAGGCTGTCAAATGGATGAAAGATGCATTGAATCCGCCCGAAGAATTTTGGACAGACCCCCAAGTCCCCAATGCCCAATCATGGCCCATTAAGGAGGCCATGACGCTTTTGGCCATGTTCGCCTGTTTTATCTGTACCATGCCAATCGGCCTGTTGTTATTAAGGACTCCGTTTTTCGGTTCTATCAGAGAACCCGTACCTTTCAAATATGCCTGTACTTTAAAATCATATCTCAAGTATGCAACGATAAACGGAATATTAATGTGGTTATATTTACCGTTAATTATGACGCTTTTTGCGATCCATAAGTTTCTGTTACCGGTTGACCCGATTTTTCCCATGCTTTTGGTCGATGCCATTGTCTGGTGGTTTGTCTGGATCAATATCTTTGGACTGCTTCTCTTTAGCCGTTGGTATAAAAAAGAAGCAAAACCATCAGGAATAACGCTATACGACCTGGGCCTATCCTGCAGTCCGGACCGGTTTTTTCTGGACAGCGGGAAAATCATCAAGACCGTATTTTTAGGTCTGATTCTTTTTGCCTTTCTTTATATCTGTGAGGTCCTGTCAGAATATCTGTTCATGGTTGATTTCAGGTTTATCTATCCTTTGGTCAGCGACCTGACACCTTATCGCGTGGGGATGTTCCTGTTGTATTTCCCGTTTATCTTCTTTGGATTCATTGGTCTGACGACATTCGTTCATGGCCAGATACGGAGACCGCAGAAGGGAACCTGGCTAAAAACCTATTTTTCCTGGACCGGATCGAATATATTAGCGTTGATCACACCGCTGGTTCTTTTTCTTCTTGTCCAGTACATCCCCATTCTTACCACCGGCTTTATACCGTTTGAAGGACCTGGCGGCGTATTTGTGGTTTTCATTCTTGAGTTGTTTTTTATCATGTTGACTTTAACCCTTGTAATGATTCTGTCCACCTGGTTCTACCAGATCACGGGTAAGATTTTTCTGAGTGCTTTCATGAACGCTATGATTGTAACCTGGCTCTTTGCCTCTTCACAAGTTGTGGCACCAATTCCTTGAATAGATGTGTTAAGCGCCTGATTTCATCAAGGTTGATGGACTCGTAAAAAGTCTTGAATTCGGAGATTCTCCGAAGATGATTTGAGGTGTGCAGGAGAGGCTTGCCTGAATGATGCCCAAAAGGGCCTTCGGAACGGGAAAAACGATCAGCAAGAACGTCGTTTACTCAAGTTTCTCAAGACCAGAGTCGGCTCGCCACATCCTCTCCGTAATCTTCGGTACAGCATCCAACATTTGTCTGCATTTTGTTGCAAGTTTTTCCTTGACAAAAAATGAATATAGTTTATTTTATGAACAGCATTCATCGTGTGGGGTCAAATATTTCGGGGTAGGCATTATTACCCTGGATCAACGAATATTACACAACAATTAAAACTTAAGCAGGGAGAAGTCAATGAAAGCATCTATCGTTGCAGTCCAGGAAGCAATTGATGAACTTGAGATCGACAAAATTGAAAATATCGTTAAAAAATGTCTTGATGAA